>Ga0308009_10001985_pt1 | contig 11016 bp, 13 predicted proteins | sample Neamet127_FD_203134 | JGI IMG/M metagenome (GOLD analysis project Ga0308009, IMG submission 203134) | Marine microbial communities from water near the shore, Antarctic Ocean - #127 | ecosystem: Environmental > Aquatic > Marine > Unclassified | place: Southern Ocean | collected 2014-07-24
ATTTCTGTTTAGCCTTTTGGTTTTTACTTCTTGTGAAAAGACACTTAATGAGGATGTTATAGCTGAGGATGTAATTAACTTTGTTGAGTTAAATGCAAGTCAATATACTGTTAATCAGTTGGATTCTTCATTGACTGGTATCTATGAAAAATTTAGTTTTTCAGAAGGAGATACGGTAAGTCATGATAATTGGGATGTTGCATTTAAAGGATCTACAATTATTGTTAATGGAGGAGAGGCTTATGAACAAGACCAACCAAATAGAGTAGGAGATGCAGCAGTTTATATTGCTACTGGAGTTATGTCAGATGTTAGAACTGTTGATGTAAGTAAATTATCCCAAGATAATGCACAAGGTCCTGCTATAATTGATGATCTTGGTATTTCAGGTGAAGGCTGGGCTTCATATGATATGGCTACGCATGTATTGTCACCTATTGCGGGTAGAATATTAGTGTTTCGAACACATGATAATAGATATGCTAAAATGGAGATATTATACTATTATGACTCTGAAAATCCACAACCATTAGATGGAGATTTTGGAGGATTTTATACCTTTAATTATGTGTATCAATCAGCAGGAGAAATTAATTTCTAAAAATTGAAGTAACAATTAAGGACTTGCTTATTTTTGCAAGTCCTTAACTGTTTTAATAAAATATCCTAATGGCAATCAAAAATTTATTTAAATCAAAGTTTTTGAGTAAGTATACTCAAATTTATAAGCAAGATGGTTTCAAGGGCGTTATTAAAGAAGGGGGTTGGAAAATAGTAATTTATTTCTTTTTATTTTACTTAGTTAGAGATTCATTTCTGTACATAATTCTACCCTATTATTTTATGAAAGGGGTTTTCTCTTAACAGCTTAAAAACACATAAATTATATGAAAGCTAAATTAGTATGGAGTTTTAGTGGAGAAGGAGCATTAAAAACTGCCGAACATCATCTTATACATTTAAAGGAGTATTCTAAGAGTGAGAAGGTTGAGGTTATAGAGTTTGGAACAGAACAACAAACTCAATTTATTGCAATCGCTTTTATGATTGTAACCAAAGATTTGGTAAACGACTTACGACAAAGTTTAAAGCCTCATCAAGGATTTTTGGTGGAATAATTACTTTCGTAATTCTTCCATTTCTTCTAGTAATATATCTAATTTTTTAAGGATTTTACCATAAGATAATTTTATATCTAAGCGGTATAGCGGTTCACTCATAAAAAATAGAAAAATCATAAATAAAGCCGTTCCAATTACATAACAAACTGGGAGTCCAAATAGTATTAGAGTTTCCGGATTATTCATAATCTCCTGATAATTTGTAAGTTCAGAATGAAAATTATAATCAGGAGAATGTAAGAATAAAAGTATGCCTAACATCCCTAAAACAGGATATAATACTTTGTATATTTTAGAGATTTTATCTTCAGCCTCTACTCTCCACTTGTGAAATGATTTTACATATTCATAACTGTTTTCTCCTTTGTCAATCTTATTTAGTTTTATAGATTCTTCATATCCTGCTGAAAGTAACCACACAATAAGTAAAGAAATGCAAGATACTATTAAAGGAACTTCACTCCCTATTCCTACAATAAATAAAAAGATAGCAAATATTACTAGGAAGATTAGACTGTATTTTCCTAAGCGTTTAAACCGGTCGATAGTATGTATTGATTTTTGGTTGTACAGATTGTTAATTTTCGGAGAAATTAAGGCGTCCTTATTAATAAACCCTTCTGACCAAATGCTTTCTATTGTTTTTTTCATGACTAATATCTTAAGTTAATAGTTTTTTTAACTGTTCTTTTATTCTTGTAATTCTTACTCCAATATTATTGGAGTTTGTTCCAATGATTTCTGCAATTTCTTTGTACGATTTTTCTTCTAAGTATAACAGGATAATTCCCCTGTCAATTTCAGAGAGTTTTTTTATAGCAGTATACAATTGGTTTAATTCTTCATTTGCAAATGCAGTGTTTTCTTCTGTTATTTCGTTTTCTGAATAGAAAAATAATGCTTTTCGTTTGTTCTTTTTTAGTAGGGTTAAACAAACATTTAAGGATATTTTGTAAATCCAGGTACTCCATTCGGACTGTTCCTTAAAGTTATCTTTACTCTTCCAAATTTGCAAACACACTTCCTGATAATAATCTTCAAAGTCCGATTGTGTATTGGTATAAGCCCTACAAATTTTAATAATTATTCCAGAATACGGTAGTATGGATGAAATGTAAAAGTCGTTGCTCACAAATAGTTTTTTCTTAATTAGTGTTTGAAGTAAGGTATTTATTACAAGATTTTAAATATTTTTTTAGAAAAATAAAATTCACTAGAGGAAAGAAATTATTTTCACTCAATAATTATTTTCTTTCTACTATTTTCAGGAGCATTCAAAGCCATAGAAGGTTGAGGTTATAAAGTTTGGCATTGAACAATAAACCAAGTTTATGCAATTGCTTTTATGATTTTTACCAAAGACTTGATAAATGACTTACGACAAAGTTTAAAACCATATCAAGGCTTTTTGGTGGAATAATATACAAACCATTTTCTTTCGTATTTTTGCACCATGTATTCGGCTATTCTTATCTCACATATTGTTATTAGTATTTTACTAATTTTATTAGCGATTTATATAGTAATGCGTTCGCTTTTTGGGGTATTTGGGAAAGTTAATTTTTCTACATTTCACGATATAAAGTTACCAATTGTAGCCGTTATTTTTTTGTATTTGGAGCTTATTCTAGGCGTTCTGCTCTATGCTATTTACATTAATAAATTGGAGGTTTTAATCACTCAAGCAAATGCCAATGCTTATTTCTCGGCTCGTTTTTGGGCAGTGGAACATGCTATACTTATGCTATTTGCAATTATATTTGGGCATTTGGGCTTAGTATATGCTAAGAATTTGCAAGATGTTGGGCAGAAGTTTAAAAAGAACCTCTTGTATTTCGGTTTATCATTTGTGCTTATTTTTATATCAATCACTATGAATATGTTTCGGAATGCTTAAAAAACATAACATACTAGTAGTTGAGGATGAATTAGAATTAGCTAAATCAACTATTTCTTCTTTATCGGAAAATGGATTTTCACCTTTTCATGCTAAGGATTTAAAATCGGCTAGGAAGTTATTGAAACAAGAAAAATTTGCTGCAGTGCTCTTGGATTTAGGCTTGCCTGATGGAGATGGTATATCATTGATAAAAGAAATAAAAAACACTAAAATTGAAATTGGCTTGATTATTGTTTCAGCCAAAGATGCTTTGGAAAAAAAAGTACAAGGCTTAGAACTAGGGGCGGATGATTATCTAACCAAACCTTTCTTTTTTTCAGAACTGAATGCTCGTTTAAAATCAGTTATAAGAAGATTGAACTTAGAAGATAATCAGCAGTTAACTATTAATGAAATCACATTGTTTCCTGAAGAAATGCGCACTTTGATTCATGGAAAAATAGTTGAGCTAACGGGAAAAGAGTTTGGTTTGCTTTTATACTTTTTTTCTAATCCTAACAGAGTAATTTCCAAAACTACTTTGGGGGAGTTTATGTCATCAAGCTATGCTGACTATGGTTTTACTGATGATGTAGTTTATACACATATTAAAAACCTGAAAAAGAAAATTACAAATAGTGGGGGCAATGATTATATCAAAAATGTTTATGGTGTAGGTTATAAATTTACAATAGCATGAAATTATTAACGAAAACTTCACTTAATTTTATTTCGGCTTCCGTTATTTTCTTCCTTCTTGGAAGTGTCGCTATGTATTTTTCAGTGCGTAACATCATTGCTGAGGACTTGAAAAGCCAATTATTGCAACAACAAAATAAGTTTATTTATAATGCTAATCAAAATAAGCTTACTGATTTAACATCCAAATTAGTGTTTATTCAAATCACTGATAATGAAATAGGGTATTCTTTTTCAGACACGGTCTTAATCGTAAACGATTCCTATATTCTTTACCGAAAACTGCAATTTTCTTATTTACAAGACGAACAATATTACCAAGTAAGTATTTTACAAAATCAAAGCCAAAGTGATTTGCTAATTAAAAAAATAGTAATTATGAATGTGGGTTTTGCTATGCTCTTTTTTTTAATTATGTTTTTTGTGAATAGGCAATCTATCAAAAGTGCACTTAGTGTTTTTTACAGTACAATCCGAAAGCTAGAAGATTTTGAACTTAGTAAAGCACAAAATTTATCCCTTGAAACTGCTGATGTTCAGGAAATAAAAAAATTGAATGAAGTATTCGAGAAAATGGCTACTCAAATTTATAATGATTTTGAAGCGCAGAAAGAATATACTGAAAATGTATCACATGAATTGCAAACCCCTTTAGCAATTATAAGTTCCAAAGCAGATGAACTAATGCAGGCCGATAATCTTTCTAAAGAACAAATGGAGCAATTGGCATTACTTTTGGAAACGACCAACCGACTTTCAAAAATTAATCAGGCACTTATTTTTCTTACCAAAATTGATAATCGTTTTTATACCCAAGGATCATCCTTTTCGTTAAATGATTTAATTAAAGAAAAACTACAAATTTTTGATGTTGCAATTCAAGAAAAAGAGTTGAAGTTGGAGTTGGATCTACTAGATATTACTCAAGTTTACATGAATCCTTATTTGGCAGAAACCTTAATTATTAACCTAATTAAAAATGCAATTATACATAATACATCTGGAGGGGTGTTGTGTATTCAGTTAAGCAATAATACCTTGAGTATTTCTAATAATGGCTCTCCACTTTCATTCCCTGAAAAAGATATTTTCAAAAGATTTGTAAGGAGTGAGAATAGTAAAAAAAATCTTGGTATTGGGCTTTCAATTGTGCAAAGGATTTGTGAATTATACACTTTCAATATTACTTATACTTATGATTGCGAACATCAATTTAAAATAATTTTTAAAAAATAAATAATGAATATACAGGAATTAATTAATGACACAGCAACCACTATTGTGGATGTAAGGACAGAAGGAGAATTTGCAGAAGGAAATGTACAGGGATCAATAAATATCCCTTTACATACTATAATTGAAAAGGTTGAGGAATTAAAGGCAATGCAGCCTTTGGTTTTGTGTTGTCTTTCGGGAGGTAGAAGCGGACAAGCTACAGCCTTTTTACAAGCTCAGGGTTGTGATAATGTACATAATGGAGGAGGTTGGGAATTGGTTGATTCTCAAAAACGATAATTTCCTTGGAAACCCTTAATATATTAGGTGTTATTGGAGCGCTAGTTATTGGTGTAGTTCTTGGTATAACAGGAGGTGGGGGTTCTATTTTAACAGTTCCTATTCTTGTTTATCTCTTAGGTGTTATGCCTATTACTGCAACTGCTTATTCCTTATTTATTGTAGGTATAACTGCATTGTTTGGGACATTCCGTAATATGATGAAACGGATGATTGATTTTCGTGTTGCTTTTGTGTTTTCAATTCCTGCATTTATTGCAGTTTATTTAACTCGTAAGCTGATTATCCCGTCAATACCTACTATTATTTTTACAGTTCAAGACTTTGTGTTAACTAAGGATTTGGCTATAATGATTTTCTTTGCATTTATTATGTTCTTTGCTGCAATTTCTATGATAAGAACAAGGAAGGATATTGTGGTTAAGCAAGTTAGAGGATTTAACTATTTTATTATAATTATTGAAGGTTTTGTAGTTGGGATTCTAACTGGCCTTGTAGGTGCAGGTGGAGGTTTCTTAATCATTCCTGCCTTAGTATTATTTGCTGATTTACCAATGAAAAGGGCGGTAGCTACTTCTCTTATGATTATTTCGATAAAATCATTAATTGGCTTTTTAGGTGATATTGGGAATATTGAAATTGATTGGGAGTTTCTGCTTATGTTTTCAATTTTATCTATTATTGGAATTATTATTGGAATTTATCTTAGTAATTTTATTGACGGAAAAAAAATTAAAAAAGCTTTTGGTTGGTTTGTACTAGTCATGGCAATATATATCATAATTAAAGAAATACTATTTTAAAATGAAAGTAGAACAAATTTACACAAGCTGCTTAGCACAGGGTGCTTATTATATTGAAAGTAATGGGCAGGCTGCTGTGATTGACCCTTTACGTGAAGTTGGGGCTTATATTGAAATGGCGGCAGAAAGAGGAGCGAAAATTAAATATGTTTTTGAAACACATTTTCATGCGGACTTTGTAAGCGGACACCTTAGCTTGGCAAAACAAACAGGAGCTCAAATTGTATTCGGACCTACCGCAAAAACTGATTTTGAAGTTGTTATTGCTGAGGATAATCAAGTATTTGAATTAGGAAATATAAGTATTAAAGTCTTGCATACTCCAGGGCACACTATGGAAAGTTCTTGTTATTTGTTAAGAGATGAAAAAGGAGAAGATAAAGCTGTTTTTTCAGGAGATACCTTGTTTTTAGGAGATGTAGGTAGGCCTGATTTAGCTCAAAAATCAGATATGAATGAGCAAGATTTAGCTGGAATTTTGTTTGACAGTTTAAGAACAAAAATAATCCCTTTAGCGGATGATGTAATTGTTTATCCTGGGCATGGAGCTGGTTCGGCTTGTGGAAAAAATATGAGTAAGGAAACAGTAGGGACTATTGGGCATGAAAAAGCGACTAATTATGCTTTGCGTGCTGATATGACTAAGCAAGAGTTTATAAAAGAAGTAATAGATGGAATTTTGCCTCCACCAGCTTATTTTGCTGAAAATGTTAAGTTAAACATTCAAGGAACTTCTTCAGTTGATGTGGTTATTGAAAAAGCTTTAAAACCGATTTCAGTAGCGGATTTTAAAGAACTTTCAACAAAGAAAAATACAATTATTTTAGATGTACGTAATCAAAAAGAATTTGTAAAAGGTTTTATTCCAGATTCTATTTTTATTGGAATTGATGGAGGCTTTGCTCCTTGGGTTGGGGCTATTATTAAAACTGTTGATACATCAATTTTATTGGTGTGTGATAAGGATAGGCTGCAAGAAACAGCTACTCGATTATCGCGTGTAGGTTTTGATAATATACTAGGACATTTACAGGATGGTATTAAAGCTTGGGATGTAAATGATTTACACACTATGCAATCTATTTCATCTGAAAAATTTGCAAGCATCTTTAAGCAAGATAATGCTATTCATATTGTTGATGTACGTAAAGCGAGTGAATACAATAGTCAGCATATTAGCGGTGCTGAGTTAGCTCCTTTAGGCAGCTTGGATATGCATCACGATAAATTTACTACATCAAATGAAAATTTTGTGCACTGTGCAGCTGGTTACCGATCAGTTATTGCTGGTTCATTGCTTAAAAAACAAGGAATTAGTAATGTAATTAATATTGAGGGAGGTTTTGGTGCTATTAAAGAAACAGCTATTCCTTTATCGGATTTTATCTGTCCTACAACTTTATAAAATATGGGTAAGGAACATTGGGAAAATATATACGCAACTAAAGGTATGCAGGAAGTAAGTTGGTTTCAAAAAGTGCCTACAACTTCTTTGGAGTTAATTAATCAAGTTGCTAAAAATAAGCAAGACGCAATTATTGATGTTGGAGGTGGTGATGGATTTTTGGTTGATAATTTACTTGCGTTAGGGTATACTGATATTACAGTTTTAGATATTTCAAAAAATGCAATTGATAGAGCAAAAAAACGATTAGGTAAGTTGGCTGAAAAAGTAAAATGGATAGTAGCTGATATTACTGAATTTGTTCCCAAGCAAGAGTATGCTATTTGGCACGATAGGGCAGTGTTTCATTTCTTAACCCAGCAGCAAGACAAAGAAAATTATCGTGAATTAGTGAATTCAGCTGTTAGCGGTTATTTTATTTTAGCTACTTTCTCAGATCAGGGGCCTAATAAATGTAGCGGATTAGAAATTTGCAAATATGCTAAGCAGGATATACAAGATTTTTTTTCTGTTAATTTCAGTATGATTAGCTCCCTTAAGTACAATCATCCAACCCCATTTGGAACGTACCAGAATTTTATATTTTCAGTTTTTAATAAGATGAACGAATAAGAATTCATTTTTTTTAGAATGAAATAGATAAATAACACATAAATTATTATATTTTTGTAGTATACTATATTTACTAAAATTTTAATAATGAAGAAATTATATTTCACCGTAGGACTATCAATGCTATCCCTTTTTTCTCTTGCACAATGCCCAATAGGAGAAACTGAAGTGACCATTGATTTAGGTACTGATAGCTATGGATATGAAATTTATTGGGAGTTAGCACCTACAGGAACAGCTTGTGGTAGTTCTGCAATACTTTTTTCTGGTGGTAATTCTGCGGTTGGCTGTAATGCTGTTAATGTAAATTCTGGTGGATATGCTAATAATACCGTAATTTATGAAGGTCCTTGGTGTCTGACGGATGGAGCAAGTTATGATATTATATCACGTGATGGTTATGGTGATGGAGGTGCTAATTTTGTGACTAATATTGGATCTTGGCCTATGTATAATTTTTCTGCAGGTTCAGGTAGTGAAACGTTTACTTTTTCTGTAGTCCCTCCTCCTGCAATTGATGGGTCAATGCTGAAAATTAAAAATCCTGCTTATATTTTAGTTAGTAGCATTAATTTAGAAGCAAAAATTAAAAATTTGGGTTCTAGTACTATTAATTCAATGGATGTTAGTTATACTATTAATAGTGGGGCTACTATCACTCAGAATTTATCAGGATTAAATATTTATGCACTTACATCATATGATTTAATTCATCCTACTGCATGGATTCCTACTTCAACAGGAAGCTATATTGTTGAATTATGGATTTCAAATATTAATGGTCAAGGGGCAGATGCAGTACCTTCTAATGATAATTTGATTAAAACTATTAATGTAAAAGATCCTATTCCAAATATTATCCCATCTTATACTTCAGTTAATAATACATTCACTTATGATGTGATTGTAAATTCTAGTAACCAGGTGAATACTCCAAGAGATTTAGATTTTCATCCCAATGGAGACCTTTGGGTAATAAATACAGGTACTGAAAACTCTGGAGGAAGTACAGTAAAAGTGACAGACCCAGGATTGACAGGGCAAACTTCTTTGAAAAAACAAGATGGAAATGCATGGCACTTTATGTCTTTACCTTCTGGAATTGCCTTTAATAATAATGGAGATTTTGCAAATTCAACTTCCGTTTTGTCTGCTAATCATAATGGAAGTACTTTTACAGGACCTAGTTTATGGTCTAGTGACCCTTTAATTTATGCACAAGACCATGGACCAGGAACTAATGGTTCTCATCTTGATATGCTACATGAAAGCCCTTACTCAATGGGGATTGCATTCGAAAAAAATAATATGTTTTGGGTGTATGATGATTTTAGTAATGATATTGTTATGTATGATTTTGGTGAAGATCATGGACCTGGTAATGATGATCATGATGATGGAAGGGTAAGACGATTTCAAGGTATGGGGCTTAGTGCTATAAATCATACTATTGTAAATCATTTAGTTTTAGATAATGATAAAAAGTGGTTATATTTCGTAGATGGAGGAAATCAAAGAGTATTGCGATTAGATATTACATCAGGTGCAACAAACGGAGCACCTTCATGGGGACCTCAAGAAACTCTAGCAGAATATTTAAAAATGATTGGTTTTGTTTGGGAGGAAGTAATAACAACAGGTTTAGTTCAGCCAGCAGGAATTGATATTATTGATGATAAGTTAGTAGTTACTGACCATAGTAATGGTGATATTGTTTTTTATGATTTGAATACTATTCCTGCTCTTGAAATTGGTAGAATACAAACTAATGAGCCAGGAATTATGGGTACTGTAATAGGTCCTAATGGAAAGCTTTGGTATGCTAATGCAACTTTAAATAAGGTTGTGAAAATTGAGCCTTCATCTATTATTTCTGCTATTGATGAAAATCAATTGGTTTTAAGTGGAAACCGTATCTATCCTAATCCTGTTTCAAATACTTTACATTTTACTTCCTCACCTAATTCTGTATCAATATTTGATTTGAATGGAAAGTTAATTTTATCAGCAAACAATAATATAAGCACTATTGATGTTAGTATGTTTAATGAAGGAGTTTACTTTATTGATGTGGATGGTGTTAAATCTAAATTTATAAAATATTAACATGAAGTTGAAAGAAGTATTCAAAGTAGTTTTCTCTATTGTGATGGCAGTATTTATACTGTCTGTTTCAATGGGAATGAATATTTCTAAAATGAAATGTGATGAAGAAGGAAGTGTCTACTTAGGTACTGAAGTGCCTTCTTGTAGTGTGGAGAATGAAGTGGTTTGTAATAAGGAACAAGAGAAAGTGTCTTGTTGTATGATTGAGGTTCAAAAATCATGTTGCCCTGAAACTAACGATAAATCCTGTGCAAGTAGTACCCAAAATATACATTATGATTTTGAAACTATATTAACTGTTTTTGAACTTGATTTTTCAGAAAAAACTAATTTACTTTCTTTCTTCATTTCTTATGACAGTAAATCATATTTTGTAAAAGTTAATAATTATTTTAGTGGTATACCACCACCAAAACTGAACAAACCCCAATTAGCTCAAATACAATCATTTTTACTATAAAATTAACTCTTGTTTAACTAGAGTTTAAATTTTATAAAAGAAAAAATGAAAAAGATAATAATTATTGCAATAGTGCTTATTGCAAGTTTAAATACAAAAGCACAAAATCATATAATTGGAAAGGTAGTTGAAATAGTAAAGGATGGATCAGAACTTCCAATTCCTGGAGCTAATGTGTATTGGGAAGGGACTACAATCGGAGCTGCTACTCAGGTAGAAGGAGATTTTTCAATTGTTGAGCCAACAGCATTTCCTGCAACTATAGTGGTGAGTTTTGTAGGTTATCAGCAATATACTCAGCTTATAGAGGATAATACACAGCTTTACATTTACCTTACTCCATCCCTTGAATTGAAAGAGGTAAAGGTGAAAGGAAAGGTAAATACAACTAAGTTTTCTACAGTTAACTCTATTAA
>Ga0308009_10001986_pt1 | contig 11013 bp, 10 predicted proteins | sample Neamet127_FD_203134 | JGI IMG/M metagenome (GOLD analysis project Ga0308009, IMG submission 203134) | Marine microbial communities from water near the shore, Antarctic Ocean - #127 | ecosystem: Environmental > Aquatic > Marine > Unclassified | place: Southern Ocean | collected 2014-07-24
GATGCGGATGTAACGTTCGACGGTCATAAAATTCTCCAGAGAGTTAAAAATAAGAAAAAAGCAGGTTCTGTTTCAGGCGCACGATGCCCAAGAGCTTGAGCAGGTACTTCTCATACACCGGCTCCGAGTTGCCGGTTTTCATCTTGCGGATGAAATATTTTTCAAACGCGATCTTGGCCAGGTGCACCCATTTGCCCTTCTTGAACCAGTTCACGTTGCGCGGCGGGATCTGCGGCAAGGCCACAAAGGCTGCCCCCGTGTCGCCCATGTCGGCCAGACAGATAGCGTTCCAGGTGGCCTTGGCCTGCACCGGCCGGCCAGCAATTTCGTCGGCGATGTTGTGGGTGATCGCGGCCACCATGGTCTCTATCGTCTAACCGGTCTTGGGCGCGCCCGTCGGCACGGGCGTGACCTCTACCGGCGGGATGGTCACGCAGCAGCTCCCGCAGCTCGTAGGCAGCCGGCATGCCGCCTATTCCGGCGCCCATGATGATGATGTTGGCCATGTGATGTCTCATTGGTTCAGGTTGAAAAATCAATCCCTCGCTCAGGCTTCACTGAGCGCAGCCGGCGGGGCCACCCGGTGCTGGTACAGCGCGAAATAGAGAACCGGAATGACCACCAGCGTCAGCAGCGTGGACACCAGGATGCCGAAGATCAGCGCAATCGCAAGACCGTTGAAAATGGGATCGTCCAGGATGAAAAAGGCGCCAATCATGGCGGCCAGGCCTGTCAGTGCAATCGGCTGCGCGCGCACGGCAGCTGAGCTCACCACGGCCTCTTTGAAAGCCATGCCCTGCGCGACCTGCAGCTCGATGAAGTCCACCAGCAAGATGGAGTTGCGCACGATGATGCCCGCCAGCGCGATCATGCCGATCATGCTGGTGGCTGTGAACTGGGCATTGAGCAGCGCGTGCCCCGGCATCACACCAATGATGGTCAGTGGGATGGGGGCCATGATCACCAGCGGCGCGAGGTAACTCTTGAACTGCGCCACCACCAGCAGATAAATCAGGATCAGGCCTACACCGTAGGCGGTGCCCATGTCGCGGAAAGTTTCGTAGGTGATTTGCGATTCACCGTCCCACTTGACCGCGTACTGGCGGTAAGGGTCAGCCGGCTGGCTGATCCAGTACTCGCCCAGTTCCCCGGTGTTGGGCAGGGCTGCCTGCGCCAGCTTGGGCCGGATGCCGAACAGGCCGTAAAGTGGCGAGTCGAGCTTGCCTGCCATGTCGCCGAACACATAACTGACCCCTTGCAGGTCTTTGGTGAACAGCGGCTTGTTGATCACGCCGCGCTCCACCTGCACCAACTCGGACAAGGGCACCATGCGGCCATTCGCGGCCTTCATGGGCAGGGCCAGCAGGGCATCAAGCCCGACCTGGCTCTCCAGCGGCAGTTGCAGGCGAACCGGCACCGGGTACTTGGACTGGCCGTCGTGCAACCAGGCAGCGTCTGCACCCGAAAGTGCGCCATGCACCGTTTGCGCAATGGCTACCACTGGAATGCCCAGCGACTCTGCACGCTGGCGACGCACTGTGAGATGGGCGCGCGGCGCGTCTTCCTTGAGCGAGGTGTCGATGCCCACGATGTCAGGCGTGGCCGCAAAGGCTTCGGCGATGCGCCGGGCCAGTGCCTGGCGGCCGGCTTCGTCCGGACCGTAGACCTCGGCCACCAGCGGGCTCATGACCGGTGGGCCGGGCGGCACTTCCACCACCTTGACGCGGGCCTGATGGCGCGCGCCGATTTTTTCGAGTTCCGGGCGCAGGCGCTGGGCAATCGCGTGGCTCTGGTCGCTGCGGTGTGCCTTGTCCACCAGGTTGATCTGCAGATCGCCCTGCTCGGCCTCGGCGCGCAGGTAATACTGGCGCACCAGGCCGTTGAAGGTGATCGGGCTGGCGGTGCCGGCATAGCCCTGCAGGTCGCGCACCTCGGGCTGCTGGGCCAGGAAAGCGCCCAACTCGTGAAGCGCCGCCGCAGTGTTTTCCAGCGGGGTGCCGGCCGGCATGTCCACCACCACCTGGAACTCACTCTTGTTGTCAAAGGGCAGCATCTTGAGCACCACCCACTGCACCATGGTCAAACCGACCGACAGCAGCAAGGCGGCGAGGATGCCAGCCAACAACAACCAGCGCTTGCGCGCGCTGTCGAGCAGGGGCGTGAGGATGCGCGTAAAGAAGCGCTGCAGCTTGAGACCCAGCCCCCCCGGTTTCGCGCCTTCATGACCGTGCCTCGGGCCGTGCGCTTTCATGAGCTTGAGCGCCAGCCACGGTGTAACCGTGAAGGCAATGGCCAGCGAAATCCCCATGCCGAGGCTGGAGTTGATCGGGATCGGGCTCATGTAGGGACCCATCAGGCCGCTCACAAAAGCCATCGGCAGCAAGGCAGCAATCACCGTGAGAGTCGCCAGGATAGTCGGTCCGCCAACCTCATCGACTGCAGCGGGAATGATGTCGGCCAGCGACTTCTCCGGGTAAAGCTGCTGGTGGCGGTGGATGTTCTCCACCACCACAATCGCGTCGTCCACCAGAATGCCGATAGAAAAGATCAGCGCAAACAGCGATACGCGGTTCAGCGTGAAACCCCAGGCCCAGCTAGCAAACAGCGTGGCCATCAGCGTCAGGATCACGGCCGCGCCGACAATCACGGCCTCCCGGCGCCCCAGGGCAAAACCCACCAGCAAAATCACCGAACCCGTGGCAAAGGCCAGCTTCTGGATCAGTTTGTTGGCTTTTTCCGCAGCGGTCTCGCCGTAGTCGCGCGAGACGGTGGTCTGGATGTTGGCGGGGATCACCGTGTTGCGCAGCGCCTCTAGCCGCGCGTTGGCGGCACGCGCCACATCCACGGCGTTTTCGCCGGGCTTCTTTGTCACGGTCAGGGTCACCGCCGGATAAACCTGCCCCGCCGCCGACGGCGCAGCATCGGTGCCACCATCCGTCCCGGCTGCGCCTGGCGTGAACCATACATAACGCTGCGGCAGCTGGGCGCCGGCCTCAATGCGGGCGACCTCACTCAGATAAACCGGCTTGCCACTGCTGACACCAACCACCAAAGAGCCGATGTCTTCAGCCGACGAAAGAAACTCGCCGGTTTCCACACTGAGCATCTGGGCCGGTTGACTCGAAGAGTCCAGCACCGTCCCCGAGGGCATGCCGAAATTGGCCGCAGCCAGTGTCTGTTTGAGCCCCAACACATCAACGCCGCGTTCCCGCAGGCGCACCGGGTCCAGCCAGACATGCACAGCGCGGCCCGGGCCGCCTATGGTCTGCACTTCACGCGCGCCCGGCACGCGCTTGAGCTCCATCTCCAGTGTGCTGGCCACCCGCTCGAGATCGTTGGCGGCCAGCGCGTCCGCGCTCCAGAGCGTGACGGCCAGAACGGGCACGTCGTCGATCCCCTTGGGCTTGACGATGGGCGTGAGTGTGCCCAGTTCACGCGGCAGCCAGTCCTGGTTGGCGTTGAGCACGTCGTACAGGCGCACCAGCGCTTCGGTGCGCGGCACGCCGACCTTGAATTGCACCGTCAGAACGGCCAGTCCTGGGCGCGCCACCGAATACGTGTGTTCAATGCCGGCAATCTGGCTGAGTACCTGCTCGGCGGGCCGGGCCACCATGTTTTGCACGTTTTCGCTGCTTGCGCCGGGGAAGGGGATCAGCACGTTGGCCATGGTCACGTTGATCTGCGGCTCCTCCTCACGCGGCGTGACCAGCACGGCGAACAGCCCCAGCAGCAAAGCCACCAGCGCCAGCAGCGGCGTGATCGCATTGGACTGGAAGGCCGCCGCCATGCGCCCTGAGGCACCGAGGCGGGTGGGACTGGAAGGTCTGGGGTCGTTCATGGCCACCTCAACGCGCAGCGGTTTGCGGACGGGCACCGGACAGGCCGGCGCGCACCGGGTCCAGCGCCACGCTGTCACCGGCGGAAAGACCGGCCAGCACCTCCACACCTGCCGTTCCATGGTCAGCGCCAAGACGGACTGCCCTGAGGGCAAAACTCGTGCCCGCTACCACGTACACGGCGGTCAGCTCTCCGCGCTTTATCACCGCGGCGAACGGAACGACCATTCGGTCTGAAGCGCCACCGACAAAACGAACCCGCACCTGCTGGCCGGGCACCAGACCCCCCGCACCGGCCGTCGGCAGCTCCAGCCGCCATTCGATGGTCTGGGACACCGGGTCAGCCGATGGCAGCACGCTGCGCGCCACCGGCACCAGCCACTGCGGCGATGCGGACTTTCCGGCCGGAATCTGGATTTCCACCCGGCTTGCCGAACGGGCGATCTGGCCGAGCGAAGCCGGCACCTGCACCACTGCACGCAAAGGCAGGGGCGCATACAGCGTCAGCAGGGGCGTACCCGGCAACGCGAGGTCGCCCGCTTCACTCAGGGTCTGCAACACCCAGCCGTCGTACGGGGCAGTCACGCGCGTGAAGCCCTGCGCCAACGCCGATTGACGGCCCCCGGCGACGGCCGAATCGCGCCCGGCCTGAGCGGCGCTGAGTTGGGTATTGGCGGTGTCAAGCGCGGCCTTGCTGACAAAACCCATGGCCTGCAGCTCCCGTGAGCGCTCGGCGTTCGCCCGTGCATTGCGCAATTCGGCCTCGGCCTGCGCCACCTGCGCCTGGCTGCGCTGAACACCGGTCTGAGTCTCCCGGTCATCAATGGTGGCCAGCAGCTGACCGGCACGAACGCGGTCGCCTGCCTTTACCAGCAGCGACGCCACACGTCCCGTCGCCTGCGCCGACAGGGTGCTTTGCTGCACCGGCTGGACCACACCGTCGAGCTCGAAGCCAGTGGGTACCGCCTGAGCGCGGATCTGCACCACCGGCACCTCGACGGCTGTGACAGCCCACGCCGGAGCCGCGCTGAGCGCCAGGCTCATCATCATAGCCAAGGCCTGAAAAATGGGAGTCTGCAATTTTTTCATCATCTGTCCTTTGTCATGCCCGTGACTGCTGAGCGCCATCGTCCAAATGGAAGCTTGTGACAGGACATGCCGTTGGTTCGGCAGGCGGCAGCTCACCGGCACCAATATTCACCTGAACTGAAGGCAGGAGCCCCCGCCTTCTCATAGACCACACGGCCGACAGTCCCGGTACCAGGATCAAAAAAGCTTGTGACGACGGGGGGCATGTTCTACTCTCCTGCTTATTCAATTTCAATTCTGACATTATATTTACATACATTATATTTGTCAATATAATGCTATTGTCGCAAATCAAAAGGAGAGCGCCCCATGCCCGCACACACAGTGATGGATCTCGACAGCCTGCGCAGTTCCGCCGGTGCGGCCTGTCGCCTGATGAAAGTGCTTTCCAACCCGAGTCGACTGCTCTTGCTGTGCCAGCTAGCCCAGGGCGAGATACGCGTGGGTGAACTGGAGGAACTTGTCGGCATCATGCAACCCACGCTGTCGCAGCAACTGGGCGTGTTGCGCGACGAATGTTTGGTCAGTACCCGCCGTGACGGCAAGGCCATTTATTACCAGATCGACAGCCCGCAGGCGCTGAGCGTGCTGGGAGTGCTGTACGACCAGTTTTGCAGCGTCTCGACAAAAAAGAAACGCTGAGAATCACCTTGTACTTCATGGCGCGATGCGCCGCGTCAATGCACTCGGGTGCTGAAGGAGCGGTTCAGGCCATCAAGGTCAATGATGCGGATGTGCCGCTTGTCGACCTCCAGCAAGCGCTGTTGCTGAAAGGCGGAAAAGGTACGGCTCACGGTTTCCAGCGTCATGCCGAGGTAGCTGCCGATCTCGGCGCGTGTCATCCGCAAATGGAACTCGCTGGCCGAATAGCCGCGCGCCTTCAGGCGCTGCGAGAGGTTCAGCAAAAATGCGGCGAGGCGTTCTTCGGCGTTCATGCTGCCCAGCAACACCATCAGGCTGTGCTCGCGCACGATCTCCCGGCTCATGAGGCGGCTGACCACATGCTGCATGCCGGAACTGGCGGCGGCCATTTCGGTGAAGTGGGTGTAGGGGATGGAGCAGACCTCGGCATCTTCCAGCGCAATCGTGCTGCTGGCATGGGCGCCGTGGGCCACGCCATCCAGTCCCATCAACTCGCCGGCCATGTAGAAACCGCCGACCTGTTCTCGCCCGTCGGCCAGCAGCAGGCTGGACTTGAAGGTGCCGCTGCGCACCGCATAGATGAACTGGAAGCGGTCGCCCTCGCGGTACAGGGTCTGGCCCGCTGCCACCTTGCGCCGGCCGAACATGAGGCTGTCCAGCCGCTCCACATCGCCGCCCGTCATGCCGCAAGGCAGGCACAGGTCGCGCAGGTGGCACTTGGAACAAGGCGTCACCAGCGGTGCCGGGACGGCACGGGCCGAGTCGGGGGAGCGGGAAAATATCCGGACTGTGGGGCTGTTGACTTGCAGGGTGGCGGTGGGCATGGTTTTTCTCCTGAGGGTCTCGCGAACTAATGCGTGAACGCCGGGGACGCCTGTGTGACGGCCCTGGCAAGTTGGTCGAATTCGCTGCTTTTGTCGAGAAATGCCTGCGCGCCCTCGTCGAGGTAGCGCTTGCGGTAGGCGGGGTCCGAGTGATTGCTGAAAACCACAAAGGCAATGTCGGGCGCGACATGGCGCACGGCACGCAGCACCTGCAGGCCGGAGCCCCCCTCAAGCTGGACGTCCAGCACCACCACGTCGGGGTGCAGGGCCAGGATGCCATCAATCGCGTACTGCGGCGTTTCGGCATGGCCCACCACCGCCATCAGGCTGCTGTCCAGCAGGCCGGCCACGCGTTCGCGCATCAGCGGCGAGTCGTCGGCATGGAACACCTTGAGGGGGCGGGGGCTTGGCGCGGGCATGCAGCAACTGTCGCCGCTTGCGCCGCCTGCAGCCATAGGCGGGTGCCGGGAATCAGCGCTCTGCCGTCCGAAATTCCGCTAGTCGCCCGCCGGTTGGATCTAGGAATACTCCTAGGCGAATCACAGCAGGTCGGTCAGTCCGTGCCGCAGCGCATAACGGATGAGCTCGCTCTGGTTGCCCACGCCGATCTTCTGCATCAGGTTGGCCTTGTGCGTGCTGACCGTCTTGACCGACAGGTTGAGCCGCCCGGCGATGTCGGTCACGGTCGCACCGTCAACCAGCAGGCGGAACACTTCAAACTCGCGGTTCGACAGGCTCTCCTGCGGCGAAACCTCGCTGCCCGGCATGGCACCCAAGGCCAGCTGTTCGGCCACTTCGGCGCTGATGAAGGCCCCGCCGGCCGCAATTTTGCGCAGGGCCTGCTCGAGCTGGCCCGGCGCACTTTCCTTGGTCAGGTAACCACTGGCACCGGACTTGATGGCGCGCACCGCGTACTGCAGTTCCTGGTGCATGCTGAGAACCAGGATGCGCAGCCTGGGCTTTTCGGCGCGGACCAGCTTGATCAGCTCCATGCCGCTGCGCCCGGGCATGGACAGGTCCAGCATCAACACGTCAAAGGCCAGCTCACGCACGCGTTGCATGACTTCGTTGCCGTCGGCGGCCTCCCCGGCAACCTCCATGCCCTCGATGGAAGACACGATGCGCTTGAGTCCTTCCCGCACGATGGCATGGTCGTCGGCGATGACGATGCGGATCATGCGGCGGCTCCGGCATCGGTGACCGGAATATGCACATCGATGCAGGTTCCCTGCCCCGGCTGGCTGTCGATGTTGACGCGCCCCTTGAGCAGCTGGCTACGCTCACGCAGGCCCATCAGCCCGAGTGAATACGGTTTGCGCGGCGCATCCGGTTCAAAGCCGCGGCCGTTGTCGCGCACCTGCAGCACCACGGCACCCGGGATGCGCTCGATGCTGACCTCGACCCGGGACGCGCCGGCGTGTTTGGCGACGTTGGCCAGGGATTCCTGCACGATGCGGAACACCGCCGTCGCATAGGGTTCGTGCAGCTCGACCTCCTCTTCCACCTTCAGCGTGCAGGCCACACCGGTGCGCTGCGCGAAATTCTGGGCCAGCCACTCGATGGCCGGCACCAGGCCGAGGTCGTCCAGCATCAGGGGCCGCAGGTCGGCGGCGATGCGCCGCGTCGCCGCCACCGTGGTGTCCAGCATGCCCAGCATGTCACTGAGCCTGGCGCTTGCGGCAGGCAAGTCGGCGGCCAGGTGATCGCGCACCCAGATCGTGTCCATCTTGAGCGCCGTCAGCGATTGCGCCAGTTCGTCGTGCAGTTCGCGCGCGATGCGGGTCTTTTCGCTTTCCAGGATGGCATGCGCCTCGGAGGCAAAAGCGCTGAGCTCCTCGCGGGCGCGCGCGCGTTCCGTCACGTCGCGCAGGATCACGGTGTAGAGCTTGCCGTCGGCCGTGTCGAGCTGTGAGATCGACGCCTCCATCGGGAACTCCTCGCCGCCGGCGCGCTGGCCATACAGCACGGTGCCGTCGCCCATGCGCCGCGAAGTCGTGCCCATGGTGCCGAAGCGCCGGACCTGCTCCGCATGGCCACCGCGGAAACGTTCCGGCATCAGCTTGTCCAGCCGTTCACCCAGGGCCTGCTCGCTGGGCCAGCCGAAAATCCTTTCGGCTGCGCGGTTGTAAAGCACGATGCGCTGTTCGCTGTCCACCGTGATGATGGCGTCCATGGCGGAGTCCAGCAGGCCTGCGAGCCGGGCCGCAGCGCCTTGCAGTGCGCGTCCGCTGGCACGGCGCTGCACCACCTCCCGGCTCAGGTAGACAAAAGCGAGCCCGGTCGTGGCAGCTGCCAACGCCAGCACGGTCATGGACGCTGCGCTGGACTGCCAGCCCGCGGCCGAGGCAAGCGCCGCCAGCAATGTCAGCGTAGCCACCCCGGTGAGCGCAAACACGCCGGAGCGCTGCGAGGCGGCGGCATGGTCGGCATGGACAAGGGGGGAATGAGGCACGGCACGTTCTTTGGAAGGGGTGCGCGCATCTTACAACCCGGGCCGGTGCCTGTGCCGCGCCGCCTGCCGCCGCCATGACGGGTCTGGCGGCGATCGCCCGATCCTGAGATCCAATCAGCCTCCAGCCCTTACCCGGAAAGGGCAAGAAGCTATGATTTTTATAGCAAGCGGCCGGTCTCAGCGGGACGCCGGCTTGTCGACCTCTGCAGGTGGAATCTCCAGCAACGCCGTCAGCGCGCTGGAAGCCATGCATACCGCCCAGAACGCAAAGAAAGCGGCGGTGTAGACCGTCTGGCGCGACCAGCCGGGCGGCTGACCGGGCAGATGCACGTCCTGGGGGTCCACCAGGCCAAACACCAGCAGCTCGAGCAGGCAGGCCCCCAGAAAGGCGGGCCAGGCGATGGACATGAGTTTCCGGCCTGACATGGCAGTCTCCTTATTGTGATGCCGGCATCGGGCGGCCGGCGGGCGCTGGCGTGGCCGCATGGTTGCGGCCCTGCTGGGCCGGCGCCAGCGACTTGTCGCGGGCCAGGGTCTGGTTGATCTCCATGCCGCGGCGGTAGTAATCGCCGGTCACCACCGGATCGGGCGTGCGTAGCGCCAGCCACAGGGTCGCAAAACCCGCCACCACCACGGCGGCCGGGCCGGCGATCACCATCCACACCAGCGGATAGCGCCACCAGGGGCCGCTGTCGGGCAGGCTGCCCGGCTTGATGTTGTCAGTGTCCATCATGTCTCCAGAGTTAGCGGGGGACCACAAATGCGGCTTTTTCCGACACCTGCGCGCGCCCGTCGGCAGAACGCAGGTCGAAATGCACGGTGTGCGAGCCCGCCGCCGCGCTGCCGTAAGGTATTTGCAGGCGAACCACCACCCAGCGCGACTCGGCCGGTGCAACCTCCACCGGCTCGGCCGGCAGCAGCACCAGTCCGGGCAGGCCGGTGGCGGCCAGGCTGTAGCGCTGGGTCTGTTCGGTGGCGTTCATGATCTGCAGGCGGTAGACGTTTTCCAGCTGTCCGCCGTCGGCGATACGGGCCAGTGAGGCACGATCCCGCACCACGTCGACCTTGAGCGGCGTGCGCACCACCAGGCTGGCCAGCAGGCCCACGCACAGCAGCGTCAACACCGCGCCGTACAGCAGCACGCGAGGCCGCAACACGCGTCGCAGCACCTGCGCCGGCGTCCAGCGCGCAGCCATGCTGTTTTGCGTGGCGTAACGAACCAGCCCGCGCGGCGTGGCCATGCGGTCCATCACCGTGTCGCAGGCGTCTATGCACAGGCCGCACCCGATACATTCGTACTGCTGGCCGTTGCGGATGTCGATGCCGGTGGGGCAGACCTGCACGCAGAGGTCGCAGTCTATGCAGTCGCCCAGGCCCTGGGCACGCGGATCGCTGCCCTTGGCATGCAGTCCGCGCGGTTCACCGCGCGCCGTGTCATAACTGACGATCAGCGTGTCACGGTCGAACATCGCGCCCTGGAAACGCGCATAGGGACACATGTACTTGCAGACCTGCTCGCGCATGAAGCCGGCGTTGCCGTAGGTGGCCAGGCCGTAGAAGATCACCCAGAACACCTCCCAGGAACTCATGCGGGCCTGCAGGAACTCCATCCCGAGTTCGCGAATCGGCGTGAAGTAACCCACAAAGGTGAAACCGGTCCACAGGGCGATGCCGAGCCAGACGAAGTGTTTGAACCACTTCTTGCCCAGCTTTTTGATCGACAGGGGCTCGCCGTCGAGCCGCATGCGGGCCACACGGTTGCCCTCGATTTTCTGCTCGACCCACATGAAAATTTCGGTGTACACCGTCTGCGGGCAGGCATAACCGCACCACAGGCGGCCGGCGACTGCGGTGAACAGGAACAGCGACAGCGCCGAGACCACCAGCAACCCGGTCAGGTAAATCAGGTCCTGCGGGTACAGCACCAGTCCGAAGATGTAAAAGCGGCGCGCCGCCAGGTCAAACAGCACCGACTGGCGCTGGCCCCACTCCAGCCAGGGCAGTCCGTAAAACACCAGTTGCGTCAGGAACACCATGGCCCAGCGCCAGCGTGCAAACAGGCCGGAGACCGTGCGTGGGTAAATCTTGCGGTGCGCCGCGTACAGCGCGCTGCCGGCCTCCGCCTCGGCCGGCACCGCGGTGATGGGGAAAACCTTGCGTGGAGGCGGTG
>Ga0308009_10001988_pt1 | contig 11011 bp, 12 predicted proteins | sample Neamet127_FD_203134 | JGI IMG/M metagenome (GOLD analysis project Ga0308009, IMG submission 203134) | Marine microbial communities from water near the shore, Antarctic Ocean - #127 | ecosystem: Environmental > Aquatic > Marine > Unclassified | place: Southern Ocean | collected 2014-07-24
AACCTTTTGGCTCGCCTGAGGATCGACAGAAAACCATCGTGCCTCCAGGGCGCGACGCTCATCAGGTGCAATCAGGCTCAGTCCCTTATTGAGTAGTGCGATCAACTCTGGCCAGTCCTTGCGAATGGCAATCACCACCTCGGCTTTGCTCTCTGGAATCACCGCAGCTATTTTGAATGTTGAGTCGTGATTTTGTTGGCGTTTGAAGTCGATGCCGTTGGTACCGATAATTGCATCGACCTCGCGTTTACTCAAGGCAGTGATTGAGCTTTCAACATTGTCAAATGGCACACCAGTGATGCCAGGATATTTTTTGATCAACATCTCCGACACGATCTCACCGCGAAGGTAGGCCAGTTTTTTACCCTTAAGGTCGTGTAGCGTATTCATGGCTGGGGACTGATCACTGCGCGCATACAGGTAAGAGTAGGTATAAAACAGTTCATCGCTTAAAGCGAAGTTTTTGCGCCATTGATCCAGTTTGCGTACTAGAGCCAGTCCTGCGCATTTCCTTTGGTTGGCATTGTCTACAGCTTCAGGCCAAGGGCTGATTTCAAACTTAAACTGAATGCCCAGTTTCTCGCCCAGCAGTGCATAAAGCTCCGGAATATAGCCTGCAGGTTTGCCTTTCTTGTCCAGGAACAGGTTAGGAGGAAAATCATTCGAATAGCAGAGTTTCACGGTGGCGTGTTTGGCACGCCATTGCTCTTCTTCTGGTGAAAAAGGCGAGTCGGGCTGACCTGCCCACACAGTGGAACACAGCAGCAAAAGCAGTAATCTGAATGTTTGTAGAAACATGTGTGGCCGAACCCGAAGCCGCGCGATGAGGTTGGGTTACTTGTGCTGGCTAAGTAATTTAACTATTCGAACAGAATAGGTTGGATGGCGTGGATGTGGTTGGTTGATAAGAGGGTGGATTCGCCTTTATTCAAGCGTTTAAATCGACTTTCCGAATCGCTTTCCTGCGGTGCTGGTTGTTTGGATTAAGTCAATTTATGATGCATCAGGATCAATAATAAAATCAAGGAGACAAGCCAATGATTGAACAACATCGCAGTGCAATTGGCAATTTGACCCCCGAGGGTGGCTGGCGCAAAGCCGAGCGTGTTCGTGTTAGCCCCTTGAAGCCGGAAGAAATGAGTTTGTTTGCGCGTACAGCCATTCGCGTTATTAACACGGTGGGCAAGCTGGACGCCTCCAACCTCTTCATGATGCTGTTGCGCAATTTCAGATTGTTCAAAGCGTGGTTGGGCTTTGCCGCACGCATGATGCCCTATGGTGAAATTGAGCGCCGCGACACGGAGTTGGTGATATTGCGTGTGGGCTGGAACTGTCGCGCGCATGGTGTCGGCCAGCACCTGGGCAGAACTTGAGAAGCACTACAGTACCCGTAAGTTGCTGGAGGTGCTGATGCTGATTGGTCACTATGAGATGCTGGCCGGGGTATTGAATTCAACCGGTTTGCCGCTTGATCACAAGCTGGACAAGCTGCTGGAAAAGGTCTGAGTCAACTGCTTCACCAACTTCCCTGGATTTAACTCAGGCCGTTCACGCCACAATTTGGCCACCTGTTCGGCCCCGCCAGAAATGGTATGGGCCAACACAATCAATTCGTCGTTCACTGGTTTGCCTAGCTCTTTCGCCAGCAGGGCAGCAATCACTTGCACGGTGTTGAAGCGCAGGCTCAAAATTTCCTGTGCAGCAGGACCGCTTACAGCGTTGCCGCCGCCGTACAGCAATGCCCAGGCGGATGGGTAGTCCTCCAGAAACGAGAAATATGCTTCAAAGCCTCGGTGTAATTTTGTTTTTACACCCGCCTTGCCAGAAAACGCTTCCAGTATTCGGGCTTCCAGTGCGCCACGCGCTCTTTTCAGGCAAGCGGTGTAAATGCCGTCTTTGGACTGGAACAGGTTGTAGATCATTGGGCGTGTAACGCCCGCTGCTTCCGCAATGGCATCAATCGAGGTGGCCTGATAGCCCAGGCGGGAAAACTCCACCTCGGCCACATCTAGCAGTTGCTTTGCCCGCACTTCACGCGGCACACGCCCGTGTTGATGGCCTTCGATTGCTGTGGGCATTTCTTTCTCCAAGGTTGAATCCGGCAATGGACCACCTCAGTATAAGATGAACAAATAGACTTACAGTTATGTAAGTGTAAATAAAGTTTAAATAGCGAATCGGGAGACTAAGCCATGACTACTTTTTACAGATCAAGCCTATTGATGTGCTTAATGGTTGGTTTGTCAGCCTGTGGAGGGGAGGGTGCGCCTGACACGCGCGTATCGGCCGCACAGCTTAGCAAGGCCGATGTGGCTTTTGCGCCCGAGGTGGAACCCGATGCGTTTTACCATGCCAATCAGGAAGAATTACAGCGTGCGCCGGGCAGCATTTTGGACTCAAGGCCGGTGCCATTTACCTTGAACGGGCAAGAATTGCCCAACGAAGCCTGGCAAATCAAGTTTGCAAGCAGAAATTCAGCTGGCGAACCCATTGTGGGCATGGCCACGGTGGTGAAACCAACCATCGCCAGTGCATCGCCAAAACTGGTCTCTTTTCAAATTGCCTACAACGGTTTGGGGGCACGTTGTACACCGTCTCAAACCCTGTCTGGCAACAGCGATGCCGACAACGGAGTGATCAACTACGGCAGCTATGGTGTTGGTTTGAATGCGTTTGGCTGGACCATGGTGTTTCCTGATTTCGAAGGGCCGTACCATACCTATGGTGCGGGAAAGTTGTCAGGGCAGGTTACGTTGGACGCAATTCGCGCTGCGCAGGCCTTTGAGCCACTCGGGCTTCAAGGCCATGCGCCCACCGTGATGTGGGGTTATTCCGGTGGCGCCATTGCCACGTCATGGGCCTCAGCACTTCACCCTGTGTATGCCAATGAATTAAACCTGATTGGTGCGGTGTCCGGCGGCACACCTGCAGACTTGCTGGGTGTGGCGCGCGGTGCTGAAGATCAATTCTTCTTTGGCCTTGTGTTCAGCGCTTTGGTGGGGATTAACCGGGAGTTCCCGCAGCTATTTGAAGGCAAGTTGAATGCAGAAGGCTTGCGTGTGGCCGATGCCATCAAAGATGGCTGCGGTGGCGTGCCCGCAGATGGCAGCGAGGGGGCCAGCGGCAACATTAGCAAATATGTGAATGTGGATGACTTTTACAACCAGCCGCACATGTTGGAACTGGAAAAATCAATTTCCTTGCCGCAAGCGGCAGGCAACCCGCGCATTCCAGTGTTTTTCTATCATGAAATTCTGGACGAGGTTATTCCAGTGGAAGGCGTAGACAAAGTAGTGGACGCCTGGTGCGCCAAAGGCACACCGGTTACCTACCTCAGGTCGCTGACCGGCGAGCACTTGACTGGTTCGCGCTTTACACCCGAGGCTCTGGATTTCATCGAGAGCCGCTTTGCAGGCCGGGACTTTTTACTGGCGCTTACGGCGACACGGTGTAATTGAATCTCGTATCAACCCTGCACCCCAAGCGGCTTTCAGACAAGCCGCACAGAGCTGACCAAAAAGTAGGGGGACATATAGATAAAACGATCTCGCCAGATCGACAGTGATGAAATGTGCGCATGGCTCATCGTTGTGCCTTGGTTGGGTCAATATATGCTTGATAGATGTTTGTTTGTGAATGGATTGATTCACTCAAAATTAAAGCCCAAATCCTGCCCCCATGCCAAAGAGGGTGGCCGCACCCAGTGCTGCAAACATGGCAGCCGCTATTCGGTGCACCAGCTTCATCGGAATTTTTTCAGCCAGCTTGTCGCCAGCAAACACCGCAGGCACGTCGGCAATCAGCATGCCCAGTGTAGTGCCCGCAACTACCATGAGCACATCGTTGTAGTGTGCTGACATGGCCACGGTGGCGATTTGGGTTTTGTCGCCCATTTCCGCCAAAAAGAAGGTGATGAAGGTGGCGCCGAACACCCCCAGTTTGGTAGCAAGTTGGGTTTCCTCATCTTCGATTTTGTCTGGAATGAGTGTCCACACTGCCATGGCGATGAAGGACGCGCCAAGCACCCAACGCAGAACAGATGGATCCACATTGGCGGTGATCCAGCTACCCACCACGCCAGCCAGGCCGTGATTGATCAGTGTGGCCAAGGTAATTCCAATGATGATTGGAATTGGTTTTTTGAAACGTGTGGCCAACAGGAATGCAAGCAGTTGGGTTTTGTCCCCAATTTCAGCGAGCGCGATTACACCAGTGGATACGAGAAGTGCCGAAGACATTTAAAAGTTCCTGGGCCTGGAAAAACCGAATGACCACGCAGCTTCTCCAGGCCAATCTGGAAGCCGTGTAGTCAAAGGTCTTGCCAAGTTCAAAAACCGCTTACGCCATAGCCTGTATGAGATGTTAGGCCAAGTGTGTTGACATAAGCCTTTCCAAGTGGAAAGAGGCTACTCCCCAATGAGTGTCAAGATGATATTTGACACAGGATGATAAATCAAGGGTGTTTGCAGAGAAGTCGCACTAATTCATTACTTTTTGAAACTGCGATTATTTCCAAAAGTTAATTCAGCCTTAATTTTCGAATCCTAACCTGCATACATCAACAAGCAGGAGTTAGGCATGAAACCGGTTGAATACAACACCCGTCAGCATCACACCTGGTTGCTGTCAGTGATTCAGGAGCCCTGTGCAGATTCAAAAATTCGCCAGTTCATTGCTGACATATTCATGAATCACTATGGCGCCACCATCGAGTCCTATTGCGACCGATTGATTGGCGTTTGCTCTCCGCAAGGCACCATGCTGGCTGCAGCCGGCTACAACCTGGCCGAAGAGGGTCCCCTGTTTCTGGAACAGTACCTTGATTCGCCACTGGAGCAGCAAATTCAGCAACAACTGGACATGGACATTACTCGATCTGAAATTGCAGAGGTAGGTAATCTGGCTGCGCTTCAAGCTGGAGGTGCTCGTATGCTGATTGAGTTGATGACTCAAAGACTGCATCAGGAGGGGCGCCGATGGGTTGCTTTTACCGCCACCAAAAGCCTGATCAACAGTTTTCATCGCATGGGGTTGTCGCCCGTAATTTTGGCACCTGCAAACCCGGAGCGTGTCAAAAATCCCAACGCGTGGGGAAGCTATTACCTGCAAAACCCGTACGTTGCGATTGGTGATATCCAGCTTGGCCACGCCCGCTTGGGAGGCCAGCAATGAAGTTCAGTTCCTTTCATTCATTGCTCGAACAGTACACGGGGGAAATTCAAGAAGGCCCCAGTCGCAAGTTTGACGCCAACGCGCTGCGTGGGCAGGTAAAAGCCTGGATTACCCATTTGTCACAGAACCACCCCCTTGGGCAGGCTGTCGGGATTTTGGCCGACAATAGCCTCGCTTGGCTTGCGCTGGACTTGGCTTGCGCCAATTTGAACATTGCCTTGGTGCCATTGCCTGCCTTTTTTACAGATGAGCAACTGAAATACGCCATACGAGAAGCGGGCATCAGCACCTTGGTCACTGACCACGGCCAGCGCGCGCAGCAGCTTGGTTTTCAGTTGACTCCGCAAAACCTAAATGCACCCATGCTGATGTTGCGCAGGTTGCAACTCGATGGGACCACACCGGCCCAAATCCAAAAAATCACTTTTACCTCGGGCACGACCGGCGAACCCAAAGGGGTGTGCCTGACGCAGGCCCAGCAGTTGGCCGTGGCCGAGGGTTTAATGCACGCGACCGAAAGCCTCGGTATCAAGCGCCATTTGTGTTTGTTGCCACTTGGCGTATTGCTTGAAAACATTGCGGGTGTGTATGCACCCATGATGGTCGGCGCGGACATTGTTTGCCTGCCACTGGCGCAAACCGGATTGAAAGGCGCCGCCTCATTCGATGCGCAGCAATGCCTGAACACCATTGCAAGTTACCAGGCTGAAAGTATTATCTTGCTGCCCCAAATGTTGATGGCTTTGTTGCAGGTCAGTACGCCCGGCGATCGCCGTTGGAAAAGCCTGAAGTTTATTGCAGTGGGCGGTGGCAAGGTGCCCGTGGGCCTTTTGACTTTGGCCAAGTGGTTCAACTTGCCGGTTTACGAGGGTTATGGCCTCAGCGAATGCGCCTCGGTGGTGTGTTTGAACACACCTGAAAACAACCGTCCCGGTACTGTGGGTAAAGCCATTCAAGGTGTCGAAGTGAAAGTAGACGCCGATCAGGAAATCTGGGTTAAGGGAAGATACTTCAGTGGTTACCTCCACGATTTGAAGGCGGGTAAGGGCAACTCGCTTGCACAAAGCGAATGGTTGCCCACCGGTGACCTTGGCAAACTGGATGCGGATGGGTACCTGACCATTCATGGTCGCAAAAAGAATTTGATCATCACCGGGTTTGGTCGAAACATCAGCCCGGAGTGGCCTGAAGGCTTGCTGCTATCCACCGGTTTGTTTTTGCAGGCCGCAGTGTTTGGGGAAGGTCAAACAGGCCTGACCGCCATGCTGGTGCTGCGCGATCCACGCGACGCTAATAAGGTGGATGACACATTGGCGCGGGTCAACCTGCAACTGCCTGATTACGCGCGCATCTCGGCGCATCTGGTGATCGAGGAACCTTTTTCATTCAACAACGGATTGTGCACAGCCAATGGTCGCATACGACGAGATGCCATTTGGCAGGCCTACAGAAGTCAACTCAACGGGGAAACAGCATGAGTTCATTTTTTCAAACCCTTCAATTCAGTACCGAGAAAAGCCGTCAGCAATTGATTCAGTCGGTAATTATTCAGGATGCACTGCGTGGCGAGGTGACGCGAGGGCAGTACCTTGCCTTCCTGGGACAGGCTTACCACCATGTTCGCCACACCGTCCCTTTGCTGATGGCTTGTGGCAGTCGTTTGGGGCCTTCGCATGAATGGCTTAAACGAGCCATTACCGAATACATTGAAGAAGAATATGGCCATGAGCAATGGATTCTGAATGACATTGCAGCAGCAGGCGGCAATCCTACCGCTGTCAAGGCCTCAAAACCCCACATCACCACCCAGGCTATGGTGGCTTATGCCTACCACCAAGTGGATCGAAAAAACCCGGTGGGCTTTTTTGGCATGGTGCATGTGCTTGAGGGTACCAGTACGGCATTGGCCACACTGGCTGCCGAGAAAATACAAACCAATCTGGCCTTGCCCGATTCAGCGTTTTCATATCTCACTTCACACGGTAGTCTGGATCTTGAACACGTCAAGTTTTTTGAAACATTGATGAATCAGTTGACGAGCCCGGAAGACAAGCAAGCGGTGATCGACACAGCAGATGCCGTGTATCACTTGTATGGTGAGATGTTTCGTGCCCTGCCGCAGTCCAATAGCGATGCCCTTTTTGATGAGGTGGCCGCATGAGTTCAGCAAATCGGTTTCATGCCGTACTGACCGGTGCCACCGGAGGCATTGGTCGAGCCATGGCCTTTGCCCTGGCTGAGCGTTGCGATTCATTGTTGCTAGCTGGGCGTAGTGTTCAGGCCTTGCATGATTTGCGTATGTCGTTGCAGGTTCGTTTCCCCAAGTTGTCGTTGAGCTGCATCGCTGGCGATTTGCTTGATCCGCTGTATCTCAAAGATTTGGCTGATTATGCACGCGAGAATCAAGTGAACCTGTTGGTCAACAATGCAGGAATCAACCAGTTTGGCGCTGTCAAAAATCTGGACTCCAGTGCGCAGACCCGAATTATAGAAACCAATTTATTGGCCCCTATGCAATTGACTCAGGCCATGCTGCCAACCCTGCTGGAGCAGGGTGGTGCCCAGGTGATTCAGGTGGGCTCAATTTTTGGTTATATCGGTTATCCAGGCAATGCTGCTTACTGTGCAAGCAAATTTGGCTTGCGTGGCTATGCTCAGGCCCTTGCTCGCGAGCTGGCCAATTCACCTGTCAAAGTCAAATACTTGGCCCCGCGCGCTACAACCACGGCGATCAATAAAGGGGCAGTGGACAACTTGAATAAAGCCTTGGGTGTGGCCAGCGACAGCCCGGAGTTTGTGGCCAGTCAGTTGATTCACCTCATCGACAGCCCACGATTTGACTTAAAGCTAGGTTTTCCGGAACGCCTGTTTGTGTTCCTTAATCAGTTGTTCCCCCGCATTAACGACAACGCCATTCAGAAACAACTACCCACGATTGAAAAGCATTGGAGTACATCATGAGAAAGCACATGAACAAGTTTGCCATGGGTTTGTTAACGTTGACACAACTGGCTTGGGCTGTGGCGAGCGAGGAAGTGCAAACGCTGCAAGCCGAATGGGCGCAGGCCATGTACCAGGACGAGGGTAAAAACAAGGAAACCCATTTGGGCAAATTGGCCGAACAATCGCGTGCTGTGGTCGCCAACAATCCAAAGGATGCAGACGCCCTGATTTGGGAAGGCATTGTGCTGGCCAGCTATGCTGGCAAAGTCGGCGGCTTGGGTGCACTGAGTTTGGTCAAAGAGGCCAAGGCGGCATTTGAGGCGTCTATCGCGCTGAACCCCAAAGCGCTCGATGGTTCTGCCTACACCAGTTTGGGGTCCTTGTATTACCAGGTGCCCGGTTGGCCTTTGGGTTTTGGCGATGATGACAAAGCAGAGGAATATTTGAAGAAAGGTTTGGCTATCAACCCTAATGGAATCGATCCCAATTACTTTTACGGCGATTTTTTGTTTCGTGAGGGTCGAATCCAGGAGGCTGAAGCGGCACTGAACAAGGCATTGCAGGCACCTGCACGGCCTGGTCGAGAGTCTGCCGATGCTGGTCGTCGCAAAGAAATTCGTGATCTGCTTGCAAAGATCAAGACAGGGAAAAGTTGATCCCGTTACACTGGGAAAACTGAATTACTGGACAGGTTGATTAATTGAGAGTGTTGCTCGTCGAAGATGATGAACTCATTGCCAACGGTGTTCGGGAGGCCTTGCGCCGACGTGCGTACCAAGTGGATTGGGTTAGCAATGGCACGGATGCCTTGAATGCTGCCATTGACAATCCGTTTGATTTGATCATTCTGGATTTGGGTTTGCCCGGCCTAGATGGACTAGACGTGTTGTCTGCCTTACGGCAGCATCAAAAGCGCACGCCTGCAATTGTGCTCAGCGCACGGGGTAGCACCCAGAATCGCATTGATGGACTCAACGCGGGGGCAGATGACTATCTGGTCAAGCCATTCGATTTGGAGGAGTTGTTTGCCCGTATTCATGCTGTTGAGCGTCGCACCAGCGGTGCCGCCACCAATGTTTTGAAAATGGGTGAAATTGAGCTTGACCTGGCTGCCATGAGCGTTTTGTATCAAGGCATTGAAGTGACGCTGCAACGCCGTGAATTCAGTTTGTTGAAAAAGTTGATGGAAAGTCCCAGACAGGTGTTTACGCGGGAGCAACTCGAGGAGTCTTTGTATGGTTGGACCTCTGATCTGGGAAGCAATGCAATAGATGTTTATGTGCACAACATACGAAAAAAAATGTACAGCGATGTAATCAAAACCCTACGCGGTGTGGGTTATCGAATAGACCCCAATCTTGCAAACTGAGCAATCCATGAAATATTCCATGCGCAGGCGTATTTTGATTGCCTTGGTGCTGGCACTGGCGGTCATCATGATCACGGCTGGCGTAATTAGTTATCGAGTTGCACTTCACGAAGCGGATGAAATTTTCAGTGCGCGTTTGGCCACTTCTGCACGTGTATTGGAAACACTGCTGGCCCGCCAGGTTGAGCATGCAACCATTGATCAGCCCGTTGTCATTTCATTGCCCGCAGAATTGAGTGAAGCCGATCCAGACGAGCCCACTGAACTTGGACATCCGTATGAAACCAAACTGGCTTTTCAAGTTTGGAGCGACACAGGCCGTTTGCTGGTGAGATCTGAATTTGCGCCTGAAGATCGCTTGGGACCGTTGAAAGAGGGTTTCTGGGATCGCGACAGTGGTGGTGTGTCCTGGCATGTATTCACCCTGAAAAGCGGCGGGGTCTGGATAGAAGTCGCTGAAGAGGTTGGCTTGCGCGGCGAAATTGCCAGCGACGTAGGCGGTACCTTAATTACTCCGCTGTTGACGGGCTTCGCCCTGTTGATGTTGTTGGTCAACCTGATTGTAATTGTCGGATTCCGACCCCTGGCGAAACTCGCTGAATCAATCGAGCATCGAGATCCCAAAGACAATTCGCCACTGGACCTAAATAACACCCCGGAAGAGTTATTGCCGGTGGTAAATTCGCTGAACAGTTTACTAAACCGCATGTCCGAAACCTTGGCAAGGGAGCAACGTTTTACCGATTCAGCCGCGCATGAGCTTCGAACACCTCTTGCTGCGATGAGTGTTCATGCCGAAAACGCCGCCAATGCGAAAGACGAGGATGAACGAGCCATTTCATTAGCCTACCTGATGACAGGTATGAACCGCACCAAGCATCTAATTGAACAAATGTTGATGTACAGCCGTATCGGTGTCGATGCGCAGTCCGAGCCTGAGGTGCCCGTTGACTTGATCGAAGAGCTTCAATATTTGGTGAATAGCCAGCGAACGATCATTGAAGGCAGTGGTCTTCAAGTTCAGCTCAACACACCAACGCGACCAGTTTGGGTGAAGTCGCAGCGGGGGTTACTTGAAATGCTGTTGCGTAATTTGCTAGACAACGCTTGTAAACACTCCACGAAGCAAGATGTACCTGTCTCTATTGAGCTGACTGTGGAGTTGCCGTCAAAGAAGGCGTGTATCCGGTTTCGCAATATGGCCGAACCGATCGCCTCCGAGGAAATTTCGCGACTTTTTGAGGCGTACTATCGCCCAGCCAATACGCGTTCGAAAGGTCATGGATTGGGATTGGCGATTGCCCGAGAGGTGGCAGTTTTGCATGGCTGGTCCCTGGAGTTGACTCGAAATTCGGCGCGAGAGGGTATCGAGTTTACCTGTAAGATTCCCCCGATTAATCCAATATCTTAGGATTCAAGCATGAAGTTAAAGTTATCTTGGATCACCCCGAACCAACGCATGGTATTGGTGGTTTCATTGTTCATCATGCTCACGGGCAATTACACATTTCTAAATCGGGTTGCGGA
>Ga0308009_10001989_pt1 | contig 11002 bp, 10 predicted proteins | sample Neamet127_FD_203134 | JGI IMG/M metagenome (GOLD analysis project Ga0308009, IMG submission 203134) | Marine microbial communities from water near the shore, Antarctic Ocean - #127 | ecosystem: Environmental > Aquatic > Marine > Unclassified | place: Southern Ocean | collected 2014-07-24
CCTGTTCCTTGGCTTCAATCAAACTTAATGGGTAACAATGACGCTTCCCCACTCGGGCCAGCGCACCGAGGCGATAACCAAATTGCTTTTGTAATACTTTAACAAACTCCAACTCCGAGCACCGTTGCAACTGATCGACCTGATCTCGCGGCAAAGTCCAGACCAGAGCCGCTCGATGACTGCCATTGGCAGCATCCAGTAAAGGCAATACGGCCATTGGACCTGTACTCATGAAACGCTCAAAAGCACAATAACCATGACTTTTCTCAAAGCTGATATTGGCAATTAAAGCACTCTGCTTATAATCTCGTGTGCGGGTACCTATTCCCAGTTGATCGCGCAGTCCTGAATGAGCACCATCGGCTACCACCATTAGCCCTGCGCTTAGCTGTCGTGTGTTTTTACCCAAAGATAGCTCAAGGTCAACACCCCCGACTTTAGGTTTTACCGACAATACCGTCGCCGGACTGAGTAACTCAATCCGCTGCTCTGCCCTAAGCTGCTGTATCAGAATCTGGCCCAACCAGGCATTCTCTACAACATAGCCAAGCGCATCCAGCCCGCTGTCTTTGGCCTCTAAAAGCACGCTGCCAATACGACCCTGATCGGAGACATGAATGGTCTCTATCTCGCACAGGCGTTGAGAAAGAAGGGGCCACAGACCCAGCGTTTCATAAATAATACGGCTACTATGAGAAAGAGCTGTTGAGCGAGCATCAAAACTTGGGGAGTCGTTAATACCGAGCTCTCCCGTATTTTCTGGCAGGGGGAAACTCTCCACCAGTAGTATGCGGGTATTAACACCCAGCTGTTGAGAGAGGCAAAGCGCCAGGCTGGCGCCAACCATTCCGCCGCCTACAATAACTACATCGTATTCTGTCTTCATCCGCTATTCTCGCGCTCGAATACTAAACTAACCAGAAGCCATTAGCGCTTCAATTTCCTCAATGGTTTTTGGCACCGCCTCGGTGTAAACATCACATCCAGTTTTGGTCACCAGCACATCATCCTCAACTCTAATACCAATACCTCGCCATTTTTTGGCGACTTTTATATTGCTTGGTGACACATAGATACCCGGCTCTACGGTCATAATCATTCCCGGTTCCAACAGCCGCCATTCACCATCGACACGATAATCACCTACATCGTGAACGTCCATTCCCAACCAATGACCAGTGCGATGCATATAAAAGTCCCTATAGGCCTCTTTCTCTATCAACCTGGATACATTTCCTTTCATCAAGCCCAGCGCTACCAGACCTTCCGTAATAACACGCACGGCAGCATCATGAGGTTGATTCCAGTGATTTCCAGGCTTCGTCTGCTCTACCGCGGCCTTATGTGCCGCCAGCACAATTTCGTAAAGCGCTCGCTGCTCTTTGCTAAATTTCCCGCTAACCGGAAATGTACGTGTCACATCAGCGGCGTAATATTCTAATTCACAGGCCGCATCTATCAGTACCAAGTCCCCCGATTTAAGTACATCGGTATTTTCTATGTAATGCAGAATACAGCCATTGACACCGCTGCCCACAATTGAGGAGTAAGCAGGAGAGCGACTGCCCGCACGCATGAACTCATGATTGAGCTCGGCCTCTAACTGATATTCATAATCTCCCGGGCGACAGGCCAACATCGCACGTTTGTGTGCACGCGCCGTAATTTTACCCGCCTCTTTCATCATGCGCTGCTCAGCGGCACTTTTTATCAAGCGCATATCGTGCAACATATGGTCGAGATCAATAAATTCCCCGGGGGGTTGAGCGCCAGAACGCTCCTTGCCTCTTATCTGGTTGACCCAATCCATTAGTCGACGATCAAATTCCAGATTACGACCCATTGAGTAGTAGACCCGATGACGCCCCTCCAGCAAACCCGGCAATATATCGTCAATGTCGCCTATTGGAAATGCATCATCTGCACCGTAGTCAGCACACAGTCCCTCGGGCCCCGCTCTATAGCCGTGCCACAATTCCATGGCTACATCTCGCTCACGGCAAAACATCACCACTTCGCCATGTTTACGTCCGGGTATTAATACTAATACCGCATCGGGCTCGGCAAACCCTGTTAAATAATAAAAATCACTATCCTGACGAAAGGGAAACTCGGTGTCGCGGCTGCGCACTTTATACGAGGCTGAGGGAAAGACAGTGATACTGTTTCTATCCAGCCGTGCCATCAGATTTTTACGGCGCCGGGAGAATTCTTTTTGAGTGATTTTCATGTAAGTATTTAGTCCGGAGGTCCTAGATATCTAAAAAGCCCAATATAGGGCCATAATCAAGATTATCACAGAGACTATGGAGACCACAGGAAATCTGCTGACACTTAGTGCAGTTTTTTTCCAAACAGACCGGCGGGAGAACCTATCTGCTCTGGCTCTTCCACTTCATCAAAGGCCTCCTGAGCATATTCCATATAGATGCTCATGGCAGCGAGTCGTACATATTCCAAAACCTCGAAGAGGCTTTGCTCAGATTGATCTAAATCTTCGCTCTCATCAACGCCTGCCCTGGATATTTCAGAAATATCTGACAGTGTTTCACTGACTTCAACTGACAGCGCATCACTGTTGCCGCTGTGACTAACACCTGATGCAAACCCGGCCAAAATACCCTGGCACCAGAGACCCAAGCTTTGGACCCGCTGAGACAACTCCATATCGTCATCGGGTATCAGCGGTTGAAACGAAAACTCATCGTCCTTAAGTTGCTCCCCAACCTGTTTCGACAACTGTATCACTGCAATAGCCAGACCACCGTGAATATCAATATCCAAAGCCTGGGTGACACCGGCCAGAAATTGTTCAGCGGGCACATTCAACCCGCTTACCCACTGGCCGGTAATACAGCCGTGTATTTCTGAGGGAGAGCAGTCCAGGCCTTTTTCTACCAGCAGGTTAGCTATATCGTCAAAATCGATTGTATTTTGGTTGGAATCCATGGCAAAAAAGGGGTCATCACTCGGGTCTATATGCTATCAGGGCCACAAAGAACTTGCACCAAATTATCTAAAACCAACGGAGGTTATTGATATTTCGAGCATTTAGTACATTGACCAAGTGCTAGCGGCACACTATAGTAAGCAAGTAATTATCAGCAAATAACAAATATACAATGACAGATCCTCAATTCAAAGTGCTGGAACGAAAAATCGACGACCTGATTACACTTTGTACTCAACTCGATAAAGAGAACCGTTCGCTCAAAGCTGGAGCGTCTTCCTGGCAACATGAGCGTGATAAATTGCTGGGCAAGAGCGAGATGGCACGCAATAAAGTCGAATCTATGATAGAGCGGCTTAAAACGCTGGAGTAGCAAGTGTGAGCGATAACAATACTGTCATTGTTAATATCCTGGACAAGGAATACCAGGTTGCATGTCCTCCTGAACAAAAGGACGAGCTTCTGCAATCTGCCCACTACCTCAATAGCCAAATGCAGACAATCCGTGAAAGTGGAAAAGTTATCGGTATGGAGCGTATCGCTGTAATGGCCGCCCTTAATATTAGTCATGAGTTACTGCAGGCTTCTACAGCATCGGGCAAAGATGATCAGGGCGGTAAAGAAGGTGTCCGCCAGCTCACTCAAAAGGTCGACGAAGCACTGTATCAGTTGCGTCAACTTGAAATCAGCTAGCGACTAATTTACATGACCTGGCAAAAGCCAGGGGTTCAAATGATAGTTTGTTGAAATAAGTCTGATCTACTCACTTTTTATAGCTATAATATCGACTGGCTCCCTGATGTATTTGCCAGGCATCTTAGTCCTCGAGCCGATAAATGTTGTACCGGAGGTTTCTCGCTGGCGTTGATGTGCACGTCCGCATGCCGGAAAGCCTAATACTTCACAGAGACCCCCACCTTGAACCTTTGGGTTCAAGGACCATGTTGTCAGCGGTACTTTCGGGGAGCCTCTTTCATGTATCAACAGTTTTCAGATAAACAGCGGGCAGGTCTGCGCTCAGCAATGAGAAAGCGCCGTCGGGGCCTTTCATATTGGCAACAGCAACGTGAAGCTATCGAGCTAACAAAAAAACTCAAGCACCACCGGCTTTTTAGAGACAGCCAACACATAGCATTTTATCTTGCCAATGACGGCGAACTAAATCTGCAACCCCTTTTGCACTTTGCTTTGGGGCAGGGAAAAATCTGTTATCTACCCGCTGTAGCAGATCACTCTCTGGTGTTTATAAGGCATCTACCCGAGCAGAAACTTGAGCGAAACCGCTTTGGTATATTACAACCCCAGCAGGACCAACAACTTGTCTCGCCAGAAAAACTAGACCTAGTCCTGCTTCCGCTGGTTGCCTTTGACCGACAAGGCAACAGACTCGGCATGGGTGGCGGATTTTACGATCGCTATTTTGCCTACAAACGAGAAAGAGCTGAGTCCAAGCCACTGCTGCTTGGCGTCGCTCATCCCCATCAGGAAGTTCCTCATCTTAGAGCTCAAATTTGGGATGTGCCTTTGGATGCAATAATGACCGGCCGGGAAATTATTTACTGCAGCGCCTAGACAATCTCTAAATAAATTTTTATCAATGAAAAAAATACTGGAGCCCATAAGATATGTCGACAGAAAAAAATAGAACCACAGCCATAAAAATGGTTGAACAAATCTCCAGGGGCATTCTCGATGACACTTTACTCTGCGCCGATGCTTGTTGGTGGATCCCGGGTAAGGGCACCGTATCAAGGCGCGAATTTCAAGGTATTGTCGATTCTTTTAACTCGATGAAAAAATCAGAACTGCGCATGACGATTCATGGCATTACAGCTGAAGGAGATCGCGTTGCTATAGAAGCAGAATCTCACGGCGAGTTAGTCAATGGTGAAATTTACAACAACACCTATCATTTTCTATTTTTATTTGAGAACGGAAAAATAAAACTGGCCAAAGAATACAATGACTCCAAGTATGCGGCCGACACCTTTGCTAGCATGGGTGGTATTGGATAAGTATATAAGATACAAAAAATTGAGTTAGCGCTATTATATTTTGGAGAAGTAGCCATGAGGCCTTTATTTTTTCGCTGTTTCTCGCCTGCCGCCTTTTAAACGTATCGGCCAACGCATCGACAGTATTAAGAGGGCGATAGCGCTGGCGATATCAGACATTTTCAAGAGCTGCTCAGTGCTCCTGGCCGGAGCTATCCAGGCGGGATGATTGTTACCAATCTTTGCTATCCGAGGTCTGGGTAAACCAGGTATGGTGCTCATCAGGGGCAATGACAGATTGATTCATTTTGGTTTTCCTCCTGTATACAGTACGGTCGAGTTGTCATGTACTCGTCGGCGGGGTGTACCAAATGGGTGAGCTCCAGGCTCGTTCCTGAATGGCACGGCGCACATCGGGTAAATTACAGCTTTCAGGCCGCTCGACATCTGAAAATTGAGCACACTGCCAAGCGCTATAGCGACAACTGGGATTTTCCACTGCGCGCATGTAATAAACCGCTCGCTTTGAGGCATCAAATTCGGGATCCTGCCAAACAGCGCATAGCTGACTAAAACCACTGCCGCTCTGCTCACAATTGTCCAGATCAACTGATGCGCCATTATTAGCGTCACCCGCAATATCAAAGACATGTTCTCGACTTATGCCATCATCACCGACCCAGCCCTTGATAACCTGCAATCTTTGTAAGGATGTCCCGGATTGGGCCGGTGTGCCTACGTCAGCCATTGCGGATGCCATGAAGACCGGCGCTTCAGACAATTTTTTGGGTAAGTCCCCGCCCATAGCCACGCCCTGACTATAAGCTTGTTCAATCCTATCTGTGCTTCGACACAGGGATTTTGGGTAATTCCAAGCGCCAAAAAACCGCGGTTGAATCCGTGGCCCACTGGTGCCAAACACTTCTTTTTTCTTCATTGCATCAAACAGCGCATCTCTGGAGTTTTCTGGTGCCCACACGCCAATCAGACCGCCAGGATTATTACTGGTATTACCCATATTTTTGACCCAAGCAGTACGTTTTTCAGTACTGTTGTCGGCCATACCCAAATGTCCGGGCCAGGTTTTTTCTGTGACGCCACCCCCCAGCGCATTATGGGTATCGGTGCTCGCTGAAAGGCCAAACTTGTACGGGTTAACGCCAATGCGGCGCTCCTCCTTAAGACCCTCGGTGAGTGCGTTGCGAACAAAACTCAGGCTGGAAAGACAATCGGGGCCGAGATGGGGCACGATGTCGGCAAGGGGGCCATTATAGCAATCACCTACCTCATCAGCACCTCTGCGAATTTTGTCAGTCATCTTCACAAACTTCTCAAACTCACACAGTTCATCCACAGCGCCTAATACATCGGGCAGGCCATTGCGACACTCGGAGTCGCCCTTGTGTTGCATAATTTCAACAATGGGCTCTACTTTAATGCGCAGCGCTGCCCGCGCCTTCTGCTCATCTTTAGAATTTGCACCGGGATAATCCACCGCAAACATTCTGCCGTTGCTAATATTAGAATTATGCGGGATAGCCAGCACATCACACTCAGTTCCAGATTCGATACAGTCTTTGTTCAGTTTGTCCCACAGCATCCAGGCTCTCGGCGCCTCGAGAACACCAACCGGATTGGGCGGCACCGTATTATTTCGAAAAATCACATTGCGGTGCATATTAGATCCCAAGCGCACCGAGCTGTATTCGTAGCCAATAAAAGTGGTGCGTTCACAGTCCTCACTATTATCGTTCCATTCTGCTGCTGCGGCTATAATCTCGCCATATACATCACGGTCCAGCTGGGCACATACCTCTCCATCGTCTCCGCACAACTCAGTATTTCGCGAAGCAAACGGGTTCATAAGCTTTGCTATCCCGGCCACTGAGATGTCTACTCCCTTGTCCCTGCCACGAAATACCCGACAATGTTCGCTGTTATAACTTGATGAGTTTTTGTCGATACACAAGCGGGTTTCAGACAGGCTTTCCGCATGGTCGGTGACTGCCGCAAAATCCAGAGGCCTGGCAATAGCCACTGCGCGGGTTCCAGCCTCACCATTTTTGCCATTGGGTGGCAACAAAACTTCACCCTCACCAAAGGCATAACGATAAGCATCATCAGGACTTAGCCTCACACCCCAACCATAACTGTCTTTCGAAATGGAAGTGTGTACATGGAGATCGCCAAAATAAGCGCTATTTAATGGATTCTTCGACACACATTCACTTCTCTGTGGGTTCGACCCCAGGGCATTTTTTGCCTGGTTACTCGATAAATCCAGGTCAGTACCACCGCATCCCGTCAGCAAAACTGCAAGCAATGCCGTAACACAGACAAAGTCTCTTCGTTTATTCAACATCTATTACATCCCATAAATGGCAGTTTCACTATCTGTAAAACAATATTCTCAAAGGTCCGGCCTTAGAGGCTCAGCTCAAAAATTGCTGATACGCTAAATTATCCGTCTCTTCTGAAAAATTAAAATTCAGCCTTCGCAGAGACTTTTCCAATTCCTTACGCTGCCCTTTTGCAACCTGCATACCAACCAGAACCCTACCATAAGCCGCGCCATGATTACGATAATGAAACATTGAAATATTCCAGCGCTGACCCAAGCCTGACAAGAAATTTAATAGAGCGCCCGGGCGCTCCGGAAACTCGAACCGATAGATCACTTCATCATTGATTTCAGCGGGTGAGTGACCACCCACCATATGGCGAATATGCAGTTTCGCCATTTCATTATCCGTCATATCAGAGACCGCATAACCCTTTTCACTCAAGCCACCGACCAATTGCTCGCGGTCATTATTATCGGGTACCACCTGAATCCCAACAAAAATCTGCGCCTTGCGATGGTCGGCGTAACGATAATTAAACTCTGTAATATTGCGTTTACCAAGAGTGCTACAGAAAGCCTTAAAGCTACCGGGGTTTTCAGGAATCGTAACGCTGAGAATGGCTTCGCGCTTTTCACCAATTTCAGTGCGCTCGGAAATATAACGCAGCCGATCAAAATTAGTGTTAGCGCCGCTGTCGATCGCGAGCAAAGTCTCACCCCGTAACTGATGCTGCACGACGTATTTTTTTAGGCCCGCCAGTGCGAGTGCCCCAGCCGGCTCGGCAATAGAGCGAGTGTCTTCGAAAATGTCTTTGATCGCCGCACAGATCTCATCCGTATTGGCGGTAATAACCCCATCGATTGTGTTGCGAATCACCCGAAACGGCTCTTTGCCAATCTGAGTTACCGCAACACCGTCGGCAAAAAGACCAACGTGAGGAAGCTTGACCCGGCGCCCTTTTTCCATAGCCGCCGCCAAACAGGCAGCGTCTTCAGGCTCCACACCAATAATTTTTATTTCCGGACGCACATATTTAATGTAGGCCGCTATGCCCGCCAACAAGCCGCCACCACCCACTGGCACAAACACAGCGTGAATCGGCTCCGGGTGCTGACGCACAATTTCCATTCCAATGGTACCTTGCCCTGCAATCACATCGGGATCGTCATAGGGATGGATATAAACCAGGCCCTTTTCCTTTACCAACAACTGCGCGTGGTCAGCCGCCTCATCGTAGGTATCGCCATACATTACCACTTTGGCCCCATAAGACTTCACCGCGTTGACTTTAATCAGCGGCGTGGTGCAGGGCATCACAATGGTTGCTTTGACACCCATATGATGAGCGGACATCGCTAGTCCCTGGGCATGATTTCCCGCCGAGGCCGCGACCACGCCCTTGTCCAACTCGGCCTGGCTGAGTTTCTGCATTTTGTTGTAAGCACCGCGCAACTTAAAAGAGAACACCGGTTGCAGGTCTTCTCGCTTTAGCAAAATCCGGTTATCAAAACGCTTCGACAACAGTCGTGCCTCATCAATTGGCGTTTCACGGGCGACGTCATAGACCCGAGCATCTAGAATTCGTTTTATATAGGACTGAGGCATTAGCTTGCAACTTCAAGAGTAAGTGTCATCAATAGTAATCGACCCTCTTTTATACAGCTAGCCCTGTTATAAATTTCCCCTTCGCTGAGCAACACCAGTAACCAGATTTTAGGGCAGTGCTCGCGGCGTCTTCCAGAGGCAAAGACGGCACTGGAGCGCCGCTGTAAATCAATGAAACTCATCAATACCGTCAGGGCTCCTTTATTTAATTTTGCCGAGATGCCTATAATACTACTCCCAGACCAATCGGATCGGTGAGCCCTTTGAACCAGCATCAATTAAAACAGGCTGTAGCAGAAGCAGCGCTGGCCTACATCACGCCAAAGCTCGAAGAGAAAACTATCCTTGGTATTGGCACCGGATCAACCGCCAATCTGTTTATCGATTGTCTGGCAGAGATCAAGGGCCAGATTTACGGGACCGTAGCAAGCTCCGAAGCTTCTGCGGAGCGTTTAAAAAGCCATGGCCTCCCCGTCTATGACCTCAACAGTGTCGATGGTGTCGATATCTATATCGACGGCGCCGATGAAAGCAATGCCGAACTGGAACTGATTAAGGGTGGCGGCGCTGCCCTCACTCGGGAAAAAATCGTTACCGCTGTGGCGCAAGAATTTGTCTGTATCGCCGATGGCAGCAAGCTGGTTGAGCAGCTGGGTAATTTCCCCTTGCCTATTGAAGTCATTCCTATGGCCCGCAGCCATGTGGCGAGAGAGGTCGTCAAATTAGGCGGCAATCCGGTATATCGAGAGGGTCTGATCACCGACAATGGCAATGTTATTCTCGATATCTACGATTTTATTATTATCGAGCCCAAACAAACTGAACAACAAATCAACAACATCGTAGGAGTTGTCACCAATGGTCTGTTTGCCCAACGCCCCGCTGATGTCCTACTACTGGGAACGCCTGAAGGTGTAAAAACACTTCGAGCGCAAACTCGAGCTGGGAATCCATCTTTGTCGACTTAGCCGACAAAAAACTCACTAGGATAGTAAAAAGCCCGGCCTATCGATCATCTCGATATAATAGAGAAAATCTGCTTTTTCGAGGTAGACAACTGAACCTAGAAACCAGTAATGCCGGCGTAATTTTAGGCAGCCCCGCTTGGACAATGGCCGAAAACATCGAAACTAAGGTATATACGAATATTCTTTTCATCACTTCCTGACACGTAAGGTATTGACCCAGACAAGTATTCTACTAACAATATGGCGCTATGAGCTATATACCCCCACCCGGATTACGCAACCGACACATCAATACCATTCTCGGTAGTAATGGCCCACGCAAATTACTGATCAAACACCGCAGCCGCTTATTACGTAAAAATGCCAGGGAAGTGTTACTTAACTGTCGCGAGGGTGTGCGGTTGCATGGTGAATATTCAGCCAATTCCACTCCTAGCCGCGGGCTGGTAATTTTGATTCACGGCTGGGAGGGCTCCTCAACATCCTCTTATTTATTGTCTACCGCCAGCTATTTATACGCCAAGGGATATTGTATTTTCAGATTGCATCTGCGCGATCACGGCCCGTCTCACCACTTAAATTCACAACCCTTTCTCGCCATCCGGCTGAATGAAGTTCTCGAAGCAATAGAACAAATACAGGAACAATTTCCCTATGACAAAAACTATTTGGTGGGCTATTCACTTGGGGGCAATATTGCAGCGAGGGTCGCTGCAAATATTGATCAACGGCCTATTCAACTCGATCAGGTAGTTTCAGTCTGTCCACCCATTGATCCTCTAAAAGCCGGAGAAGCCATTCGCGATAGCTTCATCTACAACCGCTATTTCGTCAGCAAATGGCAAAAATCGTTTAGGAAGAAACTTAAGTACTTTCCCGAACACAAGAGCAACACTGACGTATTCCAGCACAGTAATATCATTTCACTACACGAAGCCTTCATACCTCGCTACTGCAGCCACTCCAACGCCAACAGCTATTTTCGATCATACAGATTAGACCACCACGTATTGCAAAAAATGGATGTACCCTGCCATCTTATTCTGGCGGAAGATGACCCAGTTGCGCCCATTGAGTCCATCACATATCTGCCCATATTAGATAAATTGTCGGTGGAGACTACGCCCTATGGGGGCCACT
>Ga0308009_10001994_pt1 | contig 10982 bp, 10 predicted proteins | sample Neamet127_FD_203134 | JGI IMG/M metagenome (GOLD analysis project Ga0308009, IMG submission 203134) | Marine microbial communities from water near the shore, Antarctic Ocean - #127 | ecosystem: Environmental > Aquatic > Marine > Unclassified | place: Southern Ocean | collected 2014-07-24
GATGCCTTCGAAGACAAGTCGCGCCGCTTTGGGTTTGCGACCACCGCCGACCTTGCGCGCGTATTCCAGGTCCGGCGGGCGCTCTCGAACCGGTATCAGAGGCTCCACCCTGGCCCAAAAGTCATCGGTCACCACCCATGAGGTCACTCGCTTCTTCGCTACCATCGCGCCGCTCCTTCGCCGCATCACTAGCGGCTCGAAATGGCATTCTACTATTTACGGATAAGCTCTAAAGCGCCACGGTCTGCCGCACCGCATGTTCCCAGCGCGCCATCCGTTCGGCGGCGCGGCTGGTGTCCAGCGTCGGCAGAAAGCGGCGCTCGCTGCGCCACAGCGCAGACAACTGCTCGGTATTCTGGTAGACGCCGCTGGACAGGCCGGCGAGGTAGGCCGCGCCCAGCGCGGTGGTTTCCGTCACAGCCGGCCGCACCACCGGAATGCCCAGCAGGTCGGCCTGAAACTGCATCAGTAAATCGTTGACGCAGGCGCCACCGTCAACGCGCAGCTCGGCCACGGGTGCGGCGCCTGCGGCGACCGCGTCGCGACTCATGGCCTGCAGCAAGGCCGCGCTCTGGTAGGCAATGCTTTCGAGCGAGGCCCGTGCGATGTGGGCCAGCGTGGTACCGCGGCTCAAGCCGGTGATGGTGCCGCGCACATCGGGTTTCCAGTAGGGCGCACCCAGCCCGGTGAAGGCCGGTACCACCATGACACCGCCGGAATCCGGCACGCTTTCGGCCAGTGCTTGCACCTCACCGCTGCCCTTGATTGCATGCAGGCCGTCGCGCAGCCACTGCACCACGGCGCCGCCGACAAACACGCTGCCCTCGAAGGCATATTCTGTCTGCGGCGTGACCTGCGCCGCACTGGTCGTCAGCAGACCGTTGTGCGAGGTTTGAAATTTGTTGCCGGTGTGCATCAGCATGAAGCAGCCGGTGCCGTAGGTGTTCTTGGCCATGCCTTCCTTGAAGCAGGCTTGGCCGAACAGCGCGCTTTGCTGGTCGCCGGCCACACCGGCAATCGGGATGGCCGCACCCAGCAAGGCCGGCAGCACCTCGCCATAGTGCGCGCTGGACGGCCGCACCTCGGGCATCAGTGAGGCCGGAATGTCCAGCAGCGCCAGCAGTTCATCGTCCCAACTATTGCTGCGTACATTGAACAGCATCGTGCGCGAGGCGTTGGTGACATCGGTGGCGTGTATCTTGCCGCCGGTGAGCTGCCACATCAGCCAGCTGTCCACTGTGCCAAAGGCGAGTTCGCCGCGTTTGGCCTGCTCTCTGGCTTTTGGCACCTTGTCCAGCAACCACTTGAGTTTGGTGCCTGAGAAATAGGCATCAATCAGCAAGCCGGTTTTGGACTGGATCAGGTCGGCCTTGCCGTCCTGGCGCAGTTGCGCACAGGTGGCTTCAGCCCGGCGGTCTTGCCAGACGATGGCGTGGTGAACCGGTTGACCGGTCTTGCGGTTCCACAGCACCGTGGTTTCGCGCTGGTTGGTAATGCCCAGCGCGCGGATGTCGCCGGCCTTGAGTTTCGCCTTGGCCAGGGCCTCACGCGCGGTGGCCAACTGCGTGCGCCAGATCTCCATGGGGTCATGCTCGACCCAGCCGGGTTGGGGGTAGATTTGCGGCAACTCCTGCTGCGCCAGCGCCACGATATGGCCCTGCTCGTCAAACACGATGCTGCGCGAGCTGGAGGTGCCCTGGTCCAGGGCGAGCAGATAAGTCATGAGGGTTCTTTAGTGGGGGCGATGTCACAACCAACGCCCGCGTCGGCCAGCAAGGCCGGAAACGGCTCGGGCGGTGGCTGGTCGGTGAACAGCCGGTTGATTTGCGAGAGGGTGGCCAGCTCGACCATCGCGGGGCGGTTGAACTTGCTGCTGTCTGCAGCCAGCCAGACCTCGCGCGCGTGGGAAATGATGGTCTGCGCCACCTTGACCTCGCGGTAGTCGAAGTCACGCAGCGAACCATCGGCTTCAATGCCTGAAATGCCGATCAGTGCGATGTCCACCCGGAACTGGCGGATGAAGTCGACCGCCGCCTCGCCGACGATGCCGCGGTCACGCGGTCGCACCACACCGCCAACCACGATCACTTCGCAGTTGGAGTTGCTGCTCAGGATGGCCGCGACGTTGAGGTTGTTGGTGATGACGCGCAGGCCCTTGTGGTGCAGCAATGCCCGCGCGATGGCTTCGGTGGTGGTGCCGATGTTGAGGATCAGCGAGCAGTTGTCAGGCACTTCGGCGGCGACGGCGCGGGCGATCCGCGCTTTGCCGTCGGCGTTGAGGCTTTCGCGCTGCCGATGGGCCAGGTTTTCAATCGTCGAGCTCGGCGCACGCACGCCGCCGTGGAAACGTGCCAGCAGGCCGGCCTCGGAGAGGCGCTGGACATCGCGGCGCACTGTTTGCAGCGTCACTGCGAGGGTGTCGGAGAGTTCTTCGACCGTGACAGAGCCGCGCGTGCGGACCACATCAAGAAGTTTGAGTTGCCGGGGGTTGGAGTTCACTCGTTATTTTGCGTCAGGGCAAACAAACTTTATATCGAAAAAAAAAGAAACAAATTAGGGAAACTATGTATTCAAAACGCGCATAAAGGAATAAGAATAGAAAAAATACGAACCTATAGAAATTCATCTTGAATACAGCTTTCCGTTTGACCGACGCGCCTGAGGGCCTTCACATGAAGTGCGCGTGATGCAGCTTTTACTGGAGGGCATCAGCAAAAAGGTGGGCGCAGAGACTTGGCTTCACGACATGAGCCTGGCGCCGCGGACCGGGGAGGTGACAGTGCTGCTGGGCGCCACGCAAGCCGGCAAAACCAGCCTGATGCGCGTGATGGCCGGCCTTGACGTCCCCAGCGCAGGCCGTGTCCTGGTGGATGGCGCCGATGTGACCGGCATGCCGGTGCGCGAGCGCAACGTGGCCATGGTCTATCAGCAGTTCATCAACTATCCCTCGCTCCGGGTGGCCGACAACATCGCTTCACCGCTGAAGTTGCGCGGTGAAAAAAACATAGACCAGCGCGTGCGCGAGATCGCCGGGCGGCTGCACATCGAGATGTTCCTGGACCGCTATCCGGCCGAACTCTCGGGTGGACAGCAGCAACGCGTAGCGCTGGCGCGCGCGCTCGCCAAAGGCGCACCGCTCATGCTGCTTGATGAGCCCTTGGTCAACCTCGACTACAAGCTGCGCGAGGAGCTGCGCGAGGAATTGACGCAGTTGTTTGCAGCGGGCGATTCGACGGTGATTTATGCGACCACCGAGCCCGGTGAGGCCTTGCTGCTGGGCGGATACACCGCTGTTCTGGACGGCGGTGAGTTGCTGCAATACGGCCCGACCGCAGAAGTCTTCCACGCGCCCAAATCGCTGCGGGTGGCGCGCGCTTTCAGTGACCCGCCCATGAACCTGATGGCAGCGGTCGTGAGCGCGCAAGGTGTGCAACTGGTGGGCGGGCCAGACATGGGCATCGCTTTGCCGGCCGGTGCAACCGGGTCGGTGACGGTAGGCGTGCGCGCCAGTGTGCTGCGTGAGACCCGGCGCGATGGCGACATCATGCTGGCCGGCAAGGTGGAGTTGGCGGAGATCTCCGGTTCCGACACTTTTGTGCATGTGAGTACGGACGTGGGTGAGCTGGTTGCCCAACTCACCGGCGTGCATTTCTTCGAGCTCGGTGCGGTGCTTTCGTTGTACCTGCATCCGTCGCAGGCCTATGTATTCGATGCCGACGGCGCCTTGCTTGTAGCGCCGCGTCGCCAGGGAGGGGTTTGAGATGGCCCGCATCGACTTGGACCTCGCACATGCCTACAAGGCCGATCCGCGCGAGGACGCCGACTACGCATTGCTGCCACTGAAAATGAGTTTCGAGGACGGCGGCGCTTACGCCTTGCTGGGCCCGTCGGGCTGCGGCAAGACGACCATGCTCAACCTGATTTCGGGTTTGCTCGCACCGTCGCAAGGCACGGTCAGCTTTGACGGTCGCGACATGACACACGCGACCCCGCAGGAGCGCAACATCGCGCAAGTGTTTCAGTTTCCGGTGATTTACGACACCATGACGGTGGCAGAAAATCTGGCTTTTCCGCTGCGCAATCGCAAGATGCCGGAAGCGCAGATCAAACAGCGCGTGGGAGAAATCGCCGAGATGCTGGAGATGAGCGGACAACTCAATCAGCGCGCAGCAGGGCTTGCCGCCGACGCCAAGCAGAAAATCTCGCTGGGCCGTGGCCTGGTGCGGCCCGATGTGTCTGCGGTGCTGTTTGATGAGCCGCTGACGGTGATCGACCCGCACCTGAAGTGGCAACTGCGCCGCAAGCTCAAGCAGATTCACCATGAGCTCAAGCTGACGCTGATTTATGTCACGCATGACCAGGTCGAGGCGCTGACCTTTGCGCAGCAGGTGGTGGTCATGACACGCGGCCGGGCCGTGCAGATTGGCTCGGCCGACGCGCTGTTTGAGCGGCCGCAGCACACCTTTGTGGGCCACTTCATCGGTTCGCCGGGCATGAATTTCCTGCCGGCACGCGCCGACGGCGACAGTCTGGTCATCGCGGGCCATACCCTGTCCATGGCGGCGGGGCGGGAGCTGCCGACGGGAGACTACAAACTCGGCATCCGGCCCGAATACCTCACCCTGGCCGCCAGCGGTGCGGCGGGTGCCCTGCCTGCCACGGTGACGCGCGCGCAGGACGTTGGCACCCACCTGATGCTCTCCGCCAGCATCGGTGACAGTGCGCTCAAGGTTCGTTTGCACGCCGGTGTATCGCTGCCGCAAGTGGGCGATACCGTGTGGTTGCAGGTGGTGGGCATGCACACCTGCTTTTATAAAAACGAGGAGCTCGTTGCATGAGCGCAGCGCAGAACCGCTTCAAGCAAGCCAAGGCCCCCTCGGGGGGCAGTGCAGCCGCCTTGGCGGCAAACGTGGGGGCACCATGAGCACGACCACCAAACCCGTCAACCAGAAGGCCTGGCTGCTGGTACTGCCGGTCATCATCTGCGTGGCCTTCTCGGCCATCCTGCCCCTGATGACCGTGGTCAATTATTCGGTCCAGGACATCATTTCGCCCGAGCGGCGCGTATTTGTCGGCACCGAGTGGTTTGCTGCCGTCATGCGCGATGAGGATCTGCACGCTGCGCTCTGGCGGCAACTCACGTTTTCATTTGCGGTGTTGGCGGTTGAGGTCCCGCTCGGCATTGCGCTGGCGCTGTCCATGCCGTCGCAGGGCTGGAAGTCGTCGGCGGTGCTGGTGCTGGTCGCGTTGTCCTTGCTGATTCCCTGGAACGTGGTCGGCACCATCTGGCAGATCTACGGCCGCGCCGATATTGGCCTGATGGGCATGCTGCTGCAGAAGATGGGCTTTGACTACAGCTACACCGGCAATGCCCTGCATGCCTGGATCACCGTGCTGGTCATGGATGTCTGGCACTGGACGCCGCTGGTGGCCTTGCTGTGTTACGCCGGCTTGCGCTCGATACCGGACGCCTATTACCAGGCGGCACGCATCGACGGGGCCAGCAAGTTTGCGGTGTTTCGCTACATCCAGCTACCGAAGATGCGCGGTGTACTGATGATTGCTGTGCTGTTGCGCTTCATGGACAGCTTCATGATTTACACCGAGCCCTTTGTGCTGACTGGCGGCGGGCCAGGCAATGCCACGACCTTCTTGTCGCAGTACCTGACGCAGAAAGCTGTCGGCCAGTTTGACCTCGGGCCTGCGGCGGCGTTTTCGCTGATCTATTTCCTCATCATCCTGCTGCTGTGTTTCATCCTCTACAACTGGATGCAGCGCGTGGGCACCCAGACCAAGGAGGTGACGTCATGAATGAAAAACGCTTCCACAAGCGGTCCCTGTTCCTGATCGCCTACATCATCTTTGCCTTGCTGCCCATCTACTGGATGGTCAACATGAGCTTCAAGACCAATGCGGAAATCCTGTCGAGCTTCTCCTTTTTCCCTCAGCAGTTCACCTGGGACAACTACCGAACCATCTTCACCGATCCGTCGTGGTACTCGGGCTACATCAATTCACTGATCTATGTGGCGATCAATACCGTGATCTCGATCACGGTGGCGCTGCCGGCTGCCTATGCGTTTTCCCGCTATAGCTTTATTGGCGACAAACATGTGTTCTTCTGGCTGCTGACCAACCGCATGACGCCGCCCGCCGTGTTTTTGCTGCCTTTTTTTCAGCTCTACACAACGGTGGGGCTGATGGACACGCACATCGCAGTTGCCCTCGCTCATTTGCTGTTCAATGTGCCGCTGGCCGTGTGGATTCTGGAAGGTTTCATGAGTGGCATTCCGCGCGAGATCGACGAGACGGCGTATATCGATGGCTACTCTTTTCCGCGGTTTTTCATCCGCATCTTTTTGCCGCTGATCAAGGCCGGCGTCGGTGTGGCGGCTTTTTTCTGTTTTATGTTCAGCTGGGTCGAGCTGTTGCTGGCCCGTACGCTGACCAGCGTCAACGCCAAGCCTATCGTGGCGACCATGACACGCACGGTGTCGGCCTCGGGCATGGACTGGGCGACGCTGGCGGCGGCGGGTGTCCTGACCATCGTGCCCGGCGCCATCGTGATCTGGTTCGTGCGGCATTACATCGCCAAGGGTTTTGCGATGGGCAGAGTGTGAGGCGCATGACAACAGCCATGAGGAGAAACAAACATGTTTGAGTGGATGGCCTGGACGCTGCCAGTGGCCATATTTTTTAGCTGCATCGTGCTGATGCTGATTGGCATGACGGTCTGGGAGCTCAAGTCCCCGACCACCCTCAGGCGTGGCTTTCTGCCGATGGAAACCACGCGCGGGGACCGCTTGTTTATCGGCTTGTTGACGGCCGCTTACGTCAACCTGATTTTTATCGGCATCAGCGGCAAGCTCGCCGTCTGGTTGGGGCTGCAGACCGATGTGTCGATATGGATCAGTTTTATTGCGTCGATGCTGCTTTTGGGATTGATTCTCAGAAAAGGTTAGCGACACCGGGTTCAGGAGACAGGCGCGCGGCAACCCTTCCCCGCCGGCGCGCCAGGGAGAAAAGCGGGAAGCCTATGAGGAGACGAACGTGAACTTTGATCTGAATGCCGCAGCCCTGGCTGCGAAAAACACAACGGGGGTGACCCCATGAAACGCTCGATGTACACACTGTCCGCCATCGGCGCTGCCGCGCTGATGCTGACGGCCTGCGGCAAGAAGGAAGAGCCCGTTGCCGCGGCACCACCAACGGTGACGGCGCCCGCCGCTGCACCTGCTGTTGCGGTGTCCGATGCCGCGAAAAAATGGATTGACAACGAGTTCCAGCCCTCCACGCTGACCAAAGACCAGCAAGCCACAGAGATGAAATGGTTCATCGATGCCGCAGCCAAGCTGAAAGCCAAGGGCGTCAACGAAATCTCCGTGGTGTCCGAAACCATCACCACCCATGAGTACGAGTCCAAGACGCTGGCCAAAGCCTTCGAGGAAATCACCGGCATCAAGGTCAAGCACGACCTGATCCAGGAAGGCGACGTGGTTGAAAAGCTGCAGACCTCCATGCAGTCTGGCAAGTCGATTTATGACGGCTGGATTTCGGACTCGGACCTGATCGGTACACACTACCGCTACGGCAAGATTCTGGCCCTGTCCGACTATATGGAAGGCGCTGGCAAGGAGTTCACCAACCCTGGCCTGGACCTGAAGGACTTCATCGGCACCAGCTTTACCACCGGCCCTGACAAAAAACTTTACCAGTTGCCCGACCAGCAGTTTGCCAACCTCTACTGGTTCCGCGCTGACTTGTTTGCCAAGCCGGAGCTGCAGGAAAAATTCAAAGCCAAGTACGGCTACGACCTCGGTGTGCCGCTCAACTGGTCGGCTTACGAGGACATCGCCGCCTTCTTCTCCAACGACGTGAAGACCATCGACGGTAAACCTGTCTACGGCCACATGGACTACGGCAAGAAGGATCCTTCACTCGGCTGGCGCTTTACGGACGCATGGCTGTCGATGGCGGGCACCGCTGACATCGGCAATCCCAACGGTCTGCCTGTGGACGAATGGGGCATACGCGTGGCTGACGACAAGTGCACACCAGTGGGCGCCTCGGTCTCGCGTGGCGGAGCGACCAACTCGCCGGCCGCCGTGTATGCGCTGACCAAGTATGTGGACTGGATGAAGAAGTTTGCCCCTAAAGAGGCCACCGGTATGACCTTCGGCGAAGCCGGGCCGGTGCCCGCGCAAGGGCAAATCGCACAGCAGATCTTCTGGTACACCGCCTTCACGGCCGACATGATCAAGCCGGGCCTGCCGGTGGTGAATGCCGACGGCACACCGAAGTGGCGCATGGCGCCTGGTCCGAACGGCCCCTACTGGAAGCCAGGCATGCAAAACGGCTACCAGGACGTCGGCTCATGGACCTTCTTCAAGGACCACGACGCCAATCGCACGGCAGCAGCATGGCTATACGCGCAGTTTGTGACGTCCAAAACGACGTCGCTGAAGAAGACCATGGTTGGTCTGACGCCTATCCGCGAATCGGACATCCAGTCAAAGGCCATGACTGACATGGCACCCAAGCTCGGTGGCCTGGTGGAGTTCTACCGCAGTCCGGCGCGTGTCGCCTGGTCGCCCACGGGAACGAACGTGCCTGACTATCCCAAGCTCGCTCAGCTCTGGTGGAAAAACGTCGCCCAGGCTGTGACCGGTGAAAAAACACCGCAGGTGGCCATGGACACGCTGGCCGAGGAAATGGACCAGGTCATGAGTCGTCTGGAGCGCGCCGGCATGGAGCGGTGTGCGCCCAAGCTCAATCCCAAGGGTGATCCGGCCAAGTACCTCAGCGACACTGGCGCGCCGTGGAAGAAACTGGCCAATGAAAAGCCAAAGGGCGAAACCATCAACTACGACAAGTTGCTGCAGGCCTGGAAGGACGGCAAGGTCCGCTAAGCCATAGCTGGCGGGCTCAGCCCGCATGTTGCTTGACTGTGAGGGTGCGTGTGAACGGCGTTTGCACGCACCCGTTAACAAAGAAGCCAAGAGGTGAACCCTGCTCAAGGGTTTCCTTGGAGACGAACAATGGCGCCCATGACTTTTGAATTTCCGGCGTTGCCGACGCAGCGCGCAGACCTGGTAGAACGCCTCAAGGCGCCCCACACCTACGATATCGCCATCATTGGCGGAGGTGCCACTGGCCTCGGTGTCGCACTGGATGCGGCGGCACGAGGGTTCTCTGTGGTACTGGTCGAATCACATGACTTTGCCAAGGGCACCTCCTCGCGCGCTACCAAACTGGTGCATGGCGGTGTTCGTTACTTGGCGCAGGGTAATATTTCGCTGGTTCGTGAAGCCCTGCATGAGCGCACCCGCCTGCTGGCGAATGCGCCGCATCTGGCGCAACCCCTGCCTTTTGTGATGCCTTCCTACAAGTTTTGGGAGGCTCCTTTTTACGGCATAGGGCTGAAGATGTACGACGCGCTGGCTGGCCCGGCTGGCCTGGGTGCCACCCAATTCCTGACCCGCGCCGAAACCTTGCGCGATCTGCCAACGGCCCGCCAAGCCGGCCTCAAAGGCGGCGTCAAATACTGGGATGGCCAGTTCGACGACGCGCGCCTGGCGCTGGCGCTGGCGCGCAGCGCAGCGCGCGCCGGCGCTTTGCTGGTCAATTACTGCGCAGCTACCGGGCTTGTCCATGAGGCCGGAAAGTTGGTGGGTTTACACGCAGCAGATCAAGAAAGTGGGCAGGCACTTACGTTACGAGCTAATTGCATCGTGAATGCGGCTGGTGTCTGGGTCGACGAGTTGCGCGCGTTGGACGGCCAGGCCATCGGTCGCGAAGCCAGGCCTATGGTGGCACCCAGCCAGGGCGTACACATCGTGGTTGACCGCTCTTTTCTGCCCACGGATCATGCCTTGCTGGTCCCCAAAACGGCCGACGGCCGGGTCTTGTTCGCCGTGCCCTGGCTGGGCAAGACGATTCTGGGCACCACCGACACGCCGCGAAATGACCTGGCACGCGAGCCTCTGGCTTTCCGGGAAGAGGTGGACTTCATTTTGGGGGAAGCCGGGCGCTACCTCAGCAAGGCGCCTGGTCCGGCCGATATCAAAAGCATCTGGGTGGGACTTCGGCCCCTCGTCAAACCACCGGAAGACGATGGTGATCGCACCCAGGCGCTGTCGCGTGAACATACGGTATTGGTCAGTAAAAGCGGCCTGGTTACCGTGACCGGCGGCAAATGGACGACTTACCGAGCCATGGCCGAGGACGTCCTGGACAACTGTTTTGCCAGAGGCCTGCTGGCCAAACGGCCGGGCGGCGTGACCGATGATCTTAGGCTGGTCGGCGCCCAGACTTCCGGTCACCGGATCAGCGACGCACCGGGTTTGCACCTGTATGGCAGCGACGCGGGGGGCGTTCGGGCTCTGCCGGGCGCTGACCGGGTTCTTGGCGACGGTTTGACGGAGGCCATGGTGCGGTTTGCTGCACGTTACGAATACGCCAGGACCGTCGAGGACGTGCTGGCGCGGCGCTCGCGCCTGCTGTTCCTGGACGCCGCGCTTGCCAAATCTTTGGCGGCAGAGGTGGCCAGCCTGCTTGAGCAGGAGGGCCAGCCCCACCCCCGCCTGCAGGAGTTCGTGGCCTTGGCCGACCAATATTTGACCCTGCCGGACTGATGCCAGCCGGTTGCCGGGCTATCGGCGCGAGGCAGAATCGTAGGGTTTGCTCCTAAATTAATAGCGATCTTTCTAAGTCCGATATGGGCTCAGGGCTGGAACATCTCAGGAGTTGGGAAATTCCCACGGCGAGTGTCAATTTGGGTGGTTGAGGGTGTTGACAGGGGTTCGGAATTTGCGCATAATCGTGGGCTTCGCTGTAAAAAGCTAAAAATTCTGCCTAACGAAAGCATTGCAAGTGGTTTGCAGTGTGGACGACGGGCCCAAGACTGACTGGCAAGTCTTCCTGCAAGGGAAAAGGCGCCGGTGCAAGTTGGGACTAATTTAAATGATTCAAACGCAATCCAA
>Ga0308009_10002002_pt1 | contig 10925 bp, 9 predicted proteins | sample Neamet127_FD_203134 | JGI IMG/M metagenome (GOLD analysis project Ga0308009, IMG submission 203134) | Marine microbial communities from water near the shore, Antarctic Ocean - #127 | ecosystem: Environmental > Aquatic > Marine > Unclassified | place: Southern Ocean | collected 2014-07-24
AGCCGTGCGCATGCGGCCGCTGGCATAGCAGGCGTCCCCCAGACCCGACAGGGCATCGGCCTCGGCCCGCGGCAAGGCGGCCTGGCGCGCATGGTCCAGCGCCAGGGCGTGCTCGCGGCGGCAGTCGTCGATCTCGCCGCGCGGAAAGTGCAGGCTGCCGCGCAGGTAATGGATGCGAGCCAGCACCGCATGAAACGCGGGTTCGCGGGCGCACCGTTCGGCTTGCGCCAGAGCATCGAATGCGCCGTCCATGTCGTCGGACAGGCGCATGCCGGCAGCCAGGCCTGTCCAGGCGCGCGCGCGGTCAGCATCGGTGGCGGCCAGCTCCAGCGAAGATCGGTAGCTGGCGATCGACTCCTTCACCTCACCGGTGTCGTGTTGGAGCTGGCCGCGCTGCAGCAGCAGCGCCACCCGGTCAGCCGGCTCGGTCGCCAGTTCCAGGCCACGCGCCAGATGCGTGCGGGCGCTGTCGTAACGCCCGGCATCGGTGTCTTGCCCGGCACAGGCCAGGTAGGCGGCCGGTGCGCCGGTATCGCCGCCGCGGTCGAGGTGGCGCGCTTGCAGCGCGGGGTCGCGGCTGGCATACCAGGCCGCCGCCTTGAGGTGCAGTTCACGCGTTGTCCGCCGCAACAGCGTGGCGTAAACGGCCTCGTGAATCAATGCATGGGAAAACAGGTGGTCTTCACCGAGACGCCGCACCAGGTGGACATCAATCAGCAGTTTGCAGTCGGCTGCGGGATTGCCCAGCAGCTGGCGCAACGCGTCCAGCTCGAAACGCTGGCCCAGCACCGAGGCTGCCTGCAGCGCCGTCCGGTCGGCAGCCGGCAAAGTATCCATGCGCGCCTGCACCAGGCTGCTGATCGAGCCGGGCACATTGCTGCCGCCGCTTTCGCTGACGTGGCGCAACAACTGCTCGAAAAACAGCGGGTTGCCCCCCGAGCGCGCCATGCAGTCGGCCGCGATGTCGGCGACGATGCCTTGGTAGTCGCCGGCCAGTTCCCGCATGTCGTTGTCTTCCAGCGCCGCGATGTCCAGGCAGGTCAGTGAATGATCAAGCCCGGCCCCTTGCCAGGCCGCGCTCACCGGGTCCGACGGCGTGGCCCGGATGGTCAATGCCATCAGGACCGGCGATTGACTGCAGCTTTTCGCGAGATGCGCCAGACGCTGAATATCCACGGTATCGGCCCAATGCAGGTCTTCGGTCGCGATCAGCAGTGCGCGCTCGCGCGCGCGGGCGCGCACCAGCATGCTGAGCGCGTCGCGCAGTGCTTGTTCCCGCTGCGCCAGGCCCAGCGCATCGAACAGTCCACGGGTCTGCGCGGTCTGCGGGCAGGCGGCCAGCTCGTAAAGCAGGGGCAGGGCATCGCTGCTGGCGTCGCCACGCGCCACCGCTGCATCGGCCGCCTGCTGCCGCAGGTCGGGACCGGCGGAGGTGTCGATACCCAGCAGGCTGCAGGTCAGCGCGTGCAGGCCTTCGTTGCCGCGGCGCAGGCCGAAATCCAGGAAGGTGCCCCGGTGCATGGACAGGCCGCGGCTTTCAGCAAGCTCGCCCAGGGCCGCCAGCAATCGGCTCTTGCCAATGCCGGGTTCGCCGCGCAATACGATGGTGGCGCCGACCTTGTCGCGCAGGCAACGCTCAATGTGGGCCGCGAAATGTCCGCGTTCGTGGTCGCGGTCCACCATGCGCGGGAGTGCCGACGCGGCCAAGGTGGCCAGGGCCGTGACGCGCCACACTTCGACCGGGCTGTCGACACCCTTGAACACCTGGGGACCCAGGGTTTCAGCGCGCACGCGGTGGCGCAACTGGCGATATACATCGTCCGACACCAGGACGTCACCGGCGCCGCCCAGCGACTCAATCCGGGCGGCCAGATTGACCGACATTCCGACCACCGCAGCGCTGGCGGCATAGCCCGGCCGCGGAGCCATGACTGCCACTTCGCCGCTGGCGATGCCCACCACGCTGGTGAGCACCCGAGCGAAACGGCGGCTCAGCTCGGGCATCGCGGCCTGGATGTCCAGGCCGGCCCGCACCGCCCGCAAGGCGTCGTCGTCATGCGCCTTTCGGGCACCGAAGACCGCCATGATGGCGTCGCCGATGTAGCGCTCGGTCGAGCCGCCCAGGCCTGACACGATGCTCTCGACCTGGTCGAAATAGGCCTGTACCAGCGCGTGCAGGTCTTCGGCGTCCATTGCCGTGGAGAGTTCGGTGAAGCCCGTGAGGTCGGTGAACAGCACGGCGACATGGCGCCGGCCATCGTGAACATCGACCGCCACTGCTTCCGGTAACAGCGTTGCCCCGCAGTTTCCGCAAAATTTCTGGCCGCCTGCATGGACGGCTCCGCAGTGGTTGCAATTCATCTGGCCAACGTTCCTGGAGTTGCCCCGGATCTTAATGCAGGCAGGTACCCTGCCGGCATCGTGCGCCCGCACCAGGATCACGACATCAAGATGTGGCACCCGCGGTATCGCAGGGCAACGTGGCACGACGCATTTTTCACAGCCCCTATCAGATCGTGCCGTAACCCGATCCAGGCTGGTTGATCGAGGCGCAATACTCCAAGCGAGGGCGGTAGGCCAGCCATCATCTCGAAGCACATGCTGTGAAACGATATGGCTTGACGACAAGCCGTCCTGTACGGAAACCTCAGCTCTTGTTCGTCATTCCCAGCCGCTCGATGGTTTCTTTTTCAGCCGCGAAGGTTTCACGGGCAAACCGCGTGTACTGCGCGGTGTTCATGTAAATCACCGACTGGTCGTACTTGTCAAACGTGGCCAACACGGCCGGATCGTTCAAAGTCCTGCGGAAGGCTTCGTGCAGGGTGGCGACGATGGCGGGGTCCATGCCCTTGGGGCCGCAGACGCCGAAGGGCGAGTCCGACACGGTTTTGTAACCCAGCTCGTCGAGCGTGGGCACGTTGGGCCAGCGCTTGGTGCGTTTGCTGCCGTAGGTGGCCAGCAGGCGCAGCTTGCCCGACTCCACATGAGGGCCCCAGCCCGTCGCGTCACTGGCGCCCATCACGTGGCCGCCCAGGATGGCCTGCATGTTGTCGGCATTGCCTTTGAAGGGCACATGCGTGAGCTTGATGCCGGCGCGCTGCGCAAACTCTTCCACCGCCAGGTGCGGGCTGGTGCCGGTGCCGGTGGAGCCGTAAGTGAATTTTTCAGGGTTGGCCTTGGCGTACGCCACCAGGTCCTTGATGCTTTTGATCGGCGAGTCGGAGGGCACGACCAGGCCAAAGGTGTAGCCGGTCAGGCAGGCGATCCAGGTGAAGTCTTTGAGCGGGTCGTAAGCCACTTTTTGCATGTGCGGAAAGCGGAACACGCCGTGCGGCAACTGGGTCACGGTGTAGCCGTCGGGCTTGGCGGACAACATTTCAATGGCGCCCAGCATGCCGCCGGCGCCCGGTTTGTTGTCGACAATGATGGTCTGGCCCAGCGTCTTGCCGGCGCTTTCAGCGAGCGCGCGGATCACCGCGTCAGTTGAGCCGCCGGCGGGCCAGGGGCAGATGTAACGAATAGGACGTGCCGGAAAGGCCTGGGCACGGGCCAGCGAGGGCAGGGCGATGCCAGCAGCGGCAGCAGCAGCGCTGGTGAGAAAGTTACGGCGATGAGTCATGGGGGTCTCCGGGGTGTTTTGACGATTGCAGAATGCGATAACCAAGCCTAACCAGAGGAGGGCCGTCTGTCATCAAGGTTTACGCGGGGCGCAAATTCTGCAGTGTGGAACCCGCGCAGTCGGTCATCGGGCAGACGCTAAAATCAGCCTCGCCAACCCGCGCCTTTGCCCCACCGAATTGATTGCCTGTGACCGACATCGCTTCCTCCCCTTCTTCCGCTTCTTCCTCGGATTCTCCTGAGCCCGCCTCCCTCCCCGATGCCGACAACCCGGTGCAGCAGCCCCGGCTGTGGTGCGGCGACGGCTGGACCGCTCGCGTGATCAAGAACGAGGACGACGACGGCTGGGCCGTTGCCATGATCAAGGACGGTGAGCCTGAGCCGGCCCTGATCGGGCCCTGGACCATGGGGCGCGACAAGAAAAATCCCAAACCGCTGGACGGCACGGCCTTCATCACCCTGGTCAAGACCGCCTCGGAGTTTGTGCGGCGGCACGAGCAGCAATTGCACGCCACGCTGCACCAGCGCCTGGAAGTTGATTGCCGCAGCGTGCGTATCACCGTGTCGCTGGACATAGCACCCGATGAAGACAACCCGTCAGCGCTGCTCAGCGCGCATGACGAAGCCGGTGAACAACTGGCGCAAGTGCGGGTGTCGCCAGCTTTCAAGCTGAGCCGTGCCAGCGCCACGGCCTGGGCCGACAGCGGCTTCGCTAAACCTTGACGGCCTCGCTGCGCAAGTTCGGCTGATCCCAACTGCTCAAGCACACCCGCAGGCGGTAACCCGCGGGTGTATTTGCCTTGCAACACGGGCCGGTAAGTCCGTTTGCCAGCAGCAAGTATGGTCTTCAAGGCAGAGAAAGTGCTTCCGTATTTCTTTCAGTTCGGCTTCATATCAGTAATAATTACTTCACAAATAAACATTTAAAGGAAATAATTCTGCATGGACAAAACAGACCGAAAAATTCTCCAGGTTTTACAGGCCAATGCACGGGCCAGCCTGCAGGAGATCAGCCAGGCCGTGGGCCTGAGCCACACGCCGTGCTGGAGCCGCATCAAGAAGATGGAAGAGTCCGGCGTGATCGAGGGTTACACCGTGCGCATCAATGCGGCGGCGCTCGATCTGGCCGACACCGTGCTGGTGCAGGTCACGCTGGACAGCCACTCGGACAACACGCTCGAAAAATTCGGCGAAACGCTGGCGAAAATCCCGGAGGTGATCGAGGCCTACCTGGTGTCGGGCGACTACGACTATCTGCTGCGCATTGCGGTCAGCGGCACCCAGGACTACGAACGGCTGCTGCGCGAGCGGCTCTACAAGATCAAGGGCATTCGCCACAGCAAGTCCAGCTTTGTGCTGCGCACCCTCAAAAAAGCTGATCTGCCGCTGTTGCCGGCCTGAAGCCCTGATGCTGGATGTCGGCTCAGACGCGCTCGCGCAGAGCGCGTGTACGCACCCAGGCCAGGCGTGCTTCGGTCAGCGCCACGCCCAGCCCGGCCAGGCAGATCAGTGCGATGCCGAGCGCCGTGGTCTGCCCCGGCACCTGGCCAAACACCAACCACCCCAAAACGGCGGCACTGATGATCTGCATGTAGCTGAAGGGTGCCAGCAGGGTCGCAGGGCTTTTGCTGAAGGCGGCCGCCTGCAGCCAGTGGCCGAAGAACCCGGTGACACCGGTCGATACCAGCAACACCCACTGCCAGAAAGACAAGTCTGGCGTGACCCAGAACCACGGCAGGGCCAGCGACAGCGCAGCCGTGCCGAACAGGCCGCCGTAGTAATTGGTGGTCAGCGGGTCGTCATGCGCCACGCGCCGTGTGGAAATCTGGAACAGTGCAAACGTGAAAGCGGTCAGCAGGCCCAGCGCCACACCGACCGGGTCGAGCTGCGCGCCCGGACGCACCACCACCAGCATGCCGGCAAACCCGACCAGCACACCCAGCCAGCGGTGCAGGCGGTGCGCTTCCTTGAGCAGCCAGGGCGCCATCGCCATCACAAACAGCGGCGCCATGAAGTTGATGGCGGTGGCCTCGGCCAGCGGCAGGCGCGCCAGCACCGAGAAAAACAAAATGGTGGTGGCAATCATCAAAAAGCCGCGCACCAGTTGGCGCGGCAGCGACTGTGTTTTGAAAATCGCCGTGCCGCGCCGGGGCAAGACCACGACAGTCATCAGCGCAGTGTGCACCGCGTAGCGCATCCAGGACAGCATCAACACCGGAACACCTGCCAACACCAGCCACTTGCCGGAGGCGTCGAGCGTGGAGAGCAGCCACAGGCCGGCAATGTGAAGAAGGATTCCGCTCTTGTTCATGGGTGCATGGTACGTCGGCCGCAGAGCAGGCCGGGTAGACCACACGAGATCGCAAGCAAAAAGTCCCTCTAGCCCTTGTCCAGAGGGGGTTTTCAGCTATTAAATCAGTAGCATTGAAGGATTGGCGCTGCGTCCCTCAAATGGTGACGTCGGCGTTCGCTGCGGCCGTGAAGCGCATTTCCGCCCGGCCCGACCCATAACTCAGGCCGACCTGCTCAGCAGTAGCCAAGGCCTGAACGTCGTTCCAGCCGAGTTTTCGGTAAGGCTGCGGGTCTTGGGCGGCAACCGCGCCGGGCTCGCTACTGATGCTGATCACCACGCGGATGGGGCCGTCGGACGCCTGGCTGCTGATCACGATGCTGGCCGGTGTCAGCGCGGCATCGGTCAGGGTAATCAGGGCGGCGGTGAAGACGCTGCGCAGCGCGACGATCGAGGTCGCTATGTCGGAGGCCTCGATGGTATTGGACACACTGAAGCCGCGAAAAGCCAGCTCGGTGGTCAACATGCCGACGCATTCTTCTACGCTGGCGTGAAGCGGGCCTATGCTGTTTTCTTTAGGGGCAAGCCAGGTCAGCAAGCCCATGCTGGCGCCAGCGGCCGAACGCGTGAGGGTGCTGATGGACTTGGTGCTGTCGCGTATCGCGGTGAGATCAGGTTGCGCGGCCTGCAAGCGCCTGTCCATGATGGCTGCCACCATTCCGATGGGCTGCAGCGTTCCTGCCAGGTGATGGCGCAGCGCGGGGGCAACGCGGCGCAGCAACGCATAACGGGCGGCCTCTTCCGAAAGCAGATCCTCGCGCGCGTGAGCCGGTGGCGCGGCATCAGCCAGTTGAAGCTTGCCAGCTGTCATACAGCCCCGCAGAGGTTCAGGAGTGACGCGTCGCAGTAGGTGTCTGGAGCGCGGGTCGTTCGGTACAGATGCATAGGTGTCAAAAATGTTGAGGTCACGACTCCCGGCGGGTGGGGAATCTGAATCATCGCACTAACGCCATCGTCAAGCCAGATCAGCGCTGAAGGTTTGCTCCCTCCTGATCACGATAGCCCGACTGGATTGGGAGTGTGCCGGACCGGCGCCACGCCGCGTGTCAGACGGCACCCATAGTTTGGGGGAGCGCATGACAGAATGCACGGGTCTCATGATACGGAGTCCGTATGAATTTCGCACCCGACCTGTCCACCGTGACCCACGGCATCCAGTTGGCCGTGGCGCCGGTGTTTCTGCTGACCGCCGTCTCCGGAATGATCGCCGCCGTGGCGGGACGGCTGGCCCGAATCATCGACCGCGCGCGTTTTCTGGAAAATCGGCTCGAAAGCGGTGAGGTAGAGCCCGCCAAGGCCATCCGGATGTATGCCGAACTGAGGGCGCTCAGGCAACGCGGCTGGTTGGTCAATAGCTGCATCGCGCTGCTGACTTTTTGCGCCATGTTGATTGGCACCACCATCATCCTGCTGTTTCTGGGCGAGACCAGCGAGCTGAACATCCTGCGCACCGCCACCGTGTGTTTTTTGGCCGGCGTGGTGTTTTTTCTGCTGGCGCTGCTGTGTTTTCTGGCCGAAACGCTGCTTGCGACGCGCCTGCTCAAATTTGCGGAGTTGCCGGTTCGGCCCCCGAATTAGCAGTCAAAAAGGCCTCCAGCCCATAAGGGACGGGCGCAAGCAGCTATCAAAAAAATAGCGTAACTAAGGCCGCTTTTATTCAAATGTGCGCCGCGACGGCAGCGTCGCCTGCACCATCGGCAGGTCAATCATGACCGGCTGTCCCGGCGTGGTGCAGCCGGTGTCGCAACACTTGCCGGGCTGGCGGTTTTGGGTGATGGCGCGCGTCGGGTCGTGCGGGACACCTGCGCCACTGCCGTCAGCGTTGATGCCGCGCTCCAGAATGCGTTCGACCAGTTCCACCTTGGAGCCCACCGGGTAGTTGCGGTAAATCTCCTGCTTCATGGCTGCCGGCGAGCCGCCGCCGTGCAGGCTGATCACGCTGTACCAGCCTCCCTGGTAGCCCGCTGTCAGGTCTTCAATAAAACGTGCGGTCTCGATGCGCTGCTCATAGGGCACGTCGGGGTTGGCGCGCAGAACTTCTGACAGTTTCGCGCCGGTTTCCGGGTTGTGGTCTTCGTCGGGGCCGGGCAGGGTGACGATGAGGCCACCGCTGACATAGTGGGCGATGCGGTGCATGTCATAAATTTTGGTCGCCAGCAGCAGCTTGCCAATGTTCGAAAATACCGGGTCGGGCATGAAGGTTTTGCTGTGTTCATCAGGCTTGCCATAGACACTGGCCGCGACCCCGCAAGCGAAAAAGCTCTCGGTGATGGTGATCAGTTCAACCATCTGTTCGCGCAAGTGGGTTTCTTTGCCGGGGTCAAACCCATTGGCCTCACACATCAACGCACCGGCGCCTATCAACAGATCGCCAAAACCGGCGCGCGCGCCTATGCAGGTGTGGCGGTGGTGCGTGGCGTAGCTGTAGGTCAGGTGGCCGGAGTGTTCCCACTCACCGGCATAAAACACGCGGTCCCAGGGCACAAACACCTTGTCGAACATCACCACGCCTGTGCTCTGGCCGTACTTGCGGCTGAACAAGGCGGCGCCATGCTCGACCTTTTCACCGGGACGGCCCGCCGGGCGGGCGATGATGGTGATGCCGGGTGCATCTACCGGCACCGCACAGCAGACCGCAAAGTCGGCGTCTTCCTGGCCCATGTTGCGGCAAGGCATGACCAGCAGCTCATGCACATACGGTGCGCCGGTCACGATGGCCTTTGTGCCCGAGATGACGATGCCTTTGGCGTTGCGTTCAACGACATGCAGGTAGCTGTCAACATTGGCCTGCTCGTGCGGGCGTTTGCTGCGGTCGCCTTTGGCATCGGTCATGGCCACGCCCAGGGTCAGGTCCTGGTCCTGCACGCGGTGCAGGTAGTTGAGGAAACGCGCGGTGTTTTCCGTGGTGCCGCGTGCGTCGTCAATGCGCGCCGACACCTGGCCGATGGCGTTCAGCGCGTCGTGGGTCAGGTAGCGCTGGGCGCAGCCGGTTTCCTGGCAGACCAGGCGCACGGCTTCGAGTTTGTTGAGCAAGTCGCCGCTGCTGGTGTTGATGTGGCTCAATCGGTTGACCAACTTGCCGCTGGTGTGCTGAAGCGCCGTCATGATGGGCGCGTACTGCGCCTTCAGGGCGTAGTCGTAAGTCAGCGCAATCGCATTGATGCCCGGACCGAAACCGCGCTCGTCGGCCACGCTGGCCACCTGCCGGCCGTCCAGGAAGACGCGTGGCTTATAGCGGCGCAGCGATTCGCGAAAGTCGGCGCCGGACATCAGGCTGGCTGCAGGGGCGGGTGCGTTCATGGGCTTGTCTCCGGAGTTGCAGCCCAGTGTAAGGAATATCGACAATTCAAGTGTCTGACTCTTGCAGCCGGGTTGTCTGGCGTCTGCAACAATCAAGCTCAACTTTTGAGGAGACGCGATGCTGCTGGATGCCGACGAATGCCAACTGGTGCTGGTGGACTACCAGGCCCGCCTGATGCCCGCCATTTTTGAGAACGAACGGGTGCTTGCCAACGCCGTGCGCCTGGCGCGCATCGCCCAGGTGCTGCAAGTGCCGGTCTGGGGCACCGCGCAAAACCCCGACGGCCTGGGGCCCAACGTGGCCGAGGTGCAAACAGCCATTGAGGCAGCCGGCGGAAAAATCCTGGCGAAGATGCATTTCAACGGCGTGGCCGACGGCCTGGGCGAGTGGCTGCGCCCACCGGTGCGCAAGGCGCCGTCCGGCCCGCCCCGTGGCAACGCCCGCAGCCTTCCCAAACATCTGCAAAAGCCGGTCGAAGAAGAGGGCGAGGGCAGGGCCACCATCGTGATTGCCGGCTGTGAGGCCCATGTCTGCCTGATGCAGACCGCACTCGGTCTGCTCGAAGAAGACTTCGACGTCTGGGTCGTGACCGACGCCTGCAGCTCGCGCAGCGAACGCAACCGCGATGCCGCCTTCGACCGCCTGGCTGGCGCCGGCGCGGAACTGGTCACCACCGAGATGGTGGCGTTTGAATGGCTGGGCACGGCCGAGCACCCGGCTTTCAAAGAGGTGCTGGCGCTGGTGAAGTAGTGTGCAGCCAGGGAGCAGGCCCCAAGGCTCAAGCCCAAAAGGCCGCTGGCCCTTGTGTGACATGCGTAGTCAGCTATCAAAAAGAGAGCGTAAAGATACAGCAGGACGGCGGTTAAGCCAGCGATGCATCCAGCGGACTGGCCGTGCCGCCTGCGGCAACCTTGAGCACATGGGTGTAAATCATGGTGGTGCTGACATCCGAGTGGCCCAATAATTCCTGCACGGTCCGGATATCGGTGCCCGACTGCAGCAGATGCGTGGCAAATGAATGACGCAGGGTGTGGACGGATACGGGCTTGGCGATGCCCGCCTGCGCTACCGCAACTTTCAACGCCCGCTGTACCCGGTCTCCGTACAAATGGAGTCGTCGCTCTACGCCGCTCCGAGGATCAACGGACAAGGTGGGAGACGGAAACATCCACAACCATGCCCAACTGTGGCCGCGCGGGGATACTTTTGCTCCAGCGCATGGGGCGTCTGAACCCCACCGCGCTGCGCCTGCCTGTCCGCCTCCCACTGACTGCGCGCAGCCAGCATCTGCATGCGCAGCGCGGGAGCCAATGAGCGCGGCAGCATCACCACCCGATCTTTGCCACCTTTGGCGTCCCGCAGGATGACGACGTGCCGGTCGAAATCCACATCCTTGATGCGAAGGCGCATGCCCTCCATCAGGCGCATGCCGGTCCCATACAGCAGACGCGCCAATAGCGCGGCCAGTCCATCCATGCTCGCCAGCACTGCGGCGACTTCGTCCTTGGTCAACACGCTTGGAATGCGCCGCTTCTGGGTGGGCCGGTTGATGTCGTTGAGCCACGGCAGGTCAATCTCCAGAACCTCCCGGTATAGAAACAAGGCAGCACTCAAAGCCTGGTTGTGGGTGGATGCGGAAACTTTACGCTCGGAAGC
>Ga0308009_10002007_pt1 | contig 10909 bp, 11 predicted proteins | sample Neamet127_FD_203134 | JGI IMG/M metagenome (GOLD analysis project Ga0308009, IMG submission 203134) | Marine microbial communities from water near the shore, Antarctic Ocean - #127 | ecosystem: Environmental > Aquatic > Marine > Unclassified | place: Southern Ocean | collected 2014-07-24
CGCGCGGGCACGGTTCACATACGCCCGGTGGTCTCGAGGCCAAGCGTTTCGAGGCCGGTATTCAGCACTTGGCCGGTGAGGTCGCAGAGGGCCAGTCGCTGCGTGCGGATGTCGCCTTCGGACTGGAGCACGGGGCAGTTTTCATAAAACGAGGCGAAGTGCCCGGCCAGTTCGTAGAGATAGTTGCAGAGGTAGTTTGGGCGGCACTCGTCGATGACCAACTCGAGCACGAGGCCGAACCGCAACAGGTGCTTGGCCAGCGTGAGTTCCTCCGCCTGGGCAAGCGCGAACGACTCGGGCCGTGTCAGCGACTCGTCGCCAAGCTTGCGGAAGATGCTGCGGATGCGCGTGAAGGCGTAGAGCAGGTACGGCGCGGTGTTGCCGACGAGTGCGAGCATGGTGTCCCAGTTGAACACGTAGTCGCTCTGTCGGTTGCCGGAGAGGTCGGCGTACTTGATCGCTCCGATGCCGACAACGCAGGCGATATCGCGTCGCTCCTCTTCGGGGAGGTTGGGGTTTTTTTCGCTAACGGCGTCGAAGGCGCGTTGCTCGGCCTCGTTGAGCAAACCGGAGAGGCGGATGATTTCGCCGCTACGCGTCTTGAACGGCTTGCCGTCCTCTCCGAGGATGGCGCCGAACCAGACGTGGTTGAGCTTCATGCCGTGGCCCGGTTTCCAGCGGTTGTACAGCTCGAAGAGTTGCTGGAAGTGTAGTTGCTGCCGTCCGTCGGTGACGTAAATGACTTCGCTCGGCTGCCAACTGTTTTGCCGGTGCTCGAGCGTCGCGAGGTCGGTCGTGGTGTAGTTGGCTGCGCCGTCGCTTTTCTGGACGATGGCCGGGTGTTTCTTGAGAGACTTGTGGTGATTAAAAAAGACGACCTGCGCGCCGTCGCTTTCCTCCGCTATGCCTAGGGTGACGAGTTCGTCGACGACGCCCTTGAGCCGGTTGTTGTAAAAACTCTCGCCGAGCGTCTCGTCAAAATCGACGCCGAGGCGGCCGTAAATCTCGTCAAACTGATGCCGGGACAACTCGATCATTTCATTCCAAATGGCCAGGTTTTCGGTGTCGCCGCTTTGCAACTTAACGAGCTCGCTCCGGGCGCGGATGAGGACGATCTCGTCCTCTTCGCAGGCGGAGTTGATGAGCTTGTAGAGGCGCTCCATCTCGGCGAGGGCGTCCCTGCCAAGGGCGTTCCGGTCGAGGTGTTCCTTCCATCCGACGAGCAGTTTGCCGAACTGCGTGCCCCAGTCGCCGATGTGATTGTCGGTCACAACGCTGTGGCCAAGCAGCCGGAACGCTTTGGCCAAGGTGTCGCCGAGAATGGTCGAGCGGATGTGGCCGACGTGCATCGGCTTGGCCACATTGGGCGACGAGTAGTCGATGACGATTGTGCGAGGCTCGGTGGCGGTGCGGTAAAAAAGATGCTCACCCTTGGCTGCGCCGACGAGGGCATCGGAGAGGGCGTCGATCTTGAGCCGGAAATTGAGAAAACCTGGCCCGGCGATCTTGACCGGCTCGCAGCAGTCGGCGACGTCGAGTTGCTCGACGACTTGGGCGGCGAGTTCACGGGGGTTGAGTTGGTTGCGCTTGGCCAAGCCCATGAGGGCGTTGGATTGGTAGTCGCCAAACTTCGGTTCGGGGCAGGGGCGGACGAGGACGCTTGAGACGTCGGCGTCGGGCATGAGCGCGAGGACGGCTTGCTGCAGTTTTTCCTGTAAGACGAGATGAATCACGGTTGGAGTCGCTTGGCCAAGCGAGATGCAGGCTTGGCCGAAAGAAAAAGTGGTCCCGCTCAGCCCTCCTGCGAGGTGCGGATGATCTGGTACATCTCCGCGGCGTCGCTGGCATCCTCGAGGGACTTGCGGAATTCATTCTTGTGCAGCACCTTCGCGATCTTGGCCAGCGTATGGAGGTGTTTTTGGAACTGACCCTGTGGCACGAGGAAAAGCATCACGAGATTGACCGGCTGGTTGTCGAGCGCGTCGAAGTTGACGCCCGCCTTGCTGCGTCCGAACGCGCCGGTGACGTCGTCGATCAGGTCGGTCGAGGCATGCGGTATCCCGATACCGAACCCGATGCCGGTGCTCATTGAGGTCTCGCGTTTCTTGACGACGGAGACGATGGCCTCGCGGTGTTCGGACTTGATACGTCCCTTGTCGACCAGTAAATCGATCAGCTCCTCGATCGCTTCCCAGCGATCAGAGGCTTTCAGATCCGTGACAACCTGTTCCTTGGTGAGAAAATCAGCCAGCTCCATGATATGCGCCCAACACCGTAATTCGGTCCGGATTTGCTACCCTTTATTGGGGCGGCTTACAAGCGCGAACTTCATTGCCAAATCGATGGGCAAACTCCAGACTGCCCCTGCCCTAATGAAGACCATAGTCAGGCATTGCGCAGGGTTGGCCGCAGGTATTGCCGCCTGGGCCTGTGTCGGCTTGGCCGAGGAAGCGGCCAATCTGCCGTCGGTGGACGACATTCTCAAGCGGAACGTCGAGGCGCTCGGTGGCGAGAGGGCCATGCGCAAACTGAAGAATCGCGTAGCCCGGGGGAAGATCGAGTTGGCCGTATTCGGTGCGGAGTTCCCGGTCGTCATGCGGCAAACGGCGCCCAACAAGGAAATGATGGAATTGACGATTGAGGGGTTGGGGACGATTCGCGACGTGTTCGCCGGCAGCAAGGGCTGGACGGAAACGCCCGATGGCATGGTGACCAAAAAAAAGGAGCGCGAATTAGCCAACAAAAAAATCGACGCCGATTTTTATGCCTACCTGAATTTCAAAAAAACTACCCCACGATCAAGGTTCAGGGCGTGGAGCAGATCGCCGGTAAAAAAGTCTTTCCCGTCAGGATGACGCCGAAGAAAGGGGACGCGGACACGTTTTATTTTGATGTCGCGACGGGATTGGTCGCCGGCGTTTCCTCCACCGCCGAGATGCAGGGTCGGGAGGTGAAAACCAAGGTGCTTTTTCGCGACTACAAAAAAGTGGATGGAGTGCAGATTCCGCACACGCTGAAACTGGAGGAACCGGCGGCCGCTGGGTTTACGATCCGGCTCGAGTCGGTGAAGCACAACGTCAAGGCCAACCCCAAGTGGTTCAAGAAAACCTAGTGAGCGAGCGGGAGAAGATTGTCTCGGAGATCGAGGCCGAGGGACTGGTGGCGATCGTGCGCGTGTCGCGGCCCGAGTTGACGCTGCCGTTGGCCAAGGCGCTTGTCGCGGGCGGCGTCCGGGCGGTGGAGTTGACGATGAGCATCCCCAACGCGCTCGAGGCCGTCCGCACGATCGACCGCGAACTCGGCGACGAAATCCTGCTCGGCGTTGGCACGGTGATCGACGACGACACTTGCCGGGCGGCGATCGATGCCGGGGCGAAGTACGTTATCAGCCCGATCACCCGGCCGTCGCTGGTCGCGGCGGCGCACGCGTTGGATCGCCCGGTGATGCTAGGCGCGTACACGCCGACCGAGGCGCAGACGGCACACGAGGCTGGCTCGGATTTCGTCAAGATTTTCCCGGCCGACACGCTTGGCCCAAGCTACATCAAGTCTCTGCTCGCGCCGCTGCCGCACCTGAAAATCGTCCCCACCGGCGGGGTGAACCTCGACACAATGGAGGCCTATCTTGCGGCAGGCTCGGCGGCGCTGGGCACCGGCTCGGCCCTGTTGAAAAAGGAGATCATCGCGGAGGAAAACTGGGGGGACCTTGAGCGCTTGGCCAAGCGGTTCGCCGACAAGGTTGCCGCGCTGAAGGTCAAGCTGGGGCGGTGACGCATTTTGGAAGGGAGGGACGGGTTTCCACCTCGTCCGAAAATTGGGGCGAGATGGAACTCGCCCCTCCCGGGCCAATTTGGCTTTACGACAAGAGTGGTGTTTGATACCCAACACGCGTGACTGAAACTCCCACCATCGGGTTCATTGGTGCTGGCAGAATGGCGGCGGCCTTGGCCAAGGGCTTCGTCAACGCCGGCTTGGTATCGACGGAGGAGTTGATCGCCAGCGACCCGGCTCCTGCCGGCCGCGAGGCGTTTGGCCAAGCGGTGGGTTGCGAGACGACCGACTCGAACGCCGACGTGCTGGCGAAGGCCAAAGTCGTTTTTTTGGCGTTCAAGCCGCATCAACTCGACGAGGCGACTGAGGCGGTGCGCGACCAGTTCGATGGAAGTCATCTCGTGATCTCAATCCTGGCCGGCGTGCGCCTGGCCAATCTCGACGCAGCTTGCGGCGGGCGGGCGAGGATGGTGCGCGTGATGCCCAACACGCCGGCGCTGGTCGGCGAGGGCGCTTGCGGCTATGCGCTTGGCCAAGCGGCCAGCGCCGAGGACGGCGAGTTGGTGAAGCGGCTGTTGTCCGCTGTCGGCGTGGCCTACGAGGTGAAGGAAAATTTGATCGACGCGGTGACCGGCCTGAGCGGCAGCGGCCCGGCGTACGGTTACTTGATGATTGAGGCACTGAGCGACGGTGGCGTGGCGGCGGGTTTGCCCCGGGACATTTCCACCCGGTTAGCGGCGCAGACGATGCTCGGCGCGGCGAAGATGGTACTCGAGACAGGCAAGCATCCCGGCGAACTCAAGGACATGGTTTGCAGCCCGGGTGGCACGACGATCGAGGGCGTGCACGAACTGGAGGAGGGCGGCGTGCGTAGCGCACTCATCAGCGCTGTGCGAGCGGCGACGGAGCGGGCTGTCGAGCTTGGGCTGGAATAAAAAATAATGGCGTATCCCCCTCCAACCGAGAAGCAGGCCAAGATACTTTGGGCATCGGTGACGGCGCTTGCGATTGGGGTGCTGATCGGATTGATGGGAATTCTGGCGCTTGGGATGGCGAAGCTGGCCAGCATGCTCTCCTCGGTGTTGCTGCCCTTGGCCATCGCAGGGGTGATCGCTTATTTGCTCGATCCGGTGGTCGATTGGTTTCAGAAAAAACGCGGTTTCAAACGCCAGAATACGATTGTTTTGGTCTTTCTGATTGCGTTGCTGCTGGTGGTGGGGTTGGTGGCGTCGGTGGTGCCGCCGTTGATCGAGCAAACCACCAAACTCACGAGCGAGTTCCCGAGGATCGTCAAGACGTTTCAGGAAAAGGTTGGCTCCGGTACGGCTCCGAGCGAGCCGGGCGATTCTCAAACGACTTCCACCAACGCGCCGGCCAAGCCGCCATGGTTCGTGACCTTGCGGGAGAGGGTAAAAAAAATCGGCTTCGTCAACGAGGAGGCGATCGAGAAGGCATCCGAGTTCGCCGTCAACACCGTGTCAGCGGTCTCCGCTTGGCTGCTGGAGCAGTTAAAAAAAATCACGTCGCTATTTGGATTCCTCGCCGGCTTGGCGCTGGTGCCGGTGTACGTGTTTTATTTTCTGCTCGAGAAGCGTGGCATCAAGCGAAACTGGACGGATTATCTCCCGGTGCACAACTCGTGGATCAAGGAGGAGATCGTGTTTGTGCTGCGCTCGATCAACGACTGCTTGGTCGTCTTTTTCCGGAGCCAAGTGCTGGTGGCCATGTGTGTGGGCGTGTTGCTCACCGCCGGGTTTTTGGCGATCGGCCTGAAGTATGCAGTGCTGCTGGGGGTCATCGCTGGCCTGCTGGGCATCATCCCATACCTCGGCGTGGCGTTGAGTATCATCCCGGTGTTCGTGCTGGCGATGATCCAGTTCGTGCCGGAAGACGGCTGGCTCAAGCCGGTTCTCATTCTCGTTTGGTTTGCCGCCGTGCAGGCGATGGAGGGACTGTTCATCTCGCCGAAAATCATCGGCGACAGGGTGGGGCTGCACCCGCTGACAATCATTGTCGCCGTGATGGTGGGCACCACGCTGCTGGGAGGCATCATCGGAGGCGTGCTGGCCATCCCGTTAACCGCTGCGCTGCGAACCGTGATGCTCCGTTACGTCTGGAAGGATCGTGTGCATGCCAGTGACGCGCCCGCAGCAACGTGAGCGACGAAACACAACAGCCAGAGCCAAGCCCGCCCGCCAACGGGGAGAGGTTGCACATTTATTTCCTGCCCAACCTGATGACGGCGGGCAACCTGTTGTGTGGGTTCCTTGCGTTGACGTTCATCGTGCAGGTGGTTCCCGATCCGACCGGGTCGGAGGGACCGGTTTTCAGTGCCGCGGACATCGAAAAAATCAAGAACGCTCTTTGGCTGATTCTGGGGGCGTTTGTGTTCGACGGACTGGATGGCAGGATCGCGCGATTGGTTGGCAAGGAGAGCCCGTTCGGGCTTCAGTTCGATTCGCTGGCGGATATCATTTCGTTTGGAGCGGCACCGGCGTTCCTGATGCAGAGGGTGATCCTGCACGACTTTAACGTAGTGAGTGAACGGCTTGGCCTGGTGGTGGCATCGGTCTATCTGCTGTGTGGCGCACTGCGTTTGGCCCGTTACAACTGCCTCTCAGCGATGCCCGACTCCGGGAACAGTCGGGAGTTCCTCGGGTTCCCAATTCCGGCCTCAGCGGCGATGGTGGCTTCATTGACGATGTTTCTGGTCTGGCTCGAGGAAAAAAACCTGCCCACCAGCTCGTGGCGCTGGGTGTTGCTGGCGTTGCTGGTGTTCCTCTCGGTGATGATGGTCAGCGAGGTCAAGTATCCGTCATTCAAAAAACTGGATTTTCGATCGCGCCGACCGTTTACGAAGTTTGTGGTCGCTGTGGTGGTGGTTGCCTGTTTCGTTTTTTTGTGGAAATACCTCGTGCCGATCGTGCTACCGCTGATTTTCACATCGTATCTGGTTTACGGTTTTGTTCGACCTCGGTTGTCACGAAAGTTGAGGAGGGAAATTGAGGAAGACTTTGACGATGAATAGGCCGAGGGGCGCCCGTAGATGACCCCGGTCGATTATGCAGTGGCCGTTGGCGCGGGGGCGTTAACCGGGTTTGTGTGCGCGGTGCCGGTGGGGCCGATCAACGTCGCCATCATGGAGGTGGGCATCCACAGCGGCCGGACACGGGCGCTGATCATCGCGATCGGCGCGCTGCTGATGGAAATGATCTACTGCGTCATCGCCTTCGGTGGGTTCGCGAGTTTGTTTGAGGATCCCACGATTCGGGCGACGGTGGAGCTGATCAGCTTCCTTGCGGTGACCGTCTTTGGCATACGCTACCTGATGACCGACACCGTGACCGTGCAGGGTAAGCGCGCCCGGATGATCGAGCAGCGGCTGCACCCCCACACGATGTTTTGGACCGGCTTCGTCCGGGTGCTGGTGAACCCCAACGTGCTCCTGTTTTGGATCATGATTTCCGCCGTGCTCCTGGCCAACGGGACGTTGCAACCCGCCTGGGAAAGCCGGATGGCCTGTGCCGCCGGTGCCGGCCTGGGCATTGCAGCCTGGTTTACGCTGCTCGTGCTGGGAAGTGCCCGGGTGCGAAATCAGTTCTCGGACAGGACGCTCGTGCGGTTTTCCCACGTATCCGGCCTTCTTCTACTACTGTTGTCGGTGGTGATTGCGGTGCGCCTGATTGACACCGTGGCACAACAAGGCAGTTGAGCAACTGCACCCTGCGCTTTGGTAACCGGGAGGAGTTCGGAGCTTAGGATAGAGAACAGAGAACTTTCTTACCGCAGATTATATTGCATATCCTTGTTATGAAGCGATCACCTTCATCCCGCCTTGGAAATTCCACATCTACAACAGCCACCGGCTGTCGATCAAAGCACCTTAGGCCTCTCCAGGCCAGGTTGCCGCACCCTCAGGGGTACTCCTAAGGCACTAAAATAGCCTATGGCCCCCGACGTTCGCACAGCAATAAAGAACGGTGTCATAAAAATCCACTTTATCCCGGCGCGGGTGCGCGTGGAGATCCAGCCGAACTTGGAAAACGGGTTCTAGGCAAATGGTTTCGATCCCCTGATTACGTTGCGCTTGAGCAAGCGCTTGCGGGGTTGGGGAGCGCACACGGTTCGCTCCAGCGCTTGGCCACAAAAAAGACCGGCGGTTGTTCGCCGGTCTTTGGTTTAAAGGGATTGAGGTCGGGCTTAAGCCAGAGCCTTTTTGGTAGTCTTAATGATGACGGCCGAAATTTTATACGGGTCGCCGTTGGACGCTGGACGCCGGTCTTCCAAGCGACCTTTCCAGCCGCCATCAATGGTGGCCACCGGGATGCGGATGGAGGCACCACGGTCGGAAACCCCGTAGGAGAACTGGTCGATCGCTTGGGTTTCGTGCTGCCCGGTCAGGCGTTGGTCATTGTCGGCACCGTACACTTCGATGTGCTCTTGGATATTGTTGCCGAATTCTTCACAAATCTTGTTCATGATAGCCTCGCCGCCCTGGTCGCGCATGGCTCCGTTGGAGAAGTTGGCGTGCATGCCGGAGCCGTTCCAGTCGCCCTTGATGGGCTTCGGCTCCAGGTTGATTGAGACGCCGTAACGCTCGCCAATGCGCTCGAGCAGGTATCGCGCAACCCACATTTCGTCGCCGGATCGGGCTGCGCCCTTGGCAAAAACCTGATACTCCCATTGGCCCATCATGACCTCGGCGTTGATGCCCTCGACATTGATTCCTGCATCGAGGCAGATTTGCAAATGCTCATCGACGATGTCCCGGCCGATTGCGTTGGCAGCACCGACGGAGGTGTAGAAAGGACCCTGCGGGCCAGGGAAACCGCCTTTGGGGAAACCAAGCGGTAGATCGGTGTCGGTGTCCCACAAGACGTATTCCTGCTCGAAGCCGAACCAGAAATCGTCGTCGTCGTCGTCGATGGTGGCGCGTCCGTTGGATTCATGCGCGGTGCCGTCGGCGTTGAGAACTTCGCACATGACCAGCCAGTTGTCGGTACCGATTTTGTCGGGGTCCGGAAACAGGGCAACCGGCTTGAGGAGGCAATCGGAGGCGTTGCCTTCAGCCTGTTCGGTCGATGAACCGTCAAATGACCACACGGGGCAGTCTTCCAATGTTCCACCAAAATCGGTCTCGACCTTGGTCTTGCTGCGCAGGCTTTGGGTCGGCTTGTAGCCGTCCAGCCAGATGTATTCTAGTTTTGCTTTACTCATGTTATTAGGGATAAAAATTACGCCACGCGGCCCGAAACTGTGCCAAGCGACAAAACAAGGGCCTGTTTAAGTCCCAGGCCCATTAGGGGTGCTTATGGCATGGGTTATCAAGTCTTTTTTGAACAAAACTCAATGATTGGGCCTTTCGACAGGCCCGGACGGCTCGCTGCCCAGCGGGGCACACGAGGGCATATTCCATGCCAAGCACGAGGGCTTGGCAGTCGAGCTGCCAAACCAAGTGGAGGTGGCATAGCCAATGCGTTGGGTTTTGGGACAAAACGGCGCGATCAGCTATCTCAAGCGAGACAAGCGTTGGCCGGCGGGGCTGTTCAATCTTTTCTCTTCTGTTCAAAAAGCAACAAAGTGTCTAGAGGCCAAGCGCTTGCCAAGCGCGATTCGGCTTGATTGATTTGGCGTCGGCGCGGACAACAGTCCGCGCCGTTTCCGCTTGGCAACGGGCACTGACATGAAGCAACAAACCATCGTCACGCTGGATCTTGAAGGGGTGCTTGTCCCGGAGATTTGGATCGCCTTCGCTGAGAAAACCGGGATCGAGAAGCTTAAGCTGACCACGCGCGACATCCCGGACTACGATGAGTTGATGGCCGGGCGCCTGGCTATCCTCGCCGAGAATGGCCTGAAGCTGGCGGATATCCAAGAGGTGATCGGCACACTCGCGCCGCTGGAGGGGGCGAGAGCTTTCCTTGACGAGCTGCGTACGATCACGCAGGTGGTCATTCTGTCGGACACGTTCGAGGAGTTCGCCGGGCCGCTGATGCGGCAGTTGGCCTGGCCGGCGATATTGTGCCATCAGCTTGAAATTAACGGCGAAGGGCGCGTGGCCAACTACCGGTTGCGGCAGCCGGATCAGAAATGCAGCGCCGTGGCGGCGTTTCGCGGGCTGAATTACAAAGTGATCGCCGCCGGCGACTCGTACAACGATACGACCATGCTGGGCGAGGCCAATGTTGGCTTTCTGTTCCGGGCACCGGACGGCGTGAAGGAGGAATTCCCGCAGTTCACCTCGGCTGAGGAGTACGGCGAGTTGATGGCTCTGATTCGGGGCGAGATGGGGGCGTGAGCTTGGTCAAGTTTGTGCTTCAAGTTTTCAGGGTTGGTGGAGCGATTGAAATTTTTTGCATTAGATCGGATAATCGTTTGACACGACTAAAAAGCTTGATACTTTCACCAGCGCTGCTCCCGTTCCTTGGGGGTGGTTGGGTCAAAATTATTCAAATTCCTCGATGAGCGAGACAACTGTTTCGGAAGCAAACAAAGGGAGTAACTCCCAACCTTCCAATATTTCCGAGGTGACGATTCGCCTCGCGGGCAACTCCCAGGATGGTATCCAGTCCATCGGCGGGTTCTTGGCGCGATTGGCGGGGAGGAGCGAGCGGGATGTCATGACCATGATGACGATCCCGTCGACCATCTCGGGTGGGGCGTCTATTTTCCAGGTGCGCCTTGGCTCCGGTGAGGTGATCAGCCCCGGTGACAAAGCCGACGTGCTGTTTGCCTTTTACCAGCACTCATACGATAATCATGTCAATAACCTGACCAAGGGGGGCGTTCTGGTTTACGACAGCGACCACGTGGAGCCGTGTGAAGAATGGCTGACCAAGTATCGCCACATTGGTATCGCCATCTCCAGCCTGACAGTCGAGGCGATCGGCGGCACTGCCCGTGACAAGGGTAAGAATATTTTTGCGCTCGGATTGATCGCTGGGATGTTCAGCCTCGATACAGCGAAGCTCGAGCGGCTAATCAACGAGCGGTTTGGGAGCAAGAGCAAAAGCATCCTGAAGACGGCGATGGACGCCTTCCAGGCTGGTTGTCGTTATCAGTCTAACGACATCTCCAATCTATTTCGCCTAGCTAGGGGCGGTGCTGAGCGTTCGAACCAAGTGGTGATGTCCGGTAA
>Ga0308009_10002008_pt1 | contig 10907 bp, 12 predicted proteins | sample Neamet127_FD_203134 | JGI IMG/M metagenome (GOLD analysis project Ga0308009, IMG submission 203134) | Marine microbial communities from water near the shore, Antarctic Ocean - #127 | ecosystem: Environmental > Aquatic > Marine > Unclassified | place: Southern Ocean | collected 2014-07-24
TAGTGGAAACCAGTATGACCGGCATTAAAGTCATAGGTGCGGAGCAGGTGGTGGCGCCCTTCGTTGCTAAGTAGTACGTTTGATGCGGAAACATCGATTACCATCAGCAGTGATAAACCCGTGGTCCCCTATCACTACTTGCCGTTGTCGAAGAAATACCCAATGGGTGATATGATGCCAGCGCAGCAGAACCTGCGCTATGAGGCTAAGTATTGTGATCAAAATGTTGAATTGATTACACATACATCTGTGTTAGAAATTGACCGTGATGCCAAGACAGTCACGTAGTCTGATAGCAGGCAACACACTTGGCCCAAGCTGGTGTTTGCCATTGGATTGCGAGTGCGCGAGTTGCCCGAGGCTGTCACCAAGGGGCTGCGCGGCATTCATTATCTGCGTACGTTGGTGGGCGCTGATCTGTTCGCTTTAGTATTGCAGATGGGCAAACGCGTGCTGATCGTGAATCGTGGGTATATCGGGCTTGAGGACGTGGTAGTTTGTCCTTCCAAAGGCATGGATGTCATCCTTGTTGAAGTGGCTGAGTGAGTTTTGCAGCGTGTTGCTTGCAAGGAAACCTCTGATTGGTTCCGAACCCTCCACCGCACCCATGGCGTGACATTGCACAAGGGCCTTCGCTTATCACATTTTGAGAGCGAGGACGGTCTGCTGACGTCTGCTACTATGAGTGGTGGGTCTGTGATCGAGGCGAACACCGCTCTTGTTGGAATTGGGATTAGTCTGAACGATACGCTTGCGTGGCCTTTTGCATTAGTGGTCGCGGACGGTGTCGTCGTTGGCGCCCTTTGCCAGACGAGAGATCCGGATATCTACGTTGTAGGCGACTAGGCCGCTGACGTCACTTTTGATTTCAAATCCCTACTTTAGGGTTATTGACAAGCCTAGTATTATTTAACATGTTAAGTGAAACGGGGGGGGCCATGCCACATCTGAAAATAGAATACTCAAATGGGCTCGTTGATGCGACCGAGGTGCGCCCGCTGTGTGATGGTTTGCACAAGGATATGGTCGCCTCTGATGTATTCCCTACCGCAGGCATCCGTGTGCGGGCGTTTCGTGCTGATTATGCTCTTGTTGCGGACGGCATCGCGCAGAACCAATTCGTTGCGATGACCCTAACTGTTGGGTCAGGGCGCTCGACTGATGTGTTGTGCGCTGAGGGCGATATCTTATTTGCCACTGCGCAATCCTTTTTGGCCATCCGCCTGTCGGAACCGCATTTTGCGCTTTCGCTTGAAATCAAACAAAGTAATCCAGAGTTAAGCTGGAAAGATACGCCTATTCACGCCCGTTTATCGGGTGTCTCGCAAGGATAAATGATGACTAAACTTGAGGATAACATCGCCCGTGCAAAGGGCTTTATGGCTAGTGCTGCTGAAAATGGTGTCATGAACCATATTGATGGGGCGTCCATTCCTGCGACTAGCGGCAAGACTTTTGAGATCATATCGCCTGTTGATTTGAGCGTTTTGGCGCAGGTTGCCGCAGGGGACGCTGCTGACATTGATGCGGCAGCAGTAGCGGCACAGGCTGCGTTTAAAATATGGTCTAAGACCCCTGGCTCAGAACGTCGCCGTATACTGATCAGGGTTGCCGAAGCGATTGAGGCTCGTGCAGACGAAATCGCCCTGACCGAATGCATTGATACCGGCCAAGCTCTGCGTTTTATGTCAAAGGCCGCATTACGTGGCGCTGCAAATTTCCGGTTTTTTGCGGATCAGGCACCCTCGTCTGAGGACGGCGAGGTTACCCGAACGCCCACCCAGATGAACACAACATCGCGTCGTCCTATTGGGCCAGTTGGGGTGATTACGCCGTGGAACACGCCGTTCATGCTGTCCACGTGGAAGATTGCGCCTGCACTTGCGGCGGGCTGTACTGTTGTTCACAAGCCAGCAGAATTTTCACCCATGAGCGCCAAGTTGTTGGTCGAAATTGCTGAAAGCGCGGGCCTGCCAAAAGGCGTATTAAATGTCGTCAACGGTATGGGGGAGACAGCCGGAAAAGCCCTGACAGAGAACCCTTTGATCAAGGCCATCGCATTTGTTGGCGAAAGCCAGACTGGGTCGCACATTATGCGTCAAGGGGCGGACACATTGAAGCGGGTCCACTTTGAACTGGGCGGTAAAAACCCTGTGATCGTTTTTGACGATGCTGATCTGGATCAGGCTGTAGATGCTGCGACATTCATGATTTATTCGTTGAATGGTGAACGCTGTACGTCGTCGTCGCGTTTGTTGGTTCAGGCTAACATCTATGATGATTTTTGTGCTCGTGTTGCCGAAGTCGCCCGCAACATCAAGGTTGGTCACCCGCTTGACCCTGAAACGGTTGTTGGCCCATTGATCCACCCCATTCATGAAGAAAAGGTGATGTCGTATTTTGATATAGCAACGTCCGAAGGGGCCACGATTGCCGCAGGTGGCACTAAGGTCGGCGACACGGGATGTTACATCACTCCCACGCTTTTCACCAACGCAACCAATGATATGACCATCGCTCAGGAAGAAATCTTTGGGCCTGTTTTGACCGCTATCCCGTTTAACGACGAGGCAGATGCCCTACGGATTGCCAATGACACACAATACGGGCTGGCAGCCTATCTATGGACCAACGATCTGAACCGTGCGATCCGCATGACAGACGAACTTGAAGCTGGTATGATGTGGGTGAATTCAGAAAATACCCGCCATTTGCCAGCCCCCTTTGGCGGTGTAAAGGCCAGTGGAATTGGCCGCGATGGTGGAGATTGGTCATTCGATTTCTATATGGAAACGATCAACGTCAGCTTTCCGCGTGCGCCGCATAAAACACCACGCCTTGGTAGCTAAACCTGTAGACTGATTGGAAATATATTGCCCATTCCTACCCCAACCCTTTATCCGCCGTTCAACATTATCCGTCTGAGCCATATAGAGCTTGGGGTTTCTGACCTTGCCGCGTCCAAGGCTTTTTATGTCGACATGCTTGGAATGCAGATCACAGAAGAAACATCTGATGCGTTATACCTACGCGCCATGGAAGAACGTGGCCACCATTCTGTAATCTTGCAAAAAGGCGACGTTAACGTGCGGGTTCTGGGATTTAAAGTGTTTGCTGAGCAAGAGCTGGACAAGGCACACGATTGGTTCACGGCCAAAGGGCACAAGGTCGCCTGGGTCGAGCGCCCGTTTCAGGGCCGCACCTTGCAAACGCATGATACATTTGGCATTCCGATAGAGTTCTACTTCCAGATGAAACGGTTGGAGCCTATCCACCAAAAATACACATTATATAATGGCGTAAAGCCGCTGCGCATCGATCACTTCAACTGCTTTGTCCCCGATGTTGACCAGGCGGTAGCATTCTGGGATCAAATGGGGTTCCGAGTTACTGAATACACTGAGGACGAAGAGAGTGGCAAACTTTGGGCGGCATGGATGCATCGCAAAGGTGGCGTGCACGATATTGCGTTTACGAACGGAACTGGACCACGTTTGCACCACCTTGCGTTCTGGGTGCCAACACCACTTAATATCATCGACTTGCTCGATTTGATGGCGACTACCGGTTATGTTACAAACATTGAACGTGGACCAGGGCGTCATGGGATTTCTAACGCTTTTTTCCTTTACATACTGGATCCTGATGGCCACAGAACTGAGATTTATTGTTCTGATTACCAGACGGTTGACCCTGATTTAGAAGCAATAAAATGGGATTTGCAAGACCCGCAGCGCCAGACCCTTTGGGGGGCAAAAGCGCCTGAAAGTTGGTTCAAACACGGGTCGTTGTTTGAGGATGTTGACGTATTGGACAGCGATATTAAAGCCTCACCGATTATTGCTCCATGATTGAACAGAACCTCAAAAATTCTGACCGGATGGATGAAGCGGTTTCCGTTGGAGTGTGCTGGATTACTTGGAATGGAGCGGAGATTATGATAAAAAAACCTGCGACGCGTGACGCCATTGCGCATGTGCCGGTTCTTGGTGCGGATGAAATATTTGAGGCGATAGATGTTGTTCATAACGCGCAAAAGGCATCGGGCGCATACACAACCAAGGACTGCAGTGATGTCCTTCGCCGCTGGAAAAAACCATGAACTGGGATGAATATGCACATTGGGGCAGGCATATTGCGGATTGGGGCGCAGATTATCACAAAAATCTGCGCGATCGCCCCGTGCGTGCGCAAACTGCGGTTGGTGATATTGCGGCCCAGTTGCCGACAGCACCGCCAGAAATGGGCGAGGGAATGGACGCGATCCTTGCGGACTTTGATGCCATCTTGATGCCCGGTATGACCCATTGGCAGCATCCGCGTTTTTTTGCATACTTTCCTGCCAATGCCACGCCACCGTCCATGTTGGCAGAACAGTTAGTGAATACCGTGGCTGCTCAATGTATGCTGTGGCAGACATCACCCGCCGCCACTGAGGTTGAGGGCGTAATGGTGAATTGGTTACGTCAAGCACTTGGTTTAGCGGATGTGTTTACTGGAGTGATTCAGGACAGCGCGTCTTCCGCTACACTGTCCGCGGTGCTGACCATGCGCGAACGTGCGACGGGGTATACTGGCAATCGTGATGGGCTGGCAGACAAAGGCCACTTACGGATTTACTGTTCTGATCAGGTTCACTCGTCGATTGACCGTGCTTGTTGGGTGGCGGGCATCGGGCAGGTGAATTTGGTCAAAATTCCCACACGAGGCGCGCGCTTTGGGATGGATGTCGCCGCACTAGATCACGCGATCAAGAATGATATTGCGGCTGGACACACACCCGCCGGTATTATCGCAATAACTGGCGGTACGGGTATAGGTGCCTCTGATGATTTGGGGCCGGTATTGGCTGTTGCCAAGTCCTATAATCTTTACACTCACCTTGATGCTGCATGGGCCGGGTCGGCAATGATCTGCCCTGAAATCCATGCTGAATTCTGGGCTGACGTCGATGGGTTCGATAGTATTGTCTTTAACCCGCACAAATGGCTTGGGGCACAGTTTGATTGCTCAGTACAATTCCTACGGGATGCGACGCCGCAGCTAAATACCCTGAAGATCGAGCCTGAATACTTAAAAACGACGGGCAAGGCAGTTACGAATTATTCTGAATGGACTATCCCTTTGGGGCGCCGGTTCCGTGCATTGAAGATCTGGTTTCTATTGCGCTCTTACGGGCTCGATGGGTTGCGAGAACGTATCCGTAATCATATAGATTGGGCCGCTGAGCTGTGCGAAGCAATTCGTTTGTTGGGCGGGTTTGAGATTGTGACAGAACCAATTCTTAGCCTATTTTCATTTAGGTGCCCTGGCGATGACGCTATGCAGCAACATCTGGTTGATACGATCAATGATGATGGGCGGATTTACCTGACGCAAGGCGCGTTTCAGGGGCAAAAGGTGATACGGTTTCAAGTGGGCCAATTCGATACAACACGCGATGATGTGATGATAGCTCACGCTGTCATTAGTGAAATTTGGGAGAAAATTCAATGAAATACGCGACATACACGGCAGTAGGTCAAACACATTACGGTGCTGTCACTGACGATGGTATGATTGCGCTGGATGGTGATTTCCCGGAGTGGCCAACGTTGCTGGATGTGGTTCAGGCAGGAGGGTTTGATGCCTTGGCGCAGGCGGCGGAAGCTAAGGCGGTCACGCATACGGATTTTGAATTTGAAATGGTGCTCCCGAACGCACCACGCATCTTGTGCGTAGGTGTAAACTTTCCTGACCGCAATGCTGAATATAAAGACGGATCCGAGCAGCCTAAATACATGTCGCTGTTTCCACGTTTCGCCAGTGGGTTCACTGGCCATAATCGCCCGCTTGTCCGCCCACCCGAAAATGAAACACTAGATTATGAAGGCGAGGTTGCGATTATCATTGGCAGGGCTGGTCGCCGCATTTTGCAGGCTGATGCCTACGACCATATTGCCGCGCTGACACTTTGCAACGAAGGGACGATCCGTGATTGGGTGCGTCATGCAAAGTTCAACGTCACGCAAGGTAAGAACTGGGATAATTCCGGCGCGATTGGTCCCTGGTTGGTCCCATTTACTGCTGCCAGCCAGCTTGACGACGCGCGCATCATCACGCGCGTTAACGGAGAGGTGCGCCAAGACGACGTTTTGTCCCGTATGATGCACCCCATCCGTCGGGAAATTGAATATATCTCAACATTTATGACGTTGCGTCCTGGCGACATCATCGTCACAGGGACGCCGACGGGGTCGGGTGCGCGCCTTGATCCGCCGCAATACCTCAAGCCTGGTGATGTGGTCGAGGTTGAGGTCAACGGCATCGGCACCTTACGAAACACAGTCGTGGATGAAGTAGTATGACACCGCAAGATCATGCTCAAACTGCTACCAAACTGCTAGCCGCCGAGAAATCTGGCAAACAGATTGGTCTGTTGACCAAGGACCATCCCAAGATGACGATGGATGATGCATACGCAGTCCAAAATGCTATTTATCGTGCAAAGCTTGCCAAGGGGCGAAATGTGATCGGTTGGAAGATCGGGCTGACGTCAAAGGCGATGCAATACGCGCTGAATATCAACATCCCTGACAGCGGTATATTGTTTGATGATATGCTGTTTGAACATGGTGCGCTTGTGCGCAAGGGGCGGTTTATTCAGCCCCGCATTGAGGCTGAAATTGCATTCATTCTTAAGGCACCGTTAGGCGGTGCAGACGTGACCTGTGCCGATGTAATTAAGGCTACGGATTATGTTGCTCCTTCAATAGAAATTCTTGATACACGGATTTTGCGGGTAGACCCTGAGACAGGTGCTACGCGAAAGGTTTTCGATACTATTAGTGATAATGCTGCCAATGCGGGCGTTGTCTTGGGATTACAAAAACATCCTATTGATGCGTTTGATCTGCGTTGGGTCGGTGCGATTACTTTGCGAAATGGCGAGGTCGAAGAAACTGGCCTTGGGGCAGGGGTGCTGAACAATCCGATTGAAAGCGTCGTCTGGCTCGCCCGTCGCATGGCCCAATACGGCCAGAGCATCCAACCGGGGCAGATCATTCTGTCGGGTAGCTTTATCCGCCCTGTTGAATGTCCTTCTGGGACGCACATCACAGCGGATTTTGGCAGCTTTGGTCACGTCGACATTTCATTTTCTTGATGGACAGCCATCTCAACCTAGCTAATGCACATAAGCGACATGCCTCTCATCATTGACACAGGACTAAGGCTGTCAGCAGTCTTCAGTCTTTAGCTCAATCCGTATTGGAGGGTATTTGTTACCTTGCAATAGACCGGCTAGATGATCCAGACACAGATGGAATACTTATAAGCTCTAGAATTTCATCCACAAACTGGGATTGGTTGGCGTCGAGATAACCTGACCAGTTCATCACTTGCCCTTTTATGCCATTGGCATCCTGCGCTCAGCCATTTCGGCAAACCAGCTACATCCGGCTGGTATAGCATCATCGTTGAATTCATAGGCTGGATTGTGAAGCGCGGCACTATCCCCATTTCCGATGAACAGAAAAGCGCCTGGGCGTTCTGCCAGCATGTCGGCGAAATCTTCGCCTGGCATGACAGGGTCTTGATCACGAATGACTGAACCAGATATTATTAATGCAACATCTGCAGCACGTGCTGCAGCTTCTGGACTGTTAATTGTTGGGGGTACGCCAGGCATATAGGCTACCTCGGCTGATGCACCAAAGGCTTTTGCAGTATTTTCCGCAAGTTTTGTAAGCCTATTGATAATCTGAGTTTGTACCAAGGGATCGAAGTATCGCACTGTTCCTCGCAAGATAATTTCCTCAGGAATGATATTAAATGTGTTACTATCACTGCGTATTCCACAAATAGAAACAACCACGGCTTTCAGTGGATCAACATTTCGCGAAACAATTGATTGGACTGCAACGATGAGATGTGAAGCAACCAAAGTGGTGTCAACTGCCTGATGTGGCAATGCCGCATGGCCACCCTTGCCCGTTACTCTAATTTCAAAAAAATCTGCAGCAGCCATCTGTGCGCCCTCGCGCACGGCAAATTGACCAACTGGAATACCTGGCCAGTTATGCATCCCGTAAACTTCTTGGATGTTCCAACGGTCCATCATGCCGTCAGCGATCATGGCCTTGGCGCCACCGCCAGCTTCTTCTGCAGGCTGGAAAATTAATACAACTGTGCCATCAAAATTCCGTGTTTCAGCCAAATACTTGGCCGCGCCGAGCAAAATCGCTGTGTGGCCATCGTGGCCACAGGCGTGCATCTTGCCGGGATGGATGGAGGCATGAGGAAGATCTGTCATTTCTTGCAATGGTAATGCGTCCATATCCGCCCGAAACCCAATGGTCATGCCGGTTGTATTCAGATGACCATGTATTACGCCGATGACACCCGTTTGGCCGACTTTTGTCACCACCTCATCACATCCAAACCCGCGAAGTTGTTTTGCAACTAAATCAGCCGTACGACACTCTTCAAACCGCAATTCCGGATGTGTATGAATGTCACGTCGCCAACCGACTATTTCAGCATGCAACTCTGACAGACGATTTTTTATTGGCATTGAGAAATACCCCCCTTTTAGCAGAGACATATAGGCACACTAAATCTACTGAAGCAGCCCACAGACAATACAACATAGCGTAACTTCTGAACTCACATATTCAAGTAAAACGCTCTCGTTTCGGAACTTTTCTTGATTTATAGCAGCCTTCACTTAATAACTAGATAGTCTTTCGCGTTTAGGCCCTGCGGTGCTATCTCTTATGTTACAATATCCATTGTTCGCCATCATATCATAACGAAACGAATCTTCTAAATTTCTGAACGATTTATAAAAGATTATTTCCAATATATGACTTAAACCTGAGTTTTACCGCCTTGCTAAAGTACTTAGTTAATATCGAGTTATTTTAAATTTGATGGTACTTATAGGGTCTGATAGAGCTCTTAATAGTATTAATGGTTTTGTTGAACGCAGTAGTATTTGCATTTATAGTATGGCTAATTAATAGTATCATATAGTCACATTAAGGCAGATGGGGTATGTGCTAGGAATGTAGGTGAAACGTGATCCAATTACACTGCTTAAGTAATATATTGTTGTGCCTGAGCGTCCGCGTGCTGAATTAGGCTAGAGGAAATATTTAATGTATTAAGGTGACTTGTGCCGACCTATGGCTGATGGTTTGAAGTTAATGGAGATGATGAAATGTGGAAGCTTTTAATTTCTGTAGCCTTTGCCTGCCTGTGCACTCAGACAACGGCACAGGGCTTTTCCCAGACCGCACTTAAGCTACTAGATACGATTTCAAGTAGAATTTTTGAAATTGGCATATCCTCAGCAAGAGCATTTGCACAGGTCACATATGACGACGTTAGATTGGATACACACCTGGACACATTTTTTGTTTCAGGATTGAAGATTATTCCGTTTACTTCAGATTCCCTTAATGGATGTGAAATAAATATTGGTGCTATAGATATCTCCAGCAAACGCAAAGAGAGTAAAAACTCAGAATATTTTTTAATAGGTTTGTCTGATGTTTATATAACTAAAAGGTGCTTACCCTTCGAGACTAGATCAATACTTGCAATTGCAGGCATAGACAATATCGACATTCCTTTCGTACGTATGGAAGTTGAGCATGAATACAGTACCGCAGCTACAAATTTTCAGGTGTATGGAAAAGTTGAAGACGCAGTAGGATTTACAGCAAGTGCAAAGTTTAATTACCTCTCAGCAAGTCAATCAACATATCATCCCGTTGTCGCAAACTTACAAAGTATAAATGTGACACTGGAAAACTTTGGTATTTGGGAGAAGATATCAAATCAATTACCCTCACAGTTCATTCAGCCCAGTATCGCAGGCGTGACAGTGTCGTTGCTAGTGTCTGAAGAATTAAGTAAAATTCTTAACCATAACTCGAATGCTAATATTTCGTCACAAGTAGGTACGGCCATCGATGAGTTTATTACAAACCCAGGTTCGTTAAGCGTATTCACCGAAATAGCTGACAATGACGGTCTAATGCTTAATTTAAACACCTTGGATGACATTGACTATTTAATAAATAAGTTAAATCTAAAAATACTATCAAACAGCAAAAAATTATTATTTGAAATGTCAAACGAAGACTTGGCTAAAGTTTTAGGTGGCAAGTTTTCTACTTTTGATATCGGTAAATTATTTGAAATAGCAAATGCCTTAAAAGACGGCGTTGGGGCACCAAAAAATCCAAGTTTAGCAGTCAAAGTATATAAGTATTTGGCTGAACTTGATTATACGAAAGCTTACGAGAATCTAATTAATTTATATTTAGAACGTGGTAACTTTTCTGAGGCTTATTTAACTGCGCAGAATCTAGGAATTTCAGGTAAAGGCAATGCTCGAGTTTATTTCAATATTATTGAGAAAAACCTGAGCCTTATAGAAATTATAAATTTACAGAAGCAGCCTATAAATTCCGTCGAACGACAGCAGGCAGATAAGAAGAACCCATATGAAACTGCAAGAAACTATTTCACGGGCAATGGCACTCCCAAAAAATATGACGAGGCTTATTTCTGGGCCTTAATTGCGCAAACAAATGGGGATGGCCGTTCGGGACTCATAATAGAAAAAATAGAAACCCTAACAAGAAAGCTTACAAAAACACAGGCAGTTGAATGGGCGGGACGTCTGGAGCAAATCCAACTTGAAGCCATGGAATATTGGCGACATCAAAAAGGTAGTGACAAGCTATAAAAGACAGTCACTTATACTCTACGGGTTAGCCTTAATTGCTAAGATCCACTTACCAACCAATTCATAAATCCTACGTCAGGCTCTGCTGAAAACGGTTATACTATTCATTTTTCAGCCACATCCATCCTAACAGAAGAATGGGCCAGCACATCCCTAATTAATTAAT
>Ga0308009_10002011_pt1 | contig 10900 bp, 11 predicted proteins | sample Neamet127_FD_203134 | JGI IMG/M metagenome (GOLD analysis project Ga0308009, IMG submission 203134) | Marine microbial communities from water near the shore, Antarctic Ocean - #127 | ecosystem: Environmental > Aquatic > Marine > Unclassified | place: Southern Ocean | collected 2014-07-24
AAATTTATGCGGCGACTCATACAAACCGCGACATGCAGCCACGCAATTGCTCCAGCCCGCGGCGAATCCAGGTCTTCACCGTGCCCAGCGGCAGCTTGAGCTGCTCGGCCAGCTCGCCGTGGCTCAGATCCCGCATATAGGCCAGGCTCACCACTTCGCGTTGCTTGTTGTCCAGCTGGCTCAGGCACTGGTGCAGCGCCCAGGCCTGCTCACCAGCCAAGGCGGTATCCATTGGATTCGGCGAATTGCCTTCGACCGTCTCGGCCATCACGTCGTCGAGCTCCAGCGCAGCGTCGGCCCGCTCGGTGGTGCGGCGGCGCAGAAAATCCAGTCCCCGGCTACGCACAATCAGGCACATCCAGGCCATGGGCGGCGACAGGCTGGCTTTGTAGTCGCCTGCAATGCGCCAGATGTTGAGAAAAGCTTCCTGCAATACATCCTCGGCCCAACTTCGGTTGCTGACCACCCTTACCGCCACGCCATACAGCTTGGACGAGGTCAACTCGTACAGCTCTCGGAGCGCCGATTCGTCGGCCAGGGCAACGCGATCTATGAGCGCGATCAATTGGGTATCCGGGCTTTCTGCATTCATGGACGCCATTGTCCTGCATTCCTTATACGCCCGAACCCGGCCGATGGATTCAGGCCGGCAAGGGTCGGCCTGGCGCGGGTGCCCTAAAATCGACGGTTTTGCACGCCGGACCCGCTTCCCGCCTCATCCGTCCTTTTCCAGAACACCATGACTACCGAAAAAATCGACAACATCAGCGTCACCACCCAAGCCAATGTGTATTTCGACGGCAAATGCGTGAGCCACGGCATCACTTTTGCCGACGGCACCAAAAAATCTGTCGGCGTGGTGTTGCCCTCCACCCTGACCTTCAACACCGGCGCGCCCGAGATCATGGAATGCGTGGCCGGCGCCTGCGAATACAAACTGGCTGGCAGCGACACCTGGGTGACCTCCTCGGCAGGCGAAAAGTTCAGTGTGCCGGGCAACTCAAGTTTCGATATACGGGTCGGTGAGGCTTACCACTACATCTGCCATTTCGGCTGATCCGCAGGCGACTTACTCTTAATTTCATAGCAGCTTGCGCACGTTCCATAAGGGCTAGAGGCCACTACATGTCTAACACCATCCTGCAAAACATCCCCGCCGGCCAAAAAGTCGGCATCGCCTTCTCCGGCGGCCTCGACACCAGCGCCGCGCTCTTGTGGATGAAGCAGAAGGGCGCCCTGCCCTACGCCTATACCGCCAACCTCGGCCAGCCCGACGAAGCCGATTACGACGAGATCCCGCGCAAGGCCATGGAATACGGCGCCATCAAGGCGCGCCTGATTGATTGCCGCCCACAACTGGCTGCTGAAGGCCTGGCCGCGCTGCAGGCCGGCGCCTTCCACATCACCACCGCTGGCTCCACCTACTTCAACACCACGCCACTGGGCCGCGCCGTGACTGGTACGATGTTGGTGAGCGCCATGAAGCAGGACGATGTGAACATCTGGGGCGACGGCTCCACGTTCAAGGGCAACGACATCGAGCGCTTCTACCGCTATGGCCTGCTGACCAACCCCGCGCTGAAGATCTACAAACCCTGGCTGGACCAGCAGTTCATCGACGAGCTGGGCGGCCGCTCTGAAATGAGCGCCTTCATGACAGCCAACGGCTTTGGCTACAAGATGAGCGCCGAGAAGGCCTACAGCACCGACAGCAACATGCTGGGCGCCACGCACGAAGCCAAAGACCTGGAAAACCTCAATAGCGGCATCAAGATCGTCAACCCCATCATGGGCGTGCCGTTCTGGAAGGACGACTGCGTCGTCAAGGCCGAAGAAGTGAGCGTGACCTTTGAAGAAGGCCGCCCCGTTGCGCTGAACGGAGTGCACTGCCCCGACCTGGTCAGCCTGATCCTCAAGGCCAACGAAATTGGCGGCCGCCACGGCCTGGGCATGAGCGACCAGATCGAAAACCGCATCATCGAAGCGAAAAGCCGCGGCATCTACGAAGCCCCCGGCCTGGCGCTGCTGTTCATCGCCTACGAGCGCCTGGTCACCGGCATCCACAACGAAGACACCATCGAGCAGTACCGCGACAACGGTCGCAAGCTGGGCCGCCTGCTGTACCAGGGCCGCTGGTTCGACAGCCAGGCCATCATGCTGCGCGAAACCGCCCAACGCTGGATCGCCAGCGCCATCACCGGCACCGTGACGCTGGAACTGCGCCGTGGCAACGACTACTCGCTGCTCAACACCGAATCACCGAATCTGACCTACGCGCCTGAGCGCCTGAGCATGGAAAAGGTAGAAGACGCGCCGTTTTCGCCGCTGGACCGCATTGGCCAGTTGACGATGCGCAATCTGGACATCACCGACACCCGCGCCAAGCTGCAGGTTTATTCCAATGCGGGGATGCTGGAGTTGGGCAAGGGGGATGACTTTTTGAAGCTGGGGAAGTAAGCCAATTCAAGCAGTAAAGACAAAGCCCGCTAGGTGGAAGCTTGGCGGTTTTTTGTTTTTCAGAGTTTTTCTTCAAAACGAAGGTGGTCCTTTAGTTGCTTGGACTCTACGATTTCATCGTGAGGAACCAGCAGATATGGCGCCTTAATTTTTGTGCAGTCCAAGCTTCTCAAACATAACGCGATTCCTGCGAGCGGCGTCTTTGAGGAGCTTGTCATACGAAATGATTTCGATATAGCCATTTCCGCCGGTAAGCGTTTTGAAATAGCCTTCACCGTCGATGGATTCGTGGTAGTTCATTCGCATCTCCCTCTTCAATGAGGGCGTTAAATCCGCGATTAGATAGCCGAAGAACCGAATCCCACGTGCTTTGATGGGTCGCCCATCCACGTCGTCGAGCTTGCTTTCCTGGATTTCGACAAAGCGCTTGATGATCTGTTGGGCTGGGTCCGCTTGATAGTCATCACGGCCAGGGCGCTTGAACTCAATAACGACAATGGCGCCAGTGGAATCCTCCTCTTCCCGAACACCAATGGGGGTGTCGTAGAAGAAGGCGCAGATGTCCGGCTCCTTGCCGGAGGTATCTTCGAGGCCTTCGATGGATTTCAACTTCTTATCGGACGTGAGCAACGTGTGGTAACAAAGTCGTTCATCAATCACCCAAAGATTCTGCTGCTCGAAAAAAATGTCCCTTGAAGTAGCGCCCATGGGGAATAGCATCTTGTGCAATATCCGCTCCAACGGATACTTGTTGTCTGTGCGCCGCTTTTTCAAACTCAGCGTTAGCAGATCAAGAATCGTCCGCCGATGAGTGATGTACTTTGCAAGTTCCGCTTTTCCAAGCTCATTGGCCTGTTCTGCGAGCGTTTGAAAGCGCTCTACATACTGCTCGAATGACTCGTTTTCGAAATAGGTGGCTGCCTGACGCAAGTCTTTACGAACACCGTCCTCGACTTCACGTTTTACATGCAGTAGTGCTTCATCCAGCTTTTCGTCCGATAAGCCGGGCTGAATCTTATGCTCGATGATTTCTCGATAGCGAGGATGAGTGAGAGCCCGGTAATTCAGGAGCCTGCTCGACGAATTTTTCGATTTGTAAGCGCTTTTCTTCGTTTGTTGATTTCAGGTCGCCCGTGAGCAGGGGCCGCAATACGCCAGTGATTCCTTGGTTCAACGCACGGCGAGAAACAAGTATCTGTTCCAACTCTGGTTCATCATCACTTTGAAAGGCGATGCGCGTGCGCTCTTGGTTGGCGTGGTCGTCCAGATACTCCCCGGTTACCAGCACGATGAGCGTGTACGGTGACTGCTCGTCGTCCAGAAACTTCTCAGGGAGTTCCGGCAATAGGTCTCGCAGCTTGGTGGTGGTGACTTCACGCCCGTTAGCACACAAGTTCAGTTCATGGCGCGAGCGGCCATCGCGGTGGCGATACGCCTGCAAGGCGAACGTGTGGCCAGACGCATCGAAAAATTGCTCTTCGATGTGTGCCAGCACGGTGGATTGAAACATGGCGTGCAGGTCAATGGGCGCATGCCCAGGCGACTCAAGCGTCATGGGCGGGCAGGAGCGAGCCGCAAACCGAATCAGGAAGTGCGCGATGACGCGCTCGGCGATGGTCTCCGGCTGGGTAGGCCACCCAGCTCGGAACTTCTCGTCCATGCCGCGCAGAGAGGTCTGCGTGCCGGATGACTCCGCGATCTCGGACGTGACATCTGCTCCCTTCAGTTCATCTTCGATGTTGAAGTCGAACTCCCGCAGCAAGGCTTGGTCCTCGCGCTTGAAGACGCTGCGAATGCGGACGGACGAGAAGACCTTCAGGAAGGTGAAGCGGCCTACACCTCGACCACCCAACTTCACCTTCGACAGGGTGTGAGCCTCCTTGAACGAAGCCAAATTCTTGTCGTTGAAGCCAACTCCATCGTCGATCACATCGAAGCCGTCCACCATCAGCGTTCCGTCTCCACCCTGATGGGCAAGGTCGTTCGAGGCAACTAGTCGGATGCGAATCGCATGATTGCTGAAACCGTCTTGATGCTCTTCGATGGCATCGACGGCGTTGGAGATGGCCTCGTAGAGAGGCATCATCGCCTTAGCCTGGGAAAGCTCCAGCCGCTCCACCAGACCTTTGATATTCGCTTGCACTATTGATCTCCTCCCTGGTTTGGTTGCGCTGAGGCCGTCATCAAGCGACCTTTCAAGGATCGACAGTCCGTTTTCAAAGACGCTGCGCGCCTGCTTGTTCCATTGACTGATGCTGGGTTAAATCGTGATTCATGCAGTTAACAGCGAACTCTTTTAGTTGAAACTATGCAAATGACCCCTGATGCTCACGGCAATACTGCAACCCGCCAAAACGCTTGGCGTTGTTCCAGCAAAACTTGCCTTCGGGGAAGCTGATCTTCGTAAGCGATCAATTAACCGCGTCCCTTGCGCAGCGTGCCCAGATGTGACTGATGTTTGAGACTCGGCTGCTCGATCCTATTCGGTCGGCAGCGCGATGTTCCAGGGCAGCAGTGCCTCGTAGTCATCGGCTGTCTGCGCGAGAGGCAGCGCCGCGAGCAAGGCTTTCAGATAGCGGTACGAATTGATCCCGTTAACCTTGCAGGTCTGCAGCAACGAGTACAGGTTGGCGCTCGCGTTGGCGCCGGCCACGGTGTCTGAGAACAGCCAGTTGCGTCTTCCGACGACGAACGGGCGGATTGAATTCTCGCAAGGGTTGTTGTCGCTCGGGTACCGGCCATCTTCCACGTAGCGCGAGAGCTTGGGCCACTGGGCACTCAGGTAGTGCAGCGCCTTACCCAGAGAACTTCCCGGCATCACGCTGTGCAGGTGCGCCAGCACCAGCGCCTGGATCTGGCCGAGCACGGCGACGCTTTGTTCTTGGCGATAGTGATGGCGCTCGGAGGCGCTCAGGTTATTGTTCTGTGCGTACGACTCCACCGCGTACAGCCGCGCGATCAACGCCAGCAACTGCGATGCCGGTTTGTCAGGCGTGCGGGCATTCTTGGGCAGCGCGTCCAGTGCCTCCACCACGTACCGACGGCCATGAGCCCAACAACCCAGATGGACCAAGTCGTGCGTGCGCGCCACCTGGGCGTAGACCTCATAGCCGTCGCTCATCAAGACGCTGCCGCGACTCATACCTGCTTACAACGCCTGCGCCGTGGCCCCACTGCGTGAGGGTGCATAGCTGAACAGCCGCATCGGCGGCCCTGTGCCCGAAGTCCCAGATGTATCGCTTATCTGCGCCCACATATAGCTCTTGGACTGCGGACTTCGCCCCGCCTCCTTCAGAACCTGCAGCGTCGTTTCATCACCAAACGTGATGGGCGACTCCAGCAAGTGGTCGCGCATCAAGTTGATGATGGGTTGCACCCCGATGCCGACCCGAACCATGCTGGCGGCCATGGTGTTGCGCGAGAGGTCACCACCAGCCAAACGGGCCAGCAGTGCGGCCTGCCGATACAGCGGCAAGCCGTCGTCGAACTTGGAGGTGGCGATCCACGCCAGCGCGCTTTCGCTGAGCAACCCCTTGGGAATGATTTGCGCTGGCTTGCCGGCCAGACGCAGGGCGCCGTCGCAGCAGGGGCAGGCATATTTGACGCGCTCGTGGCGAATCACACGCACCTGCTGGGGAATGATGTCCAGCTGCTCGCTGGCCTCGACGCCAATCTCTTGCAGGACCGAGCCGTCATGCGGACAGACGCGTTCAGATTCAGGCAGTTCGTGGCGCACGACGTGGCGCGGCAGATCTGCGTCCAGCGGCTTACGGCCACGCTTGAGGCGCTTGCGGCCGTTCGCATCAAGTGCATCGTCGACAGCGTCGCCATTGGTGTCGGCATCGCCATCTTCCAACGCTGGCGTAGCTTGTGCCGCTAGGGCCTCGGCCTCGTTGAAGAACATATCCTTCTGCTCGGTGCCACGCGCTTCGCTTTTGGCGGCGAACATCTTGCGCGTCAACTTATCCAGCCGCTCCTTGAGCAGGTCTCGCTCATGGCTCACAAAGCGAAGTTCTGAGCTAAGTTTTTTTCGCTGCGAAAGTGACGCCTGCAGCTCCTGTTGGAGAGCGGTGAACTCTTCGATTGTGGGCTGCAGCATCATTGCTATTTTCGATCAAATTACCTTTCACAAAGTTCCTTCTCAGTCAGTGCAAATGAAAGATTTTGACGATATTTCCAGGCTGTTTCCTAAGCTGTTTTTTAGCTGTTTTTCAGGCCGCTTTTTGGTACGAAACCGCAGTATGGCCACGCATCGCCGAAAGGTCAATTCCCTCGAGAAGCCAGTGCAGTTGCTGCACCGTGAGACTGGCCACCGTGCTCTCTTTAACAGGCCAGACGAAGCGGGCGCCCTCCAAGCGTTTTTGCAGCAACCAGAACCCGTTGCGATCCCACCCCAATATCTTGATGCGGTCTCGCCTTCGGTTGCCGAACACAAACACCGCTTGCGCAAATGCGTCCAGTCCCAGTTCATGCTCGACTAGGCTTGCCAGCCCGTTGATGTTCTTGCGGAAATCGACGGCGTCACGGTGCAAGTACACGACTCTGCCGGGATTCAACGCGAACATGGCAAATGACAGAGCATTCGCATGACCCCGGCCAACTCATCCATTCGGGCCTGACCGAGATCGACAGAAATCCCATTGGGCAGTTGGACCTGGATGCGCATCGATACCGATGCCGATACTGCGGCAGATTTGCTTGCTGCGCCGTAAGCCTTTGTCGGCATCGCTGTCACCGCACCTGATACATCTGCCGCACTCACCGCACCAGCTTGGACTTGCACGGGAACAAACGCCTGCACATCCTGCGCCGCGATCTCACACACCGCTCGTTGCTTGGTGATGGCTTGGCTGCTTTGAGACTTGGTTATCCGTTTGCTGATCCACGCGCGAAGCAAATTCGCGTTGACTCCGTGCTGCATCGCCATGCGTGCCACCGACACGCCGGGCAACAGGCATTGGCCAACCAGCTCTTGCTTGACCTGCGGGTCGTATCGGCAACGTCCATCACGCATTCGCCCAACTACCAATCCGCTCAATAACTCTGAGTTGCTCTGCATCGCATATGTCCACGTTGTTCTACATGGACACAAGCATCACGCAATTCACTCGGTGGCGATAGGGCGTAGTTAAATGATCGCTTACTGATCTTCTCACGGCAATGCGCGCAGATAAGCTTTTTGGCCAATGAGGCGTCGGCCTGTGTGGGTGCCGGGGTGGCAGGTGCTGGTACAAACACTGGCGCTGTTGGTCGAGGCTCCATCACAGCCTTGGCCAATTGAGGTTTGGGTTGCATGAAGTCTGGCAGGTCCAGCAGGTCTTGCGGGCGGTGCTGGCGCTTGAGCTTTTCGCCCCATTCCTTGATGGTGTCGGGGCTGCGTATGTTGAAGATGGCCTTGAACAAGCCGCCGGTGCTGAATCCGTCCACCAGCTTTTCATGCCAGGCGCGGAACTGGTCTGCCTTGATGAGAAAGCTGGTGTCAAACGCCTTGGCGTCCGGCCGCTGAATGATGGCTTGCGGGTGCATGAGCACCACGTTATGGAACTCGGGCAGCTTGTCGGTGCGGGTGCTGATTTCAAGCTGCTCCAGCAGCTTACTCAAGATGCGCGCGTGGCGGCGGCTTTGCTCGTAGGGGGATGGAATGCCGTAGCACTCTTTGCCATAGCGCACGGTGAATTCACCATGGGCGTTGACTTCGAGGTCGCCTGAGTAGTTTTTGGTTTCGATCAGCACCATGTAGCCGGTGCGGGTGATGACCAGGTGGTCGATCTGGGCCGTCTCGCCATCCAGCACGAACCGCAAGTCGTGCAGCAGCACGTTGTTCTGGCTGTCTTTGTAATGGCCGTCGAGATGGAATGCGGCTTCCCGTTCACCCTTGATGCCGGCGGTCAGGTTGCGCAGTTCAACATGCAGCCATTCTTTTTGGCGGGTGTCCAGCAGGCTGGACTTTTGCAGGTCTTCCAGCAATGCCAGACGTTTGGACTTGTCGTCCGCTGATTTGATGAGCATGCTCCCCCTCCCCTTCGGAATTTTTATGGCGAAACTTTACCCGAGGGGCGTGGCCACAACGCCAGTGTGAGCATGGACACATCAATCTCTGCAATTCAATCGCTCGACACGCGGGGAAGCTGCTTAACCATGCGGTCAAAGTCGCTCTCAAACAAGCGGTCTTGCACGATGCGGTATTTTTCGAACTCGGTTTCTGCGTGCGCCTTGGCGATTTCGGCGGTCACCTTGCCTGCGTCTTGCAAAACTTCGCGGTCAGTGGCTTCTATGAACCGGCTCAGGCGTGTTTCCCAATCCTGCATGGTCATGGGAATCTTGCGCAGCGCCATGTCTTCGGCAACGTCCAGATAGGCGTTCACCAAGCGGGAGAGTTGTGCCATTTCCGGCTCGGTGAGGTAGTTCTTTGCCACCGCCACATCAAACTTCTGAATCTTGCCCAGCGGGGCGTCTTGCCATGATGTCAGCCCCATGTGCGGTTGCCCGGCATCTGCGCGGTGGAAGATCACCTCGGCCGCTGTCTGACCATGGATAGCCCAGTGGAGTTTGTTCTGTACCGCGGCAAAAAAACGCTTGGTGGCCAGGGCGGTCACGTCATAGTCAATGGCCGTGGCATAGATGTCGGTGATCTTTTGGTAGAACTTGCGCTCAGAAATCCGAATCTCGCGGACGCGCTGCAACTGCTCTTCAAAATACTGCTCGGTGAGAACGGAGCCGCCGGCCTTGATGCGCTCATCGTCCATCACGTAGGCTTTGATGGTGAACTGCTCGATGATGCCTGTGGCCCACTTGCGGAACTGCACCGCGCGCTCGGAATTGACCTTGTAGCCGACGGCGATGATGGCCGCCAGGCTGTAGTGCTGGGTGTCGTAGCTCTTGCCGTCCGAGGCAGTTATCCGGAATTTCCGGATAACTGAGTCTTCTTGCAACTCGCTGTCGGCAAAGATCTTTTTCAGATGCTCGTTCACCGTGCGCACGTTAACGTCGTACAGCGCACCCATCATCTTTTGGGTTAACCAGATGGATTCATCCGCATAAATGGCCTCCACCCCGCCCTGTCCGCTGGCTGCAATAAAAGTCAAGTATTCGGCGGCGGAAGAACGGGCGAGGGAAACCGCAGCCTTCCCAAGAGCAAGTGCTTGCTTTCTGGTCATCGGTTTACTTTTTTATGGTTGAAACACCTGAATACTGGCTATTTATACAGCAAATTCAACCAGCATTCCACTCTCTCCACGATGAATCAGCATGCGCCGCACATGAGCCCCGCAGGCCCGGGAGGCGTCTTCAATAACCCAGCGCTTCCCACACAGCCGACAAATCATTCACAGGCAGCACGCGCACCTTGGCAGACAGGTCAAACGCTTCGCGTACCGGTGCAATCACAAAACCTTTGTCGGCCTCCAGGTCCACCATGGCCTCGTGAAACCCGCGCGCGGGCTTGGGCGCGCTGGAGAACTTGCACTCAATCGCCACACGGACGCGGCTGCTGTGCAACACCAGGTCCACCTCGGCGCCGCGTGCGGTGCGGTAAAAATTGGCTTGCACGGTGGGCGGTTTGGCGCCTATCAACTGCTCGATCACCACACCCTCCCACAAGGCACCCGCCACCGGGTGGCCCGCAAGCTGCTGCAATGTGCGCACGTCAATCAAGGACAGCAGCAAGCCGCTGTCGCGCACATAGACTTTGGGTGACTTCACCTGCCGCTTCATCACGTTGGCTTCCATCGGCTGCAGGCTGCGCAGCATGAAGGCGCCTTCCAGCGCATCCAGGTAGCGCCCGATGGCCGGGCTTGAGACCCCCATGCTTTGCGCCAGGCGCGATGCGTTCCAAAGCTGGCCGTGCCAGTGCGCCAGCATGGTCCAGAAGCGCTGCAAGGTCGCGGCAGGAAAGCGAAAACCGAATTGCGGCATGTCGCGCTCCAGAAAACTGCGGACAAACGCATCACGCCATTCAAACGACGTCTCGTCGTCGGTGGCCAGCCAGCTTTGCGGAAAACCTCCGCGCAGCAGGTATTTCGGCAGGGTGTCGAAATCAATACCCAGTTCTGCCACGCTGAAAGGCGCGAGCTCGACCATCCCCATGCGGCCTGCCAGCGACTCGGAAGCCTGTTGCAGCAAGTCTGGCGAGGCCGAGCCCAAAAGCAGAAACCGGCCCGGCCTGCGCTGCTCGTCGATCAAGGGTCGTAGCACCTCAAACAGGCCCGGCATGCGCTGCACTTCGTCCAACACCACCAGCCGATCAGCCAAAGCGCCCAGCACCAACTCGGGGTCGCTCAATTTAAGCCGGTCCGACGGGCGTTCGAGATCAAAATACACGCCATTCACATCGTGCGCAATGCTGCGTGACAGCGTTGTTTTACCCACCTGGCGCGGCCCCAGCAAGGCCAGCGCCGGAAACTGGCGCATCAGTTTTTGTATTCTTTCAAGGCTGGAGCGGTTC
>Ga0308009_10002024_pt1 | contig 10859 bp, 8 predicted proteins | sample Neamet127_FD_203134 | JGI IMG/M metagenome (GOLD analysis project Ga0308009, IMG submission 203134) | Marine microbial communities from water near the shore, Antarctic Ocean - #127 | ecosystem: Environmental > Aquatic > Marine > Unclassified | place: Southern Ocean | collected 2014-07-24
CCTGCTGACCGCGCTGCAGTCGCTGTCCTCCGAGCAACTCGAAGCCGCCGAGATGGACGGGGCCGGCGCGTTCAGCCGCTTCCGCCACATCATCCTGCCGCACATGACGCGGGCGATCACCGTCGTCATCCTGATCCAGACCATCTTCCTACTGGGGATCTTCGGCGAGATCTTCACCACCACGCAGGGCGGGCCGGGATCGGCGTCCACGACGTTGCCCTACATGATCTTCAAGCAGGCCATTGCCGCCAAGGACATCGGGCGGGCGGCGGCGGGTGGGATCATCGCGGTGATCCTGGCCAACATCGTCGCCTACTTCCTGATGCGCGGCCTGGGCCGGAACCTGGAGAGCTGACATGGCCCGTGCCCTTTCCCCCCGCCGAATGCTCCTCACCACCGCTGCCGCCTGGGGCGTCGCGCTGGTCATCTTCTTCCCCGTCCTCTGGATGATCCTGACCAGCTTCAAGACCGAGCCCTCGGCCGTCGCCATGCCGCCGCAGCTTCTGTCCGCCGACTGGACGCTGGAAAACTACGCCGAGGTCTGGGCCCGGTCGGATTATCCCCGCTTCTTCTGGAACTCGGTGGTGATCTCGGTCGGCTCGACGCTCCTCGGCCTTGCCGTCGCCATTCCCGCCGCCTGGGCGATGGCCTTCGTGCCGGGGCGGAAGACCAAGGACCTTCTGATGTGGATGCTGTCCACCAAGATGATGCCCGCCGTCGCGGTGATGATCCCGCTCTATCTCCTGTTCCAGCGGATGGGGCTGATCGACACCAAGATCGGCCTGGTCCTGGCTCTCATGCTGATGAACCTGCCGATCATCATCTGGATGCTCTACACCTATTTCAAGGAAATCCCCGGCGAAATCCTCGAGGCGGCGCGGATGGACGGCGCGGGCCTGTGGAGCGAGATCGCCTATGTCCTGACGCCGATGGCGCTGCCCGGCATCGCCTCGACCATGCTTCTCAACATCATCCTGGCCTGGAACGAGGCGTTCTGGACCATCGTCCTGACGACCACCAAGGCGGCCCCCCTGTCGGCCTTCATCGCCTCGTTCTCGGCGCCGCAGGGCCTGTTCTACGCGAAACTTTCGGCGGCTTCGGCCATGGCCATCCTGCCGATCCTGATCCTTGGCTGGTTCAGCCAGAAGCAACTGGTCCGCGGGCTGACCTTCGGCGCGGTGAAGTGAGGTGACATGGGCAAGATCCAACTGACATCGGTCCGCAAGAGCTTTGGCGAGGTCGACGTCATCCCCGGCATCGACCTGACCATCGAAAACGGCGAATTCGTCGTCTTCGTCGGTCCGTCCGGCTGCGGGAAATCCACGCTGCTGCGCCTGATCGCGGGGCTGGAGGATACCACCTCGGGCGTGATCGACATCGACGGCAAGGACGCGACGAACCTGCCGCCGGCGAAACGCGGCCTGGCGATGGTGTTCCAAAGCTATGCGCTCTACCCGCACATGACGGTGCGCAAGAACATCGCCTTTCCGCTGAAGATGGCCGGATTCGACCATGCGGAACAGGACCGCCGGGTGGAACGCGCCGCCAAGGTGCTGAACCTCACGAACTACCTCGACCGCCGCCCTGGCCAGCTTTCGGGCGGTCAGCGCCAGCGCGTCGCCATCGGCCGCGCCATCGTGCGCGAACCGGCGGCGTTCCTGTTCGACGAACCCCTGTCGAACCTGGATGCGGCCCTGCGCGTCGGGATGCGGCAGGAAATCTCCGAACTGCACCAGAGCCTCAAGACCACGATGATCTACGTCACCCACGACCAGGTCGAGGCGATGACCATGGCCGACAAGATCGTCGTGCTGAACGCCGGCCGGATCGAGCAGGTCGGTGCGCCCCTGGAATTGTACAACCACCCGCGCAACCTTTTTGTCGCAGGCTTCATCGGCAGTCCGAAGATGAACCTGATCGAAGGCGCCGAGGCCGCCAAGCACGATGCCCACACCATCGGCGTCCGGCCCGAGCATATCGCCGTCGGTGCCGGCGCGTGGGAGGGCGTGGTCGGTCTGTCGGAACATCTGGGGTCCGACAGTTTCCTCAAGGTCGCGGTCGAGGGCATCGGCACCCTGACCGTCCGCGCCCCGGGCGAAGTTCAGGCCCGCCCCGGAGACCGGGTCCGGCTGGCGCCGACCGGGAAAATTCACCGTTTTGACGCGAATGGGCTGGCACTATGAGATTGCAGGGCAAGACGGCACTGATCACCGGCGGGGCGCGGGGCATCGGCCTGGCCTTTGTCGAGGCCTTTCTCCGGGAAGGCGCGCGGGTGGCGATAGCCGATGTGGGCGGGGCACAGGCGGCGGCGGCCCGGCTGGGCGACCGGACCATCGGCATCGCGATGGATGTGACCAACCAGGCCTCGATCGACACGGGGGTGAAGGCGGCGGCGGAGTGGGGCGGGGGGATCGACATCCTCTTGAACAACGCCGCGGTTTTCGATCTGGCACCGATCGTCGACATCACCCGGGCAAGTTACGACAGGGTCTTTGCCGTGAACGTCGCGGGGACCCTGTTCCCGTTGCAGGCGGTGGCAAAGCAGATGATCGCGCAAGGTCGCGGCGGCAAGATCATCAACATGGCCAGCCAGGCCGGTCGCCGGGGCGAGGCGCTTGTCGGGGTCTACTGCGCCTCGAAGGCTGCCGTGATCAGCCTGACGCAGTCCGCGGGCCTCGACCTCATCCGGCACAAGATCAACGTGAACGGCATCGCGCCGGGCGTGGTGGACACGCCGATGTGGGACGCGGTGGATGCGCTTTTCGCGAAATACGAGAACAAACCCCTTGGCCAGAAGAAGCGCGAGGTGGGCGCGGCGGTGCCCTATGGCCGCATGGGCCGCCCGGAAGACATGACCGGCACCGCCGTCTTCCTCGCCTCGTCCGAGGCCGATTACATTGTCGCCCAGACGTTCAACGTCGACGGCGGAAACTGGATGAGCTGACCGATGACCGTGCAACTGCCCGCCCCCCGCCTTCCAGCCTACGACCGCAGCAGGCTCACCCCCGGCATTGTCCATATCGGCCTTGGGAACTTTCACCGCGCGCACATGGCCGTCTATCTGGATGACCTTTTCGCGCTGGGCGAGGGGCATGACTGGGCAATCCTCGGGGCAGGGGTGCGCGAGGGCGATGCCCGGATGCGCGAGGCACTGACGGCGCAGGACTGCCTCTCCACCGTCATCGAGCTTGACCCCAAAGGCAAATCCGCCCGCCGGATCGGCAGCATGATCGACTTTCTCCCGGTGGAACCCGACAACGCCGCCCTGATCGCGGCGATGAGTCGCCCGGAAATCCGCATCGTCAGCCTGACCGTCACCGAGGGCGGCTATTTCATCAACCCGGCAACGGGGGCATTCGATCCCTCGCATCCCGAGATCATCGCGGACGCCCGTGATCCGCACCGAACGGCCTTCGGGGCAATCATTGCCGCCTTGAAGCGCCGGAAAGCGGCGGGGGTGACGCCGTTCACGGTGATGTCCTGCGACAACCTTCCGGGCAACGGCCAGGTGACGAAAGCCGCCGTCGTGGGCCTTGCGCGGCTGTCGGATCCCGCGCTGGCGGACTGGATCGCCGCCAGTGTCGCCTTCCCGAACGGCATGGTGGACCGGATCACGCCCGCCACCGGCCCGCGCGAACGGGCGATGGCAGCGGCCTTCGGCCTTGGCGACGATCCGGTTCCGGTGACCTGCGAGCCCTTCCGGCAATGGGTGCTGGAGGACCACTTCCCCGCCGGCCGTCCGGCCTTCGACAAGGTGGGTGTCACCCTGACCCCGCATGTCCACAATTTCGAGATGATGAAGATCCGCATCCTGAACGGCGGCCACGCGACCATCGCCTATCCCGGCGGGCTGATGGACATCGAGTACGTGCATGAGGCGATGGCGAACCCCTTGATCAGAGGACTTCTGGACAAGGTCGAGGTCCACGAGATCATTCCCTATATTCCGCCGGTCCCGGATACCAACCTTGGCGACTACTACCGCCTGATCGTGGAACGGTTCTCGAACCCCGAGGTCGCGGATACCGAGCGTCGGCTCTGTCTGGACGGATCGAACCGGCAGCCCAAGTTCATCGTGCCCTCGATCCGCGATGCGCTGGCGGCAGGGGGCGAGGTCGAGGGGCTGGCCCTGGTGTCGGCGCTCTGGTGTCGGTATTGCCACGGGACGACCGACAGCGGCACGCCGATCCCGCCGAACGACCCGGACTGGGAGACGCTGGTCGCAAGGTCGAAGGCCGCCAGGGCGCGCCCGGCAGCCTGGCTGGAGATGACCACAATCTACGGCGACCTTGGCCAGAACCAGAAGTTCGCGGGGATGTTCGAACGGCATCTGACCCGGTTGTGGGCCAAAGGCACGCGGCAGACCCTGGCGGACTACCTCGCGTAAGGCGGGGGTGCTCCGGCTTCGGCCGATGCAAGGTCCTGCACCACTTGACCTGCCGGATCAGCCGGCGACTGATCGCCGTTGTGGCCACGGGGTCCATCGGCTGGACTGTGACCTTGGCCGGAACCACAGGGCTTCGGGGCCCGCGATGCGGGCGGTGTGATCGGCGTCCGGTGCAACACCATTGCCCGCCAATGCGGACCTTACTTCGGCGGGGGGCGCGTCAGGGGCGCGCCAAGGTTCTTCAACAGCAGAATGTCGCCGGCGGTCCCGCAGAGCGGAACCGCGACCGATCGCTCGGCGACCTTGGTGACGCCGGCGGCAGTCTGGACCGTCTCCAGCCGCAAGGTCCGGCCGCACGAGGCCGGGGTAATCCGCAGCTCGCCCGTCAGTGCGGCTTGCCCAAGTCCCTTGCCCGGCACCGAATAGACCCGGGCCATGAGCGGGTATTGCACATCGGGCGACCCAAGCGACATGACGCGCGGATCGGAACCACCGATGACGGGCGGGGTGCCGATCAGGACCTTGTCTCCATCGGTGACGCGAAGCTCGACCTCGGCCGGCCATTCCCACATGATCGCATAGCGGGAATATCCGGCGACCTCCGGCACGGCGACCCGGCCCATGACCAGTCGCGAATCAGCCAAGTATAGCGCGACCGTCGCGTCGGGTCTCAGCGCCGGGAACAGGATCGTGGCCGTACCGTCGGACCGGGTTCGCGCCGCGAAGGACAGGCCCGAGTGGCGCACGACGATGCGTTCGTCCCGGTTGCAAGGTGCTGACAGCGCCAGATGGATCATCGCGCCGGCCACTGCCGTCAGTTGCATCGTCGGGCGACATTGGTCGCCCCGCACAGCCGGAGTGGTTCCCGCGACCGGGGTGATCCCGACAAGGTTGCCCTGGCCATCGCCGGGCGTTTTGCTCAGCGAGGCGGACACCGGCACGGCGCTGACGCGCGACATCGCAGCCGGCCCGGGGCCCGCCCCTGCGTCCTGCGACTCAGCCTGCAGCAGCGACTGCTGCGCCCCTTTTCCCTTCAGACTTTCAGCCGTATGCGCAGCCGCAACCGCAACCGCAACGGCAGCGAAAATCCGCAGAGCCTTTTTTCCCCAAAGCATGGCAGTGCCCCGGTACGAGAATCGCACCGTTCACGCCTAGGGGCCAATCGGGGCGGAGAAATGGCATTATTGGGGTCGGCTTACGATGCGCTTGAAAAAGGCCACAAAAACGCCGCGTCAGCCCACGCGGCGCCCGGATTGCCAAGGCTTGGCTGCCTCAGACGATGCGGCCGTGGCAATGCTTGAATTTCTCGCCCGAGCCGCAGGGACAGGCGTCATTGCGGCCCGGATTGCCCCAGGTCGAGGGGTCGGCCTCGTCAAAGCCCGCTGCGCGCGTCGCGGCAACCGCCGCCGGGGCCGCTGCCAGAACCCCTGCTGCCGGGGCCGGGGCTGCTGCTGCGGCCTCGATCACCTTCGGGGCTTGCGCTTCGGCCTGCTGGGCCAGCATCTGCCGCATCATCGCTTCCTGCTCTTCCCGGGTTACCGGGCGGATGCGGGACAGTTGCTGCGTGGTCTGCTCGCGCAGCGAATTCAACAGGCCCTCGAACAGCTGGAACGCCTCGGTCTTGTATTCGTTCAGCGGGTCGCGCTGCGCGTAACCGCGGAAGTTCACCACCGACCGCAGATGTTCCAGGCGCAGAAGATGCTCGCGCCACTTCGCATCGATGGCCTGCAGCAAGACCTGCTTTTCGATGGTCTGCATCGTGGATTCGCCGAAAGCCTCGGTCTTGTCGGCCATCAGCTTGTCAGAGGCCGCGGCGATGCGCTCGCAGATGCCGCTCTGGTCGACACCTTCCTCGGCGGCCCAGTCGGCAATCGGCAGATCGAGGTTCAGCATCTCCTTGCAGGCGGCGGCCAGGCCGTCGGTGTCCCAGCTGTCGGGATAGGACTTCGGCGGCAAGTTCAGATCGACCAGATCCTCGATCACCTGATGGCGCATGTCGGCCGCGACATCGGCGACGTGGTCGGCCTGCATGATCTCCATCCGCTGGCTGAAGATCGCCTTGCGCTGGTCGTTCATCACGTCGTCGAACTTCAGCAGTTGCTTGCGGATGTCGAAATTGCGGCCCTCGACCTTGGCCTGCGCCTTTTCCAGGCTCTTGTTGACCCAGGGGTGGACGATGGATTCGCCTTCCTGCATTCCCAGCGTCGACAGGATCTTGTCCAGCCGCTCCGACCCGAAGATCCGCATCAGGTCGTCTTCCAGCGACAGGAAGAAGGCCGACCGCCCCGGGTCGCCCTGACGGCCCGAGCGGCCGCGGAGCTGGTTGTCGATCCGGCGGCTTTCGTGACGTTCGGTGCCCAGGACGAACAGGCCCCCGGCGGCCTTCACGGCCTCTTCCTCGCCGACATGCTCGGCCTCGATCCGGGCGCGGATCGCGACGTGATCGCCGGTCGGGTCGGCGGCGATGGCCTCCATCACCTTGAACTCGACATTGCCGCCCAGCTTGATGTCGGTGCCCCGGCCCGCCATGTTGGTGGCGATGGTCACCGACCCCAGCTTGCCCGCGTCGGCGACGATCTTGGCTTCCTGTTCATGCTGCCGCGCGTTCAGCACGCTGTGCGGAATGCCCGCCTCTTTCAGAAGGGCGGAAAGCTGCTCTGACTTCTCGATGGACGTGGTGCCGACCAGGATCGGCTGGCCCTTTTCATGCGCTTCCCTGATCGCCTTCAGGATCCCGTCATACTTCTCGCGCGCCGAGCGGAACACCTGGTCGTGCTCGTCCTGCCGGGCGACGGGACGGTTCGTCGGAACCTCGACCACGCCCAGACCGTAGATTTCGCGAAACTCCTCGGCCTCGGTCGCGGCGGTGCCGGTCATGCCGCCCAGCTTTTCATACAGGCGGAAGTAGTTCTGGAACGTCACGCTGGCGTAGGTCACGTTCTCGGGCTTGATCTGCACGCCTTCCTTGGCCTCGATGGCCTGGTGCAGCCCGTCGGACAGCCGCCGCCCCTTCATCATCCGCCCGGTGAATTCGTCGATCAGCATCACCTCGCCGTCACGGACGATGTATTGCTGGTCCTTGAAGAACAGCTTGTGCGCCCGCAGCGCCTGGTTGACGTGATGCACGATCGACGTGCTTTCCGCCGCATAGAGGCTCTGCCCCTCTGGCAGGATCCCCGCCTGGCGCAGCAGATCCTCGATGGCATCGTTCCCCTCTTCCGTCAGGGTCACGTTGCGCGCCTTTTCGTCCAGCTTGAAGTGTTCCTCGGTCAGCCCCGGGATCACCGCATCCACCGCCTGATACAAGGGGCTGCGATCCTGGCTCGGCCCCGAGATGATCAAGGGCGTCCGCGCCTCGTCGATCAGGATCGAGTCCACCTCGTCGACGATGGCATAGTAGTGCCCGCGCTGCGCCATTTCCTCCAGCGAGGCCTTCATGTTGTCGCGCAGATAGTCGAAGCCCAGTTCGTTGTTCGTGGCATAGGTGATGTCGGCCCGGTAGGCGGCCCGCTTCTCGTCATCGGGCTGGTGCGAATAGACCACCCCCGTCGTCATCCCCAAGGCGCCGTAGACCTTGCCCATCCACTCCGCATCGCGCTTCGCCAGATAGTCGTTCACCGTGACGACATGCACGCCCCTGCCGGTCAAAGCGTTGAGGTATGCGGCAAAGGTCGCGACCAGCGTCTTGCCCTCACCCGTCTTCATCTCCGAGATGTTGCCCTGGTGCAGGAACATCCCGCCCTTCAGCTGCACGTCGAAGGCCCTGAGGCCCAGCGCGCGCCGCGCGGCTTCCCGGCAGTTGGCAAAGGCCTCCGGCAGAATGCTGTCCAGACTTTCGCCGCCCTCCTGCACCCGCTTCTGGAATGCGCGCGTCTTTTCGATGATCCCCTCGTCCGTCAGCGCCTGAAACTCCGGCTCCAGCGCGTTGATCTCGGCCACCACCGGGCGGACGGACTTTACCTTGCGGTCGTTCGACGTGCCGAACATCTTCCGCGCAATCGATCCCAGACCCAGCATGTTTTCTCCCGAAGGGCAGCTTCTGACAGCATCGTGTGGCCCTTGGACTTGCCCGGCCCTCGCGCCTTCCCTAGAAGGACCAAAGCATGACCGGACCGCCCCGTTCCACGCGACTGTCGCGATGTAAGGGGAAGGCCCGGGATAGTCAACTTAAGCAGGCGCGGCGCGCCGATCAGGAGATGGTGAAAATGAAGAAACGTTCGGGCTTCTGGTCTGCGTTCGTGCTGGCAGTCGCTATGGGCGCTCCGGTGCTCGCACAGCAAGAAACCTCCGACACCGTGGTCGCGACCGTCAACGGCAGCAAGATCACGCTTGGCCAGATGATCGCCCTTCGCGAGACACTGCCGCAGCAATACCAGCAACTTCCCGACGATGTCCTGTTCAAGGGCATCTACGAGCAGCTGATCCAGCAGGAACTCCTCGCCCAGTCGGTCAAGGATCTGTCGCCGCGCGCGCTTGCAACCATCGACAACGACAAGCGCGGCCTGATCTCGGGTATCGCCATCGAGGCCATCGCCAAGCAGGCCGTGACCGAAGAAGCCCTGCAAGCCGCCTATGATGCCCGGTTCAAGGACGCGAAGCCCCAGACCGAATACAACGCCGCGCATATCCTGGTGGCCACGCAGGAAGAGGCCGACAAGCTGAAGGCCGAACTTGCGGCCGGCGCAGACTTTGCCGAGCTTGCCAAAGCCAATTCAACCGACACCGGATCGGGCGCGAACGGCGGCGATCTGGGCTGGTTCGGCCTTGGGACGATGGTCAAGCCTTTCGAGGATGCCGTGGTCGCGGCCAAGGTCGGCGAGGTCACCGGCCCGGTGAAAAGCGAATTCGGCTACCATCTGATCCTGGTCAAGGAAACCCGCATCGCCGACAAGCCGACGCTGGAGCAGTTGCGCGCAGAACTGGCCGCCGAGATTGAAAAGAAGGCAATCAACGCGCAGCTCGAAGAGCTGACCAAGGGCGCGACAGTCACTCGCGACGGCGAAGGCCTCGATCCGGCACTCCTGAAGAACGCGACGCTCATCGACTGATCTTCTGCAATCCCGGGGGGGTATGGCATGGCAAGGACCGACTGGAAGGCCGAGGCGAAGTCGCTGAAGAAGAAGGTCCGCAAGCTGAAGGACAGTCTCACCGCCGCTGCAGCCCCGGTTGCCGAAGCTGTGGGCGAGGCGGTCGGCGATGTCCTCACGGCAGCACGGAAGGCGCTGAAGCCGGTTTCGCCGCTGGCTCCGGCCAGCTTCCCGGTGCTGCCCGCGATCAAGGGGGCGGAATTTGCCGCGGTCGAAGCCGGGGTCCGCTATCAGAACCGCAAGGACGTGATGCTGGTCCGCTTGTGCCCCGGCACCGCGATGGCGGGGGTCTTCACCCGGTCTTCCACCCGCTCGGCCTGCGTGCGCGACTGTCAGGCCAAGCTCGCGGCGAGGGTGCCCGCCGATGCCGGGGCGGCGATCATCGTGAACTCGGGCAATTCCAATGCCTTCACCGGCTCTGTCGGCGACAGGGCAGTGACCGCTGTCACCGGCGCCGTGGCCGAGGCGCTTGGCATTCCCGCGTCCCGCGTCTTTTCGTCGTCAACCGGGGTGATTGGCGAGCCGCTGCCCTTCGAGAAGATCACCGCCAGGGTTCCCGACCTGGTCGCCGCGCTGACCGAAGAGGCCGTGGAAATGGCCGCCCGCGCCATCATGACCACCGACACTTTCCCCAAAGGTGCCGCCGCCACGGTGCAGGGCGAGGGCGGCGTGATCCGGATCTCGGGCATCGCCAAGGGGTCCGGCATGATCGCCCCCGACATGGCGACGATGCTGGTCTATATCTTCACCGACGCCAGGATCGGCGCGAACCAGTTGCAGAAGATGGTCGCGCGCAACGTGGGCGCGACCTTCAACTCCATCACCGTCGACAGCGATACCTCCACCTCGGACACGCTTCTCATCGCGGCGACCGGCCAGTCCAGCGCCGCCGAGCTGAAGGGCCCGACGCTGAAGGCCTTCGAGACCGCACTGCACGGCGTCATGCGCGACCTTGCGCTGCAGGTGGTTCGCGATGGCGAGGGCGCGACCAAACTGGTCGAGGTCCGCGTCACGGGTGCAGCCTCCGACGAGGACGCGGCCAGGGTCGCCTTCGCCATCGCCAATTCGCCCTTGGTGAAGACCGCCGTCGCCGGGCAGGATCCGAACTGGGGTCGCATCGTCGCAGCCGTGGGCAAGTCGGGGGCGCAGGCGGATCGCGACCGTCTGACCATCCGCTTCGGCGAGATTCTGGTCGCGCGGAACGGCTGGCGGAACCCCGACTACAGGGAAACGGACGGCGCGGCCTACATGCAGCGCCAGGAACTGGTCTTCGGCGTCGATCTTGGCCTTGGCAGGTCGAAGCGGTCGGTCTGGACCTGCGACCTGACAGCGCGCTACGTCGAGATCAACGCCGACTACCGCTCCTGATTTGCCCATTTCCGAAA
>Ga0308009_10002030_pt1 | contig 10845 bp, 14 predicted proteins | sample Neamet127_FD_203134 | JGI IMG/M metagenome (GOLD analysis project Ga0308009, IMG submission 203134) | Marine microbial communities from water near the shore, Antarctic Ocean - #127 | ecosystem: Environmental > Aquatic > Marine > Unclassified | place: Southern Ocean | collected 2014-07-24
CATGGACACGTGTTGAATCTTGGGCTTCTTTTGGCTTTCCAGACCTGGTAGGCTACACAGAAACCAAGGGTTTTTTCACTGTTGAATTGAAGTTGATTAATGCTAAAAAAGTTAAGCTTTCACCCCACCAATATGCATTCCATTTGAAGCATCCTACGAACACTTGGATATTATGTTACCAGCAAAACCCTAGCGGTCCCCGAGCCCCGAAACCTTTTGAACTTATCCTGGTCCCCGGTGCGTGTGCCCTGGAGCTTGCAACCTCTCCTCCCGCAGCATGCGGCCTTGCGCTTGCTTCCTGGTCCGAGCTTGAGACCTCTCTATTAAAAAAATCTGAGTGACGGATCGGGGGCCGTAGCCCCCGGTTCGTTAATCGCTCCAGTTTATGCGGGACCGCGCCTCACGCTGCTTGCGTAGAGAGTGTGCCATGTTACCCATCAGCATACCAAATTCATTTGATTCTGCCTTGTAGCTGAACGCTTTGCCTTGGTTTGCATACATGTCCCAGTAAAAGGCTTCCATCGCGTCCACGATAGTGTCCTGCAGCTCGTACATGGATCGAAGCTGCTTGTCGTTTTCCTGCAGCCATTCCGCTCGAGTTAGTGCGTGTTCTAGTTTTGTCATTTGTTATCCTTTCTATTATGTATAAAACCAGTGTACACGCGCCGTGTGCCCCGGTCAAAGGTTATATATTAATTTACAAGATTTCTGTGGATAACTTTTCATTTTAAAATAATCTGTGGATAACTTTTTTTATTCTTGACACAACATCTAGTGTCTATCACGTCGATACATACTACATCTTGTGCCCTGATGGGCCCACCCATATACATATTCTTGCGGTGGCGGCGGGGGCGGGCATGTGACCTGTGACCTGTGACCTGTGACTTAGCATGTGACCTGTGGCCTTGAACCCTAACTCTCGTAGAGTTAGGGCTCGGACCAATTGCGGAAGAAAGGATAAGACCCCGCATCAATTCAATAATTCTGACGGTATTACAAAGCCGCTCGTATCGTGGCGGGCTTTGCCTTTAGCGGTTAACCCAATAATCACACCAGGGCCCGCGTCAGTAAACCGTGCGTCGTGTTCGTCCCCATCAATAACAGGGTAACCGCGCCACGTGGTCGGTAGCTCGCCACCAAATACCACCGCCGCGCTAGTATGTTTTAGCACATCGTCCAGTTTATGGTCGTTATCTTCAGCACGTGAAAAAGTTAGGTGATAGTTAGCGGGTAACGTTTTATTTACAATTCTATTCTCTAATTTTGTGTAGTCGTAAAATTGTACATCGGGAAACAGCTGCATGATATTTTTTCCAGTGTCGCCAACCTTGTAACGTTCATATGGTAAATCGCTGGTGCCGTTAAGTCTTACGGCAGCCTTCAGGCCCTTAGCTTTTGCTTGGCGTCTAAGCTTGCTAATTTCGCCAGCCAGATCAAATAAAAATTGTTCGCGATTATCCCAGAATCTATTCGTCTTCTTGAGCCGCGCTGCTTGCACAACATTCATAGCACCACGCCCCGCGGTATTGAGACAAGCAGCAGCACAACCAGCGGATGCGCCAGGGCAAACATTTTTCCCGCTTAAGTTATACGGCGCCATGTAAATGATGCCAGTGAGTACGCCCACTTTTTCAGATTTAATCGTTTTGTAATTGGTATTGATACCGAGTAGTTTTTGCATGTGTTTATCCCTTCTAAATATATTAATTTATAATATATATTAATTTTTATTTGTCAACCTGCTTGTGACCTGTGGCCTTTTCTTCGGCGCGGCGCGGGCGGCGGCGGCGCGGTCGATCCAATACGGGTTTGGCTTCTCGTAGAAGTCCCGCGATCCGAGCGGCGCGGCCCCGAAGGGCCGCTGCTGCTTACTCATCTAGGGCTACTGGTGTTGAAAGACGGGTTAGAATGTTTTTGAACATATCGAAGCCTTGAGGCGTAGTATACATATACATATGTGTATCTTTAAAATCAAAGCCTTGAGAAGTAGCGTTATCAAACGCCGCCTCTGAGTCTCTTATATATGATTTCCATTTTTTCATTATAGTATTCCTTTCTCGTTATTAATAAATAAATATTATTTTATTTTAATATAAATAACAACTCTTTTTTTTATTTTTTTAAAAGTTATCCACAGTTTTTTATATTTTTTTCTTGACCTACATCTTGTATATATCAAGCTGATACATACTACATCTTGTATGTGTCCTGAGGTGCCCACCCATAATATTCTTGCGGTGGCGGCGGGGGCGGGTAAAAATAAACTTGTGACCTGTGCCCTAGCAATCACCAAAAATAAAAATTTTTTGTGCTTGAGTAGGTCTTACAGATATAACTACCATGCCTCTCAAGTCGTCTAAGCTATCTACTCGATAGCTATTGGTTTCACTTCTTTATTCCAAGTTAACCCAATACATTGTGACACAATACCCAGTTGTTTAATTAATTCTTCAGGGCATCCTGCTTCCATAACAGTATCAATCGCTTGTTGCTTTGCGTCTTTTAATTGCTTCAACTTCTTCCCCTCTGGTCGCTTCTCAATTGCTCGATCAGCAAGGCTCGAAGCCCATTCCCTAAGTTGATCTTCACAGTCTGAAACAGAAAGATCATTGTCATATCTGTTCGACCTAGTAGGGCTTAGCTTATAGTGAAGCTCTTCTTCTTTAGGTTTTTTCTTTGCAAAGAAAGTTAAAGCCGTTGCCCTCGCATCAGCTAATGCCTTTTCTGCATCTCTGAAGTTCTTGAGTATCTTATCAGCACCCATCTTTTTGGACAGACCCGCAACCGCTTGATCTATAGCCTCTGTCCTGAATTGTTTAACTATCAATTCTTGTTCTTCTATGTAAGGGCGGAATTGCCTCATTACTTTATTCTCGAAGTGTTCGAGTTGGTATTTAGTCATTGATTTAGCCATAAGTAGTTATCCTTTCTTTATGGTTTTTGTTGGTAATATCTTAATATTGTTGCTTGTGAAGCATCCTATTGCGGAAAAACCGCATAGTACGCACACATTTTCTTTTTCTAATCTCTGCTTCATCTTCATAGTTTTCTAAGATACATAATTGTAGTTGAATATGTTCTAAATCACTTTGCGTGACTTCACTAACTTCATCTAAACAACAAGCAACAGAAATACTAGCTTCTTTTAGTGCTTCTATTCTAGTTTTATTTGTTATAGTCATATTTAATCTGTGCTCCCATATTTTATTAATTCTACAACTTGTTCCTTGTTGAAGCTCCCTTGTTCGGGGTCATCTATTAAATTATAGACAGTTTCATTTGACCAGTAGGTAGCTTCTTTATATACTTCAAATTCTTCCCATGTATACTTCATAAATTATCGCCCCCCGTTATAACTCTGATTAAATCTCTTATCCCTAGTATTACTAAAAATACTAAGGCAACAAATATAACCCCGTAAAATAATTGTATGCTCATTGTTTTATCCTCTCTAATGGTGCGAGGGGTTGCCCCCTCGCTTGTTGATTTATTAACTATCTAACTCAACGATTTTAAAAGTACTAAAGTTAAAGCCTTTTACTTTGCTTTCTAGTTCCTTTAGAGTTTTCATTTGTTCTATATCGGCTCTATCTTTAGCCCATAACTCAACATCATAATCATCTGTAATGATATCGCTGTCATACTTTCTTGCTTTGATTAATAGGTACATATTAATAACCCCCTTCTATTTTTATACAATCTTCTAAAGCCATTTCCCCTTGTGCGTCTTGGAATTGCTCAAGGTTTCTTTCTGACTGTTCGAAGTCTAGTTGTGCTTGTTCGTCTTGGTCGATACAGTCCATGCATACTGGCTCGTTAATCGTGCCTAGTGCAATATAATCAACTGTAATATTATCTTCACATCTTTTACATTTAATCATTGTTATTCTTTCTGTTAGTTAGTTAATATAATTAAAGTATATAAATTAAAATAAAATACAATATAAAAAGACATTTAATTAAAAAAAACTTATCCACACCAAGTTCTATATCCTGTATCCTTGTGAGCTATGTACTACTAAATGTAGGTGACATAAAAGACACTGTGGATAACTTTTTTTATTTGTGTCGTTTTTTTATTGACACAACATCTAGTGTGCCTCAGCCTGATACATACAACATCTTGTGTGTCCTATAATGCCCACCCTACTACATCTTGCGGTGGCAAGAGGGCGGGGTACTACATCTTGTGTGTGTCCTAAATGGCCCACCCATTTACTAATATCTTGCGGTGGCGGCGGGGGCGGGTAAGGATAGAGGTACCATGTCGATTGCTGAGGTTGATTGATCAAGGGCCCCCCCATCCCCCTTTTGTCAGGTAGGGAACCTAATAGTGTTATATATAGTTTGATCTATGCATATATATGAGCTATATTCATTTTCACTTTAAAAAAACAAGAAAGTGCAAAATTTTTTATAAAATTTTTTTCAAATGCTAACACCAGAACAAATAGCTAAATTACCTATAGACGCTAGAAAAGAATACCTTACCTCGGCTTTACTTTTAACAGATAAAAAGAAAGAGCAAGCGATCCGCGATGACTTCTTAAGTTTTGTAAAACACATGTGGCCAGAATTTATTGAAGGTGAACATCACAAGATTATGGCGGAGAAATTTAACCGCGTAGCTAAGGGTGACTTAAAAAGATTAATTATTAATATGGCACCCCGTCATACCAAATCAGAATTTGCGAGTAACTATTTACCAGCATGGATGATTGGCAACAAACCAGATTTAAAAATAATCCAAGCCACGAACAACGCTGAGTTAGCCGTGAGGTTTGGTCGTAAAGCTAAGACATTAATGGAGCAAGATGAATATAAACAAGTATTCAATACTAGATTGCGTGAAGATTCTAAAGCTGCTGGTAAGTGGGAAACTGATCAAGGTGGTGAATATTATGCCGCTGGTGTTGGTGGAAGTATCACGGGCCGTGGTGCGGATTTACTTATTATTGATGACCCACATTCGGAACAGGACGCAATGAACATGGCCAGTTACGATCGGGTATATGAGTGGTATACTTCTGGGCCGCGGCAAAGGCTGCAACCTGGTGGCAGGATAATAGTGGTGATGACACGTTGGAACGTTGCTGATCTAACAGGTAAATTGCAACGTGCACAAAAAGAACCAAAAGCAGACCAATGGGAAGTAATTGAATTCCCGGCAATCTTGCCAAGCGGGAAACCGGTGTGGCCGGGTTATTGGAAGTTAGAAGAGTTGTTAGCAGTGAAAGCATCGGTAAGTATACTAAAATGGAATGCTCAATACCAGCAGAATCCAACTGCAGCTGAAGGAAGTTTGATTAAACGGGAGTGGTGGAATGTGTGGGAAAAAGATGAAATGCCTCCGTTAGTACATGTAATACAAAGTTACGATACGGCGTTTATGAAAAAAGAAACTGCCGATTATAGTGCCATTACTACTTGGGGTATATTTCACCCAAATGAAGGAGACCCAGCTAATATTATCTTGCTTGATATGATTAAAGATAGATACGAGTTCCCCGAACTACGGCGCGTGGCCAAAGAACAATATGACTATTGGAAGCCAGAAACAGTGATCGTGGAAGCTAAAGCTTCAGGCTTGCCTTTAACGTATGAAATGCGTAAGCTAGGTATACCAGTTATTAACTTTACACCTAGTCGTGGAAATGATAAGCATACTAGAGTAAACGCGGTTGCACCGCTTTTTGAAGCGGGAATGGTGTGGGCACCAGATACCAAGTTTGCAGAAGAGGTTATTGAGGAATGCGCTGCATTTCCATTAGGTGAACACGATGACTTAGTGGATAGTATGACTCAAGCCGTAATGAGGTTTAGACAAGGTGGCTTTGTCGATCATCCTGATGACTATGAGGATGAGCCATTGCCACAGCAACAAAGGACATATTACTAATGGCTATAGATAAAGATCAAAACGGACCACAAACTGAAATACTTCTAGGTGAAAATGTAGAGATTGCAACTCCAGAAGAAATAATTTCACAAGACTCAGAAAAAATAAATGTCGAGATGATGGAAGATGGTGGAGCAGAAGTAGATTTTGATCCAGCAGCAGCTGCCATGGAAGGTAGTGAAAATCACGAAGCAAACTTAGCAGAATTTATTGATGATGATGAACTAATGGACATTAGTTCAGATTTAATTGAACAACACAGTGATGCGCAATCAAGCAGGAAAGATTGGGAAGACTCTTATACTAAAGGCTTAGACCTACTTGGTTTTAAATATGAGAATCGTGCCGAACCTTTTCAAGGTGCTTCAGGTGCTACTCATCCAGTGCTAGCAGAATCTGTTACTCAGTTTCAAGCTTTAGCTTATAAAGAATTATTACCAGCAAGTGGTCCAGTCAGAACACAAGTAATTGGTAAAACTACTCAAGCTATTGAACAACAAGCAAACCGAGTTAAAGATTATATGAACTATCAGCTCATGGTTAATATGAAAGAGTATGAACCAGAGTTTGATCAAATGTTATTTAACTTACCACTTGCTGGATCTACTTTTAAAAAAGTTTATTATGATTCAGTTTTAGGTAGATGTGTTTCTAAGTTTGTACCGGCTGAAGATTTAGTAGTATCTTATCAAGCTACAAGTTTAGAGGATGCTGATATTATTGTGCATGTTGTAAAAATGTCCGGCAATGATTTAATGAAACAAATGCATTCTGGTTTTTATATGGACGTGGACATCGGTTCCGCTGGAGCAACCATAGGAGCAATACAAGAGAAAAAAGATGAGCTGGAAGGTATATCGCGGACCGCGGCTAGTGAAACTCATACGCTATTAGAGTGTCACGTTGAATTAAATTTATTTGGTTTTGAAGATAAAGATGAAGAAGGTGAAGAAACTGAAATAGCTTTACCTTACATTGTAACTATTCACGAGGACAGTGGAGAAGTTTTATCTATACGTAGAAATTATGAGCCTCAAGATCCTTTACGCAAACCTAAAGAATATTTTGTACACTTTAAATTTTTACCAGGCCTAGGGTTTTATGGTTTTGGTTTAATACATATGATTGGTGGTTTATCTAGAACTGCTACTTCTGCATTACGACAACTACTTGATGCAGGTACCTTATCTAATTTACCTGCTGGTTTCAAACAACGTGGTATACGTGTACGTGATGAAGCACAACCTTTACAACCTGGTGAGTTCCGTGATGTAGATGCACCAGGAGGCAATTTACGTGATGCGTTTATGCCCTTACCATTTAAAGAACCATCACAAACATTATTACAGTTAATGGGCGTAGTGGTACAAGCCGGTCAACGATTCGCGAGCATTGCAGATATGCAAGTGGGTGATGGTAATCAAGGTGCCGCAGTGGGCACGACTATGGCGTTATTGGAACGCGGATCGCGGGTTATGTCTGCTATCCACAAACGTTTATATGCCGCAATGAAATGTGAGTTTATGTTGCTCTCTAAATGTTTTGCAACTTATCTACCAAAACAATATCCATATGATGTAGTTGGGGGCACGCGTGAAATATTTGCAACTGACTTTGATCAACGCGTAGATGTTATACCAGTAGCTGATCCAAATATATTTTCACAAACACAACGTATTACTATTGCACAAACAGAATTACAGATGGCAATGTCAAATCCACAGATACATAATATTTATCATGCGTATCGACATATGTATGAAGCTCTAGGAGTTAAAGATATTGACGTTCTGTTACCACCACCAGCACCAATGAAACCAATGGATCCGGCATCTGAAAATATTATGGCTTTGAACTCTAAAAAGTTTCAAGCTTTTCCAAAACAAGACCATCAATCACATATGAAAGCACATATAAATTACATGGGTACTATGTTAATTAGAAATAACCCTAAGGCTATGGTGGCATTACAGCAAAACTGTATGGAACACATCAATTTAATGGCTGGAGAGCAGATTGAAATGGAATTTCAGGAAGAAATACAGCAAATACAGCAAATTGGACAGCAATTACAGGCTATGCAACAACAAATGGGACCACAAGCACAGCAAAATCCACAGTTTATGCAGTTAAATCAGCAAGTACAAGCTATGACTACCTCTATGGAAGCTAGAAAAGCACAATTAATAGCTGAATTTATGGAAGATTACGTAACTGCAGAAAAAGAAGTGTTAAATCAAATTGAAAATGATCCATTATTAAAATTAAAAGATCGTGAACTCAATTTAAAAGCGCAAGAAGAGCAAAGACGTGCAGATGACGCTGAACAAGAACTCAATTTGGATAGGTTGAAAATGTTACAACAAAGAGATCTAACTGAACAAAAAATGGAAGAAACAGATAAGCATCAAAAACTTAGAGCTAGTGTATCATTAGCAAAAAGTGGTATAAGTGGTATGCAAGCATCAATTAAAGAGGGGAACTAATGGCTGGTAATAAAAAAGGCGGACGTAGAAGCAGTAAAGCTGCTGGTGCAAATACTAATGCTAATAGTGCTAGTAATAGTAATAGTAATAGTAATAGTAATAGTAATAGCGGTAATGGCGGTAATAAAAAAGGCGGACGTAGAAGCAGTAAAGCTGCTAGTGCAAATACTAATGTTGATAGTGCTAGTATTAAAAGTCAAATGAAGGATGCCGGATATGTTAAGAAAAATTTTAATTTAGAAGATGACAGTTTTATGTCCAACTTTCAAAAAAGTATGGCGCTTAATGCACCCGGATTAGACCCAACTGTACCTAATGCACTTTTTGGTACAAATTTAGCACCAAACCCAAATCTAGCAGCGGAAAATGCACCTCAGGAACAGTTTCAAGGTTTCCCTGCATTGTTTTCAGGTATAGCTGATGCAGTTGGCGGTTTTGCAAATAGCCCTATAGGTAATATTGTTGGCATGGCTACAAACCCTGCTGCGTTTTTTGGTGGGCAAGCTTTAAAAAATATATACGGTGCTTACAACGATGAGGATGATGATACAGGTATTATGAGCGCACTTGGTAAGGCTTTCCAACAATCAACACCTTTTGGAGAAATATCAACAGCTATAGGTAATCCTTTTAGTGGCGCACCGAACGCAGGTGAATTAAATACCACTACAGAGGTAGATGATAGGTTTGGTGGTAATCTAGCGTTAGGAAATTTAGCTAATCAAGAGGTAGATGATAGGTTTGGTGGTAATCTAGCGTTAGGAAATTTATCTAATCAAGATTTATCTAATCAAACACCTGGTTTTTTTGATAACGTAAAAACAGATTATAACAACACTAAAGATTTTTTTGGTAATTTATTTAGTGGCTTAGATATACAACCAAATGATCTTGAAGCAGAAAGAATGGGTAACAGAGGACCAGGAGATGGACCACGAATACCTTTACCAGGTGATTTTGATTATGTAACACCTCTTCCAGACCCAAGATATGGAACAGGAGGTCCAGGTATATCTCCACCACCTATTGGTTTTGGATCAACTTCACCAGAGCCATCTCTGGGAGATAGATATGCTAGACTATATGGTGCAGAAAATTATGATAGAGTATATAATATGAATCAAGGTGGTCGAGTTGGGTATAATGATGGAGGTATTGCAGCTTTGTTAAACTTGTCTGGTAATGTAGGTAGATCTGGTGGTGAAAATTATGATTCTTTTGAAGCCAATCCATCAATAAGCATGAACGACTTAGAACTTTATGCAAACCTAACAGGTGATAAAGATGAACAACTACTTAATGAGATTGGTGCTGCTTATGAATTAGCAAATGGTTTAAGTTTAAATGTTGGAATGAATCCTAATCAGCCACAAGAGTTTTCGGAGCCAGAAGATACTATTTTTGCTAGATTAACTAAGTCTTTTAATCAAGGTGGTTTAACAGCACCTTTATCAGGTCCAATGCCTAATGGTATTGGCGGACTATTTAAACCTATTTCTTGATTAATGTCTAAAAAAGAAGACAAAATAAAGCTGGTACTAGGGGAGTTTAAAGCAGGTAAACTTAAGTCTGGTAAATCTACTAAAAAAGTGGTAAATAAAAAGCAAGCTTTAGCTATCGCTTTAAGTGAAGCTAGGAAAAATAAAAATAGGAGGTCTTCATGATCGAATCTTTAAAATCAAAATGGAATGCACTAAGTGTTAAGAAAAAAACTATCGCTGGTGTCATCATAGCAATTGTAATTATTGCTATAATTTCTTAAGGAGAAATAAAATGTACGGAACAAAAAGACAAAAGAAAAACTTAGGTGGAATTATAAAACAGTTAGGTAGAATAGCTAATGATCTTAAAATACCACTTGGATTAGGTACTGCAGTAGGTGGTGCAACTTCACAAATGAAACCAAAAAATAAAAAAGTTACACCCGTTAAAAATAAAGTAACTATTTCTGATGCTCAGAAAAAAGGAGCCAGCCCTAAAGAAGTAAGAGCTGCGGTTCGAGATTTGGGTAGAGGCAAAAGTGCTAAACCAACTAAGAACATAGTTACTTCTAAAAATGGTAAAGCAGTTAGAAATAATGGTAAAATAGTTACATTTGGTGGTGCTAATAAAGGCGGCAAAAAATCACGTGAAGGTAGATAAATAATAACCTATGTGGTTATCACTTTTACCAACAGTACTAAAGACAGGTTCGGCTATATTTGCTAACAAGCAAAAAGCTAAGATACTTATGTCTGATGCTGCTTTACTACACGCCAGTAAAATGGCTAGCGGTGAGGTTGAGTATCAGGCGTCAGTAAGACAATCTAATGACCAAGGCTACAAAGACGAGTTTGTTTTAATCTTGGTATCAGCGCCAGTATTATTATTGATTTGGTCCGTCTTCTCGGGAGATCCTGAAATTCAATTTAAATTAGACATGTTCTTCGACAAATTTGGTAGTCTACCTTTTTGGTA
>Ga0308009_10002033_pt1 | contig 10830 bp, 9 predicted proteins | sample Neamet127_FD_203134 | JGI IMG/M metagenome (GOLD analysis project Ga0308009, IMG submission 203134) | Marine microbial communities from water near the shore, Antarctic Ocean - #127 | ecosystem: Environmental > Aquatic > Marine > Unclassified | place: Southern Ocean | collected 2014-07-24
CCATCGACGCGGCCAACCGCATTCCGGGCGCAAGGCTGCACCTGCTGCCGAAACGCGGCCACCTTGCGCATGAAGAAGCCGAGGACGGGCTGTCGGCACTGATCCTGAATGCGCTTATGCCGGATCTACGAACCACGGCCCCGCCCCGGACTTGATCCGGGGCCTCCAGTGGACACCCGAGGCCCCGGATCAAGTCCGGGGCGGGGTCAATTCAGACCGAACCGGCGATCTCCGAACTCCGGAAGATCATCGCTGCGTGCCTGTCCAGATAGATCCGCAGCCAGGGGGTGAACGCCACGGGCTTCGCGGCAATCTCGGACCGCAAGGCGTCAAGCGACACCCAACGCACCGCCGCCACCTCGGCGGGGTCAAGCTCCAGGTCCAAAGGCCAGCCAGCCTCGCCGACAAAGACCTCGACCAGCTCATGTTCGGTCAGCATCTCGCCCTTGCCCGGCACCTCGGCGCGGTATTCGACCTGCCCGACATGGCGCAGATCAAGGCCGGTGATCCCCACCTCCTCACCCAGCCGCCGCACTGCACAGTCAGCCGGGGGCTCCCCCCAGTTCGGATGCGTGCAGCAGGTGTTCGCCCAAAGCCCCGGCGTATGATACTTCCCCGCCGCCCGCTGCTGGATCAGGATCTCCTGCCCGCGCAGCACGAAGACCGACACCGCCGGATGCCGCAGCCCCTGCCGATGCACCGCCAGCTTGCCAAGCGGGCGCAAGGTCCCGTCAGCACCCCAAGCCGGAATCGGCAGGTCAATCGGCTCCATCACGACCATTTCGGGCTGACGACCCCCATCAGATGCATCACGTTCTTCACCCCGATCTTCAGATGGGCCAGGGGGCGCGCCGCAACAAGCCTCTTGTTCATGTAGGCCTCGAAGGTCAGGCGCTGCACGTCGAGGTCGTGGCACAGACTCACGAACCGCTCGCGCCGGTCGTCGCTGCGATAATACGCGTTCTGCATTGACCGCAAGACCTTGAAGACCGTGCCATGCTCCTTCAGGAACAGCTTCCGCGCCCGCTTCAACTCACTGGCCTTGCCCGACCGCAGGAAGGCCTGAGCCGCCGTCGCCGCCGCCCGCCCCCCCGCCATCGCATAGAAGATGCCCTCGCCGGAGGACGGTGCCACAACCCCCGCCGCGTCCCCCGCCAGCACCACATCCCGGCCATTGTCCCAACGGTCGAGCGGCTTCAGCGGGATCGGCGCCCCCTCGCGCCGGATTGTCTCGCAGTCGGTCAGCCCCGCCATCGCCCGCAGGTCCGCCGTGGCCTTCTTCAGGTCCACCGCGCCGTCCTCGGTCCCCATCCCAACACTGGCCTTGTCGCCGTGCGGGAACACCCAGCCGTAGAAGTCCGGGCTGATCTGCCCGTCATAGATCACGTCGCAGCGCACCGGGTCATACCCGCTGTTCGCCGCAGGGGCCCTGATGATCTCGTGATAGGCAATGACATAGGGGATGCTGTCGCCCCCCGGCACCTCGGCCCGAGCCACCCCCGACTTCGCCCCGTCCGCCCCGATCACCACGCGGGTCAAGGCCCGCTGCTCCTGCCCCGAGGCCTTCTCGCGCCAGACGACATGGGTGCCCGAGGCATCCCGCTCCACCCGCAGGAAGGTGCCGGTCAGGCGTTCCGCCCCGACCATTCGCGCGCGGTCGCGCAGGAATTCGTCGAAATCCTCGCGGTCGACCATGCCCACATAGCCGCCCTCGATATGGATATCGACCGCCCGCCCGGTGGGCGAGATCATCCGCGCCGTCCTGATCTTCGCCACCACCAGATGGTCGGGAATGTCGAAATCCTTGATCAGCCGCGGCGGGATCGCCCCGCCGCAGGGCTTGATCCGGCCATCCCGATCCAGCAGTGCCACGCGATACCCTGCCCGCGCCAGATCCTCGGCTGCGGTCGCGCCCGACGGCCCGCCGCCCACCACGAATGCGTCATACATGCTCATTCCCCCGGTATGGCCAGACCTAACGGCACGCGCCGGTCCGGAATGGTCTGCAACACGCGCAGCGCGATTGCCGCCGCGATCACGAAGAGCCCCGCCTCGAAGGCGAAGGTCAGCCCGAAGGCCGTGGCGTCCGGCAGCACCGTGCGGCCCAGATCGACCAGCACGGCGCCCGTCAGCCCGCCGAATCCGGCCGCAACGGCCTGCGCCGCCCCCCAAAGGCCCATCCGCGTGCCCTCGCGCGCGCCACGCCCCTCACCGGCCAGCGCCATCATGCTGCCGATGGCGGCGACAGCGAACATGCCGTTGAAGAAGCCCAACGCCACGACCGCCGGGACCAACAGCTGCAACCCCGCCTGCCCGACCGCGATGATCGCCGCCAAAGCCGCCGCCGACCCCAGACATCCAGCCGAAACCCAGACCCGAAGACTACCGATGCGGAACCCGGTCGCCAGCACGCCAACCAGCGCCATGCCGACGAAAACTCCGCCGTTCTGCGCGCCCGAAAGGCTTGTCGACTGCCCCGGCGTGTAGCCGAAGACCAGCCCCGCATAGGGCTCCAGAATCAGCTCCTGCATGAAATAGGCGACCATCGACAGGAAGACGAACAGCGTGAAGGCCCTCGTCCGCCGTTCGCCCCAGATTTCCGCGATGCCCTGCCGGAACGGCATCGGCGCAGGCTCGCGTTCGGCGACCACCCGCCCCTCGATGCCGTGGCTCGCCAGCACTGTCAGCACCAGCGCGCCCAGCGAGACGGTCGCGACCACCGCCATCAACCTGAAGGGCGAATAGGGGTCCAGAAACTGCCCCGATACGCCCGCCGTGACCGCGATCCCGAGGATCATCAGCAGCCAGGTGATCGTCGCCGCCGCCGCCCGCCGCCGTGGCGCGGTCGCTGTCGCCAACAGCGCCAGCAGCGAGGTGCCCGAAGCCCCCACCCCGACCCCGATCAGCGCATAGGCCACAACCGACAGCAGCAGTCCGGCCACCCTGGCCCCCGGGATCATGAGGACCGCCAGCGCCGCCAGCACCGCCCCCGCCGCCAGCACCGCCATCCCGCCGATCACGAACCGCGTCCGGTTGCCCCGCGTGTCGGACCGGAAGCCCCAGGTCGGCCGCGTGATCTGGATGCCGTAGTGCAGCCCCACCAGAAGCCCCGGCACCAGCGCCGGCAGCGCCAGTTCCACCACCATCACCCGGTTCAGGGTCGAGGTCATCAGGACCACGATCGCGCCAAGGCACAACTGCACCAGGCCAAGCCGGACGATCTGTATCCAGCTCAGGGTCATGCCAGCCCCCGGATCGCAAAAGCGGAAATCATCATGCCGGTGACGTAGAGAACCACGCCCGTCCCGTTGTACCAGGGCGCCTTGCCCTTCGGATCGCGGAACAGGACCCGCATCGCCGCGATCTGCGCGGCCAGCAGCGCCGCCACCGCCGCCGCGTGCCAGGGCTGCCCCCAGATCACCAGAAGCGCCACCACCAGAAACTGTGCCATGGCCATCACCGTGCAGGCGATCCTTGCCGCGACCTCCGGCCCCAGCACCACCGGCAAGGAGCGGACTCCGTGCTGCCGGTCACCCTCCAACGCCTTGAAATCATTGAGCGTCATGATTCCGTGCGCGCCAAAGGCATAAAGCCCCGCGATCACCAGATTCTCGAACCGCGGCGCGGTCCCCAACAGCACCGCCGCCCCGGTGAACCACGGCAGGCCCTCATAGGACAGCCCGACCAGCCCCGGCCCCCACCAGCCGGACCGTTTCAGGCGGATCGGTTCCGCCGAATAGGCCCAGGCCGCAATGACCCCGACCACCGTCGCGCCAAAGCCCCAGGGCCCCAGCATCCAGCCCACAACCAGCGACAGCACCGTCATCGCCAAAGCGATCCACAACCCCCAGCGCCCCGGGATCCGGCCCGAGGGGATCGGTCGGTCGGGTTCGTTGATCGCGTCCACATGCCGGTTGCACCAGTCGTTCGCCGCCTGGCTCATCCCGCAGACAATCGGCCCGGCAAGGATCATCCCCAGAACCACTGTCGTCCAGGTCGCGCCCAGGGGCACCCCGGACGACGCCGCGCCGCACAGAAAAGCCCAGACCGGGGGAAACCAGGTGATCGGCTTGATCAGCCGCAGCATGGCACGGGGGTCAGGCCAGCCTTGCGCAGAGTGGGACAGAGTGGCGCTCATGTGTCAATTAAACCTGACACATCTGAGTCTGGCAAGTCTTACATTGCCCGGCACTCGCAGGCAGAACGCCGGTCAGGACCGGTCACTCGACTTCCTTGTTCAGGATGCCGAACTTGCGCAGCTTCACATACAGCGACTGGCGCGACAGGCTCAGAAGCTCGGCCGCCGCCGCCCGGTTGTTGCCCGACATCTCAAGCGCCGCCTCGATGCACATCTTCTCGATGATCTCGGTGGTCTCGTCGACGATCTCCCTCAGCGTCGAATATCCGACCAGCCGCATGACGTTGCGCAGACCCTCGTTGTCGGCCCCGGCGGCCGTGGGCCAGACGATGCTGTCCTTGACCACCGAATCCCGTGCGACAATCGCGACGAACGGCTTGCCGCGATCGTGGAACAGCGTCGCCGAAAGCTCGACCGACACCTCCCCCATGTAATCGGTGTTCAGCCGCGTCCGGTAATGCCGCAAGTGCCCCACGCGCTTGACGTTGTCGAGCAGCACCTTCAGATCCACCGCCCCACGCGACAGGAAATCCGAAAACGCCCTGTCCACCACGACCGACTGGCTGTGGCTGTCGGTCAGGTGCAGGAAGGCCTCGTTCGCGGCCTTGATCACCCCATTTCCATCCAGGAAAAGGATCGCATCGCCGCCTTTGTCGAACAGGCTCTGCAGCATCAGGGTGCGGTCGCCTTCCTGCGACTGGGCGATGTCGGACAATCCGATCCGGCACAGAAGCAGCCGGTCGCGGGCGGCGCGGAACATCCTGGCCGACAGTTTCACCCGTTGCGAGGTGCGCCGGACGTTCAGATCGAGCGGCCCGCCCGCGTCGCTCATGGCGTTACGCGCCAAGGACTCGATCAGCTCGCCCCGCCGCCGCCCATCGAATTCCTGCGCCAACGGGACGTTCAAGAGATCCCCCCGCGGCGCGCCAAGAAGCCGAGCCGCCGAACTGTTGAGGTCGACAATCCGCCCGGTGGTTTCCGACACGATCAGCAGCGGGAACGAGTTTTCCTCCATCAGCACCCGGTAGCGCGTCTCCAGCTCGCGCTGCGCCTCGTGGTCGCGCCCGATGGCCCGATGCGCCTGCACCAGCTGCTGCTGCACTTCCGCCATGGCCCGAAGATCACGGCCCATCATCAGCTGCCGGTCGGTGCCCGGCCAGCGGCGCAGCACATACCGCACCGGAAAATCATACTGCACCGGCCCGGAATGGTTCAGCTCCAGCGGTGGCCCGCCGTCCGGTTGCTCCAGCCGCTGGTTCAGCTTGGTCCAGCTTTCCTCGGCGAAAAGCGACTGCAGCGGCAGTCCCTCCCAGCCGACGGCCAGAGCGGCAAGTCCCGATTGCGGATTTGCGAGCACGGTCTCGACCAGCCGGTCCGGCCCGAAGACCAGGGTCAGGTCGGAAGCGTCTCCGACCAGGTCAAGCACCGTCTTCAGCGCCGCAGGTGCCAGGTCTGACACAATGCCACCCTCACGCTTCAACTCCATCCCCTTTCGCGACCGACTTCCGGCGCAGACTTACGGCCTTCCGGGCCGAGCGATCAAGCTCCCGGGCCGCCACGCAGGCACCATATTCCGCCAGCAGTGCAGAAACATCGCGCAACGCGCGGTCGGCCCCGGTTTCGGCCAGCAGTCTCTCGTCCGAGACCGGGATCGCGCCGCCGACGAAAATGCACAGGTCTCCGCGCGACAACAGCCGCAAGGTCCGCACCAGCCCCGCGCCCGAACCGAGCGCCGCCGTGCAGCCCAGCGACACCAGCGCCAGGTCGAACCGGTTCGATGCCATCACCTGCGTCAGCTCACTTGCCACGGGGGCAATCCGCGCAACGGCACTGAACCCCGCCGCGCGCAGATGCAAGGCCAGCACGAAAGCCCCCAGCGTATGCTGCTCGGCCTCGGCCACCAGGATCAGCGCCGAGGGCCCAAGAACCTTGGATGGATCGTCCAGAAGCTCATCCACCCGGCGCACCACGCCATGCAGCCGTTCGGTGCAGACCGTCACATCGACAAAGCTGATCTGGTCGGCCAGCCACCGCTCTCCCAGACAGCGCGCGGCCTCTGGCACATAGCGCAAGGCAACGGTCGTCGCATCCAGCCGCCGCGCGGCCATGGCGTCGACAAGCGCCACCGGGTCGAAGACCGCATCCGTCGAAATCGCCTGCATGAAGTGATCGAAATGCTCTTGCTTCACTGTCGCACTGTCTTGACCGCGCACCGACACCAAGTAGTTCAGCGCCTCCCGCGCAAGTCCGGCATGAGCCTCGAGGCCACATCCAGCTTCGGCATAGGGTATCCCAGTGTCACGCATCGGCGACGCTCCCGTGCGGTGGCGCGGATGCTGGGCCACGTTAGCACCGCCCTGCGGCGATGAGAAGCCTGCGACTCGCGTGCCTCATGACACCTCAATCCTGCCTTTCTGTCCAGAAAAATTGACACTGCAGGCAGCCGGGATCGCCGCGATCACAATAAAGTGCAGTTCTGGCGTGCTTTTCTTCCTGCTTTGCAACTTTCTTCGGCGCATCTGTCCCTGGAAATTCGGGCGGCGTCGTCGCAAAAAAGTGTAAATCTGCATTGACAGACAATGCCGCCTGACTACGATGAGTGTAAACGTGGCGAAGCTTGAGGCGTAAGGATGTCCACTGCAGCCTCCGATCCCCGGCCCGATCCGCTTTACACGCCCAGCCAGCGCGCGCGCCGGGACGCGACCGTCTGGACGACCGTCCAGGCCGTGCTTGCGCCCCTGCAGTTCCTTGTCTTCGCCATCTCGCTGGGCCTGGTCCTGCGCTATCTCTGGACCGGCGGCGGCTACACTGCCGCGACGGTCTCGATCCTCGCCAAGACCGCGATCCTCTACACGATCATGGTCACCGGCGCGATCTGGGAAAAGGTGGTCTTCGGCCAGTATCTCTTTGCGCCAGCCTTTTTCTGGGAAGACGTGGTCAGCTTCGTGGTGATCGCGCTTCATACCGCCTATCTCTATGGCCTGATTGGCGAAACCCTGACCCCCGTTCAGCTCATGCTGGTCGCCCTGGCCGCCTATGCCACCTATGCGCTGAACGCCGCGCAGTTCCTGCTGAAGCTTCGCCGCGCCCGCATCGACGGCGGTGCCCGCGCCTCGCCGCACGGGGGGCACCCGGCATGAGCCTGGATACCTCCGTGACCGGCTGCCTCCACACCCCCGTCCTGCGCGAGCGCGGCCAGCGTGAAGTGTTCTGCGGCCTGACGGGGATCATCTGGCTGCACCGCAAGATGCAGGACGCTTTCTTCCTTGTCGTGGGCTCCCGCACCTGCGCCCATCTGCTGCAATCCGCCGCCGGGGTGATGATCTTCGCCGAGCCACGATTCGGCACCGCGATTCTCGAAGAGAAAGACCTCGCCGGGCTCGCCGACGCCCATACCGAACTTGAACGCGAAGTCGAGCGCCTCCTTGCCCGCCGCCCCGACATCCGCCAGCTCTTCCTCGTCGGCTCCTGCCCGTCCGAGGTGATCAAGCTTGACCTCTCGCGCACCGCCGAACGGCTGAACGCCTGCCACGGGCCGTCCGTCCGGGTCTACAACTACTCCGGTTCCGGCATCGAGACGACCTTCACCCAGGGCGAGGACGCCTGCCTTGCCGCGATGGTCCCGGGGTTGGAGGAGACGACCGAGGCGAACCTCCTCGTCGTTGGCGCGCTGCCTGACGTGGTCGAGGATCAGTGCCTGTCGCTCCTCACCCAGATGGGCATCCGTAACGTCAGCTTCCTCCCCTCCCGCCGCGCGTCGGACGCCCCGCAGATTGGCGAGAACACCCGTTTCATCCTCACCCAACCCTTCCTCGCGGACACCGCCCACGCGCTGGAAGGCCGGGGGGCCGAGCGGATCGTCGCCGCCTTCCCCTTCGGCGAGGAAGGCACCACCGACTGGCTCCGCGCCGTCGCCAAGACCCACGGCGTCACGCTCGAGACCTTCGAGGCCGTCACCGCCCCCCCCCGCGCCCGGGCCCGCAAGGCCGTCGCCGCCCATGCCGAAACCCTGCGCGGCAAGACGCTGTTCCTGTTCCCCGACAGCCAGCTGGAGATCCCCCTCGCGCGCTTCCTCGCCCGCGAATGCGGCATGCTCCCGGTCGAGGTCGGCACCCCCTACCTCCACCGCGGGTTGATGGAACCCGAGCTTGCCCTCCTGCCGCAGACCGTCCTTTCCGAAGGCCAGGACGTCGACCTGCAACTTGACCGCCACGCCGCATTGAAGCCCGACCTCACCGTCTGCGGCCTCGGCCTCGCGAACCCGCTGGAGGCCGCCGGCCACGCCACCAAATGGGCGATCGAGCTCGTCTTCACTCCGGTCCATTTCTACGAACAGGCCGGCGACCTTGCCGGCCTCTTCTCCCGCCCCCTCCGCCGCCGGGCGCTTCTGGAAGGGGCAAAAGCATGAAGCTCACCCTCTGGACCTATGAAGGCCCACCGCATGTCGGCGCGATGCGCGTCGCCACCGGGATGAAGAACGTCCACTACGTCCTCCACGCACCCCAGGGCGACACCTATGCTGACCTTCTGTTTACAATGATCGAACGGCGGAACCACCGCCCGCCCGTCACTTTCACCACCTTCCAGGCCTCCGACCTCGGCGCCGACACCGCCACCCTGTTCAAGCGCGCCGCCCAAGGCGCCTATGACCGGTTCAAGCCGCAAGCGATGATCGTCGGTGCCTCCTGCACCGCCGAACTGATCCAGGACGACCCCGGCGGCCTCGCCGCGACCTTGGGCCTGCCCTGCCCCGTGGTCCCGCTGGACCTGCCCAGCTACAGCCGGAAGGAGAACTTCGGCGCGGACGAGACGTTCCTTGCCCTGACCCGTGCGCTGGCCCGGCCTTGCGAGCGGACCGAGAAGGTGTCCTGCAACATCCTTGGCGCGACGGCCCTGGGCTTCCGCCACCGCGATGACGTGCAGGAAATCACCGGTCTTCTTGGCCAGATGGGCATTGCCGTCAACGTTGCGGCACCGCTGAACGCCTCGCCGTCAGACCTCGCCCGTCTTCCGGCGGCGCATTTCAACGTGCTCCTCTATCCTGAAACCGGCGAGGGTGCAGCCCGCTGGCTGGAGAAGACCCACGCCCAGCCCTACACGAAAACCATTCCCATCGGTGCGGGCGCGACCCGCGACTTCATCGCCGAAGTTGCGAAACTTGCAGGGGTATCATCGACGGTTTCCGAAGCCGGGCTGCGCCAGCCCTGGTGGTCGGCCTCGGTGGACAGCACCTATCTGACCGGCAAGCGCGTCTTCATCTTCGGCGATGCCACCCATGCCATGGCCGCAGCCCGCGTGGCACGTGACGAGATCGGGTTCGAGGTCGTCGGCCTTGGCTGCTACAACCGCGAATTCGCGAGGCCCATGCGCGAGGCGGCCCGTGCCTACGGGCTGGAGGCGCTGATCACCGACGACTACCTTGAGGTCGAGGCTGCGATCATGGCCGCCGCCCCCGAGCTGATCCTTGGCACCCAGATGGAACGGCACATCGCCAAGCGCCTGGGCATCGCCTGCGCGGTGATCTCGGCCCCGGTCCATGTCCAGGACTTTCCCGCCCGCACCTCGCCGCAGATGGGGTTCGAGGGCGCGAATGTGCTGTTCGACACGTGGATCCACCCGCTGGTCATGGGGCTTGAGGAACACCTCCTCACCATGTTCCGCGAGGATTTCGAGTTTCACGACGCTGCAGGCCCCAGCCACCACGGCGGCAAGGCCACGCCCGCGCCCACCCCGATCCTTGAGCCCACCGCCGACGCCGCCACCCAGATGATCGAGGCCGCCCAGGCCCTCGCCGACGCCCTCCACTGGCTCCCCGACGCGGAACGCGAGCTGAAGAAGATCCCCTTCTTCGTCCGCGCCAAGGCCCGCCGCAACACCGAGAAATACGCCGCTGAAAAGGGTGTCACCCGGATCAGCATCGAGACCCTCTATGAGGCAAAGGCCCATTATGCGCGATGACCGCTACACATCGCACGAACTCCAGACCGCCCCGGCGGACCTTTACCGCTTCGTCATCGTCACCCTCGACGCCCATGCCGCAGGCCCCGCCCAGCGGGTTGCCGGACGGCTGGCGAAAGACTTCCCCGGCCTCACCATCTCCGTCCACGCCGCCGCCGAATGGGCCGAAAACCCCGCCGCCCTCGCCCGCGCCAGGCGGGACGTGGCGCAGGCCGACATCATCGTCGCGAACCTGATCTTCCTGGAAGAGCATCTGACCCAGATCCTGCCCGACATGCAGGCCCGCCGAGACCAGCTTGACGCCTGCGTCGGCATCATCTCCGACCCGCAGATCGTCAAGCTGACCAGGATGGGCGACCTCGACATGTCGCTGCCTGCCTCGGGCGCTATGGCGTTCCTCAAGAAGCTGCGCGGCGCGAAATCCCCCTCTGGCTCCTCGGGCGAAAAGCAGATGGCGATGCTGCGCCGCCTGCCGAAGATCCTCCGCTTCATCCCCGGCAAGGCCCAGGACATGCGCGCCTGGTTCCTGTCGATGCAGTACTGGCTGGGCGGCTCTGACGACAACATCGAAAGCATGGTCCGCTTCCTCGTCAGCCGCTATGCCCCGAACCGCGACTGGAACAAGGTCAAGGCCGCCCTTCCCGTCGACTACCCCGATGTCGGCCTCTACCACCCCGACGTCCCCGCCCGCGTCTTCACCGACGCCTCCCTTCTTCCACGTCCCGAAGGCACCA
>Ga0308009_10002035_pt1 | contig 10816 bp, 9 predicted proteins | sample Neamet127_FD_203134 | JGI IMG/M metagenome (GOLD analysis project Ga0308009, IMG submission 203134) | Marine microbial communities from water near the shore, Antarctic Ocean - #127 | ecosystem: Environmental > Aquatic > Marine > Unclassified | place: Southern Ocean | collected 2014-07-24
CTTCTCGGCTACCCGTGCTGGCTCCAGATGGCACAGCAGCTGAAGCCGTAGTGCCATCGTCAAGAATGACGGTTGCGCCTACGGTTGGGTTGCCTCGTGAGTCGAGGATTTCGTGTCCGATTACCGATGTGATTTTGGCCATGTGTTTGCTTTTTTCTCTATTTTTGACTGATCGTGCTGCCTTATTAGGCTGCTGCGTTCAAATAGTTCTCGCTACCGTCACCCGTTATAGTGCAAGTGCAGTGCTTTGTATTGCTAGTAGGTTTTCGATTCCAGTTTCAGCGAGTCCTAGCATTTTATCGAGCTGTGAACGAGAGAACGTGGCTTCTTCACCAGTCCCCTGAAGTTCGACGAACTCGCCAGCGCCGGTCATTACTACGTTCATGTCGACGTCCGCTGATGAGTCTTCGTTGTAGTCGAGGTCGAGTACTGCTACTCCGTCTACAATACCAACGCTGATTGCGGCAATGGAGTCCCTGAGCGGGATCGATTCAATAGTGCCTGCTTCGAGCAATCCCGTGAGTGCTTGATGTAGGGCGACGTATGCTCCGGTGATCGAGGCTGTACGTGTTCCGCCATCGGCTCGAATAACGTCGCAGTCTAGAAGGATAGAAATTTCGCCCAATGCTGACAGATCGGTTACTGATCGGAGTGCCCGACCAATAAGCCGCTGGATTTCCTGAGTTCGCCCGCCAACTTTGCTTCGTTCACGTCGTACGCGTTCGCGTGTCGAACGTGGAAGCATTGAATATTCAGCAGTTACCCAGCCTGTGCCTTTACCTCGCAACCAGGGTGGAACTCGGGTTTCTACAGTCGCAGCACACATCACGATGGTGTTTCCTGTTTCGATGAGGGCTGAGCCTTCAGCATCTGGAACGTAACCGGGTGTGATTTTGACCTGGCGCTGCGTTGAATTTGAGCGGTTATCCGATCGGACAAGAGTATTTTCTGACAAATCTATGGTTCCTTTAGTGAATCGACCAACAATTTTACCAGTGAATTCTCAGTTTTCTTTAACAATTGTTTTGGCATTGCGTTTCAATTCGATGCTTTGGTGAACCATCGGGCTGTACATTCCGATAATGTTGACCACGAAAATTAGACTAGTGTTTGTAGAACATGAAATGGATTAGGTACTGGCAATGCGTATAGCGGTAATGGGTGCAGGAGCTGTCGGCGGTTATTTTGGTGGCTTACTCGCCAATCAAGGTGAAGACGTTGTATTGATAGCGCGTGGTGCACACGGCGATGCCATCGCCAAAAACGGATTGCAGGTCGATAGCCACTGGGGCAAATTTAACGTGAAGGTCGCAGTGACGGACGATCCTTCGACAGTTGGCGAGGTCGACTTGATTCTTCACTGCATCAAGCTCTACTCTAACGCCGATGCGTTCCCTTCAATGAAGAGCATGATTGGCGAAAACACAAATATCCTGACAATTCAGAACGGTGCTACTGCGGGACATATTCTCGGCGCTGAATTCGGTGATAAGCACGTGCTTCAGGGTGCTACTTACATCGAAACTGGCATCGCTGGACCGGGGCACATACACCAGAGCGGTTTGACTGCGATGATCGAATTCGGTGAAGATGATGGTTCGCAAACCGAACGAACTGCAGTTATCAAAAAACTGTTTTCACGTGAAGGCATGCAGGTCGTTGTCAGCAGTAATATCGTCGACACGCTGTGGGCCAAGATGGTAGCTGTAGGTTCGATCGGGTCTGTAATGGCAGCGTCTCGAGCTACTTTCGTAGAAATTCTCGCAAGCCCGCACGGCGAACATACTGTCCGCACAGTGATGGAAGAAATCGTCGCCGTTGGGCAGTCGCAGGGCGTTACGTTCCCACCACGTTATGTTGAATCGAAGATGAAAGATGCGATTGGTGAGGCGGAAGAAACTCAGGCATCACTCCAGTACGATCTCGATAATGGTAGGCCTTTAGAACTCGACGATATTCTTGGCGCAGTTGTGAAAATTGGCCGAGATGCCGGCATTCCGGTTCCTGCAAGTGCTGCGCTAGTTACAGTTCTCGATAAGTTTAAACAGGGCTCGTAATAAATTTAGTTATTGCGTAATTACTGAATCCAATTGGAGAAACTCGTGACAACCGAACCTGCAATTTCAGATGAGATACTCGCTAAATTAGGTGAGCTTCCGACTCAGACACTGATTGATGGACTTTGGGTGGACGGCTGGCCACAGGCGATGATTCACGGTTCTCGAGCTATCTTCCCTAGACAGAAGATGGTAGGTAGGGCTGTGACGCTACGATTCGTACCGCATCGCCCTGATGTCCTTAAGGACAAGCCAAAAGCCGAAGACTCACCTGAGTACGTAGCTTTCGAGATGTGCGGACCAAATGAAGTGCTTGTTGCTTCTTCCGTTGGTCCGTGGGAGTCGGTTGGTGGAGATATCAAGTTCTACCGACTCGCCCAACTAAAGATTGGCGGATTGGTTACTGACGGTTCAGTTCGCGACACTGCTGAATTGAAGGATTACGGATTCCCTGTTTTCGCTCATTCGTCTACCGCCAAGCAAGGGCCTGCAGTAATGCAGCCGTGGGGCGTGAATGATGTCATCGAATGTGGAGGCGTTGTAGTTCGACCTGGTGACGCGATCATCGGCGATGACGATGGAGTCGTGGTTGTTCCGGCAGCGATGGCTGAACGAGTGCTTGAAATAGCAGCTGAACGTGAAAAGGTTGAAGTGGTTATCAAGAAGGAACTTCGCAAGAATCCTGGATCACCGGGTAAGTACTATCCGTTCAACGACAATACGTGGAAACTGTTCGAAGAGTACAAAGAACGCGGCGAAGCGTAATCGGTAGCTCTCGAATCTTTTTGTAGGCGATTGCCGTTAGTCGACTAACGGAGTTCCATCAGGACGTAATCCGCGTGCTGCCATTCGTTGAGCTCGCTTTTCGAAGTTAGCGCAATCTTCACAAACGCTTTCTGGAATGATGCCCCAGCCGATCAGAAATCCGAAGATTTTGCAACCGAGGCAGTATCCGAATACGCTCTCCAAGCCTGCGGCTAAGATGAGACAGCCGAGAACGGTATATGCAGCTCCGTTCAATCCGAACCCTAATGATAGGACTGCCGCACTAACGCTAAATACAATACCAATCGAAGCAGCAAATCGCTTTGGTGGTCCTGCAACTGGTCGGTAAGGTAGGTTGAATTTTGGAACGATGATCTTCGTGACGATGTATGCAAGAGGACTGAGACGAGCTCCGGCAGCTACACGTGCAATGAAGCCGTATGCAAGCACCAGCGTGATCCACGGCTGATCGAACACGATAGTTGCGATTGCCATGAGCACGACCCCACCGGCGACCACTCTTGCGACGCTGGCGTTGATTGGGTGCGGGAAGCTAAAGAATGAGGGCTTGCCCTGAGAGTCAGTTGTCATTGATTGATGTATTTTTGTGAATTAGTAATCGTCAAATAATCCCCCCTGCTTTCAATTAGCCAGGGGGGCGTTCCAGTGCATGCTCGTGCCCTGACCTACAATGCCATCTCTTCAGAGGTGGTACTGCAACAAAGACTGTCGGTTAGGTGTACGGGAAGACACACCATTTAGAGTTTAACGTAACTCCAAATGGTGTGTATGCGCAATTATCTTTTGCGGATTTAGATTGACCCATCGATTAGTAGCTGTTCTAAAAGTAAGATGCGAGAAATCTCACACAGATCCTACAAACGTCTTATTGGAGGCTTACACATTAGTGGTTATATAGATATCTCACGAGGACGAGTAAGTGATGCGATCGGCTTTTTCTGCATCATGTAAGTGGCTATTTCAGCTACGTACTACGTAGTAGGAATTACCGGCAGTACGATTCTTGATGGGTGATTGGCACCGGTGTGAATCGTGTTGTCGGCTTTGATCATTTTTGTGTGACGTCCAACGGGTTCGCCCGTGTTTGGATTAATGTCGAATCGTGGGAAGTTCGAGCTCGATACGTCGAGACGTATTCGATTCCCCTTCTTGAACACGTTTGATGTAGGCCACAGCGTGATAGAAACTTCGACGGCTTCACCGGGAGTCATCATCTTGGGTTCGGTCCATGAATCACGATATCGGACACGCTGAATCGTATCGACCAAATTAAGGTGATAACCCTCTGGGTAATCGTCACTGTGCGGGTAAACGTCGATTAGCTTGACGGTGAAGTCGGTATCAAGCGCTGTTGAAGAAACCCATAGCTTGATCATCACTTCACCAGTCACTTCTATGTTGTCTTGTAGCGGGTCAGTCTCGAACGCTAATACGTCGGAACGATCTTTCAGCAGTTGGTACGGTTCCTCGGCTCCGATCCACTCAGAGCTTTCCTTTTGATGGAAACCACCTGCAGCGATTACCTCGCCGAGATTGTTGCGAGCGAGCGTCCACTGATCGAGAAATTCTGGGACATTGTCAGGATCGGGACCGTCGTCTTCAGGCGCAAGAATCTTGAACATACCTACGAGCTGACCACCAATGGTAGGTACAGGGTGCTCAGGATCATATGTGTACGTCAGCGAGTTATCGTCTTCCATCGCCTCGAACGAATCTAGTGAGCCATCTTCGTGTAAGTAAAGAGTTTGAAATTGCGCCCGTTCAAGAGGCCATTCGTTTTCGTCACGCCAGAAACCGCCGTGGTTCAAGTGCCCCTCAGGCGTTTTTTCACCGTGGCCCGTTCCCATAACGTAAATGCGCACTGATGGATCTTTGTCGGGCGCTGCGAAACCTTTCAAATGCTGATCGAAAAACTTTAGACGTTCGACGTTATAAATCTCGTTGCCCCAGACACTTTCTTTCCCGGTGTCTGTATCTCCATGCCACTGACCAGTGGATCTTGTACCACCGTGTCACCAGGCGCCCAGAACAAGCCGTGTTGCCGATTCGTTCTGCTGATTCATTTGGGTGAAGTAGTTAGCGGTAGCGCCGGCGAAGTTATCGTACCAACCACAGGAAACGGTCATTGGAACATCAGCGTGTTGATCGAAGTACGGTTCTTGGTTTGCAGATTCTTGATCCCACCATTCGTCGTACTCACCACGGTAGTAGTAGTCGAACACGGTTTTCTCAAGATCGGGAGCGACCCTGAGAGCGGTTTCGCCGGGCTTCAATGGAAATCGTTGTAGCCAATCTCCCATGTCACGCATGGCATCGAAAATAATCTTGGCTTTCTCGGGGTCATCGCCAACTTCGTGGCTATCGAGAGCGTGAAGATGTGCAGCTCCGAACATTTGCAGAGACATCGCTCCGCCTTCACGGGCTTCGTGTCGGTAGATGTTCGTAGGCCCAGCCTCGACCCACATTGCAGATAGGTGCGGTGGCTTCCTTAGGGCTAGCTGAGTCTGAGTTATTGCCCTGTGAGAAGAACCGAGAGTTCCGATCTTGCCGGAGCACCAGTCTTGTTCAGCTAGCCACTCTATGGTGTCGTAGCCGTCGTCGCCTTCCCACGGATTCACCGTGTGGTAGTAGTGACCATCGCCTTCGGAGCGGAAGCGCGATCGCAGGTCTTGGATCACAAATGCGTAGCCACGCCGTACGTAGTAGGGAATAACATCGTCCCATTCGGGAGCGGTCTTGTCGTATGAAGTACGAACGAGGAGGGCTGGTACTTGCTCGCTGGAGTCGACTACGCGACCGTCGCCGTGACAGGGAAGGAAAATGTCGGTGGCGAGGCGGATGCCATCACGCATCGACATCATCACGTCACGAAAGGCGTGAACGCCGTACTGGGGTTGGGATGATGTTTTCGAAGAAGATGTCATTATCCAGCGAGTTTATTCGCTTGGCGGCTGTGCGTCACTTGTGTTTGCGAAGATTTATCTGAATACCGAATTGTAAATCGCCACGCCGAAACCGACGACGATGGTTACTAGGTTCGCGATCCAGCCTCATTTTGCTCGATCAGGATCTACAGTGTCGTTGTTGCATTGGTCTGCCATGTGAACAGTACGATCAGAAATATAACTAGCCAAGTACTGAACTTGTTAAGACGAGAATTTGGCGCTTCGCCAATGCCTTGACCGTCGGAACCACTGCTCAATTAACCATTTGGCGTTCCGTAATTTCTCTGCGTAAAAGGAATGAGGTGAATTTTGGTCAGGGCGTTTTGGCGGAGTTGTTGTTCCTGTAATTTGTCACTTCAGCGAGGTATAACCGGCAGTGTCACATGTGACGGATTTTGTGCGTCATGGTAGATCTTTTGATTGGCCACCGTGATTTCAGTGTCGGTGGCTATTGGATTGCCGCTGTTGAGATTGCGGTTGTAGCGAGGAAAGTTCGAGCTTGATATTTCGATGCGGATGCTGTGCCCTTTCTTGAACATGTTTGATGTGTTCCACATGTCGATTTCGAATTCGTAAATCTCGCCCGGTCTCATCATTTCGGGATTGTCGGTTCCATTGCGGAATCGTGCCCGAACGATGCCTTCACACAAAGCAATCGCTTTGCCGTCAGGTTCGAGGTCGGTGAGAGCTGCTGTGAAGTCGGTGTCGATTGCATCCGACGATGCCCAGATAGTTGCTCTAATAGGGCCTGTTACTTCGGTGTCTTCGGTTAGTGGTTCAGTGGTGAATGTGAGAATATCCGAACGCTGTTGAAGCGACGACCGATCATGGGGTCCGCAGAAATCGAATGTTTGGTACTGAGATCCAAGGGAGCGGACAGGATTCGCAGGATCGTATGTGAAGTTATCTGGGGTGTTTGAATCAGTCGGTGCCTTGGTCGAAAGCGACCCACCAGTACCTGCCGCATCGCCGTCGCTGCTCATGTAGAACCTTGTCCACTCCGTGCGAGCCAACGGCCATTCATACTCGTTGTGCCAAGTGTTTTCGCCCATAACGAAAAGGCGAATTGGAGCTTCGTCATCGATTCCGGTATCGATTCCTTTTAGCTGCTGGTCGTACCAATGTAGGTGCATTTCGATCACATCACAAAGTGCCTTTTTGCCGAACGTACGATCGGCATATTCACCGTTTTTGCCCATTGGAACTCGACCCCACGGCGCGATCTGGTGACTCCACGGGCCAACAAGTAGTTTCGTCTTTTTACGAGCGTCTTCGTTTCGGGCGTTCTTGCTCCAACCATTGAACAACTTGAAGTTTTCGTTCGAAAGTGAATCAAACCAGCCGGTGATGAAGTACGAGGGAATATCGACCTGGTCGTACTTGTCTCGCAGGCTGTAGCCCGACCACCACTCGTCATACTGCTCGTGCGCAACAACTCCAGAGTAGTAAGGGTGGGTTGTTGAAACTTCTTCCATTGCAGTGTCGAGCGGCAGGGCGGAAAAGAACGTGTCCTGATCAAAATGCTTTAAGGATTCGTACTGCATTGAGCGACCAAGCATGTTTAGGAATGCGAAGCTCACGTTGTGGTGAATCACGCCGTTTACTCGATGGTGACCGTAGTTGTCCTGTTGCGATGCGATCGGAGCGACAGCTTTTAGGTACTTGGAACGGAGAGTTGCCGGAAGTGTCTGCGTGAAGCCCGGGTATGAAAGACCGAACGTGCCTATATTGCCGTCACACCAGTCCTGTTGGCCGATCCATTCGTGGGTGTCGTATCCGTCGTAAAGCTCGCATACGTACGGCTCCCACTCCCCATCTGAATCGCCACGACCACGGCAGTCCTGCATCACAACTGCGTATCCGCGTGCCGTGAATTCACGAGCCCAATCGATATATCGAGCTTCCTGATTGTCGTAGATCGTTCGTAGTAGAAGCACCGGCCACGGTCCGTTGCCTTGTGACGTAGGTGGGTGCCATATATCGGCAGAGAGGTTGACCGCATCACGCATTGGAACCGGAATATTGAGCTTGAGTCGGCCGGGTTCGATTAGAGGTAATGAATCAGAAGCCATGTTCAGCTTGCCTATGCTGCTGTTGAAGGGATGGAGCCCACCGTATTGTGTGCCAGCTTCAGTGATTGTTCAATACCGCATCGGTTGAGTAATTGAGGTAACCTACCGCTTCGTATGATTCGTTAGCTTCATCAGGATAATTTGGAGAATAAGAATGGTATTCAAGGTCGTCATCACCATGTACAACCGGCAACCGAACGAGATCACGACAAACGTGATTCGCGATGCTGGTATCGAAGTTGAGTACAATCCAGCGAGAACCGAGAACGAGGTGATTACGGCTGCTAAGGATGCCGACGTACTGCTGGTCGGAACCGTGCCTCACACGACTCGTAAAGTGCTTGAAGCATTGCCGAAACTGAAGATGGTGGGACGATCAGGAGTTGGTGTCGACTCGATCGATCTAAACGCTGCGACCGAGCTAGGAATCTGTGTGACGAACACTCCTGGTATCAATACTTCTGAAGTCGCTGATCACGCTATGGCGATGCTGCTTTCGATCACTCGCCAAATAGTCGAACAAGACGCTGCTTTGAAAACTGGTGCGTGGTCGGACCGCCCCTCTGAGCTTGATGTAATACGAAATAAGCTACGGCGAATTGCTGGCAACACGGTTGGAATTTTCGGGCTTGGAAGCATCGGGAAAGGATTTGCGAACCGGGTGCGTGGATTTGGTCCCGGTAAGATTATTGCTTACGATCCATATGTTCCTCAGACCGCTGCAGATCTAGTTGGGGTTCAGATGGTCGATTTCGACACACTATTGGCGGAATCGGACTACTTGACGGTTCATTCGCCAGCTACGACCGAGACAAATCATATATTCAATATCGATGCGTTTAGGAAGATGAAACCAAGTGCAGTGTTCATCAACTGCGCACGAGGTCCGATCGTCGATGAAGGTGGATTACAGCAAGCACTTCATACCGGCGAGATTATTGCGGCTGGAATCGATGTAACTGAAGTAGAGCCATTGGACGCTGAAAGTCCACTCCTGAAGATTCCTAACCTAACGATAAGTCCACACGTTGCAGGTAATTCGGATGTCAGCGGAATCGCCGCAGCAACTCGTTGGGGAGAGAACGCAGTGAACATACTCACTGGCAAGCCGCTTCACGGACTCGGTAATCCCGAGGTTGTGAAGAGGATAGCCGTAATGCGAGCGCAAGGTGCGAGTCGCTGGGACGGCATTCCTGATCCCGTGACGGTGGCTTGGACCTAGGGACCTACAGCGTCATTGATTTGTGGCTCGCCATCGTGTGAGTACACACCGAGTCTTAGGACCTCGCCTGAAACCTGAAACGTAATTGGTGACGGAGTCGGGATCAGTATTTTTATAGCGGTGCGATCTGAATCACGACTAATACAAAGTGTCACGATCGCAGTGATAGCGACCACGCTAACGAGAACAGCTGCCTTCGATGGGTATTTGTTTGTACCTTCAACTGTTACTACTTTTCGTGATCGATAGGCTCTCGGATCGTTTTGCAGTGCGGGCTCTCTGCAAATCCGACAGTGTAATGAGGCGTGAGTATGGCACAGGTTGAGCAATCAAGGATATCGAAAGCCGGAAATTCTAACGATTGATTGGCTTTGCTTAGGAAATGCAACCAAGCGAGTGTCCATAAGCCTAAAATGCTTGCCAATTAGCGTGAACGTTTCAGCACTACATACAATTGTGTTTCGATTCAACATTAGGCGTTCACCTCCCCTTTGACCACCAACATCAATATAGGAAGCTACTTCGTAATATGAAGATCGAGAAAATTGAAGTAACCACGTTCAAGTCGACCTCTAAAACGGTTCATGATACTGACGGCCACCAGCACCCAGGTGCCGAGCACGACACGACCGAAGCTCTGCTCACGATCACAGATGACGAAGGTAACTCTGGCTATTCGATTGGTTCACCAGAAGCGCTTCGTCCTTACATCGTTGAGAACTTCTTCAAAAAGGTCTTCATGGGTGAAGATCCACGGGATCGTGAAAAGCTCTGGATTAACCTCGCCAAATGGCAGCGCGGTAGCGGTGCCAACCTGACCGATCGATCGATGGCAGTCGCCGAAATGTCTCTGTGGGATCTCGCAGGGCGAGCATCAGACACACCTGTTTGGAAGATGCTTGGTGGATACCGTGACAAGGTTCTCGCTTATGGATCGACCATGTGTGGTGACGAGATGGAAGGCGGACTCGCTACTCCAGACGACTACGCTAATTTCGCTGAGTGGATGGTCAACCGTGGTTACAAAGCAATCAAGCTCCATACATGGATGCCTCCTGTAACTTGGGCTCCTAGTGTCGAGATGGATATCAAGGCTTGTGCTGCGGTTCGTGAAGCCGTTGGCCCCGACTTCCCATTGATGCTCGATGCGAACCACTGGTACTCACGCATGGATGCCCTAAAGCTCGGTAAGGGTATTCAAAATCTTGGTTATCACTGGTATGAAGAGCCAATGGACGAGCATTCAACCGAGTCATACCGATGGCTCGCTGATCAGTTGGAAATTCCAGTGATCGGTCCTGAGTACGCTTATGGCAAGCACCACACACGTGCAGAGTGGATCACTAGCAAAGCCTGCGACATCGTTCGTGTTGGTGTCGCTGATGTTGGTGGTATAGGACCAAGTATGAAGTGTGCTCACCTCGCTGAGTCGTTCAACATGGATTGCGAAATTCACGGTGGCGGTGCAGGAAACCTAGCTGTTATTGGTGGAATCATGAACACCACGTGGTACGAACGTGGGCTACTTCACCCGTTCGTCGACCATGATGAAGTTCCTAAGCACTTGAACACCATTGTCGATCCGATGGATGAAGACGGTTACATTCAGATGCCGACTCTGCCGGGGTTGGGCGAAGATATCAATTTTGATTACATCGCCGAGCGAACGATAGCCACACACTAATTAACTTGTGAATGGGCATTCAACACGGTTTATTTGTGCCTCAATGCACT
>Ga0308009_10002039_pt1 | contig 10810 bp, 9 predicted proteins | sample Neamet127_FD_203134 | JGI IMG/M metagenome (GOLD analysis project Ga0308009, IMG submission 203134) | Marine microbial communities from water near the shore, Antarctic Ocean - #127 | ecosystem: Environmental > Aquatic > Marine > Unclassified | place: Southern Ocean | collected 2014-07-24
CAGGTGGATCTCGCCGGTGGTGGACTCGACAGCCAGACCCGGAACGGTCAGGGCATTGTGCGCACGGTGCATGCCGCGCTTGGAAGGTGATTTTTTGTTTTGTTGGACGGCCATGATCCGCTCCTGAGGGGGTATAGGGTTGGTAAATTGCGCTCTGAATCCGTGAGCTGATCCGGGCGCGAAGCCTTTGATTATAGCGCGATACCGTCAGCTATTCCACTCCCCCGGTGCGCTCGTGTGGCAGGGGGGCCGCGAAACCCCGGTCAACCCGGCGTTATTTAGGCTTTTTGAGCTGCTCCAGAACTGCAAACGGATGCGGCTTGGCCTCTGTTGCACCTCCCGGCTCGGCCAAATCGGCCTCACCAGCGCTGAATACCGGGCTGATCGGGCAAGTCTCGTGCATCGGCACCAGCGGCAAGGCCATCAGCAATTCGTCCTCGACCACAGCCAGCAAATCGAATTGCGGCTCCATCACCAGCAAGTCCTCTTCGGATTCGTCGTCCTCAGCCATGGCGATGTCTTCATCGGCCACAAACCGGTACCACTGGTCAATTTCCAGCGGTGTGGTCACGGGTCCCATGCAACGCTGGCAGGTTAGCGGCAGGCTGACTTTGGCTTGAAGATGCACCCAGACATCATCTTCGGCGCCGGTGCGCGCGCGCAACTCGCCTGTGGCCCGCCAATTGATGGCCAAATCGGGCGCTGGCCCATGTGTTTCCTGGGCCAGGCGCTCCATATTTTGTAGCGGCGTGAGTTCCACCAGCGGCTCGCCGGCCTGGGCAAAGGCCGGCATGTTGAGGCGTCGGGCGTTCAGATTTTTCGACATGACAAGCAGTGTAAGAGAATCACCGCATGAGCCCTTCTGCCGCCACCCCTGACCGTACCGCCCTCCCCGGCAGCGCCGTCCGCACATTGATCCTCGGTTCCACCTCGCGCTACCGCCGCGAATTGCTGGCGCGCCTGGCCATTCCTTTCGAGGGGGTATCGCCGGAAGTGGATGAAACCCCCTTGCCCGGCGAAGCCCCGGCTGAGCTGGCACTGCGGCTGGCGCTGGCAAAAGCCCGCGCTGTGGCCACCAATTTCCCGCAGGCCGTGGTGATTGGTTCCGACCAGGTCGCCGATCTGAACGGCCTGCCGCTGGGCAAACCTGGAAACCATGAACGCGCGGTGGCCCAGTTGCGCCAGATGCGCGGCCGGACTGTGATTTTTCAGACCGCCGTGGCCGTGGTCTGCGCCGAAAGCGGCTTTGAGGAGGTCGAACTGGCGGCAGTCAAGGTCCAATTTCGCGAACTGAGTGATGATGAAATCGAGAACTACCTGCGCATCGAGCAGCCTTACGACTGCGCCGGCAGCGCCAAAAGCGAAGGCCTGGGCATTGCCCTGCTGGACTCGATAGAAAGCGACGACCCGACCGCACTGGTCGGCCTGCCCCTGATACGCACCTGCCGCATGATCCGCGCTGCAGGCATCGCGCTGCTGGCCACGCCCGGACAAATATCATGAGCGCGCCACCCAAAGGCAAGCTCTACCTGGTTCCGGCGCCGCTGGACTTTGGCTGCGATGTCCAGGCGCCATTGCAGGATGTGATCCCATTGGGCACCCTGCAGATCGCGGCCACCCTGCCCTGCTGGATTTGCGAAAACGCCAAAAGCACACGCGCCTACCTCAAGCGGGTTGGCGAGGTGCAGCCGCTGCTGCAGCCGGTGCAGGCGCTGCAGATCACGGAGCTGCCGCGCGAGGTGCATAAAAAAGGCGACCACGGCGGCGGCTTCGACGCCAAACCGCTGCTCAAGGCCGCGCTGGAAGGCCACAACATCGGCCTGGTCAGCGAAGCCGGCATGCCGGCGATTGCCGACCCTGGGTCCTCGGTGGTGCGCGCAGCGCATGAACTGGGCATCCAGGTCTTGCCGCTGACCGGGCCCATGTCGCTGATGCTGGCGCTCGCCGCGAGCGGCCTGAACGGCCAGAATTTTGCGTTTGTCGGCTACCTGCCGCAAGACGGCGGCGAGCGCAGCCAGCGTATCCGCGAACTCGAATCGCTGGCCCTCAAGACCGGTCAGACGCAGATCTTCATCGAAACACCCTACCGGAACACCGCCCTGCTGCAGGCGCTGCTGCAAACCCTGCAGGCCAATACCCGGCTGGCACTGAGCTGCGGCCTGAGTCTGCCGACGGCTTGGTCGCACAGCGCACTTGTCAGCGCCTGGAAACGCGGGAAGCCAGCGGCGCCGCTGGGCCTGCCCACGGTGTTTTGCATTGGCCGTTGAGAGACGCAGGCGCAGGGTCAAGCCGGTGACGTGCGACCGCAGCAAAAACAGGGTGCAAAGGAAATATAGGGATTTACGAAAAATTATGCATGCGTCATAATTATTCAAATTTCATAAAAATATATAAACCATGACTTTCCGTCGCACCGCCCTGGCCCAGGACATGGCCAAACAATTGCTGCAGCCCTCATTTCTCGACACGTCTTTACGATCGGGGCTCTTTCTTTCGGGGCAGAGACGGGTGGGGAAAACCACATTTCTGGCGACTGACCTCATTCCGGCGTTAGAGGATTTGGGTGCCATCGTGATGTACGTCGATTTGTGGAGTCAGCCGCAAGCCAACCCAGCGGACCTGGTTCACGACGCCATCCGAAAATCCCTGAGCGAGTTGCAGACCCCTGGTTCAGGCATTTTGCAGAAATTGAAACGGGTTGCCAGCCTGGAAGCGGGTGCCGCAGGGTTCACGTTTGGGTTCACGCTTGCGGACGTAGGCAAGGAGGGTGGCGTCAGTCTTGCCCAGGCGTTCACGGAGCTTATCGACCAGGCCAAAACCAACGTGGTGCTGATCATTGACGAAGTGCAACATGCTCTGGGAAGTGCGGAGGGTGACAACATGCTCCATGCGCTGAAAGCAACACGCGACGCCATAAACACCCGACCCGGAACCCGCGGCTACTTTCTCTTCCTCGGGACAGGGTCGCATCGCGCACGGGTTCAGGAACTCTCCATCAAAGGCAATCAGGCCTTCAACGGCGCAGTGACTCATGAGTTTCCGGTACTGGGGCGAGATTTCATTGAATACGTACTTCAACAGGTCAGGCCACAATTAGGCGCTATGGCCCCCTCGGCAAAGGTGACGGAGGAGGCTTTCCAAAGAATGGGAAGTCGACCCGAAGAGTTGATGAAAGCACTCAATGTCTTGCGCAGTTTGCCCTTGGGAGCCAACCCTGACGAGCACTTGCCAACCATTGCACAGTCACTGGGCGCTGCAGCAGCAGACATCGAGCTTCAAAAGATAGAAGCCTTGGGTCCGCTTGCAGAGGCTGTCTTTTCACGTATTTGCAGCATTGGAGGCAACGTCAAAGGGGGCTTTACGGCAGACGCACTCAAGGAGTATTCCACTCACATCGGTCGAGAAGTCACAGCTCAAGAGGTGCAGGGCGTAATTGGCTTGATGACTTCTGCCAACTTGCTCATGCGCGTCAAACACGGGCACTACGGGGTGACCGACAGCTTTGTCGAGAAAGCCTGGATGACACGTTTGCAGCCCGATCCGCTGTTGCAGCTTGAGATCTCGTCAGACCAAGGCGCCCCGACCTGAGCGACCACAAAGCGACGCCAGCTTCGCAAACCTTCAGCGAATTGAAGGAATCGCCTTGAGGCTGCGGATCGCACCATCGCCAATCGCCGCGCCAAATCGTTTGGCCAGTTTTTCAGCCACATTTTCGCGGCGTGTGTAGTCGATGATTTCCTCGGTCTTGACAATCTCGCGCGCCACATATTCGAGCGAACCGACATTGTCGGCCAGACCCAGCTCTATCGCCTGCTGGCCGGTCCAGAACAGGCCGCTGAACATGTCTGGCGTTTCCTTCAGGCGCTTGCCGCGACCGGCCTTGACGACAGTGATGAACTGCTGATGGATCTGGTCCAGCATGGTCTGCGCATAGGCGCGCTGCTTTTCGGTCTGGGGGCTGAACGGATCCAGGAAACCCTTGTTGTCGCCCGCAGTCAGCAGGCGGCGCTCGACACCGACTTTGTCCATCAGGCCGGTGAAGCCGAACCCGTCCATCAGCACGCCAATGCTGCCGACAATGCTGGCCTTGTCGACAAAAATCTGGTCGGCCGAGGCGGCCACGTAGTAGGCGGCGGAAGCGCAGGTCTCCTCGACCACGGCATACACCGGCTTTTTGTGTTTGGCTTTCAGGCGGAGGATTTCATCGCTCATCATGCCGGCCTGCACCGGGCTGCCGCCGGGCGAGTTGATCAGCAACACCACCGCCTTGGCGCCTTCGTCTTCAAAGGCAGCGCGCAGCGCGGCATTGACAAACTCGGCGCTGGCGTCGGCGCCCGCAGCGATCTCGCCCTTGATCTCGACCACCGCCGTGTGCGGCGTGCTCACGCTGGTTGCGGTGCTGCGCTGCATCGCAAACCAGACCAGGAACACAAAAAACGCCAGCCAGGACAGGCGCACGAAAGTTTTCCAGCGACGCGTGGCCTTTTGCTCGTTCAGTGCCGCAAACGCCAGTTTCTCCAGCGTGGCGCGCTCCCAGCCGGGTTTCAGGGCTGGATCGACGTTTCGGCTTGCTATGTTTTCAGGAGCTGCTGACGCAGACCCAGCAAGGGCTGAAGGCCGATTTTTATCGTAATCGGGGTCGTCGTAGGGGTCGTTGCGGTTTGAATCATTCATAGCAGGTAGTTTAAAACTCGATTGCCTTCAGTTTGTAGGAGGTATGCCAGAAAACAAGTCCACTTCGCTCGCTAAGGTCAATTTTGACCAGCCCACCCTGGCAAGGGCCGCCGCTGCAGGCGCCGGTGTCGGGGCGATAGGCCGCGCCGTGGCTGGCGCACAGCAGCCACTGGCCGCTGTCGTCGAAGACCCGGTTGGGCTGCCAGTCCAGCTCCATGGCCACATGGGTGCAGCGGTTCAGGTAGGCGTGCGGCTGGCCATTAAAACGAATGGCAAAGGCCCGGCAGGTCTGGCCGGCGTAGTTGACGTCGAAGGGTACGGCATTTTCGCCGTCGGCAAGCTCGGCGCTGCGGCACAGCGCCACCGGCGCGGGATTGGTGCCGCCAGCCTCAGGCATAACGGGCCAGCCAATCCTGCAGCTCGGTCACCGAATGGGCGATGAAACGCGGCTTGAGCACCTCGAACGCCGCGAATTCGTGCGCGCCGTAACTGACACCCACACTGGCGCAACCGGCGTTCACCGCCATCTGCAGGTCGTGGGTGGTGTCGCCAATCATCAGCGTGCGCGCTGGCGTCACGCCGAACTGGTCCATCAGTTCATGCAACATGCGCGGATGCGGCTTGCCGGCAGTTTCGTCGGCGGTGCGCGAGGCATCAAAACGGCCCTTGAGCTCGACCGCCTGCAGCGCCTCGTCCAGGCCGTGCCGGCTTTTGCCGGTGGCGACGGCCAGCTTGTGGCCGCGCGCCTTGAGCGCGGCCAGCAGCGGCAACACGCCGTCGAACAGGCTGATGTCGTTCTGGTGGGCCATGTAGTGGTGCCGGTAACGCGCGCCGAGCTCGGGGTATTTGCTCTCGGGAACGTCGGGCGCGGCATGGGCCAGTGCCTGCATCAGGCCCAGGCCGATCACGTAGCCGGCGGCCTCGTCGGTCGGCACCGTGCCGCCCACGTCGCGCACCGCGGCCTGGATGCAGCGCACGATGATCCGGGTGGAATCGAACAGCGTGCCGTCCCAGTCGAAGGCAATCAGGTCAAAGTTCAGTGGCTGGGAGGGCGACGGCATGGGTGGTGAAACTCTCAAGATCGGGAGGAAGCGCGGCCCGCAATTCAATGCGTTTGCCGCTGGACGGGTGCGTGAACTTTAACCGCCAGGCATGCAGAAACATGCGTTTGAGCGCGGCGCCGGAGGCTTCTTTTTGCAGCACCTTGTTGAGCTCGAAGTCACCGTATTTGTCGTCACCGGCAATCGGATGACCCTCGCTGGCCAGGTGCACCCGGATCTGGTGGGTGCGGCCGGTCTTGAGGGTGACTTCCAGCAAGCTGAAGCCGCCGCCGGACGCTGCCGCCTTGACCTTGACCAGGGTCACGGCACGCATGCCGTCAGGGTGGTCCTTGCCGACGACCTGGACCCGGCGCTCGCCACCCTCCAGCAGGTATTTTTGCAGCGGCTTGTCCAGCACCTTCTTGTTGGCCGGCCAGGCCCCTTTGACCATGGCCAGGTAAATCTTGTCGGTCTCGCGTTCGCGAAACTGCTCCTGCAGGTTTTTCAGCGCCACCCTTTTTTTGGCGACCAGCAGGACGCCGCTGGTTTCGCGGTCCAGCCGGTGCACCAGTTCCAGGAAGTGCGCGTCCGGCCGCGCCATGCGCAACTGCTCGATCACGCCGAAAGCCACGCCGCTGCCGCCGTGCACGGCCACACCCGCCGGCTTGTCGATCGCCAGCACATGGTCGTCCTCGAACAGGATGGGGAACTCACGCGAGGGCGCATAACCGCCCGTGCTGGACGCCGCGCCGTGGCGTGCGATCTCGACCGCCATGGCTTCGGCTTTCTGCTCGGCTCGCTCCGAGATCCGCACCGGCGGCAGGCGCACCAGGTCGCCGGCTTCAATCCGGGTATCGGCTTGCACCCGGCCCTTGTTGATGCGCACCTCGCCGCTGCGGATGATGCGGTAGACATGGGTTTTGGGCACCCCTTTGAGCTGGCGGATCAGAAAATTGTCCAGGCGCTGGCCGGCTGAGTCCTCGTCCACAGTTACAAATGTGGCTTGCAGGGCCGCTTTTTCAGGCCCGGCAGAGACGCTTTGCGCGGCGGCGGCAGGCGCGGCGTCCCCCGCCAGCGAGGCGTTTGCGGGTTTACCCGTGCGAGCTGTTTTGGCTGAACCTGCGCCTATAATGTGTTTCACTAGCGACAAGCTGTAAGTGGTTGATTTGTCTGGGAGTTTAGTCCACACACCGATCAACCCACTGCCAACAGCCTTGCTGGAAGGTCGACGCCACTGGCAGCAAATGCCTGCAAGCGCACGGTGCCAGGCACCCCGCGGCAGAAAAATGTTGTGCAGACGAGTCGACGTTTTGCGAACACAACTACGGAATACGATGTGTTCAGCCCTGCGGGCTGGACACGGATAGCAGCGAAATCTGGTCTTTGAATGGGTAGCCTCTTGACAACACTGGTCGTACTGATGAACACATGCCTGCGGCGCTTTTTAGCCCCGCTTTTTGGCATTAATCAGCCGCCAGCCCTTGTCCTGCGGGCGCAAGCAGCTACTGAATTTGTAGCAATCACCCGTCGGACCCCGGCTCGCCCCATCCACGCGCCTACGCCCAGACTGCACAGCTAACCGGTTTTTTCCGGTTCGCTGTTGCGCCGTCAAAGGCTCTCCGGCAATTCCCCACGTTCGCACATCGTCTGCTCCTGGCGTCGTTTGCCCGTTTTTCGGGCAGTGATGTTTGAGACAGAGAAGAACGAAGGAAATCCCATGAAACGCATGCTGGTCAATGCCACCCAGTCGGAAGAACGCCGCCTGGCCATCGTCGACGGACAAAAACTCCTCGACTACGAAATCGAAATTGAAGGGCGCGAACAGCGCAAGGGCAACATCTACAAGGCCGTTGTGACACGCGTCGAGCCCTCGCTCGAAGCCTGTTTTGTCGACTACGGCGAAGACCGCCACGGCTTTCTGCCCTTCAAGGAAATCTCCAAGCAGTACTTCGCCCAAGGCGTGCCGGTCAGCCAGGCGCGCATCCAGGACGTGATCCGCGAAGGCCAGGAAATCCTGGTCCAGGTCGAAAAAGAAGAACGCGGCAACAAGGGCGCGGCCCTGACCACCTTTGTCTCGCTGGCAGGCCGTTATGTGGTGCTGATGCCCAACAACCCGCGCGGCGGTGGCGTCAGCCGCCGCATCGAGGGCGAGGACCGGGCCGAGCTCAAGGAAAACATGGACCAGCTGGAATACCCGGCTGGCGCCAGCATCATTGCGCGCACCGCCGGCATTGGCCGCAGCGCCGCCGAGCTGCAATGGGACCTGAACTACCTGATCAAGCTCTGGACCGCCATCGACGGTGCTGGCAAAGAGGGCAAAGGCGCCTTCCTGATTTACCAGGAATCCAGCCTGGTGATCCGCGCCATCCGCGACTACTTCAACAGCGACATCGGCGACATCCTGTTCGACACCGACGACGTTTACGAACAAGCGCGCCAGTTCATGGCCCACGTGATGCCCGAGCACGAGCACCGCGTCAAGCGTTACCGCGATGACGCGCCGCTGTTCAGCCGTTTCCAGATCGAGCACCAGATCGAGTCGGCCTATGCGCGCACCGTGCAGCTGCCTTCCGGCGGCGCCATCGTGATCGACCACACCGAAGCGCTGGTGTCGGTGGACGTCAACTCGGCCCGCGCCATCAAGGGCGGCGACATTGAAGAGACCGCCACCCGCACCAACCTCGAAGCCGCCGACGAAGTCGCGCGCCAGATGCGTTTGCGCGATCTGGGCGGCCTGATCGTCATCGACTTCATCGACATGGAAGAGTCGCGCAACCGCCGCGACGTCGAAAACCGCCTACGCGACGCGCTGCGCCAGGACCGCGCACGTGTGCAGTTCGGCACCATCAGCAAGTTTGGCCTGATGGAAATGAGCCGCCAGCGCCTGCGCCCTGCCTTGTCGGAAGGCGCATCCATTCCTTGCCCGCGTTGCGGCGGCTCCGGCCACATTCGCGACACCGAAAGCTCGGCGCTGCAGATTCTGCGCATCATCCAGGAAGAGTCGATGAAAGACAGCACGGCTTCGGTGCTGTGCCAGGTCCCGGTCGATGTCGCGTCTTTCCTGCTCAACGAAAAACGCTCTGAAATCGCCAAGATCGAAATGAAACAGCGCATCAATGTGCTGCTGGTGCCTAACAAGACGCTGGAAACGCCCAATTACAAACTTGAGCGCCTGAAACACGACGACCCGCGCCTGGACAACATCGAAGCCAGCTACAAGATGGCCGAAGAGATGGAAGACCCGACCACGGTCACGCGCCGCAGCCAGGAAAAACACAACAAGCAGGAACCAGTCATCAAGGGCGTGTTGCCCGATGCACCTGCACCGCAGGCGATCCCGAAACCCGTGCCTGTGGCGGCCGCACCCCTTGCGCCGGCACCGGTCCGCGCCGTGGCTGTCGCGCCTGCTGAAAAAAGCTTCTTTGCCAAGCTAAAAGAGTTTTTTGTCGGCGCCGAGACAGCCCCTGTGGCCGCTCCTGCCCGCGAAGAGAAAAAAGACGAACGCGGCGGCGAAGCGCGTCGTGACGGACGCGGCGAACGCAGCGGCGAACGCAGCGGCCGTGACGGACGCCGTGGTGGACGTGGCGGACGCGGCGAAGGCCGTGCCGGCGAAGCGCGCGGCGAGGGCCGCACTGACCAGCCGCGCGAAGCGCGCGGCGAGCGCGGTGAACGTGGTGAGGGCCGCAGCGGCGAACGCCGTGAACGCAGCGAAGGTCGTGGTGACCGTCCGGTCACCGAAGGCCGTCCTGAAGGCCAGCGCCCCGAGCGCCCGGCCGGTGAACGCAATGAGCAGCCGCGTGAGCCTCGCGAAGCCCGTGAACCGCGCGAACCGCGCGGCGAGCGTCCGGACCGTGGCGAAGGCCAGGCTGCTGGCGCCGAGGGCCGCGAAGGCCGTGGCCGCCGTGGCCGCGGTGGTGATCGCGGTGAACGTGGCGAGCGCGCACCGCGTGATGCAGAGCAGCAGGAGCAAGCGCTGGCCAACCAGGCGGCGATGGCTGTAGCGATGGCCAGTGATAACGCACCGCGCCAGGAACGCGCAGTTGAAGCCAGTGCCGACGGTGAACGCCAGGACCGCAACAACGAAGCCCGCCCCGAAGGTCAGGGTCGCCGTGAACGTGGTGAGCGCGGTGAGCGTGGCGGAGAACGTGGTGAGCGCGGCAATGGCCGCCGCAACGAACGCCGTGACGACCGCACCGACGGCAGCGCGGCACCGGTTGCCGGCGCCCAAGCCGACAGCTTTGACGCCGCCCACCCGGCCGTTGTGGCCAGCATGGACGAAGCCGGCAACCCGGTGGCACCCGCCTCTTCGACCGATGTTCAGCCCCGTGCCGACGGGGAAGAAGGCGGCGACCGCCAGCCGCGCGAGCGCCGCAGCCGTGACCGTTATGGCCGCGACCGCCGCGAGCGTTCCGAGCGCGGCGATCAGCCGGCAGAAGGCAGTGCCGATGGCCACGCACCGCAAGCTGCAATTGCCGACAATTCAGAGTCAAATCAGCCTGCAGCCCATGAACAGCGGGCGCAGACAGCTCCTGAATTCATAGCGCCTACCGAACCGGTACGCGCCCCGCAGGTGGCGCCGCAAGCCGCACCGGTGGCCGCCGCGCCAATCGTGGTGGCCGCAGCCGCAGCAGCGGCCGGCCGTGCGTTGCCGAAAGTGCAGGGTTACGACCTGCCGCTGCAGGACCTGGCCCAGGTGGCCCAGTCCTCCGGCCTGCAGTGGGTCAACTCGAACGCCAACAAGATCGCCGAAGTCCAGGCCGCGATGGCCGCCGAGCCGAAACCGATCCACGTGCCACGCGAACGCGCGCCGGCAGCCCAACTGGACAGCGGTCCGCTGGTGCTGGTCGAGACCAAACGCGATCTGCGCGACACGACCCTGCCGTTCGAGCAGGCCGCTGCTGCCGCACCGGCCGCAGGTGAACGCGCAGAGTAGTCTGCCTGACTGATCAAAGGCAGCTCTTGGGCTGCCTTTTTTTCGCCTGTCCGAGGCGATCGCATCACTCGATGCAATGCCCTGCATCCCGTAAGCATCGATTTGTCGGGGTTTGCCAGCAAGCCGGGTCTCGCCCCGGCGGGCGACTTACTTTCTCTTGCGT
>Ga0308009_10002040_pt1 | contig 10807 bp, 9 predicted proteins | sample Neamet127_FD_203134 | JGI IMG/M metagenome (GOLD analysis project Ga0308009, IMG submission 203134) | Marine microbial communities from water near the shore, Antarctic Ocean - #127 | ecosystem: Environmental > Aquatic > Marine > Unclassified | place: Southern Ocean | collected 2014-07-24
CGCCTGGTAGGCCTGGGCTCCAACGACTTCTACGGCGCCCACCTGGACGAGCGGCTGGCGACGGCGCGCAAGGCACTGGACTTGTCATGGCGGACGTGATCCGCCATCCGGCAACTTGGGCCGACTGCGGCAAGGGGATGGATCCCGGCTCAAGGCCGGATGACAGCCAAGCGGGGCAACAGATTTGCTCCTGATTTAATAGCTGAAGACGCATGCTGTACAAGGGCTAGAGGCCGATTTATCCTTAAAACTCAGGCCAAAAAGGGGATCAAGGCCGGTTTTAGCCGGATTTCAAGCATTAAATCGCCTTCTAGCCCTTACCCAGCAAGCATGAGGCGCTACTAAAAATATAGCATGGCGCTGGCCAGGGCAGAACGGTCGGCGCAGCGGTTTTACAGTCTCTCGTCGCAGATCCAACGCGAACGCAAGGACTACTACGACTTGTTGGAGCAAACCTAAAAAGGCGTCATGGACGTCACGCCCTGGTTGAAATGGTTTCTGGGATGCCTGCTGCGCGCCGTGGAGGGCGCGGAGGCCACGCTCTCAGAGGTCATGGGCCGCGCCCGCTTCTGGCAGCGCTGGGCAGAAATGCCGATGAACGAAAGACAGGTCAAGCTGGTGAGCCGCTTGCTCGATGGCTTTGATGGCAAGCTGACCAGCAGCAAGTGGGCGATGATTGCCAAGTGCTCGGCGGATACCGCGCTGCGGGACATCAACGAACTGGTGACTGCGGGTGTGTTGAAAAAATCGGAATCGAGGGGGCGGAGTACGAGCTATGAATTGTCGGTCTTCATGCCCCTGTAAAGGCAAACAGGGCTTCGTAATGGGTTTCGACTCTGATTGAAAGGCGCGTGGCCACCTATTGACTTCCACTTGCAAAACACGCGGTATTCCTTTCATCACCTGCGTGAGCAGCGCATAAAATACGTGGCTTGCCAATAGTCAAATGCCAATAGGGCACAGTCACTGACAGCGGCAAAACCGGGGCCTCGGTCATGGAAGAAGGCCGACCGGTCCAGAAGACGCCTGGCTTTCAACGCTGTACGATCATTCCTGATACCCGCAACACCCCGGAGGCCGAATGACCACCACTACCCACGAAACACGCACCCACATGGCGCTGCGTCAAAACGCAGAGGTCAAGCTTCAAGCAGGCATTGCACCCGGTACCCAGGGCTGGACCGTCGGTACCGCAGCGCTGACGCTGCTGCACAGTCTTGCCAGCAACCCGAGCACTGCCAGTGATGCGCTCAAGCTGCTGCACGAGCTGCAAGTGCACCAGGTCGAACTTGATCTGCAGCATGAACACATGGAAGAAGATCGCAAGGAGCTCACGCAGCTAGCCGATCATTACGCCGAGCTCTACGATTTCGCGCCGGTTGCATATTTCACGGCAGACAAAACAGGCAACATCATCGAAGGAAACCTCACAACGACACGCATGCTGGGTACCACGCGGGATGACCTGGAGGGGCGCAGTATCGACAGCCTGGTAACACCCGACAGTGGTCCTGCAGTGCGTGCTTTGCTGGAGCAGGCGCGCAGCAGTGGCATGCGTCAGAGCTGCAGGGCGCAGGCCGGCGATGGGTCGGGTTGGCTGGAATTGACGGCGATTGCCTCGCCCCAAGGACCCTACTGCCTGGTGGTCGCCACGGCTTTGCCCGCCCCCCCCCCGCCCCCCCCGGGCCCCTGCCCCGCCCCCCCCCCCCCCCCGCGCTTCAAGCTGGCTGAGCCGGGAATGAGCACGCAGGGCTCACCCTTGCTGTCGCGCGCCACGATACAGGCCAACCGCCTGCTGGCAGTCATGCCGGACGACGCACTGGAACGTCTGTTGCCGGCCATGCGCACGGTCAGTCTGAAAGCCGGGGACGTGCTTTACGACCAGGGCACGGATCTGACACATCTGTATTTTCTGGCCGACACCATAGCCACGCTGCTGCTCAAGCTGGAAGGTCGCAATGCCACGAAGGTGGCTGTGGTGGGAAACGAAGGCGTTGTCGGGGTATCGGCCTTCATGGGCGGGTCGCAGCCGCCTGGCTCTGCCGTGGTACTGAGCCCCGGCCATGCATTCAGCATACCGGCAGCCACCCTGAAGGCCGAATTTGATCGCATGGGCCCGGTCATGCGCCTGCTGCTGCGCTACACGCAGTCGCTTGTGACGCAAATGGCCCAGACGGCGGTATGCAACCGTCACCATGTCGTGGAGCAACAGCTCTGCGCATGGCTGCTGGCATGTCGGGACCGGCTGAAGGATCAGGAGATGACCGTCACCCAGGAGGTCATTGCCGGCTTGTTGGGCGTGCGCCGCGAAGGTATTACTGAAGCGGCTGGCACTCTGCGCGCACTGGGGTTGATTGCCTACAGCCGCGGCCATATCAGCGTGCTGAACCACGAAGGCGTACAAGCCAGGGCCTGCGAGTGTTACCAGGTGGTCAAGCGGGAGACAGAGCGCCTGTTGCCCGACCGGCCGGCCATCTGAGACGGCATACCTCCGGGGCAATCCAAACACGCACAGCACACCGCTCAGCGCATACTAAGCACATGATTTCAGCAGCAGCCGTCGATCCGAAAGACTCTCTGCACGAGCCAGTGTGCATTGTCGGCATTGGTGCTTCCGCCGGAGGTCTGGCGGCGCTGGAAGAATTTTTTGGACAGGTTCCGGCCGACAGTGGCCTGGCCTATCTGGTGGTGCAGCATCTGGACCCGACACAAAAAGCCATGCTGGCTGAGCTGCTGCAGCGGGTTACGTCCATGCCCGTACGCGAAGCGGAAAACGGCAAGCGAATCAAGCCCAACTGTGTGTATGTGATTGCGCCCAACACCGAGCTCAGCCTGAACGGCGGCTTGCTGCGCCTGGACAAGCCCACCGAGCCACGCGGCATGCGCCTGCCTGTCAATATCCTGTTTTCTTCACTCGCCCGGGCTCAGGGTGAACGCGCGATTGCCGTGGTGCTGTCGGGCATGGGGTCCGACGGTACGCTGGGCTTGCAGGCGGTCAAGGCCATGGGCGGCCTGATTCTGGTGCAGCAGCCAGACACCGCGCAGTTCGACGCCATGCCCACCTCCGCGATTGCCTCGGGCTGTGCCGACATCATTGCCCCGCCGGCAGCGCTGCCCGGCCACATCTTTAACTACATCACCCGGTTACCTGCGCCGCGCAAAGCCGACATCGCAGCCGAAAACGAGAGCGCAGCGCCCGCTGACATCGTGGGCAATTCATTGCAGGAGATTTTCAAGCTCTTGCAAGACCAGACTCGCCACGACTTTTCAAATTACAAGCCCAACACCTTGAACCGCAGGATAGAGCGCCGCATGGCCATCCATGCGATTGCAACACCGGCCTTGTACGCTGAATTTTTGCGGCACAACAAGCAGGAAATCGACCTGCTGTTCAGGGAACTGTTGATCGGTGTCACCAGCTTTTTCCGTGACGCACCGGTCTGGCGACATCTGGCCGACGTCACCTTGCCGGAACTGTTGGCGCGCCGCGCGCCGGGCGACAAGTTGCGCGCCTGGGTGGTCGGCTGCTCAACCGGAGAAGAGGCCTATTCGCTGGCGATGGTCTTTGCCGAGGTGACCGAGCGCCTGCCGCAATACGCCGACTGCAGCCTGCAGATATTCGCCTCCGACCTGAGCCCAGACGCCATCACCACCGCGCGCCGTGGGCAGTACCCACCCTCCATCAGCGACGCTGTGTCACCTCAGCGTTTGACGCAGTTTTTTACTCTGATCGGCAGCAGCTATTGCATTGCCAAGCGCATTCGTGACATGGTGCTGTTTGCGCAGCACGACGTGATACTTGACCCGCCGTTTACCAAGCTTGATCTGCTGTCCTGCCGCAACCTGATGATTTACTTCGAAGCAGCGTTGCAGCGCCGCTTGCTGCCGCTGTTTAATTACAGCCTGCGACCCGGCGGCGTGATGCTGCTGGGAAGCTCGGAGACGGTGGGGCGGTTCAATCAGCTGTTTGTACCGCTCGAATCAAAGCTCCGGTTGTATCTGCGTCTGGACAGTTCCGGAGGCAGCAATCCGGACTTTCTACTCAAGTCGCTCCCGCCCCTTTCCAGGATCAAAAAGGAACATCCCATGTCACCACCATCTGCCCCGGACACGACCGCCATGGAAAACCTGCAAGCGGCAGCCGATCGGGTCTTGCTGCAGGTCTATGCGCCTGCGGCCGTCGTGGTCAACGCCACCGGCGACATCATCTACATCAGCGGACGCACCGGCAAGTACCTGGAACCCGCTGCAGGCAAGGCCAACTGGAACTTTCACGCCATGGTGCGCGAGGGCCTGCGTTCGCCCTTGGCCGACGCCCTGAAGCTGGCTGCCACCCAAACGGAGGCGGTCCACCTGACCCATCTGCGAACCCACCTGGCCGGCGACGCACAGATTGTCGATGTCACCGTGCAGGCGATCCGGGAGTCTGCGGCTCTGCAAGGCATGCTGATGATCGTGTTTCGCGACGTGGCGACAGAACCGGCTGGCCGGGGCCGTCGCAAAACGCAAACAGCGCTGGAAACCGCACATGCAGCCGAGGTGCAGCAGTGCCGCGATGAAATTGAGACACTTCGCGAAGAAACGCGCGCCTCCAAGGAAGAGCTGCAGTCGGCCAACGAGGAGTTGCAGTCCACCAACGAAGAACTTCAATCCGCCAACGAAGAGCTGACGACGTCAAAAGAAGAAATGCAGTCGATGAATGAGGAGCTGCAAACCATCAACGCCGAGATGCAAACCAAGCTGGACGATCTGGCACTGGCCCAGAGCGACTTGAAAAACCTGCTCAACAGCACCGACATCGCCATGCTGTTTTTGGACAAAAAACTGAACGTCAGACGTTATACCGAGCGGGCGTCCAAGATCATCAGCCTGCGTGAGAGCGACGTTGGCAGGCCGTTAAGCGACCTCACCACCAGCCTGCAGTACCCGACCTTGCAGGACGACACGAACGAGACCGTGCGTACCCTGGTGATTACAGAAAAGCAGATTCTCACCAGCGACGCGCGCTGGTTTTCGGTGCGCATCATGCCTTACCGCCGCATCGACAATGTGATCGACGGCGCCGTCATCACTTTTGTGGACATCACCGAGACAAAGGCGCTGGAGTCACGGCTGCGGAAAGATTCGTCGAGTTGATGGCGGGTCGATGCGACTTATTTCATCGCACCGAACACCCGCTTCAAAATCGCGCTACCGGTGCCCACCGGGTCTTGACGAATCTTCTTTTCTTCTTCGCCAATGACCAGCTAGAGCCCTTCGAGCGACTTGCCGGTGGCGTTGTGCTGGAGGCGGGCATCTTCCTTTTTGACCCGACTCCATCCGGCGAAGCTGAATCGGGAGGTCGGGTCGGATTCAGGCCCAGTACGGCCTGGGCGCGGCTCTAAAAACAGCAAGTCTTGTCGAACTGGTCATATCGTCATGGGTTGCAAAAATCGCAGCGGCCCGGGTCGGCGGAGCCCGCGTCGGCGCGCTCGCGCACCACGCGATGCGCGCACTTGAGGCATCCGTCCACCTCGGCGCGGGTCTCGCGCGTGGGCGCGCCGCAGTCCGCGCACGCCAGTCCGGCCAGCCGCTCCACGAGCGAGAATCCCGGGGTGCCACAGGCCGGGCACAGGGCGCAGAGCTTTTTTGCCAGGTCCTCGGCCGCGAGCCGGATGTTCTCCATACGCATCGGATTGGCATTGGCACGCACGTCGGTCTCCAGAAACACACGACCGCGAACCGATTGGTCCCGCGCCCAAACAAACGCCGCCTCCAGCTCTGCCCAGGCGGCGATCCCTTTGCGGATGCGCGGGTCATTCTCGCCGTCGGGGCGCAGCACCAGATGGTGCTCGGGAAATCCCGATTGACGAGCAAAGGATTCAGCCCCGGCCCAGTCGGCCGTCAGCAGGTGGGAGAAAGTCGCCTTGCCCTGGGCCACGCCGACGACCTCCAGCTCGCGCTCATCGTCGATCCAGACCAGCAGCTCCAGGTTCCAGGGAAACATCCCCGTGAACGGATCCGGGCCGAAGGAGCCCTCGCTGGCAAGGCCCAGCGGCAGCCCCGCCAGTTCCATGCCGATGCGCGCCTTCTTGCGCGCCGCCTCAAGTTGGGTGCCGGCGCGCGCAATGTCGCGGGTGAAGGTCCCCAGCAGATCGGTGTCGTAACCCGCCACGCGTTCCACCCGGCAGCCGAGCGCAAGCGCCAGCACTGGTGCGATGACGCGCTCCTTGCCATGCTGGGTGAGCAGGGCGATACGCTGACCGGCATAGACGGCGACATGGTCTGAATCACCGCGTGCAGTGCTGGTCATGGGCGCTCCCTGTGCCGTCGGCGCGGAGGAGTCTTCCACGTTAGCTGGAACTCAAGCTCCCCGGTGCCGCCCTCGCGCTCGTGCTCGACGCCGAACGTGGCATCGCGTGGCACGACGATACGCTCGCCCAGCACCTGGATGGAGAACCGTTCGCCGCGCTCCAGGGCGTCGGCCAGTCGGCGCAGCTTGACGATGAACGCCTTGCGCCCTACAACCTTCTCGATGTCCCACCGCATAAGATTTTCCCCTCAGTCGAACAGATCGCGCAGGAAGGACTTGCGCGGCTTGCCCCGGTACTCGTCATCGTCGCGATCCAGCTACACGCCACGGCATTCGGAACAGTCGTCGATCTCGATGCCTTGTCTACCGGTCATCACCAGGTTTGCGTTTTTGCATGCCGGACATTTGATGGTCTTTCTCCTTCAGACGTTTTAGGGAAGCGCTGAACAAGTCCCCTGCGGCGCGCGATCCCGGCTGCCGCGCCTTCGCAAGGACTTATTCAGCGCTTCCTTAGCGTGGACTGTGAACTTGATAGACCCAGACGGCGGCCGGCGGCAAGTTGGAGAAAACCCGGGCGACCCGCCTGCCCGATACACCCAGCGCAGCGGCAAGCACCTCCGGAATCGGCGGCAGCGGGGAGTAGGTGAATTGCACCAGCACACCGCCCACCCCCAGGTTGGAGAATATCTGAATCAGCACCCGCAGGCGCTGTCGGCGCGTCATGCTGAGCAGCGGCAAACTCGAAACCAGCGTGCCAGGACACCCCACCCCGGCCTGATTCAGTAGCCGGCCCAGGTGGGCTGCGTCTCCACGCAGCGCGACAACCCCCGGGAAGCGCCCTTCCATTTCGCCAAACAGTTCCGGGTCCTTCTCAACCAGAATCAGTTGATCTTCCCTGACGCCCCGCGCGATCAAGGCACGGGTAATCGCGCCGGTACCGACCCCGAGTTCAACCACCAGTCCACGCCCCGGGTCGACCTGCGCCGCCATCGCTTGAGCCAGACGCAATCCGCTCGGCAACAACGCCCCGGCCTGCCGCGGATTGCGTAACCAGGCGGACAGGAACTGCACATTGTGCGCAGGGTTCATTGCTGATTTGTTTGCATGTTGCCATCATGCGCTTTCTTGCCCGTGCGCCGCCTGCGCCACCACTTTTCCAGACCAACCACCGGCAGGATGACGGCGCCGACGAGGATGCTCGCGAGCACGTCGCCCAGGGCAAGGGGGGCGGAAGCGAAGATCGCGTGCATGAACGGGGCGTAGATGAACATCGCCTGCAGCGCGAGGATTGAAGCGATCCCGATGAACACGGTCTTGTTGCTGAACACGCCGATCTCCCAGATCGAATCGCGCAGCGAACGGCAATTGAGCAGGTAGAAGATCTGGAACATGATCACTGTGGTGACGGCCATCGTCTGCGCCTTGGCCAGCGCTTCCGGCCCGCCAGCTCCCGCAGCCTCGAACTCGTAGAGGAAGAGCCCGATTGCGCCGGCAGTCATCAGGATCGCGACCACGAAAGTACGTAAGACGATAAACCCGCTCAGCACCGGTGCGCCCGGGTCGCGGGGCGGACGGCTCATGATGTCGGGCTCTTTCGCCTCGAACGCCAGGGGCAGCGCCAGCGCCACCGCCGCCACCAGGTTGATCCACAGGAGCTGCGCCGGCGCCATCGGCAACAACAGCTCGCGCACCGTCTGCGCCGCGCCCGCGATGACGTGGGTGGCCTCGACGAACGGGAAGAAGCCCACCGCCCACATCAGGATCAGCGCCAGCCCAAGGTTGGTCGGCAGCACGAAGGCGAGCGACTTGATGAGGTTGTCGTAGACGCGCCGTCCTTCCTCGACCGCTGCGGCGATGGAAGCGAAGTTGTCATCGGCGAGAACGATCCCCGCGACTTCCTTGGTGACGCTGGTGCCGGTGATGCCCATTGCCACGCCAATGTTGGCTTGCTTGAGCGCGGGCGCGTCGTTGACGCCGTCGCCGGTCATCGCAACCACCTCATAGCGGCTCTGCAGGGCGCGCACCAGGCTGAGCTTGTGCTCCGGGGCGACGCGCGCAAAGACGTTGCAGGCGCCCGCCGCATCGCGCAGTTGCGCCTCAGACATTGTCGCGAGCTGGGCGCCGGTGATCGCCAGCGGCGCGCCGGGCTGCCTCGGCAGGATGCCGAGTTGCCCCGCAATCGCCTGCGCCGTCCCCTGGTGGTCGCCGGTGATCATCTTCACTGTGATGCCGGCCTGATGACAGAGCTTGATCGCCTCGATTGCCTCCGGGCGCGGCGGGTCGATCATGCCCTGGAGCCCGAGCAAAGTGAAGCCGCTTTGCGTGTCGTGCATCTCGATGCCGGTCTGCCCGTGCGCGGGCTTGGCGGCGAATGCCAGCACGCGCATTCCCCTGGCGGCCAGCGCGTCGACCTGGCGCAGCACACTGGCCGTGTCGAGCATGCCGTCCGGCGCGCTGAGGCAGCGTTTCAGCACGGCCTCCGGCGCACCCTTGAGCAGGATCCGCCCGCCGTCCTGCGCGTGCAGCGTGGCCATGAACTGGTTCTCGGACTCGAACGGAATCGCGTCCAGGCGCTGATGCTGTGCCCGCGCCTGTTCCACGTCCAGACCGATCTTGCCGGCGGCGACGACCAGCGCGCCCTCGGTGGGATCGCCCTGAATCTTCCAGTACCCCGCTTCGTTGGTCAGCGAGGCGTCGTTGCACAGCGCACCGGCCAGCAACAGATCTGTTATCTCCGCAGGCACAACCGTGACGGGCGTGCCGCTACGCAGCAACTCCCCTTTGGGTGCATAGCCAACGCCCGATACCGCAACGCCGCCGGACGCAGGCGTCCAGATTTCCTGCACGGTCATCTCGTTGCGGGTCAGGGTGCCGGTCTTGTCGGAGCAGATCACGGTGGTAGAACCAAGGGTTTCGACAGCGGGCAGCTTGCGCACCACGGCGCGCCGCGCCGCCATGCGCTGCACACCAATCGCCAGCGCGATGGTCACGATGGCCGGCAGCCCTTCGGGGATGGCACCGACTGCCAGTGCGACGGCGAAGATGACCGACTCACGCAGGGCCGGGAGCCAGGCGACACCGGTCTCGGACATGGCTCGCCAGGTTCCCAGCACCAGCATCGCCAGCGCAATGAGGGTGATCGCGACAGTGATGTACAGGCCGATTTTGGCCAGCGCCTTGGTCAGCGGCGTCTGCAGATCGGTCGTCTCCCTGAGCATGGTGGAGATGCGGCCAAGCTCGGTCCTGGCGCCAGTCTCGACGACCACCGCGGTCCCCGTCCCGTAGGTCACCAGCGTGCCGCCAAAAACCATGCACCTGCGGTCGCCGATGCCCGACTCGGCTGCCACCGGGGCTAGGTGTTTTTCCGTCGGCACGGACTCGCCGGTGAGCGCAGCTTCTTCAATCTGCAGGCTGCGCATCTGGATCAGTCGCATGTCCGCTGGCACTTTGTCGCCGCTGGCGAGCAGGACCACATCGCCGGGCACAAGCTCAGCGGCCGGAAGGGTAAGCTTGCGTCCCTCGCGCAGGGCGAAGACGTTCTCCGGCACCATCAACGAGAGCGCCTCGATCGCCTTGCCGGCTTTGAACTCCTGCACAAAACCGATGATTGTGTTGAGCGCGACCACCGCCAGGATCACCAGTCCATTCTTGATCCCGCCGGTCGGGTCGACGGCCATCGCGACCACCGCCGACACCAGCAGTACCCAGATCAGTGGGTTGTTGATCTGCCGCCAGATCAAATCGAGGGCGGTGTCGCCCTTGCCCCGAGGGATGACATTGGGGCCGTGGGTCTTCAAGCGCTCTGCGGCATCCGCCTGGGTGAGCCCTTCAGGGCGGGTTCTGGTGTGGGCGACGACATCATCCGCGCTCAGGACGTGCCACGGTTGCCGCGCCGGCACCCCCACGGCCTCGCTGGACTCGCCCTGCATGGCAATCAATTGCCGGCAGCGAGAAACAACGACGCCAAAGCCGTACCGACGCCGGCTGGAACGCCGTAACGTTCCAGCTTGGACGCCGCGTCCCCCGCAATGATTTTGACGGGCACAGTTGTCAATTCAATCACTTGGTTGGTCGTCGAGTTCTCGATCATCCGGATCAGTGAGTTCTTGCGCACGGTGCTCATCACGATATGGTCGCAGCCAAGACGCCGCGCCAGGTCGGCAATGACGGACGCCTTTTCCCCCAGCTTGATGTGCGCTTCATAGGGCACCGCGAACCTGTCCAGCATCTGCCTGGCGGGCAGCAGTGCCAGCTCGGCTTGGTCGCGGCGGAATGCATCGCGATCTTCTCTGCTCACAAATCGCGCTATGTAATTGGATAACGGCGCCTGAACGTTCAAGAGATGAATCTCCAGCGCCGCGTTTTTCCTGAATTCATGGATGGCGTGTCGCACCGCATGAAGCGAATTGCTTCTGCCTTCGACGGGAATGAGTATTTTCAACATGGTGTAGTTTCCTTTCTAGTGGTCAGCTCGGGCCAGGGGGACGTAGCGAAGAACAGGATGATGACGAATGA
>Ga0308009_10002042_pt1 | contig 10804 bp, 7 predicted proteins | sample Neamet127_FD_203134 | JGI IMG/M metagenome (GOLD analysis project Ga0308009, IMG submission 203134) | Marine microbial communities from water near the shore, Antarctic Ocean - #127 | ecosystem: Environmental > Aquatic > Marine > Unclassified | place: Southern Ocean | collected 2014-07-24
AGTTCGAACTACTACTTCTTGTGATGCTAGATTGAGCAGCGTGGCAAGAATGGCAAACAAACTATATTTGAAAGGAATTGTCATCGGTTGGAGTTTCAGTGAGTGAGTATCGCTGTAGTTATCTACAACGGTTTATCGGCCTGAATGGAAAGACTGTTATGCTCTAAGGGCACGCTACACTTATAATTCTCGTGTTACTGAACTCATACAGAAGGTTTTATGTCAGGTATTCTACTTTTTACGCAAGCTCTCGCTCGAGATGTCGGCAAGCTAATCGTCAACGAACGCGCCAATGCAGCGCTGACTCATGCTTATAAAAATGGTGACGAACTAGTTACTAACGCTGATATCAAAGCTGATCAATTTATCTGTGAGGCTATCGCTCGGCAGTTTCCAGAGCATCAAATCATCTCGGAAGAATCTTCACCAGATCTGGGTGCGGTTCAGAAAATTTCGACTCCTTTGTGGATTATTGACCCAATTGACGGCACGGTAAATTATGCGCATGGGCACAATCATTCCGCGATCTCCATAGCCTATGTGGAAGGTGCCCAGACCAGAGTGGGTGTAGTGTATAACCCGTTCAGTGAAGAGCTATTTCATGCCGAATCGGGGGAGGGAGCCTTTCTCAATGGTAATCCGATTTCTGTATCGAGCGAGGCAGAGCTCAGGCGTTCTTTGATAGCTACTGGCTTTCCCTATGACAAATCAACGTTAGCCCCAATGATTCCGCGTTTGCACACGGTGCTGTCCAACTGTGCGGACATCCGTCGCATTGGGTCAGCGGCATTAGATATCTGTTTTCTAGCTATGGGTAGGCTAGAAGGTTACTACGAAAGCCTCAGTATTTGGGACTTCGCCGCCGCGCGACTGATTGCTCTTGAGGCGGGTGCAGAGTGTGGCCATTTTAGTGAGGTGCCAACTGGCATCGATCCACAATTCTATGACCAAGATATCCTTATTGCTAATCCTATGGTTTATCCGCTGCTTAGAGAGCTTCTGCAGGAGGCAGATAACGCCAGTAATAGCTAATCGTCATCTTCAAGACTAGCCGCGAATAGCCAATTCGACTTGGCACATCTAACGTCGGCCGCTCATCGCTAAGCAAAAATGAACATTAATATTTTCCATTTATTTCATAGTTTTATAGTGCTTTAAGATTATCTATACGATTTTTTTATTGCGCTTTAACTTCTCTGTCAGAGAGAAGGGATTATTTACTAAAAACGTATAACTCAATTATAAGAGGTTAAGGTTCCTGACAAATGCACAAATTTACCCGATGAAGCGAATTGGTTTTCGTTGACTGAAGGTGGTTTAGTTCGTAGTCTGTCGGAACTATTCAGCGATAATATTCTCGCTGTACAATCTCGAGGCCTGAATCCCCTGTACCATGCGGCCTTCAGAGATAAATGATTAGTAAAAGTTGAGGAGATAAACTAGTGAAGAGCGTTAATTTATTAAAGGTAGCAGCCGCATCAATATTGTTGATTCCTTCAATTAGCAGCGCGGCCGACAGGGTGGGAGATTTTTCACTTCTGGACCAGAATGGCTATCACCATAGCATGAGCTGGTACGACGATCATAAGATGATTGCTCTATTAGTGCAGGCGAATGACAGCCAGGCTGCTGCGGATGCATTACCGGCGTTTGATGCCTTAAAGGCGAAGTACGATAGCCAGGGCATTGAGTTCATGATGATTAACTCAATGGGAAAACTTAACCGTAACGCGGTACTGGCCAAAGCGATTGAATACGGCGTCGATATCCCGATCTTGATGGATGATGCGCGCGTAATTTCCGAAGCTCTAGGTATCGAGCGAGCCGGTGAGGTAATTCTGTATAACCCACGCTCTTTCGTGGTTGAGTACCGGGGTAGCGTTACTGCTTCAGAGAAAGCCATTCAAGAAATTCTAGCGGGTGAGGAGGTAAGCTCTACACTGGTTACAACAAATGGTCCGGCGCTTAGTTATGTTGCTACTGCAGTGCCTTCATACACGGCAGACATTGCACCGATATTGGCAGAAAATTGTGCTACCTGTCACCGTGAAGGCGGCATCGCTCCTTTTGCGATGGATAGCCATACAATGGTTCAGGGTTGGTCGCCAATGATTCGCGAAGTTTTGATGACTAAGCGCATGCCGCCGGGCCAGATCGATGGCCACATCGGCGAGTTCATCAACGATCGACTGATCACAAATGAAGAGGTTCGAAACGTAATCGCATGGGTCGATGCAGGCGCGCCTAGAGACGGTAATATCGATCCTCTAACAGCGTTATCTTGGTCCACTTCCAAGTGGAGCCTGGGTGATGAGCCAGACTACATTATCAAGGTGCCTTCGCAGCAGGTAGCGGCTACTGGTGTATTGGAATACAGAGATGTTGCGATCAAGATCGATCTTGACGGTAAAGACCGTTGGGTACGTGGTAGCGAGTACATCCCGGGTGACCGTACAGTGTTACATCATACTATCAACTCTCTGAGTTTCCCCGAAGAAGCGGGTAAGCGACAGCGGCCGTTAGGAAGAAGCAATCCTGATAAGGCTAGTATTACTGCATATATCCCTGGCGGTACGGCAGCATTCAATCCCCCTAACACTGGTGGTCTATTGAAAGATGGCTCAATCCTTAATCTTAACCTTCACTATACGACCAATGGTCGCGAGACTACAGATGAGAGTGAAATTGGATTGTGGTTCTACCCAGAGGGTGAAATACCCGCAGAGAGAATGTCAGGACGATGCGCATGCATATTCCCTAATACTTGGACAAATATTCCATCGAATGATCCTGCCTTCGAGCAGACGGCGACAATAACCATTGGCAAGGATGCTAACATTCACAGTTTCTTGCCGCATATGCATTTTCGTGGCAAGTACATGCGCTTCTATGCAGACTACCCAGATGGCTCAAGTGAAGAGCTGATCAATATTGCTCAGTACAACTACGCTTGGCAGATGAGTTATACCTATGCCGAGCCTAAGTTTGTGCCAGCGGGGACTAAGATTACTGCGGTAGGCGCTTTTGATAATTCGGCGCAGAATCCAGCGAACCCTGACCCAGAGAGAACGGTTCCTTGGGGGCAGCAGAGCTGGGATGAAATGTTTTTTGGAGCGGTCCAATGGAAAAACATTGATCAAGGCGGGAATTAATTACACATTACCGAATGAGGTTTTGATATGAAAACCTGGTCTCGAAAGAGGCCGGGTTTTTTTGTGGGCGCAACATAGTTCAACAGGGCTCGAAGTGCATTATTACCTAAACTATGAGAGTCAGCATGCTAATGCGAATGCGCAACCATGCGATCGATTTTATAGGAGGTTTTAGGTAAATCCAAAGACCACGAGTCACTCACTCAAGAGATTATCAAAAAAATTAATGAGGCTCCCGCCTTCGCAGAACTGAACAGCATACTCGCGGGACTTGGGGCTTAATTAAATCAGCTAGCGAAGAAATGAATTGGATGGAAACCCCGCATGACCAAAAATAGAGTTAGCTCATGGCACATTAAAACCAGATTAGTTGCAGATCAGAATGTCTGTTTTGAAGGCATCTAGAATTTCTTTGACACTAGCTGTCAGCAATTATTTCGACCCTCCTATCTTATAATATCTCGAACACGTCGTAGGCTACTTTACCTGGGATCTGTTTGCTCTTGCCTATGCAGACTATGTGATTGAGCCAGTCGTATTCTTCTGATGCAGTTTGGAAGATGGGGCGGACTCGCCAGTAAAGGCCACTATCTGCTCTGTGAACAACGCCGGTGTAAGTCATGTAGATGATTTCTTCGTCGTCCGTGTCTAGTGTGAGTCTCACGTCCAAACTAGAGTGCCCGGAAACCTGGGTGATCCAGTCGGCGCCGCCGTTTCTTACTGTTCCATGCAATCTTGATCCGCCGAAGGTGCCGCCGGTTACTGGAGCGATGCTTGTGTTTCCCGCGTCGAGTTGATCGGCGACATCCAAAGAGAGTTCCATAAGGAACGCTGATTCTAGTTCGCTTGCGGCTGTTTGTGCTAAGGCCATCTGGTTTACTCCTGCGGCGGCGGCCGCTATTGCGGTTGCGCCTAGTTTGCTAAACTGTCTTCTGCTAATTGATTTCTGATCATTTTTCATGTGAACTCCCTTTTATTGGCTTGCTCACAGTGTAAGGTCGAGGAATCAGCTTGTCACAAGTTTTTCACTTTTGAAGTTTTTGTCGAATCGTCTCAAAATCGTGGGCAGGTAGAACAGGTCCAGCAAGAGGGCCAGAACTACGATGGGAACCAAGAGTTTTGCTGCCTGCTGGAAATAGATGGTGTTGGCTCCGATAAGGATAGTAGTGCCTAAGGCCAAGACGATTGTGGTAATGGATAGTGCAGGGCCGGCGGTCTTAATTGCATAGTCGATAGCGCCAGTCTGGTCTATTCCAGCTCGTCGCTTCTCTAAATAGTGACTCAGCAGGTGGACGGTATCATCGACTACCAATCCGATGCTGATGCTAAACAGCATCATCACGAACGGGTCCAGCTGCCCTACGAACAAGGCCCAGAATCCGAATACTATGGTAGCCGGCAGTAGGTTGGGGATGATACTCAGCATGCCGAAATAGAAACTGCGCATGCCGATCATTAGGCTGATAGTAATCAACAACAGACTAATCGAGTAACCTTGCAATAATTCTATGGTCACCAATTCATCCATTCGCGAAAACAGCAGTATGCCGCTACCATGCAGTAGCTTTGCCTCTGGAAAGTCTTGTTGAAACTTCTCCGTTACGCTAACGTCGAAATCGATCAGTTCCTGATTCGACATGGGAACGGCGTTAATGAACAAGTTGATCATAGAAAAATCAGTATTTACGAAACTGAACAGCGGAAAGTCATCGTTCTGAATAAGGGCATAAGCGAGCAAGTAGTTCGCAACGGTGTCAAAGTCATCAGGGACAACATTGAATGCTTCATCCTGATCGTTCTGCACGCGATGAATCGTTTTTACAACATCCACAACACTCGCGGATGACTCTACTTGCGGCTGCTCGTTTAGCCAAAAACCAAACCTTTCGACTTTACGCAGGAAGTCTGGCTCTATCGCAGACCATTCTGTCTGAATTTCGATGCCATAGTTGAGAGCGGGGCCGCGATTGTAATGGTCGCTCACCTCGTCGTAGTACTGTTTTATATCGGTGTCACCGGCGATAAAGTCGAGGCGGTTAAAATCTGTCTCGTTCAAAGGGAGGAGAGCAAACGTCACAATCGCTAAGAACGTGCAGCTCCAAAATATTGGCACGTCTTTGCTTCGTGTAATTTCGCTGATTTTCTGCAGCGTGCCTTCCATGAAAGAAACGCCGGTGCTTGCGATCACTTCTCTTTTTGATGTCATCCAGATCAGGACTGCCGGCAGCAATAAGAGCGTGAGCAGATAGGCGAACACGATCCCCAGTGCAACTATTTGTCCGAACTCTTGAATCGCAGGTGAGGAACACATATTTAATGAGGAGAAACCAATCGCGGTCGTGAGTGCGGCTAGTGAGACAGGTTTGAAATTATGCGAGATGCTCTCATGCATGGCATGAACCTTTGCGCTTCCCCTATGTATAGCCTGCTTATAGATAGAAATAATATGCACACTATTAGCTACTGCAACTATCACCAAAACCAATGGAGCGATGATAGAGATGCTGTTGAACGAGAAACCTAGGTAGCCGAGGCTGCCTATGGTGCAAAGAAGGGTGAATAACACATGGGTCAAAATGCAAATGCCAAGAGTTGCCGACCTAAAGCAGTAACATATGGCAAGGACACAGGCGAGGATTACGAATGGCATGAGGTTAGTTAAGTCGTCAACCATTGCTTTCTGGCTTGACTGCTCTAGCATCGCCTCGCTGTTTGCTAATATCTGTACATCGGGGTGACGACTGCGAAGTTCGTCTCGAAGCAATAGCGCGGCATTGGCAATATCTAGGCGATCATCATCGGAGATGCCTTGTGAATTTGTAGTGATTATTGCAAAGGTGAGTGCTGCATCATCAGAGAGAAGGTTAGCTGTGAGTAGCCTGTCGGCTAATGCTGCATCTGCAACTTCAACTAACTGTTCTTCTGAATAAGAGCGTAGAGTCTTTATAAAGAGCTTGCTCTGAGTCTCAGGTGAAACATAGTCGAGAATCGTAGTTAGCCGGTTGGCAAAGGGGATGGTCGAATAGTTATCCTTAAGGTCATCAATTGCCGTGAGTAATTTCTTGTTGAAAACCGTGTCTGACCCTTCCGCTACGAATGCGAAGCGCACTTCCAAAGGAGAAGGAAACGCCTCATCCATTAAAAATAGTTCGTCGAGATAGGGGTCACTCTTGGAGAGCAATGCTTCTAATGAAGTATTGAAGCTGGTGCGGGTAATACCCGTGGCTAACAGCACGCTTATAACCGCTGACAGTACTGTTAAAAGTCTGCGTCTCGTGATTATAAAATCAGCAGCTCGCTTTGAAAACGGCTCCTTGGTTTGATCGCTTAAAAATTCTGACATGTGGGTAATGAATCCTAAGAGCTCTTGCAGTGTTCCATCCAGCTTCTTACGCCGTGACTAAGAAATTTCTGTCGGCGCAGAATAAAATAAAATTGTCTGGTCCAGTTTCTATGGGGACAGGCAAGTGGTACTAGTGAGCCCCTCTTGAATGCTTCTTCTAGCGTTATCTTCGAGAGGCATCCTATCCCAAGCCCTGCTTCGACTGCACGCTTTATACCCTCAGTATGCTGTAACTCCAGTCTCAATTTTAGATTGGAAAGTATTCCAGTCATAGCTCGATCGAATGCTTGACGTGTTCCAGACCCGTGTTCACGTATTATCCAGTCTGCCGCCAACAGGTCTTCGTCCAGAAGGCTGTCTCTAGAGGCCAGTGGGTGATCGGGGGCGCAAAACAGGGCAAGCTCATCTTCGCGCCAATAGCTGACATCTAGGTCGGCCTCTTGTAGTTCGCCTTCAATCAAGCCGATGTCTAATTCGAAATTTCTGACTTTGGCAGCAATGGAAGCGGTGTTCTGGACGTTCAGGTTTACCTTGACGGTCGGGTGCTCCTTCATAAAAGCAGCCATGATACCGATCGCGATGTAGTTTCCAATTGTAAGCGTCGCTCCCACCTTCAGCTCGCTGATATCGCTGGCATCGATTAGGGACTTCTCCAACTCTAGGGCGCCAGCGATGAGTGCTGCGGCCTTTAAGCGCAGAGTATTGCCCTGGTCGTTTAGCTGCAAACGTTTGCCAACTCGATCGAACAGGCGCACGCCGAATCGGTGCTCTAGCTCCTTAAGTGAGGTGCTGGCGGCTGATTGCGACATAGCCAGTTGGTCTGCACCCAGACTGACATTCTCATGGCTGGCAACGGCCAAGAATATCTGGAGTTGTTTCAGTGTGAATCGCATGGACCCTCAAAGATTTATCTATAAAATAGATAAACAATATATATATAATCAATTTTACAGATATAGTAGACAAGTCGTACACTTGGTACAATATTTATTAGCCTTTTTAACAATTAAGTAGGTTATTTGAGCTTCAGGAGCGAGCAGTGGCTAACATATCTACCCAAAGCGTTACCGAAGTTCATCATTGGAACGATTCCCTTTTTAGCTTCAAGACAACACGTGATCGCTCGCTGAAATTTGAAAACGGTCACTTCCTCATGCTCGGCATAGAAGTTGAGGGCAAGCCGCTGATGCGTGCTTACAGCATCGCCAGTCCGAATTACGATGAAGAGTTGGAGTTTCTGAGCATTAAGGTCGCCGACGGAGCACTCACGTCCCGCTTACAAAATATTCAGGTGGGCGACGAGGTATTTGTCAGTAGCAAACCTACGGGCACGCTAGTTGTCGATCATTTAATCGAAGGCAGAAACTTGTACCTAATTAGCACCGGCACTGGTCTAGCGCCGTTTATTAGCATCATTCAAGATCCAGAAACCTATGAGAAATTCGACAACGTCATTTTGACCCATGGCGTGCGCTACGCATCTGAGTTGGCGTATCAAAAATTCATTCAGAATGACTTGCCAAATAATGAATTCTTTGGCGAAGAGGTTAGAGAAAAGCTCATCTACTATCCCAGTGTGACTCGAGAAGACTATGCAACACAGGGTCGCCTGACTGATGCGATGTCGTCTGGAAAACTGTTCACAGATATCAGACTGCCTCAAGCAGATCCTAAGCATGACAGATTCATGATCTGTGGCAGCCCAAGCATGCTGAAGGACGCCTGCCAGATTTTGAACGACTGGGGCTTCGAAGAGTCGCGTCAGGGAATCAAGGCGCATTATGTTATAGAACGTGCATTTGTTGAATAAATTCTTAGCTTACAGCCGGCGATTTAATAGGGCCCTGGATTTCTAGAATCAACTTATTGCATTAAAATCTGCGTCCGAGATTTTCCTTTATGGCATGACTGCGCCTCTATCCTCTGTGAAGAAGATGCTGTATTTTTAGAGCATCACCATTTAGGGAGCCTTCGCTTGAAAACAAAAAATGTATTACTGCTACTAAGCTGTTTCATTTTCACTAGTCATTCATTAGCGCAAACTATCGAAGATGAATCTGTTGCCTGGCTGCAGGAATTGATTCAGATAGATACTATTAATCCACCCGGTAACGAATCTCGTGCTGTAGATTTCTATGCAGCGATATTTGAGGCTGAAGGCATCGAATACGAGACGGCAGAAAGCGCGCCCGGTCGTGGAAATATTTGGGCAAGACTCGATGGCGGTGATCAGCCGGGCTTGATGATGTTGCAGCACACTGACGTGGTCCCAGCCGACTCAGCTTATTGGACAATCGACCCTCTCTCTGGCGAAATACGCGATGGCTACATTCTGGGTCGTGGAGCGAGGGATATGAAAGGCACGGGAATTTCACAACTGGCTGCATTTTTGACATTGCATCGAAGTGGTAGAGCGCTAAATAGGGATGTGGTTTTCGTAGCAAGTGCTGATGAAGAGGCCGGTGGTGCTTTCGGAGTTGGCTGGCTTATCGAGAACCGCAGAGAAATATTTGATGGCATTGGTTTATTAATTAATGAAGGCGGCTCGGGTAGCCGTAATATGAATGAGATAATATTCGGTGTCGAAGTAACACAGAAAGTTCCAGTGTGGCTACGATTAAAAGCTGTCGATGTTCCCGGCCACGGCTCCTCACCGAGAACGACCAGTTCGGTAACGCGTATCGTCGATGCCTTAGGGATACTGCGTGCTAACCCATTTCCCGCGCGGATCATTGAGCCAGTGGATACTTATTTTTCCGGCATAGCATTGTCTTTAGAAGATGAATGGGCAGCCGCCTATGCTGATATTAGTTCTGCTATTAAGGACCCAGAGTTTCTCCCTGCGTTTCAAGCGTATCGCCCTGGTCATCACGCGCTAACCAGAGACACTTGTTCCATGACGCGCATGAGTGGTTCTAGCAAGATTAATGTAGTGCCGCCAGAGGCATGGGCCGAACTGGATTGCCGCATTCTTCCCGACAGGCCGGCCGAAGAGTTTATCGCCGCTCTTACCGAACTGATTGCACCAGCCGGCGTAGAGGTGGAAGTTATCATGGCTTTTACTCCAGCAATATCTTCGACGAACTCTCGGTTGTTTACCGCGATTGAAAATGTTACCCGCGAATTGTATCCAGGCTCTAGGGTCTTGCCTTCGGTGAGTACCGGTTTTACCGACAGTCATTTCACTCGCGACCTAGGTATCGTGAGCTATGGCTTTAATCCGATCATCACCCGTGTCGGTGAACCCACTGGTGTGCATGGCAATGATGAGAGTGTTCCAGAGATCGATTTTCGTCAGGGAATAACAGACATGATCGCGATTATTCGTAACGTGGTTTTTAACTAAAGAATTACATCAAGCCGGTAATAAATTGCAGCCGTAAAAGAGGACACTGTGTGTCTCTTTTTTTAAGTGCATGAATCAAGAGCGAAAAACTAATCTTTGCTGGCGCAGAGGAACTTATTGCAATGCATTGTTCTTGATGACAGGCGCCGCTTTTTACTATTCTGCCACCTCGAAAACTCTTGATTCACCCCGATCACGTGGGTCTGATGCAGCAATCCAAGAGTCACCATCTTTCATGATCATCTGTACATCACCATATTCAAACGCGTGTGGTTCTGACCTATAACCCCTGTCAGCAAGATCTTTGATCGTTTGCTCGGATAATGGTCGTCCAATTGTAAAGCCGCTATAGGTGACCAGATCAATAGGGACCAGCTGGTGATGAAAGCGCGTAGCGCCGATAGCATCAATAGGAGTCATCCCAAAGTCTAAAATATTGACAATAACCTGGAAAACAGTGGTGAAAATAGTGGATCCCCCAGGGGTACCAAGTACCATTTCTACCTCGCCATTCTTAAGCAAGATAGTAGGTGACATAGATGACAGCATGCGCTTGCCAGGCTGAATCTCATTGGCTACGTTGCCCACGACGCCATATATGTTTGGAACGCCTGGCTTGGCACTAAAATCATCCATCTCGTTGTTCAGCAAGAATCCTGCGCCTCCTACCACTACGCCACTGCCATAATCCCAATTAATGGTGTAAGTGTTAGATACAGCATTACCCCACTGGTCGACGATAGAATAATGAGTTGTATTGGGAGATTCTAGCCCAGGGTTAATACTGGTTAGCGGTGATATTGTTGTCGGATTAACCTCAGCGGCTCGTTTAGAGACGTAATCGTTGCTAATTAACGTATTAATATCCACATCAAAAAAGTCAGGATCACCTAAATACTCAGCACGATCAGCAAAAACCCTTTTCTCCATTTCAGCTACTAGGTGGATGTACTGTGCAGAGTT
>Ga0308009_10002043_pt1 | contig 10803 bp, 14 predicted proteins | sample Neamet127_FD_203134 | JGI IMG/M metagenome (GOLD analysis project Ga0308009, IMG submission 203134) | Marine microbial communities from water near the shore, Antarctic Ocean - #127 | ecosystem: Environmental > Aquatic > Marine > Unclassified | place: Southern Ocean | collected 2014-07-24
CGGGTATCACAACAGCCCTCGAATCATGCGCTTGATGCAGTGCATTTTTGACTGGAAACCCACCGTGCCGGATTGGTGGAAAGCAGCCAAAGCGAAGGCTCGCAGCTTGGCAAAGCTGGTAAAAAAGGCAATTTTTCCAATGTTCAATTCATCAGGAGTAAACTTACATCATGGAACTTGAAATTTATAATGCGTTTGTTAAGGCTGGCGTGTCAGAAGCGGACGCGAAAGCAGCCGTTGAGTCGATTAACAAAGAAATCGACAAGCGCTACGCCCTGCATTCGCAGCAGCTATCCACGCGCGGAGACTTGGCCGAGCTAAAAACTTCCATCCGCTCAGACTTGGCGGAATTCAAGCTTGAAATCATGAAGTGGACCATTGGAACAATGTTTGCCGCCGTTGCGCTTTTTGCGACAATTACAAAGCTTTGGCAGTGAGCTTCATTGGCCAATGAACCCGAGCCGCCTTATGGCGGCTTTTTCGTTGGCTATTTGAGCGAAGATTGCCCAGGCTTTTTAACACGATAGATAGCGCGCTTAACGCTGGAAGGGTGAACGCCAAAGACAAATGCAAGGCTGTCCAGTGTGTACCACCCGGATTCGTACAGCTTGACCATAGCGGATTCCGTGTCCGCGTCCAGGCCCCGAGGTCTGCCACAGTGTTTGCCGCGTTCACGCGCCGCCTGCTGGCCTGCAATTGACCGTTCCCGGATGATGCCGCGCTCAAACTCTGCGAAAGCGCCGAGCATGTGCATCATCATGCGGCCCGCACTTGTGGAGGTGTCAATCGGCTCAGTGAGGCTCTGAAAAGTTGCGCCGGCCTTTTCAATTCGTTCCAAAATGGCAAGCAAGTCGAGTAAGGACCTGGCGAACCGGTCTATCTTGTAGACCTTGACCACGTCGCCGGGAACGAGCATGGACACCAGGAGGGCCAGCATTGGCCGCTGGCCTACCGATGAGCGTTTCTCCTGAAGAACCTTGGCAACACCTCCGCGATAGAGCGCGTCGAGCTGCAGAGTTGTTTCTTGCGCGGACGTGGAAACGCGTGCGTACCCGTATATCACCGATAGCGCCGAACGTCACATCCGCAACAAAAACGCGACGACGTTAAGCAATACCAGAAAGGCAAATGCGCAAAGCAGAACCCACCAAACAGGGTGGAGCTTGAAATGCTTTTTTCCCTCGACTTCGATTGCCGGAAGTCTAAACGGCGCGCGCTCGACGTATCCGGTTTTCTTTCGCCAAAAGTCCCTGTACCAGTCACGATTGTCAGATGCCATACGCTGACTGTACCAGCCATGTTAGCGACGAGAGTTCTTTGCCATCCACTCAAGGACAGCCTCATCAAAGCCCATCGCGACGTTTGATGATGGTACAGGGTCAACGTGACGTTTTGAGGCGCCCAGAAAAGCCACAGCAGGCGTTACACGGGCAAGGAAAAACGCTTCTGGCTTGGTGACGTGTAGGCCGTCTTTGTCGTAGCAACGGCAAACCGACCGCAATTGGCCGCACCCGACGATATCTGGCGTTGCGGGTGGCAATGGATTCTCCACTGTTTCGACAAGCAGTCCCGGCTTGGACAGGTCAAGTTTTTTGCCAGCCGGAGTTGGTGCCTCAACTGGTGATGGCTTGGCAACAATCGGCGTCGGTGAAATTCGTTCGGCAATTCGACCATAGGCCGCAGGGCCGAACCATGCGAGGGCAGCGAGGCCGAACAGAATGCCCCACACAAGCGACGGCATACGGCGCGGCTGTTTAGTGTGAAGCTCTGCGGACTTGTAAAGCTCGAAAACTGATTTGTCATATCGGTACGGCGACTTTGACATAGCATTTTTGTAGAGCAGTGTCTTGCTACAACTGTCCCATTCATAGACGATGGCCAAACCCATGTTGCCCATCCGTCTTACATGCAGATGGCGGGCGATCATGAGCACCAGCCCACTATGAATAAGCATTGGGTGCTGCGTCATGACGATGAAATCAACGCCCATGTGTCGGTGCGTTTCAAGAGCGGTTATACAAGGCGGTTTGCGTGAACCGCTGGCGGCTATCGGCCACGGTTTTTGTATTTCGTCATAAACGATGACGGAGCCGGGCTTGGCCCATTCGTGCCAGTTGTTCAAACCGAACTTGTCGGCATCTTTCGGCTGAATCCATGTTTCTGTTTTTGCATCAAAAGTCCAGGGCGTGCCCGGACCAATTTTCTGGTGTTCGAGCAACAAGCCGTTGATGTTGCTGTAGATGGTGCGAGGTGCTGTCTGGTCTTGATCGTGTTCGTCTTTGTAATGGCACTGAGCGCCGACCAATGGTCGTAGCAGCTTGTCTACACAGTAGAGAGTTTTGCCCGCACCGGGCAAACCAGTTTCAGCGGTGATCATGAGGAATTTTTACCGAGCATGGATGTGGCATTTTGAATGGTCCACAACATGAGTTTTGTGGTCAACGCACCGAAAATGATTCCAATGCCTTTTCCAATCCAGAGATATAACGCGAATTCGAGCCACACGACAGGCATCGAATTAATGTTTGAAACGAGCGCTGATTTGAGCGATGACAACAGGGCGTCCATGCCGACGATGGAGACAACGCTAAAGCCAAGTGACAGAAGTATTTTCGCCAAGAGCGGTTGCATCATCGACAAAAGCCATGTGCCCATTTTCATGTTTCGACCCTCCCCGGCATGACGATTAAAAGAGCGGCGAAACTGGCGAGGGCCAGCACGAGAGCGCGAAGCGGCAATGCAGCAGCGCACGTTTTTTGCCAGTCCCAAACGGTGACAGTTGAACCGAGTGTGGCTATGGTTGCCGTCAGATTTGTAGGACAGGAGCCGCCGCCAAATACGTTTTCTTCACTGTAGGTAATGGTCTTTGTTTCGCGAGGAATTTTTTCTTCTGGAGTGTCTAAATCAACACACCCGGCGCGGTCTGGATTGTCCTTGCATGCGTCGGTAGCTGGCTCTTGTTCCTTCACTGGTGTTGCGGTTGTCGTCTCGCTAGATATCGTGTCGCCGGTACTGTTATTTGTAATGTTGGTGACCGTGACTGTTGTGGTAGTGATCGTCGGTCCTGCATACGTGTGATTGTGCGTGGTGTTCTCTGTTTTCGTGGTGTTGTTCGTTGTGTTCTGAGTAACCTTTTGAGCACCAGGCGTGGTTGCCGGGCCGGTAACAGTCTGCGGTCCTGTCTTAACTTTTTCGCCACTTGACGGGTTGTCCTCAGCCAAAAGGCGACGGACAGCAGAGCCGGACGGCCAACCAGGTTTAGCCGCGATCGCATCCTCAAGCTCTTGAAGGTTCGAGGGAAGATACATAGGCGCCGTAGGTGTTGCCGAGCGTCTGGGCAGTACCTCAGTTGCTGTAGAAACCTCAGACTCGTTGCCACAATAAGCCCAGCGATAAGTAAACGTGTCGGGCAAAGTCACAGAGACTAGGGTTTTACGATAGATGGAGAATCCTGTGCAATTGACAGGCTTCACACCTACTGAATTCTGACCGGCTGTTTCAAGAGATGGATACCAAACTCCAGTGTTGAAACCCTGATATTCAAAACATGGTGCGACTGAGCAAACGGCGGGGTCTGCCTTTTCAGTTTTGACGGTTCCGTCAGGGCTCCGGCTGAGAATAAAGCCAATTTCTTTTGCGAGGTCATAGAGGACCATACCAACGCCTACCACAGCAGTTATCTTAATGCCGATATTAACTGCGGCGCGACCAGCAGCCTTAGCTATCTCAGCGGCAGGAACACGGGAAGTTGCAGTTACCGGGACGGCGTTGCCCGAGGGATTGCGGACACTGCCTGATGTATCAACCCGCGGCAAACCGCCGTCAGTGTTGACTGTAGGGACACCGGGCGCAGCAAGTGGTGTGCCGTCGCGTCCGAATTCGACAGTTTGTTTCCCGGCGCCTGTAGAGCGTTCCATAAACCTGTCAAAAGCAGTTTGCGCGGCTATCGGCTGGGCCGCGGAGGTTACCGAAAAACCACCCACAAAAGCAAGCACGATAAAAGCGCGAATTGTATTTCTAAACCGCTGATCATTTTTATTCTCCATGGGGGGCCTTATCGAAAATATCGTAGAGCTTGCGAAGGCCGATGATGACTATGAACACGAGCAGGAACATGCTCCACAGAGCGGACATGTCTTGTATTTTTTCGAGCGTGAATTGGGGCGTGTCGTCGCAGACTTTGACTACCGGATATGTAATGTCCGGCTGAAAAAGAGTGACACACTGAAATTCAGAAATAGATTTCGGGTATGACCCATTGTTAGCAGCCCAATCTCTGCAAGACGCGCCGGGCGTCTCGTTCTCGGTACCAGCGTGTACCGAGTCGGATGTTAGCGAGCCAATGGCATATGGCTTTTGTGATGCGGTGCAGGCGGGCAACATGTAAAAACTTTTTGTAGCTGAACGAAAAACCGAGGGCCGAAGCCCCCGGAGAATGCTTTACAGCCAACCCATTTTTTGACCGAGCTTGCGGACCGCATAGATTGCGATGCCGGCGGCGATGATCAGGCCGAACACGGCCAGCACGTCAGTTTGATAAGTGGCAATTGCTTCAGCAGCACCGGTAGGCAAAGCAGCCATTGCCGGACCGGCTACGAATGCACCAACAACAGCCAGGGCAGCGAAGAAAGCAAGTTTCAGATTTTTGAACATGATTTTCCTTTTTTTGGTGGTCCGAGGTTCGGAACTACACCGGGGAAACCCTCGACGTTTCGCAACGCTGGAAGGCTCCCCGCTGGAGTCAACTACTTTTTGCCGAAGTCTCCGCGCCATGCAGCCCAATCAACTTTTTCTTGCTTAGACATTTATGGCATAACTGTGGCTTTCAGTTGCTCGTTGGCGTAGTCGAGGGATGCCTGCGCGTCTCGTTCATTTCCGTAGGCTTTGCCATAGCCGAAATCGGTATAGATACCACCCTTCACGTTATCCAGAGCTTGCGCAGCATCGTCGCGCATACGCTGGAACGTATCCCGAGTCTCCCCGTTTGTCGCGCCTTGATTGCTGTTATTTGCATAGAAATGTTTGCGCTGTGCGTCTGATGCGAACGACATTTGTTTATTCTCCTGGTTGAGTTGTGTCGGGTATGTAAATTCGACCGACTGCGCCACGACCACCACAGTGATCTTCGACCGCTTCGATTGCAGCCTCTGCGGAATCAAATGGTGTGGCAGCGGTGAACATATGCGTGTAGTCAACGCCACCTTCACCATCACAGCGAAGGAACGCGAAATCGTCCGTTGACTGAACGATGAAAGCAGGGCGGCAGCGCATAAGTTACGTGTGACGCTTGATTTACGCGCGAGTCAAAGTCTTTTCAGCTTCGAGCGGCTTGACCGAATGGAGCACCATTTTTTGGGTCTTGCCATTGGTCACAAATTCGAGCTCACAAGCGGCCTTAAATGGAAAAGTGAGGTGCTTGTATTTTTCGAATTCGTCGGATTTACCGAACACATATTCGACGGTTGCAAAGCCTTTGGCGTTGCCTTTGCTTTCGTCCATGTCGGTCATCGCGTAGACCTTGGTGGAATCGTAGGCAGTGCCTTCGAAGTCACCCTGTGCCGCCTTCATGCCGGTGATGGTCATGTTCTGGTTCATCTTCATTTTTCAGTTTCCTTTTTTAAGCTTCAGATGCAATGACCCACGGGTGAAGCAAGCCCGGGATTTGGATTGAGTCGTTCAAAGAATTTGCCCATGCCTTGTTGAACGGCAAGGTGGTTTAGGCCGCGAAGGCCGCGAGGGATACGGCGGTTGACGTTGTCGAGAACAAGGTATTCAAGCCATGAGAAATCGGGCATTGCCGATGTAATTTGCACAAGCGTTGGGGCGACGACGCGGGCGACCCACCGCATGGCTTTTTCCACGCTTGCATCGCCGACTTTGGTTGCGGTCTTTACGGCGATGGGTTCGGCGAGGTGAACGAGCCAGTTGCAGAATTCGTATGCGCCAGCGAAATACTGACCGGGTTGCATGAGCGCCTCCCACGGGATGACTCGGTTGACAGAGCGGAGCTCGACTTCACAGCGCACCCATTCGCCGTCCATGATTCCAAACTGGTGGTCTTTTTCGTAAATGCGGCAGAGTTTGCCGCTTTCGCGTTTGCCGATCTGAAAGGTTCGGCTATGGCTGTCACCGGGTCGCCAGCATCCATGCTGCTGGTAGGAAGGAAGCCGATTGCGATATGAAAATGCGCCTTCGTCATAGGCAAGAACAGCGGCATCAACGGTAAGATGCCCGCGTTCAAAGCAGTCTTTTGCAAGATCGACGCGTGTGATTTTGGGAAGCAATTCGCTAAAAAATTCGTGTACGCGGCTTTCCCAACCGGTCAGTGCGAACGTGCATCCTTCACCTTTGAGCGTGAAGCAAAAAGTGTCGCGTTGAGACTCACCGCCGCCGGAGACACTGGCTATCTCCTGGCTGAAAGTGTTGATGATTGTGAACGTGTGATCGTAGTAGTCGCGCCCTGGGCGTTGGTCGCCGAGCTCGAATCCGAGTAGCGCGGCAAAGCGCAATGCCATCAAGCGGCAAAGGTCAACATCGTCAGTGTCGATTGGCATGTTCCGTGTTTGCAGCATGCGATTGCGAAGCACTGTAAAACGTAAATAGTCAATGATGACGCCGCCTTGTTCTTTCGCGGCTATCTGGCGGGATTGCGTCACTACCTTGACTTTTCCGCCCTCGATAACTAGGCGTTCTTCCTTGGAAGCGAATTGAGCGGCGTTCACTTGCATGACTCGCAACGATCAATGACGACGACGCCGGAGACGATCAGTAGACAGCGACTGCAATCGCGTTGATCAACCAGTGCCACATCACCAACTTTGTTTACCCCCGTGTTACTCGGGGGGGTATTCAATTCGGGTGCGGGAGCGGGCAACGCTCCGCGCCCGTCGCAAGCTAGGTCGCTCTGCGTTGCCCAACCACCAGCCAAGCCAAGGGCTTTAAGTCGGTCGGGTGTAAGGAAATTTGCAATGGAGATCCATTGATTGGCATTGCGGAGGCGACGGTGGAGCGAAAGGCTCATGACAGCGACTCCCCACAAGCGATAAGCTGCGAACCATGACCAACAACACCACCGCCACAAATAACGCCGCAGTCCAAATGCTTCGCCGTCACGTTGACCGAACGGGCATGATCCCGGTTGCCAATGCTCGCTCCTTCATGCACGGACTTGGAATTGAACTGCAAGGAATTCCTACAGTCCACAGAAGGAAAACGATTGCTCGCTTGAAAGAACAAGCGAATCTCATGCGAAGCAGCGGCATGCCAGAAGGAATCACCGGGCTGATCGACGCACTCTGCGAAGGATGGGAAAACTTCGGGATTAGCGAGTAAGACTCGATTTACCCATCTCTCGGCTGGAGATCGCGGGAGCGTCATCCCCTGGCTTAGCTTGCCCGTTGTACAGAAAATCATGGCCGTCCCGTTCGTAAAACATTTAGAGGGTCTAAACAGTTACGAACATTAAGAGGGTCTAACCCTATCGCCTAGCGGTTTGTGATAAAACCCTCTAACTGATAAGGGCTTATTAACATGCACTCAACGATGGATTTATACGCAAAAGCTCTGGCTGTGCAGCATGCCGCCGCGTGGGCTAGAGACATGAATATCACGCCGGCGGCCTTATCGATAGCGAAACGTCAAAAGCGGCTGAGCCCTGTGCTTGCTGGAAACATTGCTATGAAATTAGGAGAGAATCCAGAGCACTGGATTGCGGTCGCGGCGCTCGAAGCAGAGCCGGAAAGTGAATTACTAGCACGCTTGAAAGCAAACGCCAATAGCTGGCGGAAGCGGTGAGATTCGAACTCACGAAACCTTGCGGTTTGCCGGTTTTCAAGACCGGTGCAATCGACCACTCTGCCACGCTTCCAAACACTTTATTTTACCTGTAGTCAACAGCGACCCAAATGAAAGGCGTCCAGGCACGGTGCAGTGGCAAGTTTCAGGAAGGGGCGATGGCACAGCTTGACTCATTTCGCGCTGTTGCGGTCAGCGCGGCTGCATTGCAGTGAACTCAAGCGCCGCACCGCCTTCCGCCTTGACGCGCCAATACGGCCCCTCTGCCGTCACGCTGGCGGTGCCCGTGACAATTTCAGGGGGCAGCGGGTAACTTGTTTTAGGCAGAATCCACACCATTTCCCGGAGCGTCACCGGATGGCTGACGTTGAAATGCCGCATTCCGGTCGCATCCATCCGTTCCGTCCATTTAACCTCGCGCCGCTCAGTCATGAAATCCGCCAACCGTTCAGCTGTGTACCAGCGAAACTGTTCGCCCCCCTTGTCTTTGGCGTAGGCCAGCAAGCCCAGAACAACACCTTTCCATTCCAATGCCCAGGGCGGATGCATGTAAATCAGGCGACTGGTGTTCTTTTTGATCGCAAAGTCAATCATGTCCTGGTACCAGGAAACAATCTCGTGTTTAGGGATGTCATGGTATGCAAACTCCTCAAACACCGCATGGCGCCCCAAAGGTGTCACGGGGAAGATCCACATATTTGGGTTGAGTAGCTTCCCGTCGCGGTAGTGTCTTGTGGGTCCCATGCCGGTATGGCCTGTCAGGTATGCGCTGACAACCCCTTGTTGCTCCAGCCAGTTCATTGCCCAGATCGGGTTGTTCCCTTGTGGCGCCGAGTAGCTACGCAGAGGGCGTCCCAACACCTGATCGACCGACGCTTTATTCAACTTCAGCAACGGCAAAAATTCCTCCGAGTTGGTCTCATCGGCATTGAGTCCGTAGTGGTCGTGTATCCATCCGCCGTGGCTGCCGATCGAATGCCCCTGTATGTCCAGCCGCCGTAACAGGGCTTGTGCAACGGGGTTGTTGTCGAGGTCCCAGCCCAGCTTGTCATCAAATTCAATCGTGTCGGGGCCAGCGGTGATGTCGATTGAGAAAGGCCCGTCGTTGAAGACCCCGAGCCGTTCCAGCTCCAGGCTGGGCTTTTGTGCTGCCATGGAGTCGAAGTGCCAGTTCAGCGTCATGCCGGCAATGCCGTTGGGCATCGGCGACAAGCGCGCCATGGTCGCTACATGATCGATAAAGTAACGTAGAAATCCGTGCAGCGGAAGCGCGTCTGTCTGGAGTTTGAGGTAAGTCAGCGGCAGATTGACAAACAGCACCTTTCCCTTGCCGAAGGGATGCACGCCCGCGACAAGTCCATGCTTTGGGGAGCGGGCAAGCACGGTACCCCGAAATTCTCCGCGGGTGACGAAGGAGGAGTAATTCAGGTTCCCCCGCATGTAGCCACTGTAGGCATGAAGCTCAGACACTCCATCGTCTTTGGACCCGCCAGGCTGGCCCTCCTTAGAGGCCGCTGGTTTTGACGTGGCCTGAGGGGTTACATACGGAATGGATTTGCCGGGCGGCACCAGCAGGTCGCGCAATATAGCGGGTGATGCGACGACTGGGCCGGTTGCGGTGGTTCTATCAAGCAATTCGTCATACAAAATGTATTCGACGCCGGCCAAATCGCTCAATCGGGAGCTGCGTTCCGCGTAGAGCTGTTGATTGAAGGCCCCAGGTTCCAGTGCAGCAAAGTCAAAAACCAGGAGGGTACGACCCCCTGTTACTGTGTAGTTGCGAATGGCCCAGACCACCTCATTGTCGGCAAACCGGTGCGATTGATCGGGGAGCAAAAGACCTGCGTAGGCATGCGCGTTCCCGTTTGCGGCCAACGCTACAAACTGTTTGTCGGTGATTGCTTGCACCCGAACACCTTCTTCTGCTGCCGCGTCGACCCAAGTCGTTATTTCAGGAGCGGTCAGCAACTGATAGTTCGTAACCAGCAACAGCAACACACCCGGGTCTGGTGGGGCAGATGGAGAAAAAGCATAAGGCACGGTAGACGTGTCCGTTTTGACCTGGTTTAGACACGCAGACAAGGTCAATGAAATGGTGCAAAGCAAAATCGCTGCGCCAAAGCGCGCAATTCCGCGTCGGACTGCGGAGACAGCATCAAAGACCATGATCATCCTAAATCGAGGCGAATTTACGAAGATGAGCCCGAACCGAGGGCACTGTTCAATGCGGCGCCACCGTGGGACATGCGGCGCTTCCGGAATGAATATACCTGTTTTACCGCTGCGCTCAGGCCTCGGCATGTCCGCCGCAAGCGCTTAAAAAAAGGCGCGTCAACCTGCTGCCAGCATGCCTTTGCGTTCAATAAACGCCACTACCTCAGCCAGCCCCGTGTTGGTCTTCAGGTTGGTCATGACAAAAGGTTTGAGGCCTTTGGCGGTCGTGCGCATGCGGATGGTATCAAGCTCCATCACGGCCAGGTCTGCACCCACGTAAGGGGCGAGGTCAGTCTTGTTGATGACGAACAGATCGCTTTTCGTGATGCCGGGGCCGCCTTTGCGTGGGATTTTTTCGCCGGCGGCGACGTCGATCACGTAGATCGTCAGGTCGCTGAGTTCGGGGCTGAAGGTTGCGGCCAGGTTGTCGCCGCCAGACTCGACAAACACCACGTCGGCGTCGGGAAAATCTTCCAGCATGCGGTCGATGGCTTCGAGGTTGATCGACGCGTCTTCGCGAATGGCGGTGTGTGGGCAGCCACCGGTTTCCACCCCCATGATACGTTCGGCCGCCAACGCGCCGCTGACGGTCAGGATGCGCTGGTCTTCCTTGGTGTAGATGTCGTTCGTGATGGCCACCAGGTCGTATTTTTCCTTCATGGCTTTGCACAGCATTTCCAGCAGCGTGGTTTTGCCGGAGCCGACGGGGCCGCCTATGCCGACACGCAGTGGGGGGAGTTTCTTGGTGCGGTTGGCGATGTGGTGCATGCTCATCAGAAGTGCCTTGGAGATGGA
>Ga0308009_10002045_pt1 | contig 10802 bp, 9 predicted proteins | sample Neamet127_FD_203134 | JGI IMG/M metagenome (GOLD analysis project Ga0308009, IMG submission 203134) | Marine microbial communities from water near the shore, Antarctic Ocean - #127 | ecosystem: Environmental > Aquatic > Marine > Unclassified | place: Southern Ocean | collected 2014-07-24
CAAATCTTAGATATTTCCACATTTCTTGCCGTTTCCCTAAAAACAGAGCAGAGGATCCATAGTAAATGCTAGTAAGGCCCCATGCAAACTTGTTCAGAGGCCACTTAATAGGCAGAGAAATGGTAACAAGGTGCGATACCTACCTCATCATTTACTTCGCATAATGTATATTATGTTAAATTAATTAACACAATACAAAATGCAGAAAGATACAACCCAACCTAGACATCCCTCACGTGCTAGTTTATTGAATTCGTTTTTCCAGACCTGACTTCCCTCGCGGGTGTTTCTCAATCGTGCAGTGTTGTCGAAAACACGCCAAGCCAAGTACCAGCGTATGCTACGTTTGGAAGGCCGTCGCGATTCAGGTCGATAAGAAGCCCGCCGGTGTCTGTGATCTGAAATGCTAAGTTTAAAGTCTTTGTCTTGTTAGTTATGACCAGAGGAACATCGGTCGTTTGGACACCTATTATCTTGGCGACGTCCTTACAAGTGTCCTGCATATAGAAACCTGATTTGTGCATCACGCTCTCGTAAGCTGTCGCTTTGCTAAAACTTTCGGTAACCAAGTAGGCATCCAGGTGGCCAAGACTAGTTACTACGTTAAGATACTCTGGGTCGCACGTACCAGGTACATTGCTCCAGTTTTTGAACGTATCTGTGAACTTTGCGGCGCTGGCAGCAACATTCGTCATCACAGACGTTCCTGTGGAGTACCAAGTCCCTTTCCCGTACTCTTGAGTCACCTCCATCTTCAACTGCGTGGTAACTTCTTTGTCTGCTATGGCATAGGCAAAGCCATAACTACCATTAACCGGACGATTAATGGTTCCTGAAAGCTCTTCCGCACCTGACATTAATCTCTTTGGGTCAAAGGTTGTCCCACCTAGATCTGAATAGACCGTCGAACAGGAAGCTTTGTCCAGGGTATCTCCTAGCATTGGATCCTTCGTGCATAGCGCAATTTCATAGAGCTTTGACTCATACTCTGTCGGAGTCAGCACACACATTGTATCTGCCCCGCTGGGCATCGCGTTACCACAAACTGGGTAGTTAGTCGCTTCTCGTGCTGTAGCCATTGTAGTATAGACAAACATCAGCACCACAAGATTCAGCGTGAACAGAGACACACAGCTCTTTTTATCAAATGTTTTCATTTATTATTCCGTTGAATCGAGGAAAAAAGGCTAATCTATGGATTATATAGCACAACTACTCGGTTTCGAAGCGCAAGCAACGTGGTGAGGCCGTAGAACTTAATATTACATGTTGTCTAGCTTAGAATGGTCTGAGATTCGCGTTTTGTAATGGGCTCACTCACCATCGCCATCCCAGCCACCATCCACTCTTAAGGTGGCGCCAGTCGTGTAACTTGATGCTTTGCCTGCAAAGTACAGCGCTGCACCAATGATCTCTTCTGGCTTTCCACCCCGTTTAATTGCCGCTCGTTCTGCGCGTTGCTCGAAAGAAGGCATATCCCACGCTTTGGAAATATCAGTTAAAAATGGCCCCGCCATAATACAGTTAACTCTCACGCTGTCACCATATGCGTGGGCATACGCGCCTGTCAGAGCATTTAACCCAGCCTTGGCGGCTCCATACGGCTGGGAACTGGGTGAAGGTGCTTCTGAGGCTGTAGAAGAAATGTTAATAATAGAGCCTCCACCAGATAATTTCATCCTGGAGCCAACCAAGGCCATAAGTCTGAATGGCGCTTTTAAGTTAATTGCGATAACTTTGTCGAATAGATCTTCGGACACTTCCTCCAACGATGGATATAGAGGTGACATGCCTGCATTGTTCACAAGGACGTCTATTTTCCCTAAGACACTTTCAACCTGATTAACCATCGGCTCAAGCTGGTCCCATTTGCCCACGTGGCACGCAAAGGGGAATGCCTTTGTTCCGATTTCTCTGATTTCGGCAGCGACCGACTCACAGGATTCAATCTTTCTACTGACAATGGCTATATTAGCCCCCTCTTTCGCAAATGCTATCGCCATTTCACGACCCAGTCCCCTGCTCCCGCCTGTGATTAACACCGTTTTTCCTGCTAATTGTTTGGTACCCTCAGTCATTTTTTACACTTCCTACTAAAGAATTTATTCCGATCACCAATAAAATTACCACCACAAAGACACTCGGGAGTCCTGGCAAAAAACCCAGCACACTTAAAAAACTGCTTTCTCCGAGTGGGTTGTCTCCTACTGTCAGGGCGCGATTGGCGACGGCATTCCCTATCCAGTAAAACAAGGTGAATGACCACGCGACATAACTGAACCCGTAAGCCATAAACTTATTTTTGAACTCCGATAAGTCCAACATAGGTAATGCTAGAGCCACAACCATCACTAGTACTCCATTGAGGATCCCACCAGTATGCGCCCTCACCCAACCGTCAGTTGTACCGTAACTGGGTAACTCAACAATATAGCCAGGCCAGACTTCTAAGCCTCCAACAAGCTGAAATAGAAGCATAAACCCTGCAAACATTGCTATAAGAATGACAAGCATTCCGTTGATCATCATGACTCGCTGCATATTTTTCATATGATAAAACTCCATCCGTAGAATATTTAGACTTAATTTTGATAACAGTTATAGCGCTTTTGAAACGTGTCTTATCCCTAGAATGGTATAGGTATCCTAGGATCGGACGTATCTATCAATGGCTGTTTCTCGGGATCCTCAGAGGGGTAAGCTTCGACCCAGTCGATAAACCATTGAGGATCTTTAGAATTTCGAGGGCTATGCCAGGGCATAAGAGCACTTAGAAAAAATGGTCCCACGTTCCAGAGAAGTGACCCAAACAATTGCACAATTCCTAATTGCCCTTTTAAGGACCAAAGCAACTTATCTTTTTTCAATGCGGCAAACATACCCAATACAGCATATCCCAGTACATGAAAAGTGCCATGAAATACGCCTAAAGCTCTTGTACGATAAGAGCCTGAGTGAGCCATGTAAACATCAAATGCGACGTTCTTGTGTTCTGCCTCTTCTATCATATGCATTAGCCAGAAAGACGATATATACGGGCAGGCATTCTTGAATAATTTTGTTCTTTTCCCAATAAACCAGTTCGTGAAACCTTGTGTCATGGTTTCGAAACCAGCACTATATGCAAGCTGGTTTTCCAACGGTTTTGTTGATAAATTTTGATATGATTTTTTTATTTTCTCTTCAATTGCTTTGAATTCCGGGTACCCGTTTTTATTAAGTAAAACATTTAGCCGTTTGTGGCACTCGTGATGTCGGTATTCTTGACCGTTGAATTGCTTGATATCAGCCAACAGCTCAGGATCTTCAATTCGTTTCCTAGCCTCATCATTAGTCCGACACAAGTATGGCTCTAGATACGGCATCGTCAAGGACACGCCATTCATAAAGTGCGCAAAAACAACGTTATGTGGATTCCATTTTGGATTTAGATCGTCGGGAAAGTCGAAGTTGAATGCTCGAACTGTAATATTTTTCTTCATAGCTGTCGTCCTTTAAACCCGTTTTCGAGAATGAAAAGGGTTACTTCAACTAATATTAATTCTATTAAAGTATCTTAAAGATGTTTCCCCAAAACCCCTTGCAACAAGTGCACTGATTCTTTTAGGCACAAGAAGAAGGCTACACTAGTTATAATCCGCACGCTAGCCTCCTCCCGCTGTTCCTCTATCTTATAAACGACTGCAAAGCGTCGTTACACACCCCAGCAATGTCAGGCTGTCTTATGTCCTGTAATGCTGGTGGAGGAAAATCTTTATTTAAAGCGACCGATTCCAGAGCATGCCTTTCCCCTTTATATATAAGACCTAAAGGCAGTCTCTTCTCCTCGCGCAATTCTTGCATTCGGGTGAATGCAGCAGCCCGGTTTGTAGGGTCATACCCTTCCTCTGCATCTACATCGTAGACGCTAGTTCTCCAATCTCTGTAGGTATCGTTATATGTTACGCAGGGAGAAAGCACTTCCAAGTACGACATACCTCCGCCTTCAGCGGTGTGCTTCAGCGCAGCTAAAGTCAGGTCTAGTAATTGAGCTGGCTGACCACTATAAGCTCTCGCAAGAAAAGTAGACCCGGGAATACTTAATCCCAACATAATCGGGTCAAGATCTTCCTCTAGATTATCTTGATAGCCAGTGGGTGCCGTTGGAGAGGCCTGTCCTTTAGTCAGTCCATAAGTGCCATTGTTCATGACTATGTAGGTCACTCCGGGATTACGTTTGAAGGCATGTACTAAGTGTCCGCCCCCAATAGCATACCCATCCCCGTCGCCACCTACACCGACGACAGTCAGTTCAGGATTAGCCAACTTCGAACCCGTTACAGTCGGTAAGACTCGGCCATGCAAAGTATGGTATCCGTAACAAGAAAGATTATTCTGGAGAGAGCCTGAACAGCCAATCCCGGCCACAATCATTCTCTCATGAGGAGGAATTTTTAGTTCTTCTAGCGCGCTGACCAGTGCCTGTAAGACTCCGAAATCTCCACAGCCTGCACACCAGATAGGTCGTGAGGGAGTATATGTTTTTGTCATGCGACTTCATCCTCTTTGAGATTCAGCTTACTAATAACGCTATTCACTAAGTCTTGCGCTTGCATTGGAATACCATCATAACGAAGTATATTGTTGATGTTTTCTTCTTCACCGCCATGCGCAATGATTAACTTAGCTAGTTGAGCAGTAGCGTTATATTCAACAACAAAGATATTAGGGCAGCGTTTTGTGAACGCTGGAGTGTCATCTAACATTGGCCATAACGTTCTTACTTGGTGGTATTGCGCGAAAATACCTTTCTGGGCCAGTAGATCTATCGCTTCAAGAATCACGCCATAACACATTCCAACACCGATAAACCCAATATCTGCAGTCTCCACTCCATGGTTTATAGCTATGGGTAGCTCAGGTTTCATCGACACCATCTTACCCTGCCGCTTAGCAACCATCTTGTTTCTATTGATAGGGTCTGTTGATACTAGGCCAAACTCATCATGTTCGTTCCCAGTAACCAAGCCCATACCACCGGGCGTGCCTGGCGGTGCAAAGTCTGAGGCACCACTATCTGTATGCAAATAGCGTTTGTATACTTCTAGTTTAGAAACTTGCTCTGCATCTAGTCGTCCGCCTCGATCTATAACTACGGATGAGAGATCTATCGGATCAACCGTTGCGGTGTTCTGAGACAAGCCTTGATCCAAGCACATGAAAACTGGAACTTGATATTTTTCAGCGATGTTGCATGCCGTCACGGTTAAGTGAAAGCATTCTGCAGGATTCCCTGGAGCCAACACGACTCGTGGAAAATCTCCAGCACCACCATAACAAAGCAAATTAATATCGCTTTGCTCGGGCTTAGTTGGCATCCCAGTACTCGGCCCGCTTCGTTGAGCATCAACAATGACCATCGGTATTTCTGCCATTCCCAGTTGACCAATGCCTTCTTGCATTAAAGCTATGCCCGGTCCACAGGTCGCCGTCATGGTTCTAGTTCCGGTAATTGCGGCACCGATAGACATATTTATAGCAGAGAGCTCATCTTCGGCCTGCTTTACGACACCCCCAAACTTAGGAAGCCATTTGACTAACCATTCCATTACATCAGTTGAGGGAGTAATAGGGTAACCTGCAAAAAACCTTCCACCAGCAACTGCAAACCCAAAAGCAACGGCTTCATTTCCAGTAATTAGCATATGGGCCTTCGAATCTGTTGCAACTATTTCGAACAAACCTTCACCTATCGTCAAGCCTGCGTCGTCAGCAAGTGTGCAACCAACGTTCAACGCATCCAAATTATACTTGAGCGCTTGTGCACCTCTTCTTCCAAAACGCTTCTCAAAAGCGATCTTCATTTGGCCATCGTCAAGGCCTATCAATCTCCCTATCACCGCAAACGAAATACTATTTTTATAAATATCTCTTCTGAAATGTTTAACAGCATATCTGCTCAACGGAACACCAATCAGCCGCACACCTTCAGGTAATTTAGATTCGGCCGTCAGCTCTCCGTTTGAACTATCGTAAATAACGATACTTTTCGCATTTAATCGGAAGGCATATTTTGGTATCGCCGCCTGATCGAACGCTACCATTAGATCGATATGACTACTAATGCACAGTCGCTCTCCGTTATAGGCACGCAAAGTAGCGGCAGTGATCCCACCTTTGATTCGCGAGAGAACGTCTCTTTCAGTATAAACTCTCAAACCTGATGTACGAAGTACGTCTGCGAGAATATTAACTACCGTCAGTGATCCGTCTCCCCCTTGTCCAGCTACAATTACATTGAGGTCTTCTAACCGAGGCTTGGTATTGTTATTCATTTCCCTTCTCCATCATTTTTTTGAGGGATCTTCTTCTTTTTGCGCGGCGGCGGAGGTAATGGACGCCAGTTTTTTGCAGAAGCTCCATCTTCCCAACCACGATAGTAATTTTTAGGATCGAGATTTCCTATTTCAGCGCGCTCTCCTAATGATGGCATCAATGCAGGCAATGGGCGATTGCGCTTATATTCAGACAGTCTAATGACTAAATCTTTGCCTAAAGGAGCTTCTTCAAACTCCTTCGTCTCTACCCAACCGTCATCAATTAAAGCTTGAAAAGCTTTATGCCCCGCCTCAGTCCTTATGATAGTAAAAGTCCATTTATCCATGCCGATACCGCCCAGTGCTATATCTGCATTGTCAGCAGAATAATCCATGCAGTAAAGGCAAGCCGGTCGAGCGTACTTTCCGAAGGCTTTAAGCGATTTCACTTCCTCTCGACCATCTCTCAATTTTATTTCAACTCGACCCTTGATATTAATGTTCATAATATCTTTTTTGGGAACGTCTAAATCTTGAGCTAACCAGTCGATACCTTCTTCAGTGAAAGCCTCTGAGCATAACAGCCCTATGACCAAAGAAATGTTGTCTTGGTACCACTCGGCAACGTCAAGACGGATACTAGAAAACTGCTGTTGCCGCACACCATTTACTTGGCAAGGAACTCCCACAACGGCAAGAGGAGAGAGATCTTTTTTCATAGCTTCGACAAGCGCTAATGTGTTTGGTTGGTAGGTGTAGCGCGAGCGAGCCCCTTTAATTACCTCTTCAGGATTTGTCTGTAGCATCGAGCTTCCCATTTGAGGGTTGTCCGCATGCTCCTCTCCTGCAACGGCAGCGTTAATCGTGCCATTTTTCATCCCATGTAGAAGAAGAGCCGTACAAACGCCACCATCTTGGCCTTGATCAACAGTCGCCTTATCAGTAGCTCGCGCATAGACTCCATAATTATAAGGACCGAACCCTTCATCTTTTACGGGCTCTTTTAATTGGATCTGATCTTTCATGTCTCGATCAGTCGGTCTAAGTACTGGACAAACGTCGACGCATAATTCACAAAACACACATGCGTTATGTCTAGTGTCGAGAGGGACTTCATCTTTGTAGTCGAAAACGTCCACCGGACATATCGTGACACAGGCTGCGCACCCGATACATTTTCCTGGATCAACGACTTCTTCCATAAGAAGATCAACTGCTTTGAACCCACCTCGGTTATATTCAGATCTCCAAGCGTAGGCCCATTCGTTCGGATCAGCGCCTTGATCAACCAAACGGTGATAACGACCTTGAACTTCTTTAGTTAAATTATCTAGATCCAACTCTGCTCCCTCCAGCTATTTGAAACTTATTGATCAACATAAGGATGACCATCGACGCGAACTGACATTCTCCAACACACAGCGCTCTGTAGGCCGCAATTGAGTGCCAGCATACGGTACCTAGTCTATCGAGTCCGGCAAGTGTAAATGCTCAAGACCCACGATGAGAACCGATTTTATTATCTAATGCGAGCAAATACAATAAGTTACTGCATAGCCTAATGTGCTGTGAACTTGCTTAAAAGAATCTAATTATTTCCAATTGTATCGAGTCATCTTCTCTAACTGGATAAAAAGCATCATGATCTGCCGTGTCGTAAGTAAAACGGGCCTCTAACTCCATTTTCCAATGATTCCCAAACCGGCGGCTGGCCTCTAAATTTGTAAAATATCCCCCATTATTCATGTCTGCGCCAATTCCCCCTAGCAATTGGGTATCCGCGGCATCGTTCACGGCAACTCTCATTCCAGTGAAAATATCGTTGTTAAAAGCACCTGTAGACTTAAAGCCTCTTTCATCCCAATGGTATTCACTTAATAGACCTAAATCTATTGCGGTACCTCCAATTCCTACAACCGTGTATTCAAAACCACTTACAGAGGCAAAATACGTCTTATCTTGTCCCTGCCGCCTCATAACCTCCAGCTTTAGCAACCAATTTTGAAGCGTGGCTTGCAAATCTAAGCTAGTTTGGTGAATTAGATCGTAATAAGGCACCAAACTAAGCTCTCCCTGGACGGACTTTCGCGCCAAAAACCGAGGCATTCGGCTGGTCCCCCAGAAATGACTCAGACCCAGATCGAGAGGGCCTAAGTAGCCGGAAAAACGTACCGCGTAATCAATATGCTTCTCCTCCGCAGCAGATTGGTACATGGGTGAGCTTTGATCAATTTTTATACTCGAACGAAATCGTGCATCTTTATCCGGAAAAGTTCTTTCCCTGAAACCCGGCAAAACAAAAAAGTCAGCAGTACCCCAGTCCCGTACTAGCGTTAAATTGACCATTGGCTGACCCAGTTTATCCTCCAGGTCTGTGTTTTCGACCGCATCGCTTTGGTTAATAATATCTATTAAGTGGTTCGACTCGGCGACACCCCAGAATACTTTTCCTATTCCCGCCCTAAGTTCCCAGGATGTGCTGTTGTAATTGTAAATGAATTCCCGCAGATCTACATGAGTCCGCCTTGAGTCGTATTGGTCAAGTCGAGCAAACGGAACCAACAGGACGCTATGCCTCTCATCACCCCACGTTTTGTAAAATTCAGGTTGAAAAGCTAATGACACGTTCTCACTTTTCTGATTGTCATGAAGTCCTTTATTGGGGAAAGCTCTGAACTCCAAAGACAGATATCCTGATATCTCGGTGGCTTCAGCACCTATTAGTTCAGCAACGAAGAAAAAGCTAAAAACAACAATGGCTGCGAAATAGGATAATTTATTACTCAGTACTTGGCTTAATGTCATGCCTTTAAGTATACAACGAATGATGGTGAATACTAAAAATAATATTCATTATTCAGCAAGAAAATTTCTAAACGTAGAACAAAACTAGGCTTCAAAAGGTAAATACTTTAAGTGACTGAAACACTTCATCCGCTACTTTTCTGATAGGCATAGAATCGTGCAGCCTTGGTGAGAGATAGGTAGTGTTTACATTTGTGGATTAGCTATGCAGCAGTGCGCTCTAGACTAGTGTTGATGAAAGCGGTGTCGCTTTTTTTATTGATCTTCAAATTAAGGCTTATATCAAAAGTTCCATAGCGATATGATCTATATTCGCATCCACGAAGACATCTCCATAGGCGATAAAACCAACACGTTCATAAAAGGCTCGTGCAGGGAGTTGCGCGTGAAGGTATATTTTGCTCATATTGATTTCATGCGCAAAATCTAAAACAGCCAAAATTATCATGCGGCCAATACCCTGCCGGCGATGTTCTTTAAGAACGGCCATACGACCGAAGTGACCGTCATTTAGTAGTCGCGCCGTCCCCACTGGACATAGATCGTCACCGTAAGCTATCCAATGGCTAGCCACTGGATCAAACTGATCAAAATCGAGATCGAAAGGGACATTCTGCTCTTCAACAAAGACAGGGATACGCACAGCTTTTATTGACATTTCACTGACACCCCACTCTACTTTTTTGATCTTGGACCTAGGCATGATTAGAGATTTTTTCCAAACTTAATATTACTTAATCGATTTTTCGACCATTTACAAAATGGGTGTAACTTCGGCCGGTATCTTGATCAGACTGGTTCTGTAGAACAGCTTCTCTCTTTTCTTCGGTCACTTCTACTAACGTGGGGTATTTTGGTTGGGTCATGAATTGTGCAAACCACTCCCCTAGCATTTGATCGTCATTTAAGAGATTTAACAACATAACTTTAACTTGGTGAATATATTCTTTGGAAATCGGCTGCGCAGATCCCCTTGCAGTAAGAGGAGGGTCAATCAAATGTTCCGGCAGTAAATCGCGACTTAATAATTCTGTGGCTAAGTCATCGAGCATTTCGATTGAGGTGGGAGCCCTAAATCCAATTGAAAAAGTAGTACATTCCCCTATCGCAACCCCATGATGGGCTGTCTTTGGCGGCAAATATAACATATCACCCGTATTCAAAACCCACTCATCTGTAGCAAAAAAATTGTCCAGAATCTTGAGCGAAGTGCCGCTTTTCGAAGTAGCTTCACCAATATCTGACTCGCATATCTGCCAACGACGACTCCCTTGTCCTTGTAACAAAAAGACATCGTAATTGTCTTTATGGGGTCCAACATTCCCACCATCCTCAGCATAGCTAATCATAATGTCGTCAATTCGCCAAGAAGGTAAAAAGTTAAAATAGTCACGTAATTTTGCTACTTCTGGAACCCATAGATCTACAGCCTGAACTAGTAACGTCCAATTATCTTCTGGTAGCTCTTGAAAGCGTGTCTCATCAAAAGGCCCGTGCTCCAATTGATAATCGTCCCCAATGATAAGTCGTGATTCAATTTCGGACTCTAACGACATGGCCGCTAAGTCATCCCCATCGATCGGTGACACGAAATCAGGAATCGCATCTCGAATGAGCAGCGGTTTTTTTTGCCAGTAATCCGTTAAAAATTCGTCTGCAGTCAGTTTGCCAAAAATTAGATGTTCGTTACTCATGACCGAT
>Ga0308009_10002051_pt1 | contig 10782 bp, 8 predicted proteins | sample Neamet127_FD_203134 | JGI IMG/M metagenome (GOLD analysis project Ga0308009, IMG submission 203134) | Marine microbial communities from water near the shore, Antarctic Ocean - #127 | ecosystem: Environmental > Aquatic > Marine > Unclassified | place: Southern Ocean | collected 2014-07-24
GCACCAACAGTGCAAAACCAGATCGCATTCATATCAAAGTAGGTTCTATGGAGGACGCCCAATGGTTTGAACCCCAATGTAATGTGTGGGCCAGCAGCCGGCTTCCTTCTACTCCCATAAATGCAGAGGTTAAAGATTTTGCCCAGATGCCAACAGCATCCGCAAAAAAATAGTCTAAGAATTAGGTTTTAGTCTATTTAGATATTTTTAATCGATTCAGGCTTAATATTTCCTATTGGGTATTATTTAAGAGCATTGGTCGCTTTAGTGGCATAAATATCGCATTAGAAACGACGCTTACTTAGATCTAATTTATATTATAATTAACCCATTAACCTATTGATAAATATATATTTATAAATTAATTCAAACGTTTCCTTTGGTAGTCTATAGGAAACAAAACCAAGACTTGCATTTAAACACCACTCAATGCGTTTATAACATTGACTGACGCCATATGATCATGCAAATTGGGTACATCACCTTAAATGGACCCACATTATGAGCCTAAAAAAACCACAAGAAACAACTAATCTCAATGACTTTATTGCTCAGCAACGTGAAAAGTCCTGCTTTGCAGGTTTACCTTTAGAGGGTAAGCGGGTGATTGATTTGTCTAGTGTGATAGCTGCTCCCTACTGCGCTGCTTTATTAGGTGATGCGGGTGCTGAAATCATCAAGGTGGAAAACCCAATGGCTCCAGATGCACTGCGCGGCTGGGGCACCCATGCGGCCACTGGCATTGAACCTTATCATGCCTATATTGGCAGAAATAAACTGCCCATTACCCTCAACCTCAAGTCAGAGGCAGGTAAACAAGCCTTTTTAGAACTCATTCAGTCAGCTGACGTGCTGATCGAAAACATGCGCCTAGGGGTGATGGATAGGCTGGGGCTAAGCCATGAAATATTATTAGAACTTAACCCAGGATTGGTGATTGGCAAAGTTTCCGGTTATGGCATGACTGGCCCTCACGCCCATCAACCGGGTTTTGGCACACTCGCAGAAGCCTTTAGTGGCTTTTCGTTTCTTAATGGTTATGAAGATACGGGGCCTACTAGTCCTCCCATAGCTTTGGCTGATTTAACCACTGGAATTCATTTGGCCTATGCAGTGAGTTTAGCCTTGCATCAAAGTAAGCGTTTAGAAAGTGGTGGCCAAGTGGTGGATATTTCTTTATATGAGCCACTATTTGGCTACCTTGGTGGTGAATTTATTGGCTATCAATTAACGGGGGAGATTCCCAAACCGATTGGTAATGAGCTCAGAGCCGCAGCACCGCGTAACAATTACCAAACCAGCGATGGTTTGTGGGTGGCCATGTCTTGCTCTAACCAAAAAACCTGGGAACGACTTGCTGAGGTCATGGGTCAGCCCGAGCTTATCCGTGATCCCCGCTTTAAGACCAACAACGACCGTATTCAGCCAGATAGCCGCATGACTTTAAACCAAATCATCAAGGCTTGGGTATTAACTAAAACCAATGCCGAAGCATTGGAGCTATTCCGCCGAGAAGGCATTACTGCTGGCCCTATTTTGTCAATGAAGGAAATTGATGAAGATCCTCACTTCGAGGCCCGTGGCAGTATTATTAGGGTCACAGATCCCTCATCAGGGGTAGAACTTAAAATGCCTGATGTCCCCTTTCGCATGAAAGATAATTCAGCCACTAACAAGAAGTCTAAGTTACGCTTTCCAGGCTTACCTATGGGTTCAGCTAATCAAGTCGTGTATCGAGATTTGTTGGGTTATAGCAAAGCAAAAATAGACCAATTAGGTTAACAACTCAAAAATGCAAAAAAAGGCGGCCAAGGCCGCCTTTTTATCATTCCTATAGCGCTTCTAACGATAGGTGACTTGCTCTTCATCGTTGCTTTCTGGACGCGCAATGGCGCCAATCATAGCTGCCAAAGTGACTTTTCCAATCACTTCACCATCACGCATAACGTTAGCATGAGTGACATCTGCCTTAACCATGGCTGGCATAGCTTCTTCCAAAATAATAGTGGATGCGAATTCCAAACCTGAGTCGGATGAAGACGCTTCCATAACCGCTGAAACATCTAATACACGGGCACGGTTAATATCTTTAATAAAGTCACGCACATAGTCATCTGCAGGATCTAACACAATTTCTTGAGGCGATCCTTGCTGAATAACAGCACCATCTCGCAAGATAACAATATTATCTCCAATGTTGAGTGCCTCGTCCAAGTCATGGGTAATAAAAATAATGGTTTTGTGCAATTCTTCTTGTAAGTCCAGCAAGATATCTTGCATGTCGTTACGAATTAATGGATCCAATGCCGAAAAAGCTTCATCCATTAATAGAATCTCAGCATCTGTAGCCAAGGCTCTTGCTAGACCAACCCGCTGCTGCATGCCACCCGACAACTGTGCTGGATAGTTATCTTCAAATCCAGATAGACCGACTCTGTCAATCCATTTTTGCGAACGCTCATTCATTTCAACTTTGTCGACACCTTTAATTTTTAATCCATAACCCACATTGTCAATCACTGTACGGTGAGGTAGTAAAGCAAACTTTTGGAACACCATAGACATTCTGTTTCGGCGAAAGTTACGTAATTCTTCACCAGACATGGCTAATACATTTTCACCATCAATCAAAATTTCACCAGAGGTTGGTTCAATCAAGCGATTTAAATGACGAATTAGGGTCGACTTACCAGAACCTGATAAGCCCATAATCACCTGAATACGGCGTGCAGGAATATCAATATTGACGTTATTTAAGCCCAGCACATGCTTATGCTCAGCTTGCAATGATGTCTTTGTAGCACCATTTTCAACTTTTGACACCATGGCTTTACCATTAGGCCCAAAAATCTTATATAGGTTCTTAATAGAAACTTTAACGTCAGACACCGTGGCCTCCTTGACGGTGCTTTTGCAACCGCTTGCCGTATTCTTGTGAAACTCGATCAAATATAACGGCCAAAGCTACAATGGCTAGTCCATTCATCATACCTAGTGCCAGGTACTGGTTAGAAACTGCTCGGAGCACGGGAACACCTAAACCTTTAACACCGATCATTGAGGCAATAACAACCATGGCCAAGGCCATCATAATGGTTTGGTTTACACCCGCAAATATGTTTGGTAGTGCCAAAGGAATTTGAACATCAAACAACTTTTGCCGATAACTAGAACCAAAGGCTTCAGCGGCCTCAAGTACTTCTTTATCGACCAAACGAATGCCCAAGTTTGTCAGTCGCACAATAGGAGGCAGGGCATAAATGCACACGGCAATCAGACCGGGTACTTTGCCAATGCCAAGCAACATTACCACGGGGATCAAATACACGAAACTAGGAATAGTTTGCATGATGTCCAGCACTGGAGTTACCGTTGCTTGCACACGGTTAGACCTGGACATTAAAATACCCAAAGGAATTCCCAAGCCAATACACAAAAAGGTTGCCACAGAAATAATGGCCACAGTGGCCATGGTATCTTCCCACATGCCAAAATAACCAATTGCTAAAAACGATACTATAGTGCCAATAACAATGGCAATACTCCGAGCCCCAAGCCAAGCTAAGACCGCAAATATCAAAATCATAATCGGCCAAGGTGCGGCCATGAGTAGTTTTTCAAACCACACCATAAAATACATCAGTGGATCAAAGAAACCCTCAATCGCTTCACCGTTATCTCTAGAAAAATCACGAAAGGCAAAATCGATGCCTTTTTTTAGATCTCTTAAGTCTGTTCGCCCCATTGAGGGAAAGTCGCCAAATAATTCCACAATTAGTCCTACCCAGTTAAAAAATTAAAAAAAAGCCTGCTAACTAGGTTAGCAGGCTTTTTAAATAACCTTTAAGTTAGTTTAAAGATTTTTTGATTAAGTTTGCAGCTTGTACACCAACCCACTGGGTCCAAACATCTTCATGGTTCACAAGGAACTCAATCGCTGCATCTTCCCCACCAGCTTGCTCATCAGCCATATACACTAACATTGCACCCATAGCGGCTGCAGGGTATTCACGTGCTACGAAGTAAGCAGCGGCTTTGGGATCATTGTTCTTCATAAACGAATCAGTAACAATGGTGTTGATTTCAGAGACACTCCAAGAAGTTGGCTTTGGATCTGCACACTCGGCTTGGGTAGTACAAGCAAGCCAATCATCCATACCTTGGAATGGCACACCAAAGTCAAGCATCTGCATATTGTACTTGCCCATCATCGCTGTTGGGGACCAGTAGTAGCCAAAGTAATCATCACCACGTTGCACAGCCTTAGCCATAGCACCGTCAAGACCTGCAGCAGAACCTGGATCAACTAATACCCATCCCTTAGCTTCCATATCGAAGGCTGTGAATAGGTTATTATTAATTTGCTGACAACCCCAACCTGCAGGGCAACCCACGAATGCACCTTTTGTTGGGTCTTCATTGTATGGAAACAATTCTGGGTGCTCGATGACATCCAATACTGTTTTCAATTCAGGATGATTCTCTAACGTATAGCTGGGTACAACCCAACCTTCACCTGCACCTAGAATAGGCTTGGGATTCATCGAATGTAAGCTACCAGCTGCAATGGCAGCTTTCAGAGGAACGTCTACAGATTGGGTCCATAATTCAGGTGCAATATCTGGGACACCTTTGGTATCCATGGAAGCAAATGTAGTCAGGGTTGCACCTGGAACTAATTCAACAGTACAACCAAAACCTTCTTCAAGGATGATTTTGTCTACGTTAGCCATAAATTCGGCAGAGGCCCAATTCATCTCTGCAATCGTTACTTCACCACAGGCTGCTACAGCACCTTGTGACATAGCAGCTGCAACACTGGCAGCTGCCAAACCTTTAACAAGCTTATTCATGTAAAACTCCATTATTATAATTAAGTCGGGTTTATCTTTAAGCGACACCAAAAAGTAACAAACCAAAACAAAAATGACAAGGTGATTACCCTGTTAAAAGTGCCAATGCCGCTCACAGATATATTTATGCCGCTTCGAGTTTACTTTGGTCTACCCAAGTAAACAACCAGCTAGCTCTTATTATTCTGCAAAACCTAAAAAGCCTAGCCTGGTATAACGGTGGTTCAATTCAGTTAAAAAAAACTAGACTCAATTATGTAGTAATGCCCTAGCTAGCAATGCCTAGTTTTGATCAACGTTATCGGTCAAACCAGCAGCAAAAAAGCACTAAAAAGTGCTTAAAATAAGACCCCTTAGTCTCATTTTAAGCCAACGTTTTACTCAGGCGTTTTTTCAAGCCAAATACCAATAACTTTTACTATGCCTTTTACCACACCTTTTACTGTGCCTTTTAAGATGCTAATTTTTTCTCTGAATAACAAGGCAGTACCAAAGTAAGCTTAAAACACTATTTTTGGGGCCTTCATAAAAGAGGCTTGAATTCACCTTGCCAGCCAAACACACGAGGGGTATATTCGGAGCCTAGGTTGTGTTCAAACTTAACGATTTATCTCCTAAGTTCTACTATTCTTCAAAGGCCATCTAGTGAATCTCTCGAGTCAAACTTTATTCTACGTTCATGATCCTATGTGCAGTTGGTGCTGGGGGTTTAGGCCCGTGTGGCAACAACTCAAAACACAATTCACTGACACCCTAGACATCGTTTATGTCGTTGGTGGTTTGGCACCCGATTCAGATCAGCCGATGCCTATGGCGATGCAAAACAATTTATCCAACACCTGGCAACACATTCAGCAACACATCCCGGGTATAGAATTTAATTATGAATTTTGGAACCCTGCTAGCAATAGCGTGCCAAGGCGCTCTACCTACCCCGCATGCCGAGCCGTTTTAGCTGCTAAAGTGCAGGACACCAACATAGAGGACGCTATGATTTTAGGCATCCAACAGGCCTATTATTTAAATGCCAAAAATCCCTCAGACGTCGATGTTCTGTCTGAAATTGCTTACAGCATCGGCCTCAATGTAGAAAAGTTCAAACAGGATATAAATAGCCCTGCCATCGAGTTGCTGCTAAAGGAACAACTTCAATTAGCCCGCCAACTCTCAAGCCAAGGTTTTCCCAGCCTAATAATTAGTAAAGACGATAAACTGTTTGGGATCCCATTGGACTACAACAATAGTGCAACCATGCAGCAAGCGATCATCAATGTTATTAATGTCGCAAAGTAATGGTTGGTTGATTCTTAATGCAAACATTCTGCTTCATGTTTAAGCCTCAAAGCACTTTAGGTGTGACAAAGAATATCAGCGCAAAGGGTCACCTTTTCATATTAGGTCAAAACTGGGGGCAAACATCAATTAAAGCATTTTCTATCAACCCCAAGCAACGGTCATCTGAAAATCGGTGGTCTGCACCATCAACTAAGGTTAGCTGGATATCTGGTCCAGATGCATGGGCCAGTAAATGTAGTGCCACAGACATGTCAACATCCACGTCTGCCGTGCCTTGAAGAAAGCGCGACGAATAAGGCAATTCCAATGGTTTATGCAGCACCAGATTCTGGCGACCATCTTCGATTAGTCGCTGCGTGATGATGTAGGGTTCATCATAATCTGATGTTAGGGCGATCTGTCCGTTAAGTTTTAATTCGGCTCGCTGATTTGCGTTAAAACCAGCCCAAATGCTGTCTTCGGTGAAATCTGGGGCAGCTGCTATAGTGACCAATCCTACCAACCGGGCACCAAGGCGTTGTGAGAGTAACAAAGAAATCCAGCCTCCCATAGAAGAGCCCACTAAGATCACAGGTCCCTCAGTCAGTTCAGTAATCACAGCTTCAGCGTCTGTTAACCAATCCCCGATACATCCATCACAAAACAGTCCCGACGACTGCCCATGCCCCGAATAATCAAAACGCAAAAAACTGCGGCCGCTGCGCGCCGCCCACTGAGCTAAATGAAGAGCCTTTCTGCCCTGCATATCTGACTTAAAGCCACTTAGAAAAACAATCTCTGGGCCCTTCCCAAGGATACGCTGATAGGCGAGCCTGCGCCCTTGAGCTGAGACGAAATCAGTATGCGATGCCATAGCACCCCCAATAAAAACAATATTAAACGCCAAGTTTTCAACATGGTGTAGACCAAAAGCAGACCTACGACATACCAAAAAATAGACCTGGATTCGCCCCGTCTGGTGGCAAAACGATGGTATTGAAGAGTTATTATACCTTTGATACTGCTTGCTCTAAGGGTTTTTGAATGCTTTTCTGGGCTTAATCAGCCATAAAACATAAGGTATTGAAAAGACGTTTGATCTAACATTAAAGCGAGCTTTGGGTATCAGCTAAAAATAAGAGTTAAGACAAGAGTTAAAAAGATGCGTCCATGAGGATAATAAGCACTCTTTTATTAATGCGCAGTATCTAGTGCGAAGAACAATAAAGGCCTGCGTCATCGGAAAATTGGTATCTTTTCATTGCACATGCCAATTAATTAATCCAGCTTCGCCACCCGCATCCACATCGCCTGCGCAGACAAAATCATTCTTCCCCAAACTGATCTTGTAACGACAATGCGTAAGATAGAAGGTCTGCGTCACCCCGATGCCTGCAAATCATTTGTAAACCTACGGGCATGCCAGATTCGGTATAACCACAAGGTAACGACAGAGCCGGTAAAGATACGAGTGTAATGGCATAAACAATGGCTAGCCAATCGATATAGGTACTAAATTCGACGCCATTGCAGCTATCCACATAACGCTGCTCAACAGGGAAAGGCGGAACAATACTAGTGGGGCACAGAAGTAAGTCATAGTCTTCAAAAAATACTCCCATGCGCGCTCTAAGCACTCCCCGGGTTAGCTCGGCTTGGGCGATCTCTGCTGCCGTGAGGTTTAATCCTCGCTCAATATTTTCAACGATTTCAGCTTTAAATGATGAAGGATTGTCCTTGTACAGTCCACCCAAAGCCATAGCAAAAGAGTGGGCCCTTAAAGTCTGATAACTAGAATGAACACCTGTGAAATCTGGCGATACAAAGTCAACTTGTGCACCCATAGCTTTAAACTTCATGGCCGCTTGCTCACAAATTGAAGCTATTTCGGGATCTACTGGAGTAATACCAAGATCGGGGCTAAAGGCAACTTTTAGCGGGCGTTTACGCATTTGAGCTGTTGTCAAAAAACCGATCTTAGGCTTAGGTAAAGAAAAAGGATCTCGAGAATCTTCTTCACTCATAGCGTCCAAAAATAACGCCACGTCTTCCACGTTTCTAGCCATAGGGCCGTTCACAGCCATGCTGTCATATGGTGTAGCCGATGGACCATTCGCCACTCGTCCAATCGATGGCCGCATACCAACAATGCCACAATAACCTGCCGGACTTCTTAGAGATCCTGCATTGTCAGAACCTTGTGCCAACCAAGCTGAGCCGCTTGCCAAGGCGGCTGCGGCACCACCGGATGATCCGGCAACAGTCATTGCTAAGTCTTTAGGGTTTCTAGTAAATCCATACACATCATTAAAGGTATTGCCTCCAGCGCCAAACTCTGGGCTATTGGAAATCGCATAAATAATTCCCCCTTGTTGTTCAATTTGCTCAACCATGTAGTCACTATTGATGGCCACTCTGTCTTTAAATATTGGTGACCCCATGCTAATAATGACCCCAGCAACTTGATTTAAGTCTTTGATAGCAACTGGTAAGCCACATAGCAGGCCTCGTTGTGATACTGGTTTTTGCATCAAAGCATCGGCATGTTTTCTAGCTCTCTTGAAGCACAATGTAGGCAAGGCATTAATAGCACCATCAACTAAGTTGATCTGCTGCTCTAAAGCATCAAGCAGTTCATGGGGCGATACTTGTTCGCACCTAAGGGCCACAACAAGCTGTAACGCGGACCGGGCTATTAAATTTGTCTTGGAGAAAGGTTCTTCGGCTCTGTTCATTGTTTTAATCCAGTTCACACGACTAAAGTCGCACTATAGCCTATTCACCTATAGTTATGGGAGGCGTTATTATCATCCCTCAATGCCACGGCACTGTCTATCCAAAGTGAATAACATGCTTCAGGATAGCCAAAGCAGGGGGAGTCCTTTGTTTCAGCGAATGGAGGCTCTATGAGAGTACAATGCCCTCTATAAAAGATATCCAGTGAAGCATTATTGAGTACCCAGTAACATTGCTTTATTTAACTGTGTGATACAAATCCGCATAAATATTTCTTAGTTCATTTTTCATAACTTTACCCATAGTGTTGCGTGGTAAAGCGTCAATAATAATTACCCGCTTGGGTTGCTTGTATTTTGCTAAACTAACGGCGATCCGAACTTTGATATCGACATCTTGTAAAAGTGCATCTGGCGCTAAAACCACAACAGCCGTCACTGCTTCGCCGAAATCTTCATGAGGCAATCCAATCACCGCGCTCTCAATCACTCCTGGCAATACGTCGATCTGTGATTCAACTTCTTTAGGGTAAATGTTGTACCCGCCGCTAATGACTAAATCTTTATCACGGCCAACAATTTGCAAATAACCATCTTCATCTATTCGCCCCAAATCGCCAGTAACAAAAAAACCATCATTGCGGAATTCTTCCGCAGTTTTTTCTGGCATGCGCCAATAACCTTTGAATACGTTAGGCCCCCGAACTTCGATGATGCCAACTTCGCCGTGGGCAAGCTTAGTGGCAGTAACACGGTCGACAATGCGGATCTCCACTCCTGCCAAGGGGAGACCTACAGTTCCAGCTTTGCGTTCACCGTCATAAGGATTAGAGCAGATCATCCCAGTTTCTGTCATGCCATAACGCTCCAATATAGTCTGGCCAGTGCGTTGCTTAAATTGTTCATGAGCATCCACCGAAAGAGGCGCAGATCCAGACACAAATAGGCGCATATGTTGGCAACTATCGTTGCCTAAATTGGGATCTTTCAATAAGCGGGTGTAAAAGGTTGGGACGCCCATTAATACAGTTGCTTGAGGCAGATATTCCAAAACTTCTTGGGCTTTAAAGCTGGTTAAAAAGACCATTGAAGCTGTGCTAGCTAAGATCATATTACAAGCCACAAACAAGCCGTGAATGTGGAATATAGGTAAGGCATGAATGAGCACGTCCTGCTCACCAAACTGCCAACAGTCGATCAAAGCTTGGCAATTGGAGGACAGGTTACCATGACTTAACATCGCCCCTTTAGAACGACCTGTCGTGCCCGAGGTATAGAGAATGGATGCTAGGTCATCTGCCGATACATTTTTCACAACGGACAAAGGTTCTATTTTATCTAAGTGATAGGTCAGCGAGCCAGTACCATTTGCATCCAAGGTTGCCAGTTTCATATGGACATTATCATAGATAAATTCGGGCTTAAAATCGGGACGATGTACAAACAACTGAGGTTCAGCGTCATTAATAAAATAGCCAATTTCAGCCTGGGTGTAACTGGTGTTTAGTGGTAGATACACGCCACCCATCTGCAAGCAGGCAAGATACAGAAGCACTGCCGTTGGGCTCTTATCCACTTGAACTGCAACCCGGTCGCCGGGTTTTACTCCAAGTGTTACCAGAGTTGCAGCTAATCTTTGAGTACGATCGAGCGCCACACGATAAGTCATGCCTTGTTGGTTCGGCAGAATGAACAATTCTTTGTCGAGATACATCTGCCAATCGCGTGTCAAACGTTGGAAAAAGTTGTCACCTTCGCCGGTGCGCAATTGTCGAGCTGAAGACCTGCTGATAGAAGTCACGTATATACTCCTTTAATCACACTAAGTTTAGATGCCAGCATTGCACTAACGTCATCGCTCATTGCCACCTGAGCATGCTGCGTAAATGCTTCATGTAGCTTCAAGGCCAGTGGCGAAG
>Ga0308009_10002052_pt1 | contig 10779 bp, 9 predicted proteins | sample Neamet127_FD_203134 | JGI IMG/M metagenome (GOLD analysis project Ga0308009, IMG submission 203134) | Marine microbial communities from water near the shore, Antarctic Ocean - #127 | ecosystem: Environmental > Aquatic > Marine > Unclassified | place: Southern Ocean | collected 2014-07-24
CGAAGACGCCGTGATTACGGCGAGAGCCAAGCTTATGGTCTACGTTGGCATGCCAACTGAGCTTGTAAGTTCTGCGTAATACCGCGTATCGACGCCGGCCTTGTGGCGTGCTTCAATGCATTACCGCAGCAAACAGCTTGCTGCGAGCAGGCCAGGCACGGTCGAAGTGCCGCCGTCGTTGACCATTGAGGAGACAAAACATGATGCACATCCAGTTGCTGGTTCGCACGCTCGTTATCACCGGCTTCGTGGCTGCCTCGCTGGCAGCAGGCGCCGCCCAGATTGTCGTCGGGCAGGTCGCACCCCTGTCGGGGCTGGAAGGCACACAGGCCCGCGCTTACTCCACCGGTATCCAACTGGCCTTGACCAAGGCCAACAAGGCTGGCGGCGTCAACGGCCACACCTTCAGCCTGGTGCGCAAGGACGATGGCGGGCGCCTCGCCGACAACCTTGCCGCCACCAAGGCGCTGCTCAGCGAGAACCGTCCGCTGGTGCTGGCCGGATATTTCGGCGACCGTATCGTCGGCCAACTGGTGGCATCGAAACTGCTGGAAACCGAAAATATCGCCCTGGTGGGTTACCGCGTCGACGAGATTCGCACCGAGGCGCCGCTGGTCTATAACGTGCGTGCCAACCTGCGCGATGAGATCAACAAAATCACTGAACACCTGGTCACGGTGGGGGTGACCCGCCTGGGCCTGTTTTACCCTGATGGCGCTGGCGCGGCAACGCTGCTGACGGCCATGGAAGAGGTGATGAAAGCCCGCGGCGCCAAGCTCACCGCCAAGGCCACTTATGTGCAGGGCACCAACAAAGTACCCAACGCGGTGGTTGACACCTTTATCAATGCCGCGCCGCAGGCCATCATCGTGGTCGCCAGCGGTGCCGCCGCCGCAGCTTTCGTTGAAAAGTACCGGCTGGACGGCGGCACGGCGCAGTTGTTTGCCCACTCCGGCGCGGACATCGAGCAGATTTCCCAGCGTCTCGGCGAAGAGCATCTCAAGGGCCTGGCGATCACGCAAGTCACCCCCAACCCCTACAAAATTGCGGGGCGGCTGAGCAAAGAGTTCAGCGACATTGCCACCAAGACGCCGAACCTGGAAGTGCCGATCAGCTACGCCATGATGGAGGGTTATATTGCCGGCGCGGTGATCGTCGAAGCCGCGCGGCGCATGGGCCCGAAGATATCGCGTGAAGGGTTTGTCAACGCGCTCGACAGCATTGATGTCGATCTGGGCGGCTACAAGGTCGGCTTCAAGCCCGGCATGCGGTCCGGCTCCAGGTTTGTCGAGCTGAGCATCGTGACCGCCACTGGACGCATTCGGCAATAAGCCTCACCAGCCACTGACCAGCCCTGCTGAGCGGGTCGAGGTTTTTTCGAAGTGGCCGGCCAGGTAGTCGACAAAGGCCCTGACGCGGGCTGACACCTGGTGCCGCTGCGGCCAGACCGCATGAATGTCGGCCGGCGGCGACTGGTAGTTTTCCAGCACCTGGCGCAAGCGGCCGCTGCGCAGGTAACGCGCGATGTCCCACTCGGCCCGCATCACAATGCCGTGGCCGGCCAGCGCCCAGTTCACCGCAATCTCGCCGTCGCTGGTGCTCAGGTTGCCGCGCACCTTGACCGTCTCCACACGTTTGCCCGCGCTCAGGCGCCAGATGCCGTAAGCCTCGCCGCCTTGCCGTATGCCGATGCAGCTGTGTTGCGCCAGCTCGTGCGGCAGCTTGGGCGCGCCCCGTTTGGCCAGGTAGGCGGGTGACGCGCACAGCAGGCGACGGTTGGGCGCCAGCTTGCGGGCAATCACACGGGCGTCCGGTGGCTCGCCGAAACGCACACACACATCAAAGGCGTCGTCGTCGGCCGGCGGCGGGTTGACCGTGAGCTGCAGCTGGATCTGCACCTCGGGGTGTATCTTGGCAAAACCCGAGATCAGCGGCGCGATGTGGGTGCGGCCAAATCCCAGTGTGGCGTTTACGCGCAGCAGGCCCTTGGGTGCGGCGACCGCGCTGGACACCAGTTGCTCCATGTCGTCAATCTCGGCCAGGATGCGCCGGGCATGGCCCAGGTAGAGCTCGCCCTCGGGTGTCAGGCTGACGCGCCGTGTGGTGCGGTTGAGCAACTGCACGCCAAGCCGGCCTTCCATCTGCGCCAGGCGTTTGCTGACCGCTGGCGTCGTGACATCAAGCTCGCGGGCGGTGGCCGAGAAACTGGCGCAGCGCGCGAGCAGGCTGAAAAACGCCATCTCGGAAGGCGCGGAGACCGGTGTGGACATGGAATGACTCTTAACTCAAAGTAAACAATAAGATAACTTTAGACGCTTCTTTTGAACAGTGCAATCCGTAAAGTGAGTGGCATTGCTTTAACAGGAGAACCCCGTGAAAAGTTACAAGATCGCCTGTATTCCGGGCGACGGCATCGGCAAGGAAGTGATTCCCGCTGGCCAGCAGGTGCTGCAGACGCTGGCGGCCACGCAGAAAAATTTCAGCTTCGACTTCACGTCCTTCGGCTGGGGCGGTGACTGGTTTCGCAAGCACGGCGTGATGATGCCGGACGACGGGCTGGACGCGCTGCGCGGCATGGACGCCATCTTGTTTGGCTCGGCCGGCGACCCGCACATTCCCGACCACATCACGCTCTGGGGCCTGCGCCTGAAGATCTGCCAGGGCTTTGACCAGTACGCCAACGTGCGGCCCACGCGCATCCTGCCCGGCATCGACGCGCCGCTCAAGCGCTGCACAGCCAAAGATCTGGACTGGGTCATCGTGCGCGAAAACTCCGAGGGTGAATACGCCGGTGTCGGCGGCCGGGTGCACCAGGGCCACCCGATCGAGGTGGCCACCGACATGTCCATCCTGACGCGCGCCGGGGTCGAGCGCATCATGCGTTTTGCCTTCCGTCTCGCGCAGTCGCGCCCACGCAAGCTGCTGACCGTGGTCACCAAATCCAATGCCCAGCGCCACGGCATGGTGATGTGGGACGAGATCGCCCTGCAGATCAGCAAGGAGTTTCCGGACGTGCACTGGGACAAGGAGCTGGTGGACGCCTGCACCGCGCGCATGGTCAACCGCCCGGCCTCGCTGGACACGCTGGTGGCCACCAATCTGCACGCTGATGTGCTGAGCGACCTGGCTGCTGCGCTGGCCGGCAGTCTGGGCATTGCGCCCACCGGCAACATTGATCCCGAACGGCGTTACCCGTCGATGTTCGAGCCTATCCACGGCTCGGCCTTCGACATCATGGGCAAGGGCCTGGCCAATCCGGTTGGCACCTTCTGGTCCTGCGTGATGCTGCTGGAGCACCTCGGTGAAAACGTCGCAGCGCAGCGCCTGATGCAGGTCATCGAGCAGATCACTGCCGATACCTCGCTGCACACCCGCGACCTGGGCGGCAGCGCCACCATGGTGCAGGTGACCGAGGCGGTGTGTGAACGCCTGTCCGGCACGCGCGAAGAGAACCGCCGCGCTGCCTGAAGCATGAATCAAGCGTAAATTGAGAAGCCACTAAAACCGAAGGAGACAAAAACCATGAAGAAGCTGATTGCATCCCTGAGCCTCGCCCTGCTTGCGCCCTTTGCGCCTCATGCGCTGGCGCAAGCTTGTCCCGACAAGAACGTGCTGTACTGGCAGGCCTTCCCGCCGGGCGGCGAGTCCGACCTGTCGGCGCGCCACCAGCAGGTGGTGCTCAAGAAGAAATGCCCGGCCATCGACACCGTCATCCAGTACAAGGCAGGCGCCGGTGGCGCCCTCATGTGGTCGCAAATGAACCAGTTGCCCGGCGATGGCCTGAACGTGGTGGGCGTGAACCTGCCGCACATCGTGTTCCAGCCCATCGAGGGCGTGGTCCAGTACAAGACCGCCGACGTGACACCGGTGTTCTGGTATCACTTCACGCCGGACGCGCTGGTTGTGCCCGAGGCCAGCCCGTACAAAACCTTTGCCGACTTCATTGCTGCAGCAAAAAAAGACCCCGGCAAGATGAGCCTGGGCGGCTCGGGCTTGAACTCGGCCAACCACGCCTCGCACGAGCGCCTTAACGCCGCCTTCGGCATCAAAAGCACCTACGTACCTTACAAGGGCACCGGGGATATGGCGCTGGCGGTTGTGGGTAGCCAGATCGACGGGGCGGTGACCTACACCGCCTTTGCCATCAACAACAAAACCAAGACGCGTGCCCTGGCCGTGGCCATGGAAAAACGCCATCCGCTGCTGCCGGACGTGCCAACCTTCAGGGAACTGGGCGTGGACTGGGTTGACGGCGCTTACCGCGGTATCGGTGTGCCCAAATCCACCACGCCGGAAGCACGCAAAAAGCTGTCTGACATGTGGGCTGCGCTCAACAACGATCCCGAGATGAAGGAGCTGGCGGCCAAAAGCGGTTTCGAGCTCGTCAACGTGGGGGTGGACCAGATGGACGCTTTCATGAAGGACAAGACCAAGCTGTATACCGAAGGCGCGCAGCGACTCGGGCTTGGCAAGAAGTAAACGGCAACACCCGCGCCGGTGAAACGGCACGGCTGCAGGGGGAGCTCGAGGGCGGAGTTACCAGCAGGTTACGGCGGCACAATAGAAGGCTGGAGACACCGAATGACCGCACCGAATCCCGCCACCGAACCCCGCGCCTTTCTTGAGCATCTTTTCCAGGCCGCCGTGCAGCGCGCCTTGCCGCTGCACAACACCGCCGCGCATTTGCCCCCACCACCGAAAGGCAAAACCATCGTCTTAGGCGCCGGTAAGGCCGGCGGCTCCATGGCGCAGGCCGTTGAGGCCTTGTGGCCGGCGGATGCGCCGCTTGAAGGGTTGGTTGTCACGCGTTACCACCACATTCCGCCGCGCCCCGAGGGGCTGCCGCAGCGCATAGAAATCGTCGAAGCCGCGCACCCGGTGCCCGACGCCGCCGGACTGCAAGCCGCGCAACGCATTCTGCAAATGACGCAGGGACTCACGAAGGATGACCTGGTGTTGTGCCTGATCTCGGGCGGCGGCTCGGCCCTGCTGACCCTGCCCGCCGATGGCCTGAGCCTGGAGGACAAGCAGGGCATCAACAAAGCGCTTCTTAACAGCGGCGCCAACATCGGCGAGATGAACTGCGTGCGCAAACACCTGTCACGCATCAAGGGCGGCCGGCTCGCTGCGGCCTGCGCGCCGGCGACGGTGGTGACGCTGACCATCAGCGACGTGCCCGGCGACGACCCGTCGGTGATCGCCAGCGGCCCGACCGTGCCCGATGTCACGAGCTGCGCTGATGCATTGGCGATTTTGAAGCGCTACAACATTGCCATACCGGCTACCCTGACGGCGCAGCTTGAAAGCGGTGCGCTGGAAACCCCCAAACCGGGCGACAAGGCCTTCGACGGCCATGTGGTTCACATGATTGCCACGCCGCAGCAATCGCTGGAAGCGGCGGCTGCAGCAGCACGTGCTGCGGGGCTTGCGGCCTACATCCTCAGCGACGAAATGGAGGGCGAGTCGCGCGAGGTCGGCAAGGTGCATGCGGCGCTGGCGCGCGCCGTAGCGTTGAAGGGCCAGCCTTTTAGCAAGCCCTGCGTGATCCTGAGCGGCGGTGAAACCACGGTAACGGTGCGGCCTCGTCAGCCCGGCGACGCAAAAGGCCGCGGCGGCCGGGCCGGTGAGTTCAGCCTCGGTCTGGCATTGGCACTGCAAGGCCAGCCCGGCGTGTATGCACTGGCGGCAGACACCGACGGCATCGACGGCATGGAAGACAACGCCGGCGCATTTGTAGCGCCCGATACGCTCAAGCGCGCCGCGGCGCATGGCATGAAGGTGGACCGTTTCCTGGACCGCAACGACGCCTATGGTTACTTCGAGCCGCTCGGTGACCTGGTGGTCACGGGGCCGACCCATACCAACGTGAACGACTTTCGGGTGCTATTGATTTTATAGCTATCGGCGCCCGTCGGGTAAGGGAAAAATCGAGATTTTGTCTTGAAGTGATGGCTTGGTGCGGCGCACGGCCATGGTAGGCTCCCTTTCATGTTCAAGCGCACTCCCTCCTTTCTACGCCATGTCGGTCCAGGCGTAGTTGCCGGCGCCGCCGATGATGACCCGTCCGGCATTGCTACCTACACGCAAGCCGGTGCGCAGTTTGGCACGGGGTTGCTCTGGACCGTATTTCTGTCGCTGCCTTTCATGATCGCCATCCAGCTAGTCAGCGCACGGATTGGGCGTGTCACCGGCAAGGGCGTGGCCGCCAACCTGCGCGAGCACACACCGCGCGCTTTTCTGATGACCATGGTGTTGTTGCTGGTGATTGCCAACACCATCAATATCGCCGCCGATATTGCCGCCATGGGCGAGGCGCTGCAGTTGGTGGTGGGCGGCCCCCAGCATGTTTATTCCATGGCCTTTGGTGTGATCACGGTGCTACTCCAGGTGTTTGTGCCCTACCGCAAGCTTGCGCCCATCCTGAAGTGGTTGACGCTGTTTTTGTTTGCCTACGTGATTGCCGTGTTTTTGGTGAAGGTGCCGTGGGGCCAGGTGTTGTATGACCTGGTGATTCCCAAGCTGCAGTGGACATCAGGCTACTGGATGATGATTGTGGCGCTGCTGGGCACTACGATTTCGCCCTACCTGTTTTTCTGGCAAGCCTCGCAGGAGGTTGAAGAGCTGCGTCTGAAGGGCAAAGGGCAGGGCAGTGACGCAGAGATACGGAACGATTTGCGCCGTGTCAAGCAAGACACCTACATCGGCATGTTTTTCTCCAACATCGTTGCATTTTTTATCATGGTGCTCGGTGCCGTGGTGCTGTACGCGGCCGGTATCCGCGACGTCACCTCGGCGGCGCAGGCGGCGCAGGCGCTGCGCCCACTGGCCGGCGAATTTGCATTTGCCCTGTTTGCCGGCGGCATCATTGCAACCGGCATGCTGGCCGTGCCGGTACTGGCCTCCTCGGCGGCTTATGCGGTGGCCGAAGCGTTTGGTTGGCCCGAGGGCCTGGAGCGGCACTGGTTTGAGGCCAAGCGTTTTTACGCCATCATCATTCTCGCGACCTTGGTGGGAACGGGCCTGGACTTCACACCCATCGATCCCATGAAAGCGCTGTACTGGAGTGCGGTAATCAACGGCGTGGTGGCGGTGCCCATCATGGTGGGCTTGATGCTGCTTGCCGGCAAAAAGGCGGTGATGGGCAATTTCACCTCGGGCTTCAAGACGCGCTGGTTTGGCTGGGGCGGTGTGGCGGTGATGGGTTTTGCCGTGCTGATGATGTTCTGGGATGTGGTTCGCCAGCTCTGGCGTTGAAAACAATGCCGGCCAACGCCTGCAAAGGAGTCTGTCATTCAGGCGAGTCCGGAATCCGTGTCCCCGCCATTTCAATGGTGAAGTCAGGTCCATGGATTGCGGCCTTGGCTGACAATGAAGGGCGGGAGATTTGCGGAATGACGGCAGCGGCAATCACTTATTCACAAAGCCGCCGAATCTCAGCCGGATTCGGCAGGGCTCGGATGGCTTCCGGATTGTCAGCGCGGCGGCCGGCGAAGATGCGAACTTCGTCGCACTCCATGATGAGCTCGTCGCCACGCAGTATGCGGTAACGCTGCACAAAACTTTTCTCGCGCCATTCCAGAATCGTGACCTGAATATCCAGCGTGTCGCCATAAGTGGCAGTGCGCAGAAAACGCGAGTGCGTGTCCACCAGTGGTGTGCCGATCACGCCCATGGTTTTTTCGGTTTCCTGCCAGGATGGCACACCACACTGCACAAAGAAATTCCGCGAGGCGGCGTCTATCCAGCGGAAGAAATTGGGAAACCACACAATGCGCGCCGGGTCGCAGTCGCCGAATTCAACGCGGACGGTGTGGGTGATCTGTCTGCTCATGATTCAATTATGTGGGCAGGCTCCCCAACCGTTCGCCCTGAGCTTGTCGAAGGGGGGCTTCGACAGGCTCAGCCCGAACGGTGGGTGGGCGCTACCATGGTGGCTCAATCTCCCTTGATGTTCCGCGCCCGGATCAGCGCGCCGAATCGCGCGCCGTCGATGGACGCGCGCATGTTGAAGTCCGACGGTGACATCGGCGCCGGAATGCCGCCGATCGCCATGATGCGGTCCTTCACAGCCTGGCTGCCGAGTATCTTGTTGATCTCGCGGTTCAGCCGGCTCACAACGTCGGCCGGTGTACCGGCCGGTGCGTAAAAGCCGAACCAGGTGTCGGCGTCAAACCCTTTCAGCCCGACTTCGTCCAGCGTGGGCACATCGGGAAACAGCGGGGACCGTTTGGAACTGCCCACGGCCAGCAGCTTGAGCTTGCCGGCTCTCACGTGTTGCAGGCCGATGCCGGGGTCGAACATGAAGTCGAGCTGGCCGCCCAGCAGGTCTTGCATGGCCGGCGCCGCGCCCCTGTAGGGCACATGCACGGCAAAGGTGTTGGTCTGGGCCTTCATCATCTCGGCCGCCAGGTGGGGCGAGCTGCCGTTGCCCGGCGAACCAAAGGACAACTTGCCGGGGTTGGCTTTCATGTAGGCCAGAAACTCCCTGATGTTGTTGACCGGGAGCGTTGGTTTGACTTCAAGAAACACCAGCACACGCGCAGCAGCGGCCACGGGAATCAGGTCCTTGGCGGGATCGAAGGGCATCTTGCTGTACAGGTGAGGATTGACCGACACCATGCCGCCTGAACTCATGAGCAGCGTGTAGCCGTCAGCCGGGGCTTTGGCGACCGCTTCGCCGCCGATGTTGCCGTTGGCACCGCTGCGGTTTTCCACCACCACTGGCTGCCCCAGCGCTTCGGCCAGCGGCACGCCGATGGCGCGTGCGAGCTGGTCGGCCGCGCCGCCCGGCGGGAAGTTGACGATGACGCGTACTGGCTTGGTTGGCCAAGCGGCGGTTTGTGCGTGGGCGGCGGGCAACAGGGCGCCGGCAGCAAGTGCCAAGGCAAGCAATACGCGTCGCTGGGGATGGAAGCTGGTTTTCATGGTTTGTCCTTTTAAAGTGGAAGGTCTGTAGTGGTAACTCGGAGTGATCTATCAGGATGCCTTGGCAGCGCGCGGCTTGCGGTGCGGGTTGTTCATCCAGCGTATCGGCTGGGCCTTCACCGGTCGGGCCGGCGCGCCGTGCTGCACCAGGGTCTGGTCCAGCGCCTTGCCGGCTTCGTCTGCCAGCGCGGCCTCGCGCGCCTGGGCAATGGCCGCAGCGCGTGATTCGTTCGACGCAAAAGCGGCGCCTGTGGCCAGGTGCGCCAGCACATGCATCAGGTTGTCCTTGCCGCGTTCGTTGGTTGTGCCGTAGCCCTTGATCAGGCGGCCGCACAGCGCGATCTCGTGGCCCAGTTGCCAGTGTTGTTCAGTGCCTCGCACCACGCCGGCCAGCCACTGCTCGATCAAGGCCTGCTCGGTGGCAAAACGGCTGCCGCGTACGCGCAGCCATTTCAGACTGGCCAGCAGGCGCAACGAGAGCATGCCGAACACCGAATGTGTGCCGACCTTGAGCGGCATCGCCCATGGCGCCTTGCCGCGCGCCACGCGGCTGCGGTCCCAGCGTGTCACGCGCGCGGCCAGACCGGCTGGCAACAGCGCGGCAAATTCGGGCGCGCCGGGTTTGAAGTGGTCATACACCTGCAGCAGGTCGCCGTCGCCGGCCTTGACCTCGCCGTGCACACGTTGCCAGCGGCTGGCGCTGCTTTTCAGGCTGGCGACCCGAACGATGTCGTCAAACGCCATCCACAGCGCCAACCAGCGCGCCATCTCGCGCGTGGTGGCGTAGCCGTGCGCGAGGGCAGGGTCGGCCAGTTGCTCGGCTCGCAGCACCTGCTGCAGGCGCTGCACATACAGGTCGGCATAGTCGTGGTCCTGATAGTCCAGCATGCGCGCGTAGCCCAGCGCCAGCATGGCATGCACCGGCGGCGGAAAAATATGAGCCAAATCGGCCTCCAGCCCATGACTGGCGGGCGTAGGCAGCTCCTTATTTGATAGCAAACTGGAAACCAGCGCGGTCTGCGCCTGCTGGGTGTGGATCTGTGCGAAAGCGCGGTCAAAGCCCCTCAGGCTGGCTTCTGCGCCGCGTCCGCTGCGGCGGATCGCGTCTTCATAGGCCTGGCGCGCAAACGGCAGCAGGCCGCTGGCGGCAATTGCACCCAGCATCACGGCGCTGACCACGGTGCCGCAGTCTTTGGCCATCTCGCCCATGTCGAAGACCTGGGTGGCGCGGCTTTGCGCGCCTATGGCCTGCAGCAGCGGCGCTGGGTCGGTGCGGCCGTCGCCGGGCACCATGCGTTCAGCGGTGGTCAGGGTGCGGCTGCTGGAGCTGATGACCAGCGTGCGCTGCGGCGAGGCCATGCCGTTGCCGACCTGGCGCGCGGTTTCCAGCAGCTCGGAGGAGATCAGGCCGTCCAGCGCGCCAGGAACCGGGTTCAGGCTGAACACCGGGCGCTTGCCTTTGAGCTCTGCCAGCGGCACCGGAAACACCTCCAGGTAGTAGGTGGTGGCGCCGGTGCGCTGCGCCACGCCGGGGATCGAGGTGCTTTGCGCCGCATAGCCGCTGGCCCACGCAATATCGACCAGCCATTCGGTCAGCACGCCGCCGCCTTCGCCGCCCAGGGCGCAGATCAGCAGAGAGATCGAGCCCCCACGCTTACCCACTGCGTGTGGTTCGCTGCCCCCCAGGGGGGCCTTCGTGCCTTGGGACGGCCCGGCGGAACTCAAGGGTTTTTGTTGGTTCATGTTCATGGTTGACTTTGGCTTGTCATTGCGGACTTGATCCGCAATCCATGTGAACAGACTCGCGTCGATGGTTCATGCGAGATGGATCCCGGATCGAGTCCCATAAGCGCT
>Ga0308009_10002053_pt1 | contig 10775 bp, 23 predicted proteins | sample Neamet127_FD_203134 | JGI IMG/M metagenome (GOLD analysis project Ga0308009, IMG submission 203134) | Marine microbial communities from water near the shore, Antarctic Ocean - #127 | ecosystem: Environmental > Aquatic > Marine > Unclassified | place: Southern Ocean | collected 2014-07-24
GTTGTTGGCTTCGAATGGTTGCTCGTCAGGGTTGTCAGCGGTAGGTGCGTATTGGAATTCCTTGCTACAGTTGTTACATTTGTACTTCCATTTCTCGACAACTTCAAATCCGTTCTTGAACATTTCACGGTTGAGGGTTTCAATAGGAATTCTTAAAGCATCAATGTTATCTGCGAGTTCATAAATCATAGTAAGTGGGAATGGGAAAATTGGTAGTTTGGCACCTGTATCAGTACTCATGTACGGCTGTGCTACACTAGGTCTGGTAGTGGTCTCTGTGTAGTTTTTGTTAACAATGTTTAATGCTTTGTTTAATGCATTAGCAACAGACTTACGAATCTCGACCATGTGTGTTATGTTTCTGTCAGGTTATTTATAGTTTTTGTATCCTTGGTGCGAAGCACCTTTTAATTATTTACGTCTTTTATATATATTATAAATTACAGTCCGTACAGCAGTCGCTGCAAGTAGGTAGCCCATTACATATAGTAACAGTAACATTAGTTGAAAAGCATTTTTGACATAATCCTTGCATAGACTTTAATTTGAAAATCCTATTAATAAGTTTTATCCACCATGAAGTGAACATGATACATCTCTTTGATCTTTGCAAATGCATGGTGAACCACTAGGACTAGTAGGCTCTTCTTTGACTATAACTTTAGATTTTGACTTGATACCAGATTCTACGTTATTTTCAGACATACATTATATATGTTATAGTAGTATATATACTTAATCCTTTTTTTTGTTATGTTCTTTATATACGTCGTCTACTTCGCATTTTAAACAACTGTCAAAAAAGCATGGTTTGCTACATCTTCTACAAGTGTTGATTTCTCTGAGATGATCCTTGCCGTCAAAAGACTTTTTTAACCCTTTAATAAAGCTATCGAATATCATCATTACACATAATCTTTAATAGTTTATATACATTTTGAAGGTTATGGTTGAGTTACAAATGGACGACTTTGCAGAAATACTACGATGGTTTAATCACAAGTATGACGAAGTCGAAGATGCTGGCATGGGTGAACAGTCTAGAAAGACCTTTTGGAAACTTCACTTTCTTCTAGAAGATAAGATGGAAGAACTACATCATGAAGGTCGTGACCGTGATGCACCACGAGAACAATAAGATCCTAAAGTTTTTATATAAGATAACGTTATATAGTAGTATGGATGAATCAATTGATGAAAAATTACAAGCCATAGAACAGGCACTATTGGAACTGGCAAAGAGTGAAAGAGAATTACTCTTGAAGCAGAAGCGTTTAAGATGCGAGAAAAGTCACGCCTGTAGCGTTATGGATTTATTAGATAACGTACAAATAGGTTAGATATATATAAGAGTACATCTATTGTATATCATGTGGAAACTTGATGACTGGGGAATCTTCTTTATATGTACAATATTTCTCATGCCTATAGGCATAGCACTGTGTATCATACACAGGCGTAACAAACATGTTGAAGAAGTTGATCACAAGTGGGACGATAGATATATTAGTCAGGATGTTATTGAGGAGTTCAGATGAGTATTGCAAGTGCTATTAACGATTTGTTAAATCTGTTACATGAGGAATGGCTCCCCGAAGACAGAAAGGATATAATTAAACAGTTGCTTATTGACATGATTGACAAGATGGAAGACAATATGAGTATGGATGATTTACGATGACTTTGAGTAAAAAGGACTTGGAGAGTATCATATGCATAGTGTGCAGTAAGAGGTATGGAGAACACACGAAAGGTAACAGTCCCAAGTTTAGCCTCCGCGAACTCATGGTATGTATGTTCCGTATACAGGGTACACTGGTTAGTGATGGTATTAATAATGCTGTTGTAAAGCCTCCCATTGAGAAGTTAGAGAGATGTAACTGTAATCACAAGGAGTCTAGTACATGAAGATACCAATCTCCGAAGACTGTCTTAGATGTAAGAGTAAGGCTAGCCTAATGGTACTTAAGGTAGATAGTGAGACTAATAACTAAATTTTCTTAGCCTTTTATATATCTTTATATACCTATATGGTTCATATTATTTTTAATTTTTCGGGTCAGGTGTGTTTCTTTTATATATCTTATTAAGTCTCTAAAATGGGATTTTCGCTCTGTTGACCACCCACAACCAGAAGACTAAAAAAAAGGGCGTGAAAGTATTTAACTATTTTACTTTAGGTGTCTTTTTCCAAACTTGGATTTGTCCACCGTACAAAACACCCTCGTAAACGAATGAGGTAATTTGTGCGTAGAAACCTTCCCTGCCTGATTGGTAGACTTTAGGCTCTAAAGTTGTTTCTTTTGATTTACCGTCTGGCATTGTGATTAATGCACTGGCAAACATTGAAACTTCTTTTGTCTTTGTTGTAGTTGACATACCATAGGGTAATGACTAGGGGGTATTAAGTGTATTGATAGCCCACGCCCACAGGCACGGGGGATTTGAACCAACGGGAATGTTTAAGTACACACTTTTCAATCTATTAGGCTAGACTAACAAGTGTAATGTTTATGTACTCACTCTAGTGATTTGGTTGAATGGTAATGTTCTTATACTCGCTTATAGTCATAGTAATGTTCTTATAGTCGCTCATTCTTCGTAATGTTTATATAGTCGCTCACTGCGTTCATTGTCCCCTACCATACCCTGCCCCAGAAAAAAACAAATAGTAATGTTCATATACTCACTCTCGGGCTGGTAAATGTTTATATACACACTATCGTGCCTAGTCACTACCATACTATAACGCTGTTATGTTATATACTAATATAAAAAAGTATTGGGATATGTTAATATAGACACACTCTCGTGTTTTAGGGGTATATACTAGGAACAAACGTATGCAATATAAGAGGGTATATCGTTCATTCTATGCTACTCTCTATGGTATTATTGTTGTTCATACTGGGTATATTGTTTAGGAACGTACATGATTCATGTAATGCCCCCTTTGGAGTTGGGGGAGAGGGTTTGCAAAGGGAGAGGGGGTTGATGGTGTGGCTATTACGGTGTATTGTATGCCTTACTAGATGCTTGTACGAAAATTTTTAATAAATGTTTATATACTCGCTTTTTTTACGACTAATTTTGAGGTTGATTTATATTAGGGAAAATTAATTTGAATTTTTATGAATAGAATTATGAACCGTACAGGGCGTAACAGGGCAGGGGAAGGTGTGTATGATGACGATACATTCAAATCCGTAGCCTCTATGCTAAATAGTTTCAAGCGACCTGATACAGCAGTAGTAGTAGACAAGAGACAAGTCATAATGAATAAAGCCTTTGCTATGACAGCACATAAACAAATAACCAATGGTAAAGAGTTTAAACAGGTTGTATCTGTTGTAAGAGAGGTTAAGACAGTTAATAGAAACCTAGCAGTTGTAAAAGATAAGCAACTAAACTCAGTACTAGTAGTAGCACCAAAAGGGTTCTTCTCACATATGAACAAACTCATTGATGCATGTAACTATTACATTGCCAACACTCCATTACTAGAGTTAGGTAATATAAAGAAGATAGAGTATCTAGATGAGACCATTGACTTGAAAGGGGTACAATTCTACGATAGAAAAGGTCTATCCAGTCTTTCATCATGGACTGAGGAAGAGGATATGGTAGGTTATATCAACAGCGTTAAGAAAGAAGCAGTTACACCTAGTAAGTTAGTTACACATCAGTTAGAGGATATATTATGACCGTATCCTCTATCCCTAACTTTACACCATGTTGGTTATGTGACAATGACGTAAATGCCGTTGGTGGTCTATTTTGTAGTGAGTTTAAGGAATACTGTTGTAAAGACCATATCACAGATAATAAGACCTGCCCTGTTTGTGACTCGTGGCAGGAACATGATACCCCACATCACATGATTCAATGGATAGTTGACAGTTCTAGTGAGAATGATGCACCAATACCACCATTTGGATTTAGAGATGGTACAGAAGTGACAGAAAGGAGTAGTATATTATGAGAGTTTGGGATACTATCTCCCCATCTCGTCTATGTAGAAAGCATCTACTTGCAGAGCATAGAGAGACATTGTGTATATGGTCAGTAATTACTAATAATAAAAAGGGCTACTCAAAACACCCTGAAACAATGAGATTTAGAGGCAATCTTAACGCTTTGGCTTATAGACATGATAAGTTAGTCAATGAGGCTACTATTCGTGGATATAACTTTAAACACCTACCTAATGCAGATGACATACTGTTGTTTAATGTCATGCCTAAAGGTTGGGATAACCAAGAAACGTCACTATCATCTAAGGTATGTGACTGTGTAAAAAAGGAGAGTATGGAATGATTACGTGGGTTGATGGATTAATATCCCCACACATTATAGTGAATTGTATAACACAAATCATGTCTTTAAGGATAACATGGGTGGCTTGTGAATAGAAGTTAACTAAACACCCCCCTTACAAGACATATAATGTCTATTAATAAGCAAATCGAATGCTATCTTTGCAATAAGATGTTCTATAAGAAAGATCTAGGTGCCACATTAGGCAGTTCTATCGGAGCATTACAAGAGAAGATATGCATTACCTGTGTCCACAAAAACTATTGTTGGGCTACTGATAAAGAATTACAGCAACACGACTATTCTATATTAGAAGCACGTAGACAAGGTTTATTACAACATTTATAGAGATGACAGTTATGCCCAATCAATTAACACAAATCTTTATGCCTATGAAAGTAGGTATGGAGACACCTGAATTCTTGACAGAAGTTCAGCTCGTAGCACAAGGATATACCGACCTTGTTAACATCTCATCTATTCTAACTGATGAGGAGATACAATATGTTTCCTCAGTTGGTAGTAGATTAGGTATGATATACATAGAAAACAGTATGTCAAAGATGTTAGTTCCTATGAAAACCATCTTACAAGATGGAGTAAGAGAAGTAAAAGTCCCTAGAGGATTTACTGCTCGTACTGAAACTGTCAACGGACAACGTGGATTAGTAGGATTCCCAGCCATATCTGGCGGATCTCTCTAGTCTATTCCCCCCTTTTTTCTTAACATATTAAAATAATGACAGAATATAATGCACATTGTAACATGTGTGGCTATGAAACTAGACATAACGATATAAATGGTTGTGTATATCATCAAAGAGTCATACATGATGAAGAAGGTTCTCATCTATTGTATGAAGAGTTTAACCAAGATGGAGAAGAATGGTAATGACATTACAAGCAACTAGAGATCAGATTATCGCTGGTCTTACTGCTATGGTTGATCAAGATGAACCATTCTTTAGAACCGTTGAAGAGTTCTATGATAACGAGATAGAATCTGATGGTGGTATCTGGACAGGTGGAGAAGGAGAACCATCTATTGACGGCATTGGTATATTTAACTATTGGAGTGGTAATAACACAGATGTTACTAACTATTTAGAACAACATGGTTGGTTTGCCGAATGGTATGATGCTGGAACTATGCACTTACATAAGATATGACCGACATAATATGTGATGTTGATGGCACACTAATGAACGTTGAAAAACGTGTCCAATGGGCTAAGAAACACAAAAAAGATACTGATAGAGTTATGAACTGGGATATGTTCCTAGATCCTCTTGTTATGTTAGAGTTTGATACACCTAATAGAGATGTATGTAGTGTTATAAACGCATTATATTCAGAGGGTATAGATGCTAATGCACCAACCACAACCAATTCAAATAGAATAATTATCACATCTGCTCGTAATGAGAGACATAGAGATGTTACAGTTAAACAGTTACAACTAGCTGGTGTTTATTTTGATGCCATGTATCTTAGAGATGATGGCGATATGAGACCTGATGACATTGTTAAGGAGGAACTATTGACTAAGATTAGAGCAGATGGTTATATACCAAAAATAGCATTTGATGACAGGAATCAGGTTGTTAACAAGTGGAGAGCATTAGGCGTACATTGTTATCAAGTAAGGGCAGGAGATTTCTGATATGACCTTAGATAAATGGGATAACCCACCTAATCAAATTAACAGGGATATTCTTGCATTGTGTGGTAAAATAGATGATCATATTCTAGAAATAAAAGAAATGTTACCATTTGCTAACTGTATACACAGTAATTATGGCACAGAAATACATGAAGAATATGTAGGGGAAGCAGATTGTATTGCAGAATATATCGTATGTAAAAACTGTGGAACTGAATTAAATAATGATGGTAAAGAAGTGATGGAGGTATTAAAACAATGACAGGTATACATGACAGCGTAGAAACCTACGAACCTAAAGTAGATATGAGTTATGAGGGTTCTGTGCCAAAAGTAGATAATACGTTTGATGACATAACAGATGCCAATGGTAATATCAGTATTATCATCAATTCTGAAGTTATTGGACAAACATTAGCAAAAAAGATATACACCTCATGGACTAGTGGTCTAAGAGAATTGTATAACAATGAGGCTAGGGCTTGTAGAACTGCTAAGAAGATGGGTGCTGATCCAAGTATAGTTATTACTATTGATCCAACTGAATCTTCTAAACAAGTTATAATTCAGGGTGTTGATTCACTAGGCATTACTAAAGCCATGTTTAACAAGGTTCTTAGAGTTATAGGCACTAGTGGTAACACTGATGGCAATGAAATTGGACAGTATGGTATGGGATTCATATCATATGCACTAATGACAGATGCATTACTATTAGAAACATGGTCTAGAGAAACTGATGAGCATTATGCTATGCTATGTGATAGTGGATTAAAGTTCAAACCTATTCCCCTTGATACTAGTAGCGGTGTCAATACAATGAGTGCATATGGAACTAAACTAACCATGACATGTAATGATGACGTTAAATGGACACAGTTAATCTATAACATAAAACAGTTAGCACGATTTAGTCAGATTCCTACAAAAATAATACTATTGGATAAGGTATTTGGTAATCATGGTTATAGTAGAGATGTATATGATGAGGATACTGAAACAGGAGTACATGAAATTGATTCATATAAAACTGGCATGGATTATCTAAAAAATACAGATAGTTATAATTGGATTAAAGAAACTAGCCATGAATCAGCAGAACCAATCCTATTCTATGATGAGATTACAATAGACAACGAGGATTACAGATTTGATGGCATAATAGTTATCAAACAAACCAGATATGGTGGTGTAAACATTGTTGAGGGAGATAGTCGTATTCCAATGTTATTGGTTGGCACATCTATTGATAGTACATTTAGTGTAAAGGGATTACAATCAGGTATTATCAACGTCAAGAACGAAAGAAAATACTCCCCTGTTGCAAGTAGAGATTCATTAGAGGATAAGGCTGTAGAATCACTAAAAGATCAAGTAGAGAATGATTTGTCACTATATATGGAAAAATACAACATTGAATCAGTAGAGGAATATAATAACTCTATGACTAAATGTATATTGGCATCAGATCCAATGTATGAACTGCAAGACTATCTTAGTAGAGGAACAAAAGACATATCAAACACATTAAACACTAGATACTCTACCCCTGATAAGAATCACTCATCTCTAAATGAGATGTTAGCAAAAGGTGGAACTATTATTGCTCTTAAATCATTGAGAGCAAACCTAATGGATCTGTTAAGAGATAACATAGATGGATCAATACAGTTCTTTAGAATACCTACAAGACTAAGTGATGAAGATAAAGGACATAGAATAGCATTGTTCAAGGAATTAAACATCATACTAGGAGAGGAATACAAGAAAGCACAGCAGTTAAAAGAATCTCATAGTAAAAACACAGTTATTAAAAATGGAAAAACTGAATCATATACAGGAGATAGAACCATCTGTTTGTATAACAGTACAAGAGGAACTAGAGGAAATACTAGTTTGTGGGGTAGTTCAACAGGTTGGAGAGCAGGATCTCACAAATATTCAACTACAATCAATGAGGTTAATGAGAATTACCACTCAAACTGCATGGTTGTTGATAAAAAGAACTGGAGTATAGCAGAATCATTTGTTAATAGTATGTCTTGTAATTGGAAAATAATGCATGATATGAAAGGAATTAATCCAAAGGTTATGACGTTTAACAAATTGGCTATCAAGGTAAGTAAAACATTATATCAAACTAACTGTGGATTGGTTAAAGGTAGTGAATTATCTGGACAATACATTGTAATTATAATGCAAGATACTCAACTGTTAGATACGATTGTTTGTGATAGTAAAGTAATTGCTGTAAGAGATGTAAATGCTTTCATAGCATTACAATGTTATAACAGTACAAAGAAAGATGATGACCAATTAACATTGGATAATGATCTTCGTGGTAGTAAATTTGAAGATATTACTAGATGTAGCATTGACATTAAAGAGGGAGGTTATGACTTCAACAAAGGTAATGATATTGCACGAATCTATTGGATGGAACAGTTACTCCCAGATATATATGCTGATGTATTTACACACGCTATGATGTATGATAGAAGTAACATTGATCAAATAGAATTGACAGCAAGAACACTCAATACTGCTTTAACTGAAAAAACAGTTAAGAATATGCAAAGAGTAGAACTTCCTGTTCATGATTATGATTGTCCTTGTAATCCTGAGGTATTAAAACAATGACAGTTAATATAAAATATACTGAACCTAGAGCAATACCTAAATCTTGGGCTATTATAGTGGATTCAAATTCTGATACCGCTTCATATGATAACCCTGAAAACCATTGGTGGATTCATCAACATATGGAAACATTAGCAGAAGAATTATGGGAAACAGTACAGGAGAAACTAAACTAATGAACCCTCAAATTATAGCAGAAAGGGATAATACCCTCATTCTGTTTGAGAATGGTAAGGTTAAGACAGTTCCTAACACAACATACAATCAAGTGAAATATAGAGAATACAAAGGAGATCGTATATTCTACAAATTTGATGATGATATGTACATACAGGAAACATATGACAATGGTATATTTAACGCATTTGTTAAAGAAGAAACTCTTAACATAAGAGATTCAGCACAGTTATGTGAATGTATACAGGAACATAAGAATCATGGTAATTCTGAAAAATACGAGTCACTATTTAAAAAACTCTACCTAGTAGAAAACAAAGAGAAGATTATGAAAGAGATGATAAGCGTATTTGGAGATAGAGTACAAACTGTTTGGGGAACAAGAGGAAACAATGAGAATGACGTTATCCCTATGATGTATGTCGTTGATGACAGATTTATGGTAGATGGTCATGGAGTATCACACTATAAGAAAGATGACGGTAGTTGGTCTTTCCTATGTACTGTTGCACAGGGTAATCTAAGTAAAATGTCTATTACTACACCAATAGGGGATATAGAACTAGAGTCTACTGAACTAACCATAATGGGTAAGATTGGATTCCTACTAGCCCCAGATATTACTGATGGTGTATTCTTCCATCAACTATCTAGTAAGATGCAGGAAGTGTTGAAAGCAGAAATTGAGTTTGACAGCATGAGTGTAGGAGGAACATAATAATGGATTACCAAAATAGAGACGATATCAAGCAGATATTACGCATGTTTGAAAAACTACCAGATGTTGATACAATGAATAAGGAATTGTATGATTCATTAATAGAAACTATTAACGATAGTTCTACTAGTAACGAAGAAGTGTTTAACACATTGAAACTATTAGTTATGCAGATGTGTGAAAAATGGGTTAATGTTAAAGATGATAGCAAACCTAATACAGATTTCACAGATGAAGAAAGGGAACAATATAAATAATGGCTAAAATTGTACATGGATCTCATGGTAGAGATTATCTTGTTAGTAAAGACTCATGCACTTGTGGCGACTATGTTTATAGAAAGAAAGACATTGGTGGCAAGTGTAAGCACATGGAGGCATTAGAATAATGACACTCATAACTGCTGGAACTCATACAAATCTAATGGAACATAAAGTAATTAGAACTGGAGACGGTTGTGTAATTTGTAACGGTTGTAGTAAGGAATTTCAATGTGGAGAGGATAGACATGAGTGGCGTATGCACTTAAGTAGTAATAAATGGCATAGTGGATCATTTTGGACAACTCAATGTCGTGAATGTTTTAAACAATCTATTACAGATTGGAGAGATTCAATAAATAATACATTGGAGATATTAGAGAAATGACAGAACTAATACAGCATAAAATCATTAGATGTACTGATATAAAATACCAGCATAGGTGTATGACTTGTACGCGTGAGTTTATAGCAGGACAAGATAGACATGAATGGCGTACATATATTTTGTATACTGATGTTAATGCTAGTATCACAAATGGAGGCTTTACATACAGAAAATGTGGATATTGGGTAACTAGTTGTCATGAATGTTTTGTTAAGAATATGGTAATGATGAGAGATAACATAAATGAACAGTTAGAAGCAATGCCTGAATGTATGAGGGAGTTAGCATAATGGGTTACGATTTCTATCTTACTGTGGAAGAAAAATCTTGTGAACATTGTAATAAACATGAGTGCAGTACAAGACATGAAGTGTGTGATATGTACGTATCATATAATCATGCTTGGGCTTTCTACAAGTATCTTGACAAGGATAGTGGTTTAAGATGGATATACAGCAAACCTGTAACAGAAATAATCTTACCATTGAAGAAAATGATTGATACATTTGTAGAAAAAGAATGTCATGACATTGTGCCTACTCATACAACTGATCCACTTACTGGAGAAATAGCATGGAGTAATAAGAGAATTATGACATCTATAATACATG
>Ga0308009_10002054_pt1 | contig 10773 bp, 3 predicted proteins | sample Neamet127_FD_203134 | JGI IMG/M metagenome (GOLD analysis project Ga0308009, IMG submission 203134) | Marine microbial communities from water near the shore, Antarctic Ocean - #127 | ecosystem: Environmental > Aquatic > Marine > Unclassified | place: Southern Ocean | collected 2014-07-24
GATTTCGGCGAGGCTCCCAAAAATGTCGGCGTGGTCAAACTCGAGGTTGTTGATGACAACGGCTTCGGGCAGGTAGTGGACGAACTTGCTGCGCTTGTCGAAAAACGCGGTGTCGTATTCGTCGCCCTCAATCACGAACCAGTCGCTGTCGGTGAAACGTGCGCCTTGGCCAAGGTTGTTTGGGATGCCGCCGATGAGGAAGCTGGGGTTGAGGCCGTTATGCTCGAGCAGCCAGGCGAGCAGCGATGCGGTGGTTGTTTTTCCGTGGGTGCCAGAGACGACGAGTGAGCGTTTACCGCGCAGGAAATGGTGCTTTAGCAGCTCCGGCAGTGAGCAGTAATTGAGCTTGTGCGCGAGAACGAACTCGGCCTCGAGGTTGCCGCGCGAGATGGCGTTGCCGATGACGACGAGATCCGGCTTGTGCGCGAGGTTGGCCTCGCTGAACGGCTTGGCCTCGATACCGCGCTCCTCGAGGAAGGTGGACATTGGCGGATAGATGCCCTGGTCCGAGCCGCTGACCGCGATGCCACGCTCCTTCAGCGCAGCAGCGACGGAGGCCATTGCGGTGCCGCAAATGCCGACGAAATGGATTGAGCGTGCGTTTTCGATGGTGTGAGCCTCAAGTCACTTCCCGCGGAAAAGCCCATTGCCTACCCCAGCCATCCTTCAAAGCCAAGTTTCAAAGCTCTACGCTGGATTGCCCAAATGCTAGTTGTGATTAAGTTTGGTCCAAGTCAGGCCGTCGAGGTTTTTCGTTTGTGCCGGGATGATCAGGCTCGCAATCCAACCGGACAGGAAACATGTAACCGTTCCCACGACTCCGATGATCAGCGGGTGGGCGTCGGTGTGAAATTTCACATAATATAGAACGGCCGCCGCTACGATGACCCCGGTCCAAGCGTGAACGCTTGCTGTGCGATTGGTGAATATGGCCAAGGTAAATAAGCCGCCCAGCGTACCCAGAATCAAGCCGATGTAGCCCATCAGGGTGTCCCAAAGGTTTTTGCTGTCTTGTGATGCAATGTAGATTGCCGAAACGGTGCCGAGGACACCGAGGATCAACGTGATGCGCTTTGCCAATTTTAGCAGCGATTCACTATCCCGATCTTTCGAAAGAAAATCGGTTGTGAATGCCGTGGCAATGGAATGCATACTTGAGTCGAGACTGGACATCGCGGCGGCAAACACCCCGGCGATTACCAGCCCCGCTAGGCCGGTTGGCATTTGGTGGAGAATGAAGTGGGGAAAGATTTGGTCGATTTTTGAAATCGGTTCCAGATTTGCTGGTTGCTGTTGGAAATAGACAAACAATGCCGTGCCGACTCCGAAAAAGAGAACCGACAGCGGAATACTCAAGGCGCTGTTTGTCCAAATGGCCTTGGCGGCTTCCTTTTCGGTAGGAGTGGTGAGATAGCGTTGCACCACGGCTTGATCCGTACCGTAGCTGAGGATTTGGGCGAAGATGCCGCCGAGGATAATCACCCAGATTGTGTCGGTGCCGCTTACAAAACTAAAGTCGGTGTTCACCATCTCAAACTTACCCTGCCCGGAGGCCGTTTCAATAATGGCTGAAAATCCTCCGTCCACTTCCCCTACGATAACAAAAAACGCAACCAACGCTCCTCCCACCAGGACGATTGTTTGAATGACATCCGTCCAAATAACGGCCTCGATGCCGCCAAGCACTGTATAGATTGTGCTCAAAACGCCCATGGTGATAATGCAGTATATAACATCCCAACCGGTAACCGAAGACAGTGCGAGCGCGGGAAGTAATATAACTATGCCCATGCGCGCAAGTTGGAAGATGGCGAAGCTGGCGCTGCCCAGTTTTCGTAAACCCGTGCTGAATCGCATCTCCAAATATTCATAGATGCTTGTGATACCCAAGCGTCGATAAAACGGCAGGAAACAATATATAATAACCGGCGCCATTACGGGGATGGTCATGTTAAATATAAACCAGGTCCAATTCGTGGCGTACGCCTTGGCGGGTATGGAAAGATAAGTGATGGCGCTCAGCATGGTCGAAAAAATACTTAGTCCAGCCGCCCACCAAACGACTCGTCTGCCAGCTAAAAAATAATCCTCGGCAGAATTGTTTTTTCGCGAAAAATAGATCCCAATCCCGATGAGGACACCCATGTAGGAGACCATTACAATCCAGTTTGCAGTCCCAAAGCTTTCGTTTTGTTTGGCCAGATCAATTTTCCAAATATTCTTAGTCCTAATGCCGGGGCTGCTTTCGCCGGTGGGAATGATGATCGAACTGCCCCATTGCACGGCAGTAGTCGTGACGTGGCTGCCGATGGGTACGCGTTCCGTCACTCCCGGTGCCGTGGCACTGCGTGAGCCTTCCTCAAAGTTTGCGAACTTTTGCCATTGGTCGGTGACTGTGTTGTAGAGAAGAATATCGCGACTGAAACCGTCGTGGGCGTCCTGTATTTTTTGTTTTTCGGCATTCAGGTCGTCTGCGGCCTGCTGATTGCCGGCGGCCTTGGCGGCTGCGATTTGAGCGGACAAACCTTCCAGTGTGATAAAGCGTTTTCCATCAGCCCCGCCAAACAGCAGCAGACTGTTTGTTCCAACAGAGGCGGCGGTGCCTGCCATAACACAACGAGGTTGAGTGTCTTCTTTGGCTTGTATGTCGCTCACTTTTTTCCACTTGCCTGACTTGGGGTTGTATTTGTGCGCGTCACTTAGCATGTGCCATTGGCCTTTGCTGTCGTTCATGCGCCCGCTGAATATATAGAGGCAATCTGTTGAGCCGTCATTTTGACTGGCAGCTAAGAGGTGTGTTCGGGCAGGGCCATTCCACGGAGTGAGTTCTTTCCATTCGAATTCTTCTGTATCACGCTTGGCTAAGTCGAGTGACCAGAAATTCAGGGTCGCACCTTGGCCGCTGTCCCCTCCAGTAATGTAAATTGTGTTTCCAATCAATGCTCCGGCGGCAGCTGTTGTGCTCTTGGGCAAGGGTGGGTAGTTTTCGTCAATGGTGATTTTGTCGCTAGCGTAGCTAATCGCGAATACTTTGGCCGATCGATGGGTGAGGCCGCCCTCCTGCCACTCGCCGCCGATACACAACACACCAAGTTGGCGAACGGCGAGAGAATCTGCGTCGTTGGTCGAGATCGAGACACCGTAGCCAAGCACATGTGGGAGCCTGTGCTTGGCTTCGGTGATCGAGTAGTCGAGGTCGTCCTTCGTGACGATGTAAATTGTGTCGTGATAGATTTTGGCTGAGGTTCCGCCGTCGTCGGTTGGGCGCCATGGCTCCCCGTTGGGGAAGTTGGCACCACCAGCGATGATCAGCGCGTTTTTGTGTGTCCCGGCAAAGGGCCCAGCTACGCCAAAACCGCCGGGTAGGTCAGGCAACGGTTTCCAATTGAGGTTGTTGTTAGCTGCAAACAGGGAGCTTGCACTCAAGGTCAGCAGGGTGGTGATTCGGAGAAACATAGTTGTGAGGATCCGTTTTGCCAGGCGGCCGGGTATCATGTTGCCCGCGTTTGACCAAGGCGAGGCCAAACCAAACGCTTATCTAGTCGTTTTTATTGGTGGAAAAAAATTGAAAAACGAGTGGAAATATGTTCTTTTTTGTCAACCGTTGAATGTATGGGCGATGATTTGCGTCCAGCCTAGTTACATAACTGCGGGGGAAATATGATGATACAGAGGTTTTTGAACGGAATTATGGCGGGGCTGCTCATGTCAGCAGTGTGTGTCAACGCCGAGGAGACTAAGCCGAAGAAGGTCAGTTTTTACAGCGACATCCGGCCGATTTTCCAGGGCCAATGCCAAGGGTGCCATCAGCCTGCCAAGGCCAAGGGTGAGTATGTGATGACGACTTTTGAGCAGTTGCTCAAGGGCGGTGAGAGCGAGGAGAAGGCGGTTGTCCCAGGTAAACCGGATGAGAGTCATTTGGTCACGCTAATCACGCCGATCAATGGTGAGGCGGAGATGCCGCAGAAGGGGGGGCCACTTCCTGCCGAGCAAATCGCGATGATCACCCGATGGGTTTCTGAGGGTGCGACCGATGACACGCCGGCGGGTGCCAAGCAACTTTACGATAAGGACAACCCACCGGTTTACAGTTTGCCACCGGTCATCTCGTCGATCGACTATTCGCCGGACGGCAAATTGATTGCCGTTGCTGGATTTCACGAGGTGCTGCTGCACCATGCTGACGGTTCCGGCTTGGCCGGTCGACTGATTGGCCTGTCGGAGCGTGTGCAGAAGGTGAAGTTTTCCAGTGATGGCAAAAAGTTGGCCGTGGCGGGTGGGCTGCCAGCTCGATCGGGTGAGATTCAAATCTGGAATGTCGAGAGCAAGAAGTTGTCGATGTCGATCCCGGTTGGGTATGACACTGTTTACGGTGTGAGCTGGTCACCTGACAACTCAAAGGTGTCCGTCGGTCTGCCGGACTCAACTGTGCGTGCTTACGACGTGAAGAGCGGAAAGCAGGTGCTCTTCAAGGACAGCCACGACGGTTGGGTGCTCGACACGGTTTGGAACAACAAGGGCGATCACCTCGTCTCGGTCGGCCGCGACATGGCGGTGAAGTTGACTGAGGTGGCGACGCAGCGATTCGTTGACAACATCACCTCGATTACGCCGGGCGCGCTCAAGGGCGGTATTCACGCCATCACGGTTCACCCAAAAAAAGAGGAAGTGCTGGTGGGTGGTTCGGACGGGGTGCCGCAGGTTTTCAGGCTGACGCGGGTGACCAAGCGGGTGATCGGCGACAACTCGAATCTAGTGCGCAAGTTCCCTCCAATGCCGGGGCGTATTTTCGGTCTCGATTTTGCGCCGGAAGGCAAAAAGATCATAGCCGGCAGCAGCTACAACGGCACTGGATCGGTCCACCTTTATCAATCTGACTATGACAGCAGCGTGAGCGACGAGTTAAAAAAAGCGTTTGAACGTCCATTGGACGGAAACTCCAAAAAGCTTTTAGGTGAGTATCATACCAAGGAGGTGAAGCTACTGGCCAAGGTCTCGTTGGGCACGTCGGTTTATGCGACAGCATTCAGTCCGGACAGCGAGACGGTGGCGGTTGGCGGTGCTGACGGGGTAATTCGCTTGTACGACAGCCAATCACTCGGTTTAAAGCGCGCCTTCCTGTCCGTACCGATGGCAGAAGAAAAATTGCCGGAAGTCATCGCGTTGGCGATTGAACCGCAGGAAATCCAGCTCAATGGCAAGTTCGACTACACTCAGATGCTGCTGACAGCGGTGAAGGCAAATAGTGAGAGCTACGACGCCTCACGTGACTTCTCTTTTACGGTCGACTCCGATGTGATCAAGGTAAGCAAGGCTGGCATGGTGGAACCGGTGAAGGATGGTGAGGCCAAGCTCAAGATTGTTCACAAAAACCAGACGAGCACGCTCAGCGTTCGCGTGACCGGCGTGGGTGGCGACTTTAGTCCGGACTATGTGCGCGATGTGATGCCCGTACTGTCGAAACTCGGTTGTAACGCCGGCACCTGCCATGGTTCAAAGGACGGGAAGAACGGCTTCAAGCTATCGTTACGTGGGTATGACCCGATCTATGACATGCGTGCTTTTACCGACGACCTGGCCAGTCGCCGTGTGAACATTGCCGCCCCGGACAACAGCCTGATTCTTCTAAAGTGTTCTGCTGCTGTGCCGCATGAAGGTGGCCAGTTGACGAAGATGGGTGAGGATTACTATGAGATTCTAAAGGCATGGATTTCCAACGGTGCGAAACTCGACACTGGCTCGGTGCGAGTCGCGAGCATCGAGCTATTCCCGAGAAACTCGGTCGTGCAAAAGATCGGCGATCAGCAGCAGATGCGTGTGATTGCCACTTACGTCAACGGCGAGAAGCGCGATGTCACCGCCGAGTCGTTCATCGAGACCGGCAATTCCGACATCGCCACGACTGACAAGACCGGCTTGGTAAGCACCGAACGTCGCGGTGAAGCGCCAATGCTGGCCCGCTACGAGGGCGCGTACGCCTCGACCATCGTGACTGTGATGGGCGACCGCTCCGGCTTCGAGTGGCAGGACATACCGGCGAACAATATGGTTGATGAACTTGTCGCTGCGAAGCTGAAGCGGACCAAGACACTCTCGTCTGGCCTGGCCTCGGACGAGGAGTTTCTGCGCCGGGTGTACCTTGACCTGACCGGGTTGCCACCCAGTTTAGAGGAGGCGGCCAAATTTATTGCTGACAAGCGCGACTCTAAGGACAAGCGTGACGAACTAATCGATCAACTGGTGGGCAATGGTGACTACATCGACCACTGGACCAATAAGTGGGCTGACCTGCTTCAGGTCAACCGCAAGTTTCTCGGCACCGAGGGGGCGTCACAGTTCCGCAAATGGATCCGCAACGAGGTCGCCAACAATACGCCTTATGACGAATTCGCCAGCAAGGTGGTTACGGCAAATGGTTCAAACAAGGAAAATCCAGCTGCCTCCTACTTCAAGATTTTGCGTGAACCAAGTGCAATCATGGAAAACACGACGCACCTTTTCTTGGGCACACGGTTCAACTGCAATAAGTGCCACGACCACCCGTTCGAGCGCTGGACACAGGATCAGTACTATGAGACCACCGCCTACTTTGCTCGAGTGGGCCTGAAAAAGGATGACAAGTCCGGAGACAAGCGCATCGGCGGCACGGCGGTCGAGGGGGCCAAGCCGTTATACGAAATCATTTATGATCGTAAGGAAGGTGAGACGAAGCATGACCGTACCGGTGCAGTGACCGCTCCGGTCTTTCCTTTTGCGACGGTTCACAAAGTTCCCGAAAACGGTAACCGCCGGCAAAACTTTGCCGCATGGTTGACGGCTCCTGACAACGAGTATTTTGCCAAAAGCTACGTGAATCGCCTCTGGGGCTATATGACCGGCACCGGTATTATTGAGCCGATTGATGATATCCGTGCCGGCAACCCGCCGACCAATCCCGAGCTACTTGACTGGCTGACGGCGCAATTCATCGAGAGCGGTTTCGATGTGAGGCACATCGTGAAAATCATCACCAAGTCTCGCACGTACCAGTTGAGCGTAAAGACGAACAAGTGGAATGAGGACGACACGACCAACTACTCGCACGCCAAGGCACGCCGTCTTCCTGCCGAGGTGTTGCTTGACTCCATTTATCGCGTCACCGGCACTCCCATCAAGTTTCCTGGTGTGGCGGAGGGCACCCGTGCCGCGCAGTTGCCAGATGTTGGTGTTAAATTAGCAGATGGCTTCCTTGGCAGTCTCGGTCGCCCAGCCCGCGAGAGCGCTTGTGAGTGCGAACGTTCAACTGAACTGCAACTTGGCTCGATCATGTCGCTGGTCAGCGGCCCAACGGTGGACAATGCGATCATTTCCAGCGACAACGCTATCGCCAAGCTCGTTGCCTCCCAGGCTGACAATGAGAAAATGATCGACGGGTTGTTCTTGCGGGTGCTCAACCGTCACGCCACCCCAGGTGAAGTCGGGGCAGCCAAGCAGACGATCGCAGACGTCAAGGCCGAGCATAAGGTTGCACTCGATCAATTGGCCAAGTTTGAAAAGGAGATCGAGCCGCGCGAGGCCAAGCGAGCCAAGGCGCGCGAGGACGCCATCGCCTTGGCCAAGACACAGCTCGGGGCCTACGAAGCGGAGATCGCACCGCGCGAGGCCGAGGCGGACTGCAAACAAACGGAGCGCATCGCCAAGGCCCAGGCATCGCTCAAGGAGTTTGATGACGGCTTGGCGTTGCGCTTGGCCAAGTGGGAGAAGGCGGCCGCCGAGACCACCCAGTGGACGGCGCTCGAGCCGGGCGAACTCAAGGCGACCAACGGCTCCAAGCTGGAGAAACGCGACGGCAATGTGGTGTTCGCCAGCGGTAAGCTTGAGCAGACCGTCTACACGGTAAATGCCGATACGGGGTTGAGCGGCATTACAGGCTTACGGTTGGAGTTGCTTGCCGACGAGAAACTGCCGAAGAAGGGACCGGGTCGCAATGACGACGGCAACTTCGTCCTTACTGAACTCGACCTCAAGGCCATCTCCACCGGCAAGGGGCAGGGGCGCAAGTCCACCAAGGTAGAATTCAAGGAAGCCAAGGCGGATTTCAGCCAAAAAGACTATGACGTCAAAAAAGCCGTCGATGGCAAGGTGGACAACAGTGGTTGGGCAACACATCCAAAAGAGGGAACCGATCGCACTGCGATCTTTATTCCGAAGGAGAAGTTCGGTGTCGAGGGCGGCTCGCGGCTGATCTTCACGCTCAACCAGAATTACAACAGCAAGAAGCACTCGATCGGCAAGTTCCGGCTGCTCGTTACCACAGACGAAAAAGTGGAGATCGGCTATCCATCGGACATTGGCGTGATCCTAGCGCTCGCCGGGGACAAGCGGAGTGACGAGCAACTCAAGCGGATCACCGACTATTTCAAGTCGGTGGACAAGGATCTTGAGGCCAAGAACAAGGAACTGGCCGAGGCAAAGAAGCCGCGGCCCGTGGATCCGAAGCTCAAGGGATTCAATGATGGGTTGGCCAAGGCCGAGAAACCGTTGACGATCGACCCGACACTGGCGGAGTTGCGCCGTGCTAGGGATTTGAGCGGGAAACAACAGGAAAGCATCCGCTTGACCGCCGCGCAGGACATTGCCTGGGCGCTGATTAACAGCCCAGCCTTCCTTTTCAACCGTTGACGCGCGGCGAAAAAGTGGTAGCTTTCCAAAAAACGGAGATTTTTTAAGTTAAAACATAAGGAAAAAACATGATTACGATACCCGGAGAACTCGGAAAGGACTTGTGCGATCCGCACTTGAAAGTGACCCGTCGCGACCTGCTGCGCATTGGAGGCTCGAGCATGCTGGGCCTCGGCCTGGCCAACATGTTCAAGCTGCAGGCCCGGGCGGCTCAGGCCGGACACGTGGGTGGCCCCGGCTGGGGCAAGGCCAAGCACGTCATCCTCTGCTATTTGCAGGGCGGCCCGAGTCATCTTGATTTGTGGGATCCAAAACCGGATGCACCGGAAAATGTGCGCTCCATTTTCAAGCCGATCCCAACCAAGATTCCCGGCATCAACTTCACCGAGATCATGCCCAAGCTGGCCAAGGTCAACGACAAGATGACCATGATCCGCTCGATGGGCTACACGCCCAACGGTTTGTTCAACCACACGGCGGCCATCTACCAGATGATGACCGGCTACACGACCGACAAGGTTAGTCCGTCCGGCCAGCTCGAGCCACCCAGTCCGAAGGACTTCCCGAACTTCGGCTCGCAGATCATCCGCCTCAAGCCACCGACCGAGCCGATGCTGCCGTTCGTCATGCTGCCGCGGCCGCTGCAGGAAAGCAACGTGGTCGGCAAGGGCGGCACCGCCGGATTCCTCGGCAAGTCGTTTGACCCCTACTACCTGTATCCGGACGGGGGCGACATGGACATGAACAAGATGGACAACATCAAGACGGACGACTTGAAGATGCGTCCCGACGTGTTCGAGTTGCGCCTTCGCCGCCGCGCCCGCCTGCGTGACGCCATCAACGACGCCTCGCCGGACATCGACAAGGCCGTGGCCAATCTCAAGCTGGACGACTATTACGATCGCGCGCTGAACCTCGTCGCATCCGGCCGCGCCCGCGCCGCCTTCGACCTGGCGCAGGAATCAGAGGCCACCCGCAACTTGTATGGCCGGAACACCTTCGGCCAAAGCTGCCTGTTGGCCCGCCGCTTGGTGGAGGCCGGCACGCGGGTCGTCGAGGTCGTCTGGCCTAAGGTGGCCAACTCCGACAACCACTCGTGGGATGTGCACGTTGGCCTGCCCAAACGCATGAAGGATCAGTCCGCCCCGATGCTCGACGGCGGTTTGTCCGGCCTGATCACCGACCTTGACCAGCGCGGCATGCTCGACGAGACCATGGTCGTCGCCGTGGGCGAGTTTGGTCGGAGCCCTCTAAAGGGTGTCAGCACTTCCGGTAATGGAAATGACGCGAGCGGCCGTGACCACTGGCCGTACTGCTACACAGCCTGCATCGCCGGTGGCGGCATCAAGCGCGGCTACGTGCACGGCAAGTCCGACCACACCGGCTCGGCGCCGGTCGAGGCCCCGGTGCATCCGGGCGAATTGCTGGCCTCGATTTATCACGCCTTCGGGATCGATCCCGAGACGATCGTGTACAATCACCTCAACCAGCCGCGTGAGCTGGTCAAGGCCAAGGCTGTCACCAAGCTCTTCGCCTAGGCCAGGCGTTTGGGTAAGCGGCACTGATTTATCAGCCGGTGGGTTCGCCCACCGGTTTTTTTGTCATGAAATGGATCCGGACACTGCACCTGTGCCTCCGGCACCGCCGGCAAAAGCGGCCGGCGAAAGATCGCTGTCGCCGATTGGGACGGCGACGGCAAGCCGGATTTGTTGCTCGGCGCGGAGGATGGATTTTTCTACCACCTGCCGCACGACGAGGCGAGGGAGTATCCGGCCAAGGCCAGGACCGCCCGCAAGCCCAAGTAAAATGAAAAAAGTCGCGCCGTCATTGCCACCCGATTGGGAGGCTGCTGAGCAACTCGAAAAGAGCCTTCCGCCGGTTGCCCTGCAGCGGATCGAGTCCGCCGTCGGGCGCATCGTCGAGGCGAAGCAGCGCGGCGGCAAAGTCGTCGTCGTCACCGGCAGCGGCCCGAATATTCACGAGGGCGTGACCACGCTGGTGGCCGAGTTGATGCGCGTCGGGATCGTGGACGGCGTCACCACCAGCTCGGCCGTTGTCGCGCACGAAATGGCCGGCGTGTTGGATCGCGTCAAGCGGGTTGACGGGCGAGAG
>Ga0308009_10002056_pt1 | contig 10754 bp, 10 predicted proteins | sample Neamet127_FD_203134 | JGI IMG/M metagenome (GOLD analysis project Ga0308009, IMG submission 203134) | Marine microbial communities from water near the shore, Antarctic Ocean - #127 | ecosystem: Environmental > Aquatic > Marine > Unclassified | place: Southern Ocean | collected 2014-07-24
TTCTATTTTTTGAACTTACTTATGCTTTTATTTATGCGCATATGACACTAAACATGTTCCCAAACTGACATTGCAGTGATTTTATTTTTTAGGAATACTTGCACACTAGCATGGGCGCTAAGCAAACTGGCTAGTTTAGCAGTTTGAACATGAAAGACACGGAAGCCAAAACTACAGATTAATACAATCTGTATGGCAGTATTTATCAACATGGATGTTGACCTATAAGTGCGGGGCTAGGATGCCCTGCCGCTTTTAAAAACCCTCAAAAATCAAAGTTAGTAGCTGGCTAATAATCCCTTCGTCAAAGCTAATCCTAGCCCCAGCAGCAATTTCAATAAGTTGAGAAAAAATACCTACAAATTATTTTCTAGCAACCATAATTCAACCTGTTCGACATAGGGCACTTTGTAAGTGAATTTCACACTATCATGAGCGGCCACGAGATTTACCAAAACACTAAACGTCCCAATTAAAACCAAGGAACACCAAAAATTAGCAGGGGTTATCCAATTCTGAATCAGATAAACTAGCATATTCATAGCTGCGAAGGGGTACAGCATGATCAGGTGCCAATAACCAAAAACCGTAGGTGACAGACCCGCGCTAATCAAAATGGCAACAACACAAGCACTAATATATAACAGCACCCACTGCTCGTTGTCGACCTTTAAGCCTCCCGTTTCAAAAACTTCATCACCCTTAGCCCTGCCTTTTCGAAAAATAAAGTAGCTAAGAGATCCACCAAACCAAATAGGTTTTACTTGTTTAAACAAATACCAATTAGCTTTAAATGAAAAGTACAAAGTAAACAATCCTGCCCCATAAAACATACCACGATAAGCATACTGTACTGCAAGCCGCAGCATATCACTTGACGTAATCCAGTCAAATGTAGCCCCACTAATAAGCTTTTCCGTAAACAAAAAAGAGCTGTACCTTAACCAATAAATCATTGCCTTTAGCACTGGATAAACGTGCACCAATCCCCAACCAACATATCGTTTTTTAGCAAATTCCTCAGGCCACGTAGCTTCAGAACTCACTGCAAATACATCCAATACATAAGGGATAAGGCTAGCAGCCAAAACTACAGCTCCCACCACTACAGCCCAATAATTAACTTTAATAATGCCACGTGCAAACAGATAACCTGATATTACTACTAGCAACGGCCATGAGTAATATAGCTGAACCACCAAACCAATACTCACAACATGCCAAAATGTTAGCCAAAAGCTAGATCTATTTCGCATATGAAAGGCCGTATAAAAATGTAACGCAGAACAAAAGAATAAGTAGGCAGGGTTATAAAGCATATGCTGATATAAAAACCATGGACTAAGCCAAAAAAGCACCAAAAACAACATGCGGGCAGGCTGATCAAACACTTGTTTAACCACTTTATCAAACAGGACCAACGCAGCTATATTGCATGCAATAATGACCAACATAGGCGACCATGATGAATCCCAAACTACTAAAGGTACTCCCACCACTAAAGTAGACAAAGAACCTGGCACATTGCCAACCACGCTAGCTGCATTACCATAATTGAGCCAGTTGCCATGATGGGCCGCCAAATAACTTCTATAGAGAGTTTGTAACTGATCACACATATCGAGACCTTTGCACGAAACCCAAGTGTTTCATGCTTTTTCCAATCTCTAGAATAAATGTAGCTCTAAAATAAGTATCTGCACGCTTTTTTAGAAAAACTATTAAAGCCCCCTTTAAATGCATCAAATTAAAATAAAGTTTACGACTTTAGCTCACCAATTATTGATGCAAAAATACTTTTTTGAACTACTCTTATAAGAGGTAAAACAACCTGTTGGACGGTATTCATGGCGTGAAAAAACTCTAAACAACGCAGCTTAGCTGACTCAATGCTGATTGATCATGATGCGCTAAAGGAGCTGTGTAATTCCCCCGTAAATAAAGATAAGAACGGTGAGTTCACACAAGATCCTGAAGCGCAATGGAATGTGAAAGCAGGCTCTGATGGTCAACGCAAAAGTACATATGGGTTTAAGGCTCATATTAATGCTGATGAAGACGGGTTGATTACGTCGACAGACTATACGCCAGGCAATGTCCACGATTCCAACTGCTTTACCTCATTGCTGGATGGTGATGAGTCTGCCGTCTATGCTGACAGTGCGTATGCCAGCGAAAAACACGCAACGTGGTTGAAGGCGCACAAGGTAGAGATTCGAATCATAAGACGAGCGTACAAAACCAAACCCCTGACGACGAAAGACAAGCAATCTAACCGGTTGCACTCGGGCACGCGCTGCACTGTTGAGAGAGTCTTTGGCGTACTCAAGCTACACTATGACATGGCCAAAGCCTGTTACATGGGGCTAAACCGCTACCGCACACGGTTTGAATTGATGTGTGTGGCGCATAATATTAAAAGAGGACTGTCGATACGACAGTATAGTTGTGCCTAGAAAGTGGGAATAGGCCTATAAATTGGCCTACAACGCATTAATTAGGTGAAGATCGGGCGGTTTTTGCAATTTTTGACAAAAAATATACGTGAAAAACATTAAGGTTGATGCGCCTCAATCGTGCAAAGGTTTCATAACGTTGAAATGGGTTACGCCTTGTTATCCGACACATTCAACATCGCTTGATCGTGAGACAGCTTGCCAGCGATTAACGCCATCATTACGGTGAAAAATACTCCCGCGTTATTGATGTCCCAAATCACTTCAACTAATCCAAAATCTATAAACCCCACAGCCATCAATATACCGGCAACAGCCAAGGCTTTATTTTTTTCAAAATGAGAACGGCAGTACCAAATAAAGCTACCGTATATTGAGTACACCAAGAATGGCCCAAAAACACCCGATTCAAACAAGCTATTAAATAACTGGCTATGAGGGCCCGCTATAGCTGGGGAGACATTGGGGATAAGCCCTGCATTAATCAACGTTAGCTTTTCTGTATAAAAAGTACCAGGGCCAGTGCCAAAAAAGGGGTTGTCCAAGAAAATTAGCGTTGCAGAGTGCCACAAAGCTAAGCGTATGCCAGCAGAACCATCTGCCACCTTGCCATTAACAAAATATTCATAAATTGCCGGCACTATTACGCTAGCGCGAGTTTGTATAAAAGGCACAAAAAAATAAACCAACGTTGCCACAACCAAAAGCCCACCCAGCACAGAAAAACGCTTAGCATATGTGGGTCGCTCCAGCAGGCCAACCGCCACCCAGCATAAAATAGGCATAGATATCCAACCACCCTTAGTGCCCGATGCCAAAGAGCCAATCACACCAAGCATCAGCGCAGCTAAAGCAACCAAGGCCCAGCGTTTTTGTTTACACCACAAAGGTTGAAATAGGGCCACTGACATTGCCCCTAAGATCAAACTGATATCTCCAAAGGCTGCAATAAGCCCTGAGGTGCCACCACCTGGCCTGTGTATGCCTAACATTTGTTTCTGATATAAAGCATAGCTACCCGCTACTACTGCCCCGGCAAACACTCCCCAGAGCATACTTCTTTCAGCAAAACCATAACGCCTTACTAATAGGAAAATAGGCAAAACCAATAAAAATCGACTCGGCTCTTGAAACTCGATCCATATCCAACCTGTGCGCAACCAAAAATCCAGTGCTGTAAAAGCTGGATAAGTTACCCATGTAGCCAACATGAGCTTTTCAGGCCTAGAAAGTGGGTGTTTTTTTGCGCGTAGTAGCAATGCAAGCAAACCCAAAAAAACCAAAGCAATGGCTGCATAATAAAGAGCTAAAGGATAGTTAACACTACTAGCTGGCACTAAAAATGCCAAAACAGAAATAATCCCTGTCACAAATAGTGTGAAGGATTGTGAATTATTTGAATCAATGCGTACATTGGTCATTTTAACTTCCATGTGTATAAACAGCATCCACTATCCGTGAATTTAACTGACTTAGGTTTAGGGCGCGCTCTCGGTTAGTATTCATTGCCATGCGTTGTTGTGATGTTGGGCTAAATTGTTGTGCAGAACCTATTAACTCAATAGCGCCTATAAGGTCATCAAAAGTTAAACAGATATGCATACCCACAGGATCAAAATACTCACTAATATTGGGAGCACCCCAATAAATTGGCATAGTGCTACAAAGCATACAATCTAATAATTTTTCGGTGAAATAATCAGGTTCTTGAACATTTTCTATCACTACAGAATAACGATAAGGTAACAAACCCTCTTGTTTGAATTCAAAGAACTTAAACCCACGGCCTAATGCATCAACGTCTGCGCCACTTTTTTTCACCCAGTCAATAATTTGATGCCGAAGCTTATGGCCCTTTAGATCTTTCTTGCCAGAAGCAATAATAGAGCAAGATTTGGTTTTAATTAAGGCTGAATCTACAAGGTTACCATCAACCCAAGAGTCTACTACGGCAAACTTAACAACATTTTTGTAGCGCTGAGCATAATGTCCATACCGGCAATAAATTGCATTAAACTTGTGTCTTAATAACCAGATACTTTTGTAGTATCGCTTATGTATGGCAAGTGGCTCTGCCAATATCAAGTCAACTTTGCAGCGAACCTTTCCAAACCCACGTAATAGACGCTTTGAAGACGGATAAACCACCACATGATCATCTACATTAAGATCTGCCAAGGTTTCAACGCTGGGTACATCTTGCCCTGGCCAATCTAAACTATTTACAGACACTTTAGCCAAGTCATGTTGATACCTTAGCTCATAAGGTAATATTCCAACTCGCATTTAAATAATCCTTGTTTTAAAATAATGCCAATAAGAAAGCACTTGAAGCTTTAGCCTAAACCATGAACGGCCTATTTCCCGCAATATTTTTTGCCTTTGGGTTAGCCCTATGGAGCCCCCTATACTACTACCATCAAGACTTTGGCTGATTTCCCTTACTTGGCTGGGGCTAGTCACCAAAACACGAACACCATGTTTCCACCAATATTGGTAAGCTACATCCACCGGCATAAAAAACCGTTCACAAAGTAGCAGCTTCTTTACAGCTGCCCGATTTAAAACCTGGGCAGGTGTGCCTAAAGGGGTCAAATAGGGCCTCACTATTTGACCACAAACCCAGGAGCTCTCAGTACCACCAAGGACGTTTCTTTTAGTATAAAGCTTGAGCATGGTGGGTATAGGGCTGGACAACACATCAAACCAACTAGGCGCTACAGACGCAATATCAAAACAAAACTCAATATCATCTTCTAATAACAACAAATAGGGCTTATTTGATTGAGCTAAAAAAGTTTCCATTGCCTTTTTATGAGACAAAAAACAACCTATTTCGGCAGCCTTCAGCGATGAAAAATAGTGACGATCGTTGAGGTTTTCATCGTAGTGCACCAAACACTCCGCTGTAGACAACGCCCGGCCGTTAACTGCATCAACACGAGTAGGTTCCAAACCTTTTTGCTGCAAATAATGTTGGATATACTCCCACCTTTGGGCAGATTGGGCCATATTAATAACGTATACTTCCATTACTGCAGAGATATTTAGCAACTTCTCTGACGTCGAGGCGTGATCAGATGCATTTAGTGACAAAAAAAGCTCCAAAAGAATAGGTTGTATACGAGATAAATTTTATCAAACTTATTGTGTAAAAACAGCTTAAATATATGCCAACTTGCATTTAGACGATTAACAAAAAGTAGATTATACTTGCCTGTAATGCACACCCAAAGAATCATGGACAGATCATAATGAGCAACACTATTCTTGTCACTGGCGGCACTGGCTACATTGGTTCCCACACTACAGTGGAGCTACTAGAACAGGGTTATGAAGTCGTTATTTACGACAATCTTAGTAATAGCTCCACCATTGTTATAGAACGCATTTTGACCATTCTTGGCGATACCCCAGAGCACCCAATCCCGTTGACTTTTGTGGAGGGCGACATTAGAGATTCCCACAAGCTTGCTCAGCTTTTTGCAAACTATCATTTTCATAGTGTGATTCATTTCGCTGGATTAAAGGCTGTGGGAGAAAGCGTTACAATTCCGCTTGAGTATTACAATAATAATGTTTACGGCACCCTGTGCCTTTGTGAAGCCATGAACGTTGCCAATGTTAAAACTCTAGTATTTAGCTCTTCCGCTGCTGTATATGGTGCAGATGCGCCTGTACCTTATAAAGAATCTATGCCTACAGGGACCACGACAAACCCTTATGGCACATCAAAAGCCATGATAGAAAAAATACTTACAGACCAGTGTATTGCCGACTCACAATGGTCTGTTGCAAAGCTGCGCTACTTTAACCCTATAGGTGCACATAAAAGCGGCTTGATCGGAGAAGACCCCAAAGGCATACCCAACAACTTGCTGCCTTACATAAGCCAAGTAGCAGTGGGTAAATTAAAGGAATTATCTGTATTTGGAGGTGATTACCCAACGCAAGATGGCACAGGCATTCGTGACTATATACACGTTGTAGATTTGGCTAAAGGGCATCTGAAAGCTCTCAATAAAATTCAGAGCAAAAAAGACCTAGCTAAAAAAACAAACCAAGTAGGTGTAAGTGTTTGGAATCTTGGAACAGGTATTGGATCATCAGTAATTGAAGTGATAGAAGCATTTGAACTTGCTAGTAACACCAAAATACCCTATTCAATCAAACGTAGGAGACTAGGAGATATAGCCAGTTGCTGGGCTAACCCAGAGAAGTCATATCTAGAATTAGATTGGAAAACAAATTACACTTTGAATGACATGATGGAGGATTCTTGGCGTTGGCAAAAAGCCAACCCTCAGGGGTATGAATAGCTCATGTGACATCCGGGCTAGCTACGTCCATACAAATCCTCAAGCCTTTCTATGTCATCTTCACCTAGATAACTTCCAGACTGCACTTCTACCAGCTGCAAAGGCTGATCAGTATTATTGGCCAAAGAGTGGACGGCACCCGCAGGGATATAAATAGAGTCATTAGCATTTAACTGATGCTCATGGCCATCTAAATGAGCTGTAGCAATGCCATCTACCACCACCCAATGCTCTGCACGGTGTTGGTGCTTTTGCAAGCTTAAGCGCGCACCAGGGTTTACCATAATACGCTTTACCTGGTAATTAGGGCCAGAATCAATACTGTCAAAGCTACCCCAAGGCCGGTACACTTCTCTTTGGTGCGTTAGCTCGTCACGGCCGCGCAGCTTTGCCACTAAGTCTTTCACTTGCTGGGCTTGATCAAGCGGTGCCACTAACACAGCATCTTTGGTTTCAATCACTGCCAACCCTTCCACACCTAATATGGCAACCAATCTATTACTGGCCTTCACAAGGCAGTTTTGACTATTTAAAGCCACTGCATCCCCTTGCAGCACATTGCCCTGAGCATTGGCTAAGTTAGTCTTCCATAATGCTTGCAAGTCACCTACATCACTCCAGCCGCAATCTACCTGCACGACCACCGCCTTTTTTGTGTGCTCCATAATGGCATAGTCTAGTGAAATATTTTCGCATTGAGAAAGCGCATGTTCTGACAAGCGGATAAAATCTAAGTCTTTAGTGATCGCTGTAACACTGAGCCTACAGTGATGCAATAATTGCGCACAATACAGACTCGCCTCCTCTACCAACACACTGGGCCGCACGATAAACATGCCACTATTCCACAGATAGTTGCCCTGGTCCAAATAACTTTGTGCATTTATTTCATTTGGTTTTTCTACAAAACCATCTACTTTAAAACTATCACAGCGACCATTAACACTGGGGCCAACACTAGCCCCATAACGAATGTAGCCATAGCCTGTGCAAGCAAAACTAGGCTTAATGCCTAACGTGACCAAGTGCCCCTCACTTGCTAGCTCATGGGCGTTGAGCAATGCATTCCTAAAGCTAGTTTCATCTGCAATAGCGTGGTCTGCAGAAAGCACTAACATCGGCTCATCTACCCCGGCCTCGAGCAAACGTAAAGCCGCTAAAATAACTGCAGGTGCAGTGTTACGCCCCATTGGCTCCAATACTATTTCAGCGTTTATGTGTGCATCATGACACTGCTGAGCCGCTAAAAAGCGATGGTCTTGATTACAAATAAGCTGACTTACACTTAATTTTAGCCCTGAAAGCCGTGCAAAGGTTTGCTGTAACATGGTATGCCCATGGTCATTATCGACAAGCTTCTGATACTGCTTAGGAAACGAAGCACGAGACAAAGGCCACAAACGACTGCCCACACCACCTGCCATCACTACAGGATTAAACCACTTATCCATATTCACATCCCATCCTTGTCATTAAAAACACCTTTTTATACGTTACTACAACGCGTTTTAATACGTCATCAAGAAGGTATTTTTATACGTCATTGCAACGTCTTTTTATACGTCATTGCGAGCTCAGCGCGGCAATCCAAACCCCTCAACCACGAAGCCCACCGGCATTATCCAAAAACCAATCATAAGTCATCCCAAGCCCCAGCTCCAACTCCACCGAATACCCCCAGCCCAAAGACCTCAATCGACTTACATTCATTAGCTTACGCGGCGCACCATCTGGCTTGGATGTATCAAATGCTATCTCACCCTCAAAGCCCACCACCCTAGCTATTGTGGTGGCTAATTCTGCAATCGTCACATCGAACCCAGTGCCTACGTTTATATGAGCACACATAGGGTGGGGCACTGCAGCTACAAACTTATCATGGGGCAAATCCATCACATGCACACATGCAGAGGCCATATCATCCACATGCAAAAATTCGCGCATGGGTTTACCCGTGCCCCACACTACAACTTTTTCTGAACCAGCAAGCTTTGCCTCATGAAAACGCCGCATCATAGCCGGAATAACATGAGAGTTTTGTGGATGAAAATTGTCATTTTCACCGTACAAGTTAGTAGGCATCACACACCGATAATCCACACCATATTGCCGATTATAAGACTCACACATCTTAATACCCGCGATCTTGGCAATGGCATAAGGCTCATTGGTAGGCTCTAGTGGGCCTGTGAGCAAGCAGTCTTCACTCATAGGCTGTTTTGCTAGCTGAGGGTAAATACAAGAGCTACCTAAAAACAATAGTTTACTAACCCCTGTCCTAAAAGCGGCCTGAATAACATTGCTTTGTATAGCCAAATTATCTGCAATAAACTCCGCAGGGTAAGTGTTGTTGGCATGAATGCCCCCAACTTTTGCTGCGGCAAGATACACCTGGTCTGGCTTATGCAGCTGCATATAGGCCCGCACCGCTTCACCATCTGTGAGGTCCAATTCAGATCTAGGTACTAGCAACAATATGACATCTAGCTGCCTAGACAACTGGCGCACTATGGCAGAGCCCACCATGCCAAGGTGGCCCGCTACAAAAACACGTGTGGCCATGTCTAGTTTTCCCTAGCTACAGGCACATAATACCCATGAGACTTAAGTAAAGATTTTTGCCTAGCTTGATCCAAGTCATGGGCCACCATTTCTGCACACATGGCTTCTACAGTAATTTCAGGCACCCAGCCCAAAAGCTCTTTGGCCTTGGTAGGATCACCTAGTAAGGTCTCTACCTCGGCTGGGCGAAAATAACGCGGGTTAACACGTATTACCACATCACCTACAGAAAGAGCCGGAGCCAAGTCACCCGTAATAGAGGCCACCACCGCAACTTCCTCTACCCCTTCGCCTTGAAATTCTAGCTCTACACCCAGCTCAAGGGCTGATAAGCGCACAAACTCACGTACAGAAATCTGTTTGCCAGTGGCAATTACAAAATCATCAGGCTGGTCTTGCTGCAACATCATCCACTGCATGCGCACATAATCTTTAGCATGGCCCCAATCTCGCAAAGCATCCATGTTACCCAAGTGCAAACAGCTATCTAAGCCTTGGGCAATATTAGCCAGCCCACGGGTGATCTTCCGAGTGACAAAGGTTTCACCGCGGCGCATAGATTCGTGATTAAACAAAATGCCATTACACGCATACATACCATACGCTTCTCGGTAGTTTATCGTGATCCAATAAGCATACATTTTTGCCACTGCATAAGGCGAACGCGGGTAAAATGGTGTGGTTTCACGCTGGGGGGTTTCTTGCACCAGGCCAAATAGCTCTGATGTAGAGGCTTGATAAAATCGGGTTTTCTTTTCCAGCCCCAAAAAACGCACCGCTTCTAGAATGCGTAGCGTGCCCAAAGCATCCACATCAGCCGTGTATTCAGGAGCTTCAAAAGAAACAGCTACGTGAGACTGAGCTGCCAGATTGTAGATTTCATCAGGCTGCACTTCTTTGATAATGCGGGTAAGGTTGGATGAATCAGACAAATCACCATAGTGCAGATGGAAGCGATTATCATGCACCAATGGGTCTTCATAGATATGGTCAATACGCTCGGTATTGAAAGAGGAGGATCGGCGCTTTATGCCGTGAACTTGATAGCCCTTTTCTAAAAGAAACTCAGCTAAGTAGGAGCCATCTTGGCCAGTGACACCAGTAATTAGGGCAGTTTTCATGTCAATCCGTAATTGAAAGCAGTTTGACGATGATTATAGTTTATTTTAGACGCTCTGCCGAGCAGAAGAACCCAGAACATCAATCAGCAACGCATTGGGAATCCCCCCGAAAAATAACAGAGGTCAAAAGCAGAATTTTCTCGTACACTTTAAGAAGGAGATCTACATGAAAAATCACGTTATTCTGATAGCCAAATACTGGCCATCATCAAGCAAGCAGAAAGTGGCGTACCCATTTCTGAACTCTGCAGAGAACATGGAATGAGCGGTGCTTCCTTTTACAAATGGCGAGCAAA
>Ga0308009_10002058_pt1 | contig 10746 bp, 6 predicted proteins | sample Neamet127_FD_203134 | JGI IMG/M metagenome (GOLD analysis project Ga0308009, IMG submission 203134) | Marine microbial communities from water near the shore, Antarctic Ocean - #127 | ecosystem: Environmental > Aquatic > Marine > Unclassified | place: Southern Ocean | collected 2014-07-24
GTGATCGAGCGCGAGATGAACGGCTCGCCCGGCCTGATCTACATGGAGTCGGTGGCGCAGGCCAACGGCACCGGCAGCATCACCATCAGTTTCCAGCCCGGCACCAATGCCGATCTGGCGCAGGTGGATGTGCAGAACCGACTGTCGCGCGCCACACCACGCTTGCCGCAGGCCGTGACGCAGCAAGGTGTGCGCGTGGACAAGTCGCGCTCCAATTTTTTGCTGTTCACCATGCTGTCGTCGAGCAACCCGGCGATTGATCCAATTGCGCTGGGTGATTACGCGTCGCGTACCGTGGTGCCCGAGCTGCAGCGCCTGCCCGGCATTGGCCAGGCCCAGTTGTTCGGCTCCGAGCGTGCGATGCGCGTCTGGATTGACCCGGCCAAGCTGGCGGGGTTCAACCTGTCATCGACCGATGTCACCACCGCCATCCGCGCGCAGAACGCGCAGGTCGCCTCCGGCACCATTGGCGACCTCCCCAATATCGGTGGGCAGGGCATTGCCGCGACGGTGGTGGTCAACGGCCAGCTTGCCAATGTTGAACAGTTCGGCAACATCGTGCTGCGCGCCAACACCGACGGATCGACCGTTCGGCTCAAGGACGTGGCTCGCATGGAACTCGGCGGCCAGACCTATGCGACCTCGGCGCGGCTGAACGGCCAGCCGGCCGTGGGTATCGGCGTGCAGCTTTCCCCCAGTGGCAATGCGCTGGCTTCTGCCAAGGCCGTGCGCCAGAAGATGGCCGAACTGGAGCGCTACTTTCCGCAGGGCGTGAGTTGGTCGATTCCCTATGACAGCTCGCGCTTTGTGCAGATCTCCATCTCGCAGGTGGCGGTGACGCTGCTGGAGGCCGTGGCATTGGTGTTTCTGGTGATGTTCCTGTTCCTGCAGAACTGGCGCTACACCATCATCCCGACCATCGTTGTACCGATTGCGCTGCTGGGCACCTTTGGCACCTTGCTGGCCCTTGGGTTTTCGATCAACGTGCTCACCATGTTTGGCATGGTGCTGGTGATTGGTATCGTGGTCGATGATGCCATCGTTGTGGTCGAAAACGTCGAGCGCATCATGAGCGAGGAAGGGCTGCCGCCGCTGGAGGCCACGCGCAAGGCCATGAAGCAGATCTCGGGCGCCATCATCGGTGTGACGGTGGTGCTGATCTCGGTGTTTGTGCCGCTGGCCTTTTTTGCCGGCTCCACCGGCAACATCTACCGCCAGTTCTCGGCGGTGATGGTGGCGTCGATTTCCTTTTCGGCCTTCATGGCCTTGTCGCTGACGCCGGCCTTGTGCGCGACACTGCTCAAGCCAGTCGAGGCCGGGCACCACCACGACAAGCGCGGTTTCTTCGGCTGGTTCAACCGCGGCTTCTCGCGCACCGCCAAGGCTTATGAAAGCGTGGTTGCCCGCGTGCTCAAGCGCGCGGCGCGTTACCTGGTGATTTATATTGCCATCATTGGTGTGGTGGCCGTGGTCTACATGCGTTTGCCCACGTCCTTCCTGCCGGGCGAGGACCAGGGCAACATTCTGGTGAACGTGCAGTTGCCGCCTGGCGCGACACGGGAGCGAACACTGGCGGTGATGCAGCAGGTTGAGGCTTACATCCTCAAGCAACCTGAGGTGCAAAGCATGGTGGGTGTGCTGGGCTTCAGCTTTTCGGGCCAGGGCCAGAACGCGGCACTTGCCTTTGTGACGCTCAAGGACTGGTCCGAACGCGAAGGCCCCGGCCAGTCCGCTGCCGGGTTGGCAGGACGGGCGTTCGGTGCGTTGTCGGGTATTCGCGATGCCTTTATCTTCCCGCTGAGCCCGCCGCCGATTCCCGAACTCGGTTCTGCCAGTGGCTTCACCTTCCGCCTGCAAGACCGGGGTGGCGCCGGCCATGATGCGCTGCTGGCCGCGCGTAACCAGATGCTCGGCATGGCGACCAAAAGCCCAGTGCTGACGCAGGTGCGCCCGGACGGCCTGGAGGACGGGCCGCAACTCCAGATCGACATCGATCGCGACAAGGCCAATGCGCTTGGCGTTTCCTTTGACGCGATCAACGCCACCTTGTCGACGGCGCTGGGTTCTAGCTACGTGAACGACTTTCCCAATCAGGGACGGCTGCAGCGTGTGGTGGTGCAGGCCGACGCACCTGCGCGCATGCAACCCGACGACTTGCTGCGGCTCAATGCGAGCAATGCCCAGGGCCGGCCGGTGCCGATGTCGGCTTTTGCGTCCACGCGCTGGGTCACGGGTGCGCAGCAGACCATTCGTTACAACGGCTACCCGGCGATGCGGATTTCGGGCTCCGCCGCGCCCGGCTACAGCTCCGGTGCAGCCATGACCGAGATGGAAACCCTGGCGGCCAAACTGCCGGCGGGGTTTGGCTTCGAATGGACCGGCCAGTCGCGCGAGGAAAAACTGGCCGGTTCGCAGGCGCTGATTCTTTACGGCTTTGCGATTCTGGCGGTGTTTCTGTGTCTGGCGGCCTTGTACGAAAGCTGGACCATTCCGCTGGCGGTCATCATGGTGGTGCCGCTGGGTGTGCTGGGTGTGCTGCTGGCAACGCTGCTGCGCGCCTATTCCAACGATGTGTACTTTCAGGTCGGGCTGATCACCATCATCGGTCTGTCGGCGAAAAATGCGATCCTGATCATCGAGTTTGCCAAGGACCTGGAAGCCCAGGGCAAAAGCGCGATTGAATCGGCGCTGGCAGCCGCCCATCTGCGCTTCCGGCCTATCGTCATGACCTCGCTGGCTTTCATGATGGGCGTGCTGCCGCTGGCGATTGCTACTGGCGCGGGCTCGGCCAGCCAGCGTGCCATCGGCACCGGCGTGATAGGCGGCATGATCACCGGCACTGCACTCGCTGTGATTTTTGTGCCGGTGTTTTTTGTCGTGGTGCGCAGTGTGTTCAAGAGCAGCGAGCGCCAGAAGAGGATGTATGCCGAGCACGCCCATGCCGCCGGCATCGACGGAGAAGCCAACCATGAAGCCAAACCCCATGCGTAAGACTCCGCTGGCCCGCCTGCTGTCGCTGGGTGCAGCCGCCGTACTGGCGGGCTGCTCGATGGTGCCCACATATGAACGACCAGCTGCGTCGATTGCCACCGACTGGCCCGGCCTGCGGCTGTCAAAGTCACTTGCGTCCGCGCCTCCGCCGGCTGCGTCGGCGGCGGTTCAGACGGTTTCGGCGGCTGACATTGACTGGCAGAGTTTTTTCAGCGACCCGAAGCTGCGCCTGCTAATAGCCGCAGCGCTGCGCAACAACCGTGACTTGCGCATTGCGGTGCTCAACATTGAGCAGGCCCGTGCCCAGTTCCAGATCCGTCGTGCCGACCAGTTTCCGACCATAGGCGCTGCGGCGACGGGCTCCCGCCAGCCCGCTACCGGCGGCAATATTGCCAGTGTCTATACCGCAGGCCTTGCGCTAACGTCTTACGAGATCGATTTCTTCGGCCGTGTCGCCAGCCTCAAGGACGCTGCGCTGGCGCAGTACCTGGCGACCGAAGAGGGCCGCAAGACCACCCAGATCAGCCTGATTGCGTCTGTCGCCAATACCTGGCTGAGCCTGCTGGCCGATGAGGAGTTGCTGGCGGTCACCGAGCAGACGCTGGCGACGCGCGAGGAGTCCTTCAAGCTCAGCCAGCTGCGCTTTGACAATGGCATCACCTCCGAACTCGACTTGCGCCAGGCCGAGTCGCTGGCGGAAGCCGCCCGTATCAGCCGGGCGCAACTGCAGCGCCAGCGCGCGCAGGCCGAGAATCTGCTGACCTTGCTGGTGGGCCAGCCGCTGAGCGGAGAACTGGCAAGCGCCTTGCCAGGCGGTCAGGCGCTGACCGATGCGCCGCTGATGGTGGACGTGCCGGCCGGCTTGCCATCGGACCTGCTGACCAAACGCCCCGACATCCGCCAGGCTGAGCAGCAACTCCTGGCCGCCAACGCCAACATCGGTGCCGCGCGGGCCGCATTTTTTCCGCGCATTTCACTGACGGCCTCGGCCGGCAGTGTCAGCACCCATTTGTCGGGGCTGTTTGAAAGCGGCACCTACGGCTGGACACTGGCGCCGCAGTTGTTCTGGCCGCTGTTTGACGCCGGGCGCAACCGCGCCGGGCTCGACTCGGCCAATGTGAGTCGCGACATCGCGGTAGCGCAGTACGAAAAAACCATCCAGACGGCCTTCCGGGAAGTCGCCGACGCACTGGCTGGACGTGGCACGCTGGGCGAGCAATTGCGCGCGCAGCAGGCGCAGGCCAATGCCGAAGGTGTGCGCTTCAAGTTGTCGGATCTGCGTTACCAGAACGGCATCGCCAACCAGCTTGATTTGCTGGACGCGCAACGCTCGGTGTTTTCGGCGCGCCAGGCGGTGGTGCAGACCCGGTTGCTGCAATTGCAGAACCAGGTGACCTTGTACAAAACACTGGGCGGCGGCTGGAAAGAGCCTGCAGCAACAACGCCTTAAGCGGCCCGCGCCTCAGCAGTGAGCCGGTCGGCAAAGTCGTGGTTGACGTCGCGGTGGCCGGCTTCGTCGTCGCGCACCACCAGGATCACGTCGCGCAGGCGCGCATCGGGCGCCAGCTTCCAGTAGTCGATGGCAATCTGCGGCGCGGGCACGTTCTCGTACTGACCGCTGTCAATACCCGCCAGGTATTCGGTGTAGCTGTAGACCGCTTCTTCCTCGAAGTAGCCGACGAGCCGGTGCGCGGTGCGGGACGACACCAGATAGAGCAGGAAAAACAGGTTGTAGAAGACGCCCTGCGCCAGCATGATCATCAAGCGCTCCAGCCGGCTCGGTTTGGCAATGTGCACAAAGGTCATCAGGTGCATGCGCTCGTTTTCGGCTTCGTCCAGCAACTGGCGTATCCAGCCCTCGTCGTTTTTCATGCTGCGCAGCGACTTCAGGTGAATCAGCGCACCTCCGACCATACCAGGCACGGCAGCAACGGTCTCCAGCACCACGGCGCGGTTGCCGTAACGCCCGGCAAAAAAAGTGTCGGCCAGAAAACGCAGGAAACGGGTGGTGCGCCAGGCGAAGCGGTCCGAGAGATCCGTCTGCGCATGGTGGGGTGCTTGCGATGGCGTGGGGTCGGGCATGAGGCATTCTCCAGTGGTGCGATTTATTGGAACACGTATCGAGGCCAGGAGCCATGTGGACTTTCTGGCCCTTCGCCCCATCGCGCTGACATTCTGGTGGTTTATGCTGGGCTCCTTTTCAGGAGCTGAGCCATGGCCCTCTTTTCCCAGGATGCCCTCAACCCCGGCGTGCGCAAGCGCGAGGTGTTTGGCTGGGCCATGTATGACTTTGCCAACTCCGGTTACACCACGGTCGTGATCACGGCGGTATTCGCCGCTTATTTCGTGGGCGGCATTGCCCAGAAGGCCGAGTGGGCCACCTTTGCCTGGACGGCGGCGCTCAGTGTGTCCTACGCGATTGTCATGCTCACCATGCCGAGCCTGGGCGCCTACGCCGACCTGCGCGCGGCCAAGAAGCGGCTGCTGATGATCACCACCGCCGGCTGTGTGCTCAGCACTGCAGCCCTGGCGCTGGCCGGTCCCAGCAGCGTGGCTTTCGCGGTGCTGCTGATCATTGTGTCGAACACCTTTTTTGCGTATGGCGAGTCGCTGACCGCCGCTTTTCTGCCGGAGCTGGCCCGGACCGAAGCCCTGGGCAAGGTCAGCGGCTGGGGTTGGGCCTTCGGTTATTTCGGCGGCATGCTGGCGCTCGGCATTTGCCTGGGCTATGTGATCTGGGCTCAGGCGCGCGGCATCCCGGCGGACCAGTTTGTTCCCGTCACCATGCTGATCACGGCAGTGATCTACGGCCTGGCCTCGCTGGTGACCTTTCGCCTGCTCAAGGAAAGGGCGCAACCCAACCCGGCAGCATTGCGCGAGGGCGGCATGAAGGCGTCGCTGGCGCAGTTGCGCCAGACCTTTCGCCAGGCCAGAAACTACCGCGACTTCATGTGGCTGCTGGCCAGTGCCGTGTTCTACCAGGGCGGCGTGGCGGTGGCCATCGCGCTGGCGGCCATTTACGCCGAACAGGTGATTGGTTTTCAGCCGCAGGAAACCATGGTGCTGATTTTCGTGCTCAACTTTGCCGCCGCCGGCGGTGCGTTTGCCTTCGGTTATTTCCAGGACCGCATCGGCCACAAGCTGGCGCTGGGCATCACGCTGGTGGGCTGGATCGCCACCTGTGTGATCGCCGCCATCACCACCACCAAAGGCGGCTTCTGGTACGCCGCCGCGATTGCCGGGGTGTGTATGGGCTCCAGCCAGTCGGCCGGCCGCGCCATGGCCGGTATGTTCGCGCCGAAAAAGCAACTGGCCGAGTTCTACGGGCTTTGGACCTTCGCCGTCCGGCTGGCCAGCATCATCGGGCCGCTGAGCTACGGCGCCATCACCTGGATGACCGGCGGCGATCAACGCACCGCCATTCTGTCGACCGCGGTGCTGTTTGCCGTAGGCCTGGTGCTGCTGATGCCGGTGAATGTACAGCGCGGGCGGGAAGCGGCACTGGAGGCTGACGCGACGGCCTGAGCGCCTGTCGCGGGGCCCAATCCACGCGGCTGTCAGACAGGCAACCGGGCAGCCGTGCAGTCCAGCTGCAGCCAACGCTGAACGGCTGTTTGCAGCGCACCGGGCTGGCCTGTCGTGTAGAGCTTGAGCTGGCCGGCACGGTTGGCGGGAGGGCTATCGGTAGCAACAGGCAAGCGCAAGCGGGTCTGACGCGCGACCGGCACGCCGGTGTCCACGAAGCACACGTCCGGCCCGACCAAAGCGCGCAGGGATGCGCTGGCGAACGGATAGTGCGTGCAACCCAGCACCAGCGTGTCCATCTCGCCATTTTTCAAGCCAAATTGGCCCATAGCCCTTATGTGGCGGGCGCAAGAAGCTATCAATTCGGGAGCGGATTCGGGCCAACCGGCTGCCTGTTCAATGGCCTCGGCCAGGCCGTCGCAAGGTTGGAGCACAAACTCGGCCTGGGTGGACAGGCTGTCCAGCAACTGTTTGAAGCGGGCGCTCGCCAGCGTGCCGCGTGTCGCCATGACGCCGATGCGTTTGGTCTGGCTGAGTACGGCGGCTGGTTTGAGCGCCGGCTCCACCCCGATGATGGGCAACTGCGGATGCGCCGCACGCAACAAGTCAATCGTCGCTGCTGTTGCGGTATTGCAGGCAATCACCAGCGCCTGAATGCCTTGGCCCAGCAGATGCGCGGTGAGCGCGCGCGATCTTGCAATCACAAACGCATCGTCCCGCTCGCCGTACGGCGCATGGCCGCTGTCGGCGATGTAGATGAAGTCCTGCTGCGGCAATTCGGCGCGCAGCGCCTGCAAAACACTCAGACCGCCGATGCCGCTGTCGAAAATACCGATAGGTGCGTTCATGGCCCAGGGACAAATTGGGCGCTCTCGCACCATTGGTCAAAGTGTGCGCGCAGTTCGTCAGGCAGTTCAAAGAGGAAATCGATATTCAGTGGATGCGAGGCCTGCAGAAAATACCTCGCTGCGTCGAGCAGCACGGTCCCTTGACGGCGGTCCTTTTCTTTTTTATCTGCTCGCCTTTCTGGTTTGTCGGCCAGCCACAACTTGTGCAGTGCCATCCAGCGCGGGTCGGGCACCACCAGCGGTGCGGCGCGACCCCTGACCGTGGCCACAACCACACTGACGGCTGTGCCCTTCAAAAGCCACTCCTGTTCGATCAAGGAGGCAATGGGGTCAAAGGCTTCGTTTTTTGGCAGCGGATGGGTACTGGGGGCGGCCAGAAGTTCGACTTCATAACCATCGCTGCTGACGGCCTGGTACGGCTTGCGCGGTGAGATGCGGTAGCTGCTGTCTATGCTTTTGAGTACGCTGAACAGGGTTTTTGTTTTTGCGGAATCTTTGCCCAGCAATGTTGCCAGCGACACCTTGCTGCCGCGGCACCAGGCCAGATCAAAATCTTCGGTTTCTTCGTTGCCTGTGGGCAGCTTGGCGCCTACAAATAGCTCGTAAGCGACGAATGCATTGGTTCCCACGACCAACAGGTCATTGCCAAGCAGTTCTTCAATATCCAGTTTGCGCAGAATCTCGGCTTGCCGGTCAGGCAATGAGGGCAAGCGCAGTCGGCGATACAGACCGGCACGCTCCAGGATCAGGGCATCAAACGACTCGATGCGGGCCTTGAGCTCGTCCTTGTTTTTGGTGAAATCTGCAAACCGGGCTTCGGTCTCTGGACTGCGAGGTCCAATGCTGGTGCCGTTGTCATTTGAAGATGTTTTGACGTGAAGATAATCGGCGCTGTCTTTGGCGGCCCAATACATCGAGACAGGCATGGCTTCGAGTTGCCTGCGGGCGTCTAGCCAAGCCGCATATATCTGCTCCAGGTTTGCGCTGACGCGCTGCGAGTCGTTTGAAAATGGGGTGAAATCAGACTTTGAATAACTCATAAGTACATGATTTTATTCAATTTCCACCATTGATGCGAGATCTTTCGCATCAATGGTGGAAAACCTGTCCACCCTGTGGCGATGTCAACCCGCAGCAACCGCAATCCCTTTGAATTCCCCGGTGGCAATCCGCTGTTGCCACTCCGCCGGGCCAGTGATGTGCGCGCTGGTGCCACCTGAATCTACCGCCACCGTCACCGGCATGTCCACCACGTCGAACTCGTAGATCGCTTCCATGCCCATGTCGGCAAAACCAACGACCTGAGCGTGTTTGATGGCCTTGGAGACCAGGTAGGCGGCGCCGCCCACGGCCATCAGGTAGGCGCTTTTGTGTTTCTTGATGGCCTCGATGGCGACCGGGCCGCGTTCAGCCTTGCCAATCATCGCGATCAGGCCGGTATCGGCCAGCATCATTTCGGTGAACCCGTCCATGCGGGTCGCAGTGGTCGGGCCGGCCGGGCCGACGGCTTCGCCGGCCACCGGGTCCACCGGGCCCACGTAATAAATCACGCGGTTGGCAAAGTCCACAGGCAGTTTTTCGCCTTTGGCCAGCATGCCCTGGATGCGTTTGTGGGCAGCGTCGCGACCGGTCAGCATCTTGCCGCTGAGCAGCAGGGTGTCGCCGGGTTTCCAGCTCGCCACTTCGGCTTTGCTCAAGGTGTTGAGGTCCACCTTTTTGCTCTTCACGTAATCGGGCGCCCACTGCACATCGGGCCAGAGGTCCAGCGAGGGCGGATCGAGGTAAACCGGGCCGCTGCCGTCCATCACGAAGTGGGCGTGGCGGGTGGCGGCGCAGTTCGGAATCATGGCCACCGGCTTGCTGGCCGCATGGGTGGGGTACATCTGTATCTTCACGTCCAGCACGGTGGTCAGGCCGCCCAGACCCTGCGCGCCTATGCCCAGTGCGTTGACTTTTTCAAACAGTTCGAGCCGCAGGGCTTCGACCTTGCTCAGTTCGGCGCCGGCGGCGGCCTTGGCTTGCAGCTCGTACATGTCGAGGTCGTCCATCAGCGATTCCTTGGCCATCAGCACGGCTTTTTCAGCGGTGCCGCCAATGCCTATGCCCAGCATGCCGGGCGGGCACCAGCCGGCGCCCATGGTCGGCACGGTTTTGAGTACCCAGTCGACGATGGAGTCGCCGGGATTGAGCATGGCCATCTTGCTTTTGTTCTCGCTGCCGCCGCCCTTGGCCGCCACCGTGATGTCGAGTTTGTCGCCTGGAACGATCTCGGTGAAAATCACCGCCGGCGTGTTGTCTTTGGTGTTTTTACGGTCAAAGTGCGGGTCGGCCACCACCGAGGCGCGCAGGGTGTTGTCCGGGTGGTTGTAGCCGCGCCGCACGCCTTCGTTGATGGCGTCGTCGATGCTGCCGGTGAAGCCTTCCCAGCGCACGTCCATGCCGACCTTCAGGAACACGTTGACGATGCCGGTGTCCTGGCAGATGGGGCGATGGCCGGTTGCGCTCATCTTGCTGTTGGTCAGGATTTGTGCAATCGCGTCTTTGGCCGCCGGGCTTTGCTCGCGCTCGTAAGCACGCGCCAGATGCGCGATGTAGTCGGCCGGGTGGTAGTAACTGATGAACTGCAGGGCGGCGGCTACGGATTCGATGAGGTCGGTTTGCTTGATCGTGGTAGTCATGGTTTTGGCACGGAAATGGGAAGGGGTCGCCTTCATCGCCCTCATTATCCCAGACGCCGTTGAGTCTCTCTCGCACGCTTGAGGTACTGGTAATGCGGGGGAGGCGCGACGCTGGCGTAACTTTTAGCCCTCATACAAAAATCTGCACTTTAGGCCTGCTGGTTGTGCGATCCTCAGACTGCTCCAAGTCTGGCAGGCAGGGTGAACAAATCCGTAGGGAGCACTTCGATAATTGCTGTGGTTCGCACTTGTAGGTATACTGTACAAAAATACAGTTTAAATGCGAAATGCCGTGCTACCTATGCCCGCCGCCTGACGATAAACAAGAGGAGCCGTTATGACCGTTTCGCCCGAAGCATCCCATGCGGATGATGCGCAGCAGGGGTTTGCTCTCACTCGCTACACTCCACAAATGGGTCGAGTTTTACAGCTATTTGACGAAGAGCAGGCTCCCAAGCCAGCGACCAGATCAATCCCTAACAACAAGACAGAAGTCATTGTCGGAGACGTGCGCAAGGTGCTGAAAGGCTTTCCCGACGGTCTTTTTCGAACTTGTGTAACCTCCCCTCCTTACTGGGGATTGCGCGACTACGGTACAGAGGGGCAGATCGGTGCCGAAGGTGATGTGCGGGACTACATCAAAGATCTGGTTGCAGTTTTTCGAGAGGTGCGGCGGGTCTTGACCGACGATGGAACTTTTTGGT
>Ga0308009_10002060_pt1 | contig 10723 bp, 7 predicted proteins | sample Neamet127_FD_203134 | JGI IMG/M metagenome (GOLD analysis project Ga0308009, IMG submission 203134) | Marine microbial communities from water near the shore, Antarctic Ocean - #127 | ecosystem: Environmental > Aquatic > Marine > Unclassified | place: Southern Ocean | collected 2014-07-24
TTTATGGGATACTCTCTTACGAATCTCTTGATGTGCTGCTTCTACGCCTCTACCAGCTTTTAAAGGCTTACGAAAATCGAGTGCTTGAGCTGCAGTAAAAGCTTCAATTGCCAATACTTGCTCAACATTATTTAATACCTCTAATAGCTTAATAGCAGAAATACTTCCCATACTCACATGATCTTCTTGTCCCAAACAAGAGGGAATAGAATCAACAGATGCAGGATGACAAAGCACCTTGTTATGTGAAACTAATGAGGCAGCTGTATATTGCGGAATCATAAAGCCAGAATTGATACCAGAATCATTTACTAATACAGTTGGGAGGCCATCAAGACCGCGTAATAATAAATAAATTCGACGCTCTGCAATACTAGCAATCTCAGCTATTGCAATAGCCGCAGAATCCATAGCTAGAGCTAATGGCTGTCCATGAAAATTACCTCCACTGATAATATCACCATCACTAAAAACTAAAGGATTGTCCGTTACCGAATTAAGTTCTCGCTCAATTACTCCAGATGCATACTCTAATAAATCACGAGTAGCTCCATGCACTTGAGGAATACAGCGAAGTGAATAAGGATCTTGAACTTTATCACAATTTTTATGACTCTCCAATATTGCTGAATCGGTTAACAGTAGGCGAATATTGGAAGCTACAGCCTTTTGCCCTGGATGCGGCCTTATAGCTTGAATGCGCTCATCAAAAGGACGAGCACTTCCCATTAATGCTTCTAAAGAAATAGCCGCTAAAATATCAGCATTTTTTAATAAGCTATTAGCTCTCTCCAAAATATGAGCACCATACGCTGTCATCATTTGAGTGCCATTAATAAGTGCGAGACCATCCTTTGCCTTAAGATTAATTGGCTCTATATTTGCAGCTTTAAGGACAGTTTTTGCTCTAAGTGGCTCGTTGTCTTCAGAGCTCCAAAAGTAGCCCTTTCCTAATAATGGTAAAGCTAAATGCGCCAAAGGAGCTAAATCTCCAGAAGCACCTAAACTGCCTTTGCTAGGTACAACGGGTATCCAGTCATTTTTCAAAAATAGCATGAGACGCTCTACAACCTCAACTGAGACACCTGAATAACCCAAACTAAGGGCAACAATTTTAAGTTGTAACATTAATCGCGTAATATTTTTTGGTATTGAATCCCCAAGACCAACAGCGTGACTTAATAACAAGTTATGCTGTAATTTTTCTAGCTGCTCTGGGTCAATTTTTTTATTTGCTAAAAAACCAAACCCAGTATTTATTCCATAATAACTATTACCATCATCAAGAACTCGATCAACTATAGCGCGTGATTTTTCTAAGGCACTCTTATCATGGTATAGCGAATCAATTGTTCGCTCAAGGTCTTGGTAAATATTATCTAAAGTAATCAATTTTTCACCCTATCATTGGCAAATCAACGCCCTTGGTTTTTGCAGTTTTAATAGCAACATCATAACCTGCATCTGCATGACGCATCACACCAGTTCCTGGATCTGCTGAAAGAACTCGAGATAATCGGCGATCAGCCATTGCAGTTCCGTCCGCAACACTTACCATTCCTGAGTGTATTGAATAACCAATACCTACACCGCCACCATGGTGAATAGAAACCCAGCTAGCACCGCAAGCAGTATTTAGCATGGCATTAAGTAGTGGCCAATCTGCAATAGCATCTGAACCATCTTTCATGCCTTCTGTTTCTCGATTTGGTGACGCAACTGATCCACAATCTAGATGATCCCTTCCAATTACAATTGGTGCAGCAACCTTCCCTTTTTTAACTAACCAATTAAATTTAAGTCCCATTTCTTCACGCTCTCCATACTTAAGCCAACAAATTCTTGCAGGAAGACCTTGAAATTGAATTTGGTTTTGCGCCTTATGAATCCACTTAGCGAGAGACTCATTTTGAGGAAAAGTCTCTAAAATAGCCTTATCAGTAACTTGAATATCTTTAGGGTCACCTGAGAGTGCAGCCCATCTAAAAGGCCCAGAGCCCTCACAAAACAATGGACGAATGTAGAGTGGTACAAAACCTTTAATATCAAAAGCCTCATGCATTCCACGATGATCAGCAACTTGACCGCGTATGTTATTACCATAATCAAAAGTAATAGCACCTTGTTTTTGCATCTCTAGCATCGCACCTATATGAACTTGCATCGAATCCAATACAGCCTCTTGATAACCTTTTGGATCTTTAGTACGAAAAACTTCAGACTCTTTAACGTTATAACCCGATGGAAGATACCCCAACAGCAAATCATGAGCTGATGTTTGATCTGTCAAGACATCAGGAATAATGCCTCGTTTTAACATTTCAGGTAATACATCTGCAACATTGGCAACAATAGCTACTGATAAAGGCTGTTTTTGCTCTTTCGCTTTAAGTACTTTTTCTAATGCCTCATCAAGGTTGTAGCATATTTCATCAACATAGCCTTTCTCTAAACGCTTCTGTGCGCGAGATTCATCAATTTCAATTGCTAGGCAAGAAGCGCCATTCATGGTTGCAGCCAATGGTTGAGCTCCACCCATACCACCAAGACCTGCTGTTACGATTAATCGACCAACCAACTCACCACCAAAATTTTGTTTAGCGCATTCAGCAAAGGTTTCATAAGTACCTTGTAAAATACCTTGAGAACCAATATATATCCATGAGCCAGCAGTCATTTGTCCATACATAGTTAAGCCAGCTTGCTCATATTCTCTAAACTTATCCCAAGTTCCCCATCTAGGTACAAGATGTGAGTTTGCAATAATAACTCGAGGTGACTCTTCATGCGTTCTAAAAACGCCAACAGGCTTACCCGACTGAATTAAAAGTGTTTCATCATTTTCTAGTCGTTGTAATGTAGATATAATTTTATGATAACAATCCCAATTACGAGCAGCTTTTCCATTACCTCCATACACAATAAGGTCTTCTGGGTGCTCTGCTACGTCAGGATCTAAATTATTCATCAACATACGCATAGCGGCCTCTTGATGCCATCCCTTACAGCTTAATTTATTACCATGTGGTGCTTTAATCATAATTGTGCCTATTGTTAAATTATCTATATGTACTAAAAGTATACTTGTATATACAAGTATAGACAATCAATTTTTTTAGAGTTGCGTATAATAGAAATATGCAAGAAAATATTCCCCATTATCAAGCCTTAAAACGTCACATTATTGAAGGTATAAATAGCCAACAATGGCTTGAACACAGCCAAGTACCATCTGAAAACAAACTTTGTGAGCAGTTTGGTGTTAGTCGAATGACAGCCAATAGAGCTCTAAGAGAACTGACTGAAGAAGGCGTGTTGTATCGGATTCAAGGTTTAGGCACTTTTGTTAATGAAAATAAACCAATTAAATCTGCCTTACAAATTAGAGATATTGCTAAAGAGGTTAAGTCACGTGGAAATCGCTTCCACTCTATAGCTCTTCAACAAAAAGAGATTATTGCGCCATTACAGGCCTGCCATCACCTAAGTCTCAACTCTGAGTCTCACATATTTTATTCACTAGTTTTACATTTTGAAAATGAACAACCTATACAATTAGAAGAGCGCTATATTAATAAAGAGTCTGCTCCTGAGTATTTAGATATTGATCTTAGTAAAGTAACAGCAAATCACTATCTAAAAAAAATACTACCCCTCTCTGGGGCACAGCATATTGTTGAAGCTATTGCTGCAGATAAAATCACTGCAAAATACTTACAAATTGAACCTCAAATGCCCTGCATCTTAATTTCTAGAGTGACATGGAGTGATAATATACCTGTCACCTATAGCCGATTAACACATCCAGGAAATCGTTACCGCTTAGAAACTTAACTTATACTTTTGAAAGATAATTTTATTTAGTAAATTAACGAACAACTTCAGAAAAAAATTAGTAACTGCTAAAGAAGGCTTTTGAGCTAAAATTTTAAAAATAAAGGATAAATAAAATGACCTCAAGAAACTTCTCAAAGTTTGGCAAAAAGTTTTCTAAAGAAAGCGGTATTACTCAATTGATGTCTGATCTTGGAAGCGCTAATAATAACAATAATCCAAATATACTAATGTTAGGAGGTGGTAATCCAGCTATTATTCCAGCAGCAAATGATAAATTTGTATCTGAACTAGAAAAACTTATTAGTAGTTCTGATGTTGATCAAATGATTGGTTTATATGATGGCCCTCAAGGCAATGAAGAGTTTATTAGAGAACTAGTAACAATGTTCAATAATAACCATGAATGGTCTTTAGATGAAAAAAATATAGTAATTACAAATGGCTCTCAAAGCAGTTTTTTTAGTCTCTTTAATTTATTTGCAGGAGAGATGGAAGATGGATCACACAAAAAAATTCTATTCCCAATAGTACCCGAATACATTGGTTATGCAGACCAGGGCATTTCTGAAGATATGTTCATTTCAATAAAACCTGAAATAAACATACTGAATGATAAACAATTTAAATATAAAATTAATTTTGAAAAATTAATAAATACTATGAATTCTGGCAATATTGGTGCCATTTGTATTTCGCGTCCCACAAATCCTACTGGAAACGTTATTACAGATAATGAGCTAAGTAAATTAAATTTAATTTCAGAAGAGTATGGAGTTCCATTAATTATTGATAATGCTTATGGCCAGCCATTTCCAGGTGCTGTTTATACCGAAGCAACATTGAATTGGAATGACAACATGATTTTATGCATGTCACTATCAAAGCTTGGTCTTCCAGGACTTAGAACTGGGGTAGTTATTGCTAATCATGAGAGTATTACAGCTTTAAGCAGGATTAGTGGAATTATGGTTCTAGCGCCCAGTAGTGTCGGACCAAGTTTACTGACCAGAATGATAAAGGATAATGAACTATTGACACTTTGTGATAATGTTATAAAACCTTTCTATCAAGAAAAAGCACTAATGGCCGTAAGACTCTTTAATAGTATTTTTATCGATGTAGATGTTTATCTTCATAAACTTGAAGGTGCATTTTTTATGTGGCTTTGGTTTCCAAATTTGTCAATAACTTCTGAACAGCTTTACAAAAATCTTAAAGCTGAAAATGTTTTCATAGTTCCTGGACATGATTTTTTTATTGGTCTTGATGATGAGTGGGATCATAAGCATCAATGTATTAGAATAAACTATGCAAAAGATGAAATAGTCCTCAAAAAAGGATTAGAAATTATTTGTCGTAATGTTAAATTGTTTCAAAACTAAGGCTTTAGTTTTTTTAATTACAAAACATTCTTCGCTGATACTTCAATAGCATGCAGCATTGAAACTCCGAAAGATCGCATTGTTAGAAGAACATAAGAGTCATCATCATCTCTATAAACTATAGTTCCTATATGCTCCATGATAGTTCTAGAGACATTACCAACAGAAAATACATTTTTACTTAGATCAATTGGACAAATTCGCTCCAAAACATCCCTACTTCTTGGCCCACTAACTCTTATCATCGCCCATGTATCTGATTGATCAGTATAGTAAGCAGGAGCATTTAATCTGTTTGCAATATTTGCTTCTGCATCATTCCCTTCATAAGAAAAATAAGCTAGAACTTGGTTTTTTTGTAAACGCCAAAGCGTTATGGAGGAATCATTAGATTGAGATGAATGTTCCATTTCAGGCAACGATAAGCCACAAGACTTTGTCATTGATGACTCAATCTCTTTAAATTTTGACTTTGGTAATGCAACCATAACTAACGACTTACCAACAACTTCTGAGACAGTTACTCCCTCAAACTCATGCTCAACACCATCAAGTGCGGATTCTACTACTAATTCATAATCAGACACGTAAACGTTCTCCTTCTGGATCAACAAAGTGAGGGCTGCATATCTCAACCTCAATATCATTACCTCTCACTAAATCAACTGCTCGAACAAATTCACCTTTACGGCTATGTCCACTCTTAATAAAACCAATACCAATATAATGGCCTAATATTGGTGAATAAATACAAGATGAAATCCAGCCCTGATCTGTTTCAGTTGATGGTTTATCTCTTAAATTAAGAAGATGTGATCCTGCTTGAAGAAGATCTTGAGTATTAACTGGCTTAAAACCAACCATCTGCATACGATCGTCACGAAGAAGGTCTTCACGCATTCCAAGTTTATAACCTATAAAGTCTTTCTTGCCAGAAATCATCCCACCCATTCCTAAATCATAGGCGCTAGTTTGGCCATTAAGCTCTGGACCAGCAGCATGGCCTTTTTCAATTCGCATTACGCCTAAAGCTTCAGTCCCATAAGGCACGACATTAAACTCTTTACCAGCTTCCATGAGAGCCCTCATGAGTGAATCACCATATCGAGTTTGAACAGCAATTTCGTACGCCAGTTCGCCTGAAAATGAAATTCTAAAAAGTCTTGCGGGTATTCCACCACAAATTGTAATCTCACCAGCACCCATATAAGGGAAAGCTTCATTTGAGATATCACAATCAGAATCAATAACTTTTTGAAGCAATTTACGCGAGTTTGGACCAGCAACTGCATACTGTGCAAACTGCTCCGTAACTGAGATCATGTGAACATCTAGATCAGGCCATAAGCATTGATGACAAAATTGTAAATGGCGATAAACGTTTACAGCATTGGCAGTAGTAGTAGTCATTACAAAATGATTTTCAGAAAGCCTTGCAGTTGTTCCATCATCCATTACCATCCCATCTTCACGCAGCATCAAGCCATAACGAGTTTTACCTACTGGTACTTTTGCAAAAGCATTTACATAGACTTTATTAAGGAACTCTGAAACGTCAGCGCCTTTAATATCAATCTTGCCAAGAGTAGTCACATCACAAATACCAACCGATGCTCTTGTTTGTTTTACCTCACGGTCAACAGATTCACGCCAATGGGTTTCTCCTGGTAATGGGAACCATTGAGAGCGATACCACATTCCAACCTCTACAAAGATAGCATCCTGCTCAACAGACCATTTATGACTAGGAGTATAACGCGTTGGATAAAACTCCATTCCACGCCTTCTTCCAGCAAATGCTCCAATTGCAACTGGAGAATATGGAGGCCTAAATATCGTAGTCCCAGTCTCTTCCATGGTTTGGCTCATATTATCAGCCATAATACCAATTCCAAGAACATTAGCAGTTTTACCTTGGTCTGTAGCCATACCTAAAGTTGTATAACGCTTAACATGTTCAACTGATTTAAATCCCTCTTGGTTTGCAAGCTTAATATCTTTTGCAGTAACGTCGTTTTGAAGGTCAACCCAAGCACGATTTTTTCCACTTGGAACGCCCCAGTTTGCAGTTACGCTATATGAAACTGAAGGAGTTTCAGCTGGATCTATTTTTTTAACACTATAGCCAAGATCTAAAGCGACAGATGAGCCCACATTATGGCCTTCGATAATTGCATCAGACAAGACCATTGTTCCTTTAGCTCTTCCCGCAACTGACATACCAGGAGGATTTGACTCATCTGGAATAAAAGATGCAATTTCTTCATTCCACTTTGGAATCCCGCGGTGATGACAAGTTAAATGTAAGTTTGGATTCCATCCGCCTGAAACACCTAAGCAATCAGTATCTATAGTTTTTCCATTAGAAAGCTTTATCGATTTAAGTGCTCTTCGACCCTTAGTATCAACCACATTTGTACCCATAAAAATCTCAGCACCTGCAACTCTTAAAACAGGTTTAATCGAGCGCGAATCAATTACAGCAACAACTCTTATATTTTTTAAAACTAAGTCTCTTGCAGTATTCCAACCATCATCATTATTTGTATAGACTGAAACTTTATCGCCTGTAGCAACTGCAAACCTATTTGCATAGGACCTAACTGCGCTTGCAAGCATTATTCCTGGACGGTCATTGTTTCCAAAAGCTATTGATCTTTCAATTGCGCCAGCGCAAAGAATAGAACGTTTGGCATAAATTCTCCAATTAACTTGTCGCGGCTTATCTTTATCCTCTCGAGCTTCTGAACACCTATTTTCAATTGCACCATAAATGCCATGATCATAAACGCCAAAAATAGTCGTATCTGACATCAATGTAACATTTTCCATAGAGCTCAATGCAGCAACTGTATCTTTTGCCCACTTACTTCCTGGAATACCATTAACTCTTATGGACTCAGTGTTTAGCCTTCCACCCATTAAAAAATCTTCATCTGCAAGTATAACTTTTGCGCCAGAACTAGCAGCTGTAATAGCAGCTGAAAGACCTGTTGCTCCAGCACCAATAATCAGAATATCACAATAACGAAAACCTTTATCATAGCAATCTGGATCAGGCTCAGTAGAAAGGGTTCCCAGTCCAGCAGCATTTCGAATTGCAGGCTCATAAAACTTTTCCCAAAAAGCTTTAGGCCACATAAAAGTTTTATAATAAAAACCAGCACCAACAAGCGGAGATAAAAAATCTATAATAGCCATAAGATCAAAGCCTAGTGGGCCTTTATGGTTTTGACTATTTGCTTCTAATCCGTTATATAACTCTGTAATAGTTGCTCTAGTATTTGGATCTTTATAGGGACCATTTCCAATCTCCATGATTGCGTTTGGCTCCTCAGAGCCAGCAGTGACTATACCACGCGGACGATGGTACTTAAAAGAGCGCCCAACTAATTTTTTATTATTGGCAAGTAAGGCTGATGCAAGTGTATCACCTTCGTAACCAGTTAATATATGACCATTAAAAGTAAAGCTTATAGATTTTTTTTGATTTACTAAGCCACCTTTTATACGATTAATTTGACTCATTTTCCTCTACCTATTTCTCTTGAGACATCTTGAGCTAACTCGACATTAAGAATCTCATGCGATAAAGTATTTCTAGTAACTACTAACCAAGACTGATCACCTTGCTCATGGTACCAAAGCTCACGATGATCACCAGCAATATTTTCTCTAATATACTGGTATTGGTAAAAGTCTTCAGCAGATGCATCTTTCTCCCAATTAGTGGGACGCTTTATAAGATCAGCTGAACCTAAGTAAACAAATTCTTCAGAATCACGAGGACCAAGTAATGGATGATTTATTATCATATTATGTCCTCCTAATGCAGATTTGGTTGAGCGCCAACACCTTTCTCATCAATCATTGCGCCGCGTCTAAATCGATCAAGCTTATATGCCGTTGCTACCTCGTGCGAAGAGTTTGTAGCAAGTAAGTGAGCATAACAGTAACCACTAGCAGGTGTTGCTTTAAAACCACCGTAACACCAACCACCGTTAAAAAATAATTCATCAATTTCAGTGCTATCTATAAATGGTGAGCCGTCCATTGACATGTCCATAACCCCTCCCCACATTCTAAGCAATCTAGCTCGGCCAATCATCGGCATTATAGCCATACCACCAGAGCACACATCTTCGACAACGGGTAAATTTCCTCGCTGCGCATAGGTGTTATAGCCATCAATATCACCACCAAAAACAAGGCCACCTTTGTCAGACTGAGAACAGTAAAAGTGCCCAGCACCAAAAGTAATTACATTATCCATTACTGGCTTAAGGCCTTCAGTTACAAAAGCTTGAAGAACATGACTTTCAATAGGTAGTTTAATTCCAGCTTTAGCCATTACTCTTCCAGATGAGCCTGCAACGCACACTCCAACTCTTCCAGCTTTAATTTCACCTTTAGTTGTTTGGACGCCTAAACATTTACCATTTTCAATATTAAAACCAGTAACTTCACAATTTTGAATAATATCCACTCCAAGATCACTAGCGCCTCTTGCGTATCCCCAAGCTACGGCATCATGACGAACAGTGCCTCCACGAGGCTGAGCTAAAGCAGCTTTAATTGGGAATCTTGGGTTATCCATATCTAAAAATGGATACCTTTCTTTTACTTCTTTTGCTTCTATAAATTCACAGCCCGCATCAGCAAATAACATGCCATTGCCTCTTCGAATAAATGCATCACGCTGAGCATCAGAATGGATTAAGTTCATAATTCCGCGCTGAGAAACCATTGCGTTATAGTTTAAATCTTGCTCAAGATTCTCCCAAAGCTTCAGTGAAAATTCGTAAAAAGGCTCATTACCAGGCAGTAAATAATTTGATCTAATAATGGTTGTATTTCTCCCTACATTACCACCACCTATCCAGCCTTTTTCAACAACAGCAACATTGGTAATACCGTGATTTTTTGCTAAATAATAAGCAGTCGCCAAACCATGACCACCTCCACCAACAATCACAACATCATAGCCATCGGCTTTTGGCTCAGCATCACGCCAAGTTGGCTCCCAGCCTTTATGACCAGTTAGCGCTTCTTTGAGAACCTTAAAGCCAGAAAAGCGTGTTTTACTCACTTTTTAGCTCCAAGGGTAAGGACTATTAGAAACTGGGTGTAACTTGCCTGCTTGAAAGCGACTAAACCTAAATGGCTCTAGAAGCTCTTGCTTTTCACCTAATAATTCTTCAGCCACTAAACAGCCGACACCTAACATTTTATATCCATGATTACTGTCTGCAATTATTGTTACATTTTCATTGTAAGTATCAATTACAGGGAAGCTATCTGGAGTAAAGCAACCAATACCACCCGATGGCTCTTTATGATAATGAGGCATCATACCTTCAAATCTTTTGTGACAATGCGCAAGAGCAGAAACCCACATTTCAGGGAAATCTTTACTTGCTGTAAATTCTTTACTTTCAGGGCCATATGGATCAATAGCAACTTCATTAACAGGTGTATCAACTGTATAAGGGGAGGCTCCTCCC
>Ga0308009_10002061_pt1 | contig 10723 bp, 13 predicted proteins | sample Neamet127_FD_203134 | JGI IMG/M metagenome (GOLD analysis project Ga0308009, IMG submission 203134) | Marine microbial communities from water near the shore, Antarctic Ocean - #127 | ecosystem: Environmental > Aquatic > Marine > Unclassified | place: Southern Ocean | collected 2014-07-24
CAAGCCTTTGACAGCATGGATGCTTTGGAGATGCAACTTCTCAAAGGACTGAGCCACCTTGAGCAATCGCCGCAAGCGGTCAAATCAATTGCAGGATGGGATTGGATATTAAATTTAGTTTCTAATGCGAATTAGAATTACTTTCTCTTGCGTCGCCAAGAAAAAGCAAGCAAAGAGAAGGCGGCCCGATGGTCCGGGTCCCTTCGCTTCGCTGCGGGGCAACACCCCCGGCCAACAGGCGCAGGCACACCCAACCGCACGAGCAGGCCAACATGGCCCCGATCCAGTCCGGGATGACTGACCCCCCAGCCCTCCCCGCCAGTTACCATGGAGCCACAACAACACTGCCGGCCACTTGAGGCCAGCGAGGAAAAAACTCATGCAACGCATCGTCATCGTCGGAGGCGGCGCCGGCGGGCTGGCGCTGGCCACCCAGCTTGGCAAACATCTGGGCAAAAAGAAGCTGGCCGAAATCACGCTGGTCGACGCGGCGCGCACCCATGTCTGGAAGCCGCTGCTGCACCAGTTGGCCGCAGGCAGCTTCGACACCCATGCCGAGGAAATCGAGTACCTGGCGCAGGCGCGCTGGAACCATTTCAAATTCCGCCTCGGCCGGCTTGAAGGCCTGGACCGCGCCAGCAAAACCCTGCAACTCGCCGCCAGCCATGATGAGGCCGGCCGCGAGATCACACCAGCGCAGGAGCTGGGCTACGACACGCTGGTGATTGCCGTCGGCAGCCAGACCAACGACTTCGGCACACTTGGAGCGGCCGAACACACGATCAAGCTGGACAGCCCGCAGGCCGCCAAACGCTTTAACGACCGCCTGATCAACGCCTGCATACGCGCGCAGACCGTACCGCGTGTTGCTGGCAGCGGCCGCCTGACGGTGGCCATCGTCGGCGGCGGTGCCACCGGTGTGGAACTGGCCGCCGAGCTGCACGCATCGGCGCGCGTGCTGGCCAACTACGGCTTTGACCATATCCACCCGGAAAAAGACTTGCAAATCGTGCTGGTCGAAGCCGCGCCGCGGCTGCTGGCGCAACTGCCCGAGCGCCTGAGCGAATCGGCCCTGCGCGAGTTGCGCAAGCTGGCCATCGAGGTGCACACCAATGAAAAAGTGATTGAGGTCACCGAAGGCAGCCTGAAGATGGCCAGCGGCAAGGTGATCTCGTCCAGCCTGACGGTCTGGGCCGCCGGCGTCAAGGCCGGTGACTTCCTGAAAACGCTGGGCGGCGAGCAGCCGCTGGAGACCAACCGACTCAACCAGCTGGTCGTCAACGGCAACCTGCAGAGCACGCAGGACGCCACCATTTACGCCTTTGGCGACTGCGCCGCCTGCCAGCAGCCCGACGGCACCTGGGTGCCGCCGCGCGCCCAGGCGGCCTACCAGCAGGCCATGTATTTGGTGAAGGCGCTGCCGCGCCTGCAGCGCGGCGAACCGGTTTCGCCTTTTGTGTTCCGGGACCAGGGTTCCCTGGTTTCGCTGTCTGAATATTCCTCGGTCGGCAGTCTGATGGGCAGCCTGACCAAGGGCAGTTTTTTCATCGAAGGCCAGCTCGCCAAAATGATGTACTGGGCGCTGCACAAGCAACACCAACTGGCGCTGGGCGGCTGGAAAAGAACGGCCTTGATCACCTTGTCAGAAATGATTGACCGCACCTACCGCCCGCGCATCAAGTTGCACTGATAATCAGCGGCATCCCCATCAACCCAACGGAGAACACCATGGCAAAAGGACAGCAAAACAAGGACAAGATGGTCAAGAAGCCGAAGAAGGACACCGCACCCCCGAAAGCCGTGTCGCCCGATGCGGTGCGCCCGACCGTTGTCACGCAAGTTCCCCTGCGCGGCAAGCTGAAAAACAAATAAAGCAGTGCCCTCTTTACCAGCCGGGGCCGCGGAACCGGCTTTGCCGGGCCGCAGGCGCAGCGCCCCCTCGGGGGGCAGAGACGACACGTCAGTGCGGAGCGTGGGGGCATGACAGACCCGTTGCACGGCGTCACGCTGGAAGCCATGGTCACCGCCCTGTCGGACCACTATGGCTGGGACGAGCTCGGCCAGCGTATTGCGATCCGCTGCTTCACCTTCGAGCCCAGCGTGCCGTCCAGCCTCAAGTTTTTGCGCAAAACGCCGTGGGCCCGCGAGAAGGTAGAGAGCCTCTACCTGTTCATGCTGCGAGAGCAGCGGCGGGTGGCCCCGACGGTGCACAACTTCCCGCCGCCAAAAACTTAAGCTCCCAGCGGGTTGGCAAAAAGCATCATCATGGCCACACCCACACCAATCAGGAAGTTGGCGTCGATCAGGCCGGCCAGCAAAAACATCTTGACCTGCAGCGGCTCCATCAGTTCGGGCTGGCGCACCGCGCCTTCGATGAAGCGCCCGCCCATCACGCCTATGCCGAGGCAAGCGCCGATGGCGCCCAGCCCGATCAACAAGCCACATGCAATCGAAATGGCACCTGCGTCTGTCATGATTTTTCTCCTTGGGTAAACACTTGCTGATGGCTCCATGATGCTGGCTGCTCCCCCGCAAAACAATGACCTCCGAGGTCATGGCGCCATGACGCGCGGCTTTGAACTGGTGCATGCCGACGCCAGCCTGCTGGTGCTCAACAAACCGGCCGGTCTGCTGTCCGTGCCCGGCAAGGGAGAGGACAAGCAAGACTGCCTGAGCACGCGCGTGCAGCAGCACTACCCCGACGCACTGGTAGTGCACCGCCTGGACATGGCAACCTCGGGCCTGCTGTTGATGGCGCGCAGCATCAGCATCCAGCGGGTGCTGGGCGCGCTGTTCGAGCGCCGCCAGGTGGACAAGCGTTACGTCGCGGTGGTCGACGGCGAACTTGCCGATGCACCCAGCGACGGCGGCTGGGGCCTGATCGACCTGCCCATCGTGGTGGACTGGCCGCGCCGGCCGATACGCATCATTGATGCAGAGCATGGCAAAGCCAGCCAGACCCGCTGGCGCGTGCTGGCGCACGATGCGGCTGCCCACACCACGCGCCTTGAACTGGCGCCCTTGAGCGGACGCTCGCACCAGTTGCGCGTGCATCTGCAGGCCATCGGCCACCCTATTCTGGGCGACAGGCTGTACGGTAGCGACGCCCAGCAGGCCCGCGCGCGCCGGCTGCTGCTGCATGCGAGCCGGTTGCAGTTTGCGCATCCTGTCAGCGGCGAGATGCTTGCGTTTGAAAGTGCGCCGCCCTTCTGAGGGTCGGGCAGACGGTTCGGAACTTCGGCATCCCCGGCGGCATCTGACGATAAAACCGGAGTTTCTGATGCCCACTGACCGCCCCTCCCTGCTGAGCCGCCGCACCGTGGCCGCTGCCGTGGTGGCCGCTCCCGCCCTGTGGCTGGGCCCGCGCGCCCAACCGGCCACCGCCCGGCGCGCTACGCCCTCGCAAACTGAAGGCCCGTTTTACCCGGTGGCGCTGCCCAAAGACAGCGACCCCGACCTGCTGCGCAACGGCACGCTGGTTTATCCCGAAGGCCAGCCGGCCTGGGTGGAAGGCCAGGTCAGCGACCTGGCCGGCAAACCGGTGGCTGGCGCCCGCGTCGAAATCTGGCAGTGCGACCACGCCGGTCATTACCACCACCCCGGCGACGGCGACCGGGCGGACCGGCGCTTCCAGGGCTTCGGCAGCGTGACGGTCGGTGCTGACGGCCGCTACCGCTTTCGCACGCTCAAGCCGGTGGCCTACGCCGGGCGCACGCCGCACATCCATGTCAAGGTCAAACTCGGCCAGCGCGAACTGCTGACCACCCAGCTTTATGTGAGCGATGACCCCGCCAATGCGCGCGATTTTTTGTGGCGCCGGCTGAACGATCCAGACCGTGCAGCCTTGACCATCCCGTTTACGGCAGGCAGCGACGGCCTGCAGGCTCGCTTTCCGATTGTGGTGGCGACCTGACCGGTCTTCCAGCGCGATGCCCGTTTTCGTTTATCAGTACTATCAGTGGCTATGACTCAACACCTATTTATCCTGACCGGCGCCTCGCGCGGCATGGGCCTGGCCATGGCGCGGCAACTGCTCAAGCCTGGCCACACGCTGCTGTGCATCTCGCGCAAGACCAACGACACCCTGGCCGCACAGGCCAAGCTGGCCGGCGCCACGCTGCTGCAATGGACCCAGGACCTGGCCCACAGTGCCGACATCAGCGCGCGGCTGGAGCAGTGGCTGCGGGAGCAGGCCGGCGAAGGTTTCGCCAGCGCTGTCTTGATCAACAACGCCGGCATGGTGTCCCGCATCGGCCCGCTGAGCGACGCCGACGCCGACGACTTGCAGCGGACTCTCAGTGTCGGTCTGGAAGCCCCCATGCAACTCAGCGCGGCTTTCCTGCGCGCCACCGAAAGCTGGAGCGCTCAACGCAAGGTGCTCAATATTTCATCCGGTCTGGGCCGCAAGGCCATGGCGTCGCAGTCCATTTACTGCGCAGCAAAGGCTGGCATGGACCACTTCACGCGCTGCGTTGCGCTGGAAGAAGCCCTCAAGCCCAACGGCGCTGCTGTTTGCTCACTGGCACCCGGTGTGATTGACACCGACATGCAGACCCAAATGCGCGGCGCCGATGCGGCAGCCTTTCCGGACCAGGGCAACTTCATCAACCTCAAAGACAGGGGCCTGTTGACCTCGCCCGAAGAAGCCGCCACACGCATCCTGGCCTTCCTGGCCAGGCCGGACTTCGGCAGCCAGCCAGTGGCGGATGTGCGCGACTGATTTTTGCTATTGTTTTGATACCCATCAATCCCCGATTGATGGGTGCTACAGGCCTATTTCACTCTCAAATTTTGCGGCCAGACGATACATCACGCTGCGCTTGTAGCCCGCTTGAGACAGTAGTTTCAACTCCCCACTCCCAACCCCCCGCCCTTCCCTCGCCCCGCTGGGCGATGGAGGGGGACTTTATTTGTCCGCGTGCGCTGCGCTCGCGTGCAAACATGACCGTTCGTTGGGATTCCCGTGCAGGAAGCGCTTTGCGCTTCCTGCACTCCGGATTTTGTCTCTGGTATTTGGTTTTCTCTGCCCCACCCGTCGGGCTGGGCCGAGGAGCGCAGATGGAGGCGGGATCAGGGCGGCAGTTGTCCGAGCGAAGCGAGTTCTGCCGACCCCCGCCGGAATCGAGCACCGCAGGTTGCCTGGAGCGAAGCGGAAGGACCCAGACCATCGGGTCGCCTTTTTCTTTGCTTACTTTCTTTTTGGCGACGCAAAAAGAAAGTGAGTTGCTGCCGGGCAACCCCCGGCTTGCTGGCTAACCCGAGCGGTGCGGGTTATCCAACGTGGATCCCGGATCAAGCCTGGGATGACAAGGGGAGGCAGCTCCCGTGAATACCTCAATCGCGAACGATGAGAATAGGCAAATGCGCATGCGCCAGCACCTGCGCCGCAACGCTGCCAAGAACAAGTTTTTCGAGCCCCCGTCGACCGTGCGAACCCATGACGATCAGATCGGCCTCCACCGAGTTGGCGGCTTCCAGAATGCCGCGATAGATAGCATGGCTTTCGACGATAGACGAGGCCACCGTGATGCCCGCGCTTTCAAGCAAATGGGTCGCCGCGCTCAATGCCTCCTTGCCCTCCTTCGTCGCCGCGCCCAGGTACTGCGCCTGACCGTAGGCAAAGTCGGCTCCGACACCGCTGAAGGCATAGGGATCGATCACGTAAATTGCGGTGACCGTGCTGCCGAAGGCCTGGGCCAGGCCCTTGGCTTTTTCTACCGCCATCAGTGAATTCTGTGAGCCATCCACGGGCAGCAAGATGTGCTTGAACATGATCGCGGTCTCCTTAAAAAATCAGGCTTCGATCTTCACGCCTTTCCAGAAAGCCACACGGCCTTTGATCTCTTCAGCTTCCGACTTGGGGTCGGCGTAGTACCAGGCGGCGTCGGTATTCATCTCCCCATTGACCAGCAGCGAGTAATAACTCGCCTGGCCTTTCCAGGCACACATGGTGTGGTGGTTGCTGAAGGTCACGTAGTCGCGGTTCAACGTGCTTTCAGGAAAATAGTGATTCCCTTCGATGGTCACGATGTCGTCGCTTTGCGCAATGACTGCGCCGTTCCAGATGGCCTTCATAACACTTCTTTCATGGGTTGCGGTGTCCGTCGCCAGGGCGGGGAGGGGGTTGCAGACAATCTTCGCACAGTCTGCGCTGGATGTGGGGTGGCGGCGCAGGCGTTTTCAATGCAAAAAAGAGGCGTGATGGCCAGCCATCACGCCTCTTTCATTCATTCACGCCCGCCTTGCAGCGGGCAGGGCTCAAGCCATGCGCAGGTTGTTGCCTTCAACAATCACCTTGGAGCCGACCGGCACGGCACTCGACACCTCGACATTGCGGGTCGAACCGTCGTTCATGCGCACGCGCACTTGATAAACGGTAACCTTTTTCATGTTTTCCTCGATCTTGTTGCCGGCAAAAGCACCACCAGCGGCACCGAGCACGGTCATGGCGGTTTTGCCGCTACCGCCCCCGACCTGGTTGCCCAGCAGGCCACCGATCACGCCCCCGGCAACCGTGCCCAGACCCACCGTGGTGTTGCCAACGGCCACACCATTGACCTGGCCCTGGCGCTGAACGGCTGTCACGGCTTCCACCGTACCGCAGTCGGCGCAAACCACAGGCTTGGGCGCCGGGGCCTGAGCCACCGCAACATGCCGCTGATGAACCGCAGGTTTCGCGGGGGCCGGCGTGTTGCTGGCCAGCTTGTTGGTGGTGCTCGACTGCGTCGTCGGCGCCATGGCGGCGGTTCCACCAGGCTGTGCGTCGGAGCGGTTGACCACCAGCGCAGCGGCCAGCGCCATCACCGTGACACCCAACACCGCTGCAATGGCGATCAGCGCCTTGCTGTGCTGCATGCGCTGAGAAAAACCGGGCTGATTGCCTGGCGTGGCGGGAACTTGATTGTTTGTATCCATGATGGGTACTCCTTGTGTGAATCTCGGTTGTACACACAACGCGTAAACGCGGCTGTAGGACGACGTGACAAGTTGTAAGTCCTGTTGGCGCGACAGCCTTTAAAACGTGCGGTATTGCTCACTTTCATGTGGCTACACCGCAAGCTCACCGGAATTGACCGCCGCTTTACACGCCGCCGTGGGGACCGGGCCCCTGTACAAGATGTCTCCTAGTCCAGCAAGGCAGCGTACACCAGGCTGCGAAACAGCGGCCGGTAGTGGTCGCGCTGATTCGGCGCCTGAATCATCAGCAGCGCGAAAAGGTCCTGCGCGGGATCGACAAAAAACGTCGTGCCCGCGATGCCGCCCCAGTAATACAAGCCAACCGAGCCGGGCACCGCCGAGACACCGGCTGCGGTCCGAACCGCAAACCCGAGCCCGAAGCCATGACCGGGTGGCAGCAGGTCACCGGTCGAGGCCAGACCGTCCAGGTGGTCGGCCGTCATGAAGTCCACGGTGTGCGGCCCCAGCAGGCGCTTGCCCTGCAACTCACCCCGGTTGCGCATGAAGGTCAGAAAACGCGCGTAATCCATGGCGGTGGACAGCAGGCCGCCGCCACCGCTTTGCATGACCATGGCTTGGCGCGGGTCCAGCACACGCAGCGGCACGCCGCCGTCGGGGTCGTGCGCAAAAGGCTCGGCAATCCGGTGCTGATCGCCTGCATCCACCGCAAAACCGGTCTCAACCATGCCCAGCGGAGCAAAGATGGCCTGTTGAAGGTAGTCGCCGAGTGACTGCCCGCTGACGACCTCGACCAGCCGTCCCAACACATCAGTAGCGCGGCTGTATTCCCAGACACTGCCGGGCTGGTGCATCAGCGGCAGCCCGGCCAGCGTGCGTGAAAAGTCCGCATTGCTGCGTTCGCGCGAACCCATGTTGATTTCAGCATATTGCCGCTGCACCGCCGCCGAACCGAGGAATTCATAGGTCAGGCCGGCCGTGTGGCGCAGCAGGTCCTGAACCGTGGCGGGCCGTATCACCTCTTCCAGCGTCACCCGACCGTCGCGCTCAACAGCCACTTTCTGGTTGGCAAACTCAGGCAGGTGTTTTCCCACCGGGTCGCTGAGCAGCAGCTTGCCCTGCTCCATCAGCATCATCACGGCGACCGAGACCACCGGCTTGGTCATCGAATAGATGCGGAAAATCGCGTCGCGCGGCATCCGCGTGCCGGCTGCCGGGTCAAGCTGGCCCAGGCTTTCAAACAGCGCGATCTTGCCGCGCCGCGCGACCAGCGCAACCGCGCCCGGCAGACGGCCGCGGTCCACGTCCGACTGCAGCACGTCCAGCAAACGCTGCAGACGCTCGGGGCACAGGCCGAGTTCAGTAGGTACGGCGAATTCGAGTCCGGTTACCTCGACCATCTCAGGCGCCATAACGCTGACGCGCCAGCGCAGCCCCTTTTGCCAGCGCCTGCAGTTTTTTCAGCGCAATCTCTCGGTTCATGGGCGCCAAACCGCAGTTGGTGCAGGGCAACAGTCGGTTCTTCGGCACATACTGCAAGGCTTTTCCGATGGTGTCGGCAATCTGTTCGGGCGTTTCAATCTCGTCGCTGGCCACATCGATCACGCCAACCATCACGTCCTTGCCTTCGAGCAGCGCCATCAGGTGCGGCGGCACATGCGAGTGGTAACACTCCAGGCTGACCTGCTGGATGCTGCTTTTGGCCAGCGCCGGCAGCACCTGCTCGTACTGGCGCCACTCCTCGCCCAGGGTCTGCTTCCAGTCGTCGTTGGCCTTGATGCCGTAGCCGTAGCAGATGTGCACGGCCGTGGTGCAGGTCAGACCCTGCGCGGCGCGCTCCAGCGCCTTCACGCCCCAGTCGGCGGCGTCCTTCATGTAAACATTGAAAGCCGGTTCGTCGAACTGGATGATGTCCACACCATCGGCCTGCAGCGCCAGCGCCTCCTGGTTGAGCAGCTCGGCAAAGGCCATGGCGAGCTTGACTCGGTCGCCGTAAAACCGGTCGGCCACGGTGTCGACAATCGTCATCGGGCCGGGCAAGGTGAACTTGATCTTTTTGCCGGTGTGTGCGCGCAGTAGCTGGGCCTCTGCGGCATGCACCCGGCCCTTGAGTTTGAGCGTGGCCACCACCTGCGGCACCATCGCGTCATAACGGTTGTCGCGTATGCCCATCTTGACCTTGTGCTCGAAGTCGATGCCTTCGACCTGTTCAAGAAAGCCATGCACAAAATGCTGGCGCGACTGCTCGCCGTCGCCGATCACGTCAAGCCCGGCGTCTTCCTGCGCCTTGATCCACAGCAGGGTCGCGTCGGCCTTGGCCTGCGCGAGTTCAGCGCCCTCGGCCTTCCATTGCGGCCAGAGTTTCTGGGTCTCTGACAGCCAGGCCGGCTTGGGCAGGCTGCCGGCGATGGTGCTGCTGAAAAGTGTTCTTGTCATGGTGTCTCCTGGTATAGGTTGAAAGTTTTTTTTGAAGGGTCAGCCGGCGCGGGCTGGGGCTGCACAGAATTGTGCCGCCAGCAATTCATAAGAGCGCTTGCGCACGGCCGGATCGTGGGCCCAGGTGATGACTACCAGTTCCTCGACCTCCAGCGCCTTTGACAAGGCACGCAATTTTTGGGCGACCTGTGGACCGCTGCCCACCAGCGACGTGCGCCTGAGCTGCTCAGCCTGCATCTGTTCCGCAGGGCTGTAGGGCCGCAGCGCCACTTCGGCCGGCGATTGCAGCGGGCCCAGGGCGCCACGGTTGCGATCTATTTTCCAGCGCTCGCGGCTGGAAAAATCCTGCCAGGCCCGCTCTTCGGTGTCGGCGGCCAGTGCCCAGACACACAGCGCGGGCTGCGGCTGCGGATGCTGCGGGCTGGGCCGGTACATGTCGCGGTACATCGCGATGGCTTCTTCAGCGCCCTGTCCGTCGGTGATGAAATACGCAAACGCATAGGGCAGGCCGTAATGCGCCGCCAGTTGCGCGCCGTAGTTGGAGCTGCCCAGCATCCACAGCGTAGGCGCGGTCGGTCCACCGGGCTCGGCAGTGACGCCCCGGCCCGGATGGCCCTCGGGCAAGTCGCTGCCACCGACCCAGGCCTGCAGCTCACGCACCTGCAGCGGGAAGTGATCGGCAGCGCTGCGCGCCTGCGGATTGAGCAACTGGGCGGTGCGCCCGTCCGAGCCCGGCGCGCGTCCGACGCCGAGGTCGATGCGCCCTGGCGCCAGCGCTTCCAGCACGCGGAACTGCTCCGCCACCTTGAGCGCCGAATAATGCGGCAGCATCACACCGGCACTGCCGATACGTATGCGCTGCGTGGTCGCGGCAATCGCCGCCATCAGCACCTCGGGCGCGCTGCCGACGATGGTGGGGTGGCTGTGGTGCTCGCTGACCCAAAAGCGCTCATACCCGAGGGTTTCGCAATGCTGGGCCAGGGCCAGGGTTTCACGGATGGAGGCATCGGCGCTGCGGCCGGTCACGGCCACCGATTGGTCAAGAACAGACAGGCGGATCATGGGATGACTATAGCCAGACTGCCCTGCCCTTGCTGGTCTGTTCCAATACAGCCTTCACTACCCCATCCTGCAGAAATATCCATGGCACTCAAAGCCACCATCTACAAAGCCCAGCTCGCGATTGCCGACATGGACCGCGGCATCTACGGCGATCACAACGTGACGATTGCGCGACATCCGTCCGAGGCCGACGAACGCATGATGATCCGGCTGCTGGCCTATGCGCTGAATGTGCCGGCTGACGACAAAAAGGGTCACCTCGAGTTTGCCAAAGACTTGTGGGACGTTGATGAAGCCGCGCTCTGGCACA
>Ga0308009_10002062_pt1 | contig 10721 bp, 18 predicted proteins | sample Neamet127_FD_203134 | JGI IMG/M metagenome (GOLD analysis project Ga0308009, IMG submission 203134) | Marine microbial communities from water near the shore, Antarctic Ocean - #127 | ecosystem: Environmental > Aquatic > Marine > Unclassified | place: Southern Ocean | collected 2014-07-24
ACTTTGCCCGCCGGCTCAAGACGCTCAGCGGACTCACACCCTACGAATACATCGCCAAAATCTGGACGTCAGAGCCGGATAGGTTCATCGTCAATCCGATCCACCAGATGCCGGGACTAAACACCTAGGCGCTCCTGCGTTCAGTCGCGGTGATTACCTGGTTGCGGCCTGCCTTTTGGCACGGAGCAAAGCGGCATCAGCGGTCTGCAGCAGGCTTTGCCAGTCGGTGTCGCCGGCGCGCAGGCGAGACCGACGGACACAGTGATCGGTCCCAGCTGTGTCTCGCCACACCAGACATAGCCGATATCATCGAGGCGACGGGCTCAACGATCGGTTCGGGCGTGGGACCGTCGGGATCGCAGCGCAGGGGTTCGGCGCGCGCGTTCGATACGAAGCGGAGCCAGAAAAGTCCGGCATGGACGACCCGCTTGGCCGAAATCCCGGTCGCCCGCTAGGTCGGAGCAGAGCGAGACAAAAAAAGGGAGAGGCCGAAGCCCCTCCCTTTGCTTCAGTGGATCATCTTGGTGATGATCGGTGACAGTGCCGAGAGCAGCACCCCGATCGCGATCACGGAACCGAGCGTCCCTATGAGCCAGGTCTGCGCCTTCTGCTGGGCTTCGAGGCCCTTCATCTGCGCTTCCAGCCCTGCGTTCGCTTCCTTGATCTTCACCGCCAGATACTCCTCAAATGCCTCTACAACCTCGGTCGCCTGATCGTCCGATACACTAACGGACTTCAGAGCCTTGAACAATGTGATGTGCATGCGGTTCTCCTTCTCGTTGATTGGAGTGGCAAAAACGGCATGGGCTCCGGCGTTGGCTGTCAAGGACCGCGGAGCGGCCGCGAAGCGGGGAGTGGGGGAGCCGATTTGCGCAGCAAATTAGGGGAACCGCTCATCCTTTATAGCCAGCGCGCACCCATGCCAGACTTCCACATTCAATAGAGAGAAAAATACCCCCGACAGTGCCGCTTGGACGATCGGCAACGCCGATCTGCCGGCCTTGCCGGCACATAGGCGTAGCCGCGGGCTCGATGCCCGCGGCTACGCCGATTGGTGGCAGGCCGTCGAGGTTTGGGGGCGGCCCGGAGGCCACCCCCGATCCTGGTTCAGCCCGGGTCGTCACGCTTTGCCTTGGCGGCTTTCGCCAGGGCGACGATCTCCGGCTCGAAGAACAGCTCGCCGCGCTCAATGACCTGAAGCCCGGGACCATCGAGGACGTCGCAGATACGGTCGGCGACGATCTGATCCAGCTCGGCCGAGAGCGCATGGACGTCGTACTGCGCGGAGAACGGGGCAACCTTCGGCCAGTCGGTCTGGGCGGCGAAGCTGACCTTCTCGGCGAGGGCGTCCTTGAGCGCCTTGATTGCGGCGTTGCCCAAGGCGCGCTCGAACGCGATCTGAGCGAAGAGGCGGTGCGACATAACGATCTCCTTCATGCCATCATTGGCAGCATAGCCAGGAGGTGCAGCGATGCCGGGTCACAGGACCGCGAAGCGGCCGCGATTAGCGGGGTGTGGGGGTGCCGATTTGCGTGAGCCAAATTGGGGGAACCCGCGCATCCTTGAGGCCGCAGGAGCCGGACCTCATGCTAGGGGTGCAGCAGGTGGATAATACACATGGGTTGGTGACACGTCAGGGATCGTCACCCGAAGGGCCGAGACCCGTAGGGGCTCGGTGGAGCGCCGAGCGAAATAGAGCGTGGCCCCGCCCATATGGCGGGGAGACGCCCGCGTATTCGGCTTTTGGGCTACGGTTGGTGCTGGTTATACAGCGAGAACAACAGGGCGCGGAGTGATCGTGGGCAAACCCAACTTCGAAGAAAGTGTACTCCTCGATATCGAGAGAGGGCTTTTACAGCTTCATGATCGAAGCTCTGCGTTGAGCAATCTGGCGGATCCGTCGGGAGTCATCGAGGAGAGCGTAAGGCTGAACGGTGAGGCAGCAGCAAAGATCGTCGCGGCCTCTGCCGAGATTATCGAGGATGTTGGTGAAATCTCGCGTCAGAACATGCTTCTCGTGGAAGAGCTGGTCGCTTCGGTCCGGACGTTGCAGCAGGCGCACCAGGCCAAGGTCGACGTGGTAAAGCTACCGCTGCATCGCCGCGCATCTCCAGCGCAGCTTCTCGTTCTTGGGATCGCCGCAGTGTTCGGGGTGCTCTTCACCGCCTATCTGATCGGGTTCGTGCAGGGATTTCCGGAGGGCTGCGCGCGCGGCATTCGGGATGCGATGGCGCATCGGTCTGCGTGAGACATGACGAGAGCGGGGCGGCAGCCCCGCCCCGTCTTGCGCTCACTCTTCCCAGAGCGGCTTGAGCTTGCGGGTCCGTTTGTGAGCGGGCCGGGGTGCCGCGGGCATCCCGTGTATCGCGATCTCCGCTTGGATGCTGGCCAGCTCCGCGAGCCATGCCTGGATGCGTGCGGTTTGAATGTTCATCTGATCCTCCTTCTGTTCGCTTGAGACAGAGGCGGGCTGACGATCGGGCGGGGGCGGGGTCACAGGACTGCGAAGCGGCCGCGAAGCGGGGCGTGGGGGTGCCGATTTTGTCGTGGTCGTAGTGAAGCGAAGCGAAAACGGAGGCCGCGTCAAAATTGGGGGCACCGCGCATCCTTGACGCCGGCCCCGCCCGGTCGTCACGATGGAAGGGCGTCGACGACAGAGCCTTTCCGACGTTGGTGGGGCAGGGGAGGCCGCCACACAGCGCACTCCCTTCTGCCTTCGCGCCATCATGGCAACTGGACGGTCTGCGATGCCAGGATCGCGCCGGTCAGCGCGTCGCTGTCGATTTCACCGGCGATGTAGCGGGCATTGAGCTGCTCGATCTCGTCGGAAAGGATGCCGCCCTCGTGACGGACGTTGCCGCGTGCGAAGTCGACCTCACGGTGACGACGGGCGCGCTCGGTTGCGCTGATCTGGTTGATCGTTTCGACGTTCATGATGCAATCCTTTCGGGAGATGGGGAAAAGCCCCGACGGCTGGGCGTCGGGGCGGTCTGCGTCATCGTTCATCGACGCGCATGACGGTGAGGACGCGCGTGGTCTGGAACGGATCGGCCGGATCCTCCGAGCCCCCGGTGAGGTCGAGGTCGTAGTAATCGATCTTCCAGTAGCAGGCGGTCCCCTCGAACTCGAACCGGCCCATGTCGCGCTCGCCGTGTGGGTTGATGGCGTCATCGAACCGGTCGTAGTCGCGCACGGTGCGGATCAGCTCGGCACGCTTGCGAAAACCACGGAAGAGGCTGACGTCGCCGATCAGGTCGGCGATCCCGCTCGTCATCACGATGCGGTTCTTGCCTGGGGCGGTGATATGTTCGCGGAGCCAGTCGTTGAGCCGCGCGATCTCGGTCGGCTCGCCCTTCCGGCGCTCGGATGTGGAGGTCTGGTCGGCCATCTCGGTCTCCTTGTCTGACCCCGCCAATCGGGGCCTTCGACAGGCGACAGGACCGCCGAGGCATAGCTGGCTCGCGCACCCGTAGGGTCGAAACGCAGTGGAGAAGTCCGCTTGCGGACTTGCGCGTGAAAGCGCCTCGGCGAGGACGTAGGAGCCCGAAAGGCCCCTCGGGTGGCGGCGATCTGGAGACCGGCCAATCCCAAACCGCTGGACGATGCCGGGCCGGGAGGACTATCGTTGAGGCCATGGAAACGTCTGCCAACATCGTCGCTCTCTGGCCCCGCTGGATGGAGAACGCCGGCATGTTGTTGCGTATGAAGGCGCTGGTTCGCTCGCGCTGCTGCCAATGCGGGACGTTGATGCGCGTCGAGATGGAAGATGTCGTTGCCCGCCACGGCGCGAACTATTCGCTGGTCGACAAGCTGGAGCGCTGCCGGATGGTAGAGTGCTACGGTTCGACCTTCTATCTGGCGTCACGGACCTATGGCGGACAGTGGACGACGCTGCTGCGCGAACCCAGGCTGCTCGAAGCATTCGAGGAGCTGCCACCCGTCAGGACGGCGTGGAGTTGATCGTCGGCAACAGTACGCGGTGAGCAAAAAGGGACCGAAGCTCCCTTTGTCAGTGCCTCGGGATCAACACTAGCGTTCCGTTTCCCGCACCCATGTCATATTACCACGACACGAATGAGCAGTTCTCCCACAGGTGCCGCAGCCGCGCGAAGCGCGGGGATGAGACGGGCTCGATGCCCGGCTTGGCCCCTGTCTTTTCGCTGGGAAGCGCGGGGGTGGGACGGGCTCGATGCCCGTCCTGACCCCTGAGACTTTGCGCCTGACGAAGGCGCGGGGGCCTTTCGGCCCCCATCTGGTCAGGCGAAGGGGTCGTATTCATTCACGACGACGACCGAGCTGTCGTGATCTTCGGCGGTGATGACGGCGTATTGTGTGCCGATGGCGATGACCATGGTTGCCACCATCAGGGTCTTGGCGAGGCTCATGGCGTTTTTGCGGGCGATCCAGATATCGTTGAACATGTCCGAGGCTCCTGTGAAGCCGGCGGGGTTCATCCCCGCTCGACAGGCGCCCGACAGGGACGGGGAGGGGCCGCGATCACTTTTTTCGGCACGAAAAAAGCCGTAGCGAAGCGCCCGGACCCCTTGCGGGTTGATCGTATAAGGCCCCGAGCCGTCCCAAGGATTGCGCCTCAAAGAGCGGGGTGAAGCTCGCTGGCCGGAGCGTCGTGCTCAGCGCTGGGTCGCCGGTGACGCACCCCCCTCGCTAAGGGATGGCGGCCGCCTGCCTCTCGTGTCCGCACTCTGCGCGCCTCCGATCGATGGGAGAGTTCGCCGGCCTGCAGAGACGACCAGTCCGGGCCAGATTGGAAAGAGGTTGCCGCTTTTCGGAAAGAAGTTTCCTGCGCGCGTCGCGCGCTCGTCAGTTGATCGTCACCCGAACGGGCCGAGACCCGAAGGGGCTCGGTGGAGCGAAGCGGAATAGAGCAACGGTCCCGGCGCAGCCGGGAGACGCCCTATAATGCCGTCAGTTCTTCGTAGATTTCGGCACGTCTAGCCGCAGCGACATACCAGCCCTTCGACTTGGGATGCCACCTGGCCTTACCTTCGAGCACGCCGATCGCCAGCTCACCGACGCGGGACTCATAGGGCCACCATATTCGCATTTCGCCGGATGATAGATCCTCGATCCAGATTGCGCCGAGCGTGGTTTCGATGGTCTCCCTTGCCATGACGTCTGTTTAGCGCGGCGAGCCATCGTCGCGAAGCCGACATCGGCAAGCCGGGCGGTGAACGCGAGAAGAGGCCCGGAGCGTCAGCTCCGGGCCGTACCCGCCTCGGGTCAGAAGGGGACGTCGTCGTCCATATCGTCCTGGTTCTGCGTGGCGCCCTGCTGCTGGCGACCCCGGCTGAGGAAGGTCACTTCGTCGGCGATGATCTCGACACCGTAGCGCTCGATGTTTTCGCTGTCCGTCCAGCGGGTGTAGTGGATGCGGCCCCGGACCATGACCTTCTGGCCCTTGTCGACGTACTGGGCGACGGTCTTGCCGACGCCGTTGAAGCAGGTGATGCGGTGCCATTCGGTGTCCTCGACCCGGCGACCGCCATCGTCCTTGAGGATCTTGCCTTCGCTGTCGCGCTTGGGGCGCGAGGTGGCGAGGCTGAACTGGGTGATCTTGGTGCCGCCCTGGGTGGTGCGGACTTCGGGGGTGGCGCCGACGTTGCCGGCGAGGATGACGAGGTTCTGCATTTCGAGGTTCCTTTTTTGGCTCGCCGGGGGTCCGTCCCCTCGACTGAACACCATAAAAGACGGCCAGGACGCCCTCTCCACCGGAGCGCGAAGACGCGTAGGGGAACCCCGATCCGAGGGGTGGTGCGGGCAGCCGCGCAGCGGCAACTCGGCCCGAAGGATCGCGGGTTGGGGAGGGTGGACGGCCGGATTAGGTCGTTCAGGAAAGAGAGGGGATGGACCCCCACTAGCGGGCAACGGACAAAGAACCGTTTGCAGGACCAGCTTGTCACATCGATCTGCCGGCAATGTCGGTGCCTCGACCCGTCACCACAGGCGGCACAACACTCTGCTGCTCTCGCCATGCGCCGATCGCTACGCGGGGGCACCCTCCCCGGGATGACGGTCGCGGCGTGGACCTTGGTACTGCCTTCCTGCCCAGGCGCGCGCGCCGTGCCCTGTCGACATGGCCTGATGGCGGTCCGGCGCGTTTCACCCCGCTGCGCGGTTGATACCGGAGCGCCGTTGTCGTGATGCCGGTCGAGGCTTTCAACCGGGTGCTAGCGGGGCCTGCGCGAACCATCGTAGCAGTGTGAGGACCATGCCTCTCAACCGAGGCAGACGGTCGGGGCATGCTCCGGGCCTCGCCCCACGGAACCGCTCTGCGTCATATATCAGGGCGCGGTAGCGCCCGCTTTACGCGACCACCGTGCGTCGACGCTCGCGTTCGGCGCGGAGTGCCTCGACTATGGCGAGGTCGCGATGCGTCTGGATAAGATGCGCAAGCCGATCATCCGGCAAGAGCCGGGGATCGAGCGCCGGACCTTTGGTCCGCGGTGCGGTCCGACCAAGGTCGAGCAGCGTTTTTCGGTTGGTTGTCTCGACGATCAGCGTGCCGAGTTCAACGCGCGTCCAGACCCGCTCGAGGCCGTGGAGCTCCGTGCCGGGGTAGCGCGCAGCCGCAAGGCGCGTGACGAGCCGCGCGATCGCGGCAATGTCGTGCGACGCGCGGATGCGATCCGTGGTCAGTTGGCGCGCGGTAGACTCGAAGCGGTGGTAGAGCGGCGTGCGCGGACGCATGATCGCCGACTGACGATCGAGTTCGTGGTGCCAGGCCGCCAGGCCGCACCATGGCTGAATCGCCATGCCGTAGGTCGCGGTCGGTTCGCCCGGCATGTCGAAAAGTTCGAGTTGGCACGCGCGCGCGGGCGCGATCGGCGCCGGGAAGCGCCGAGTGGTCGGGCGTGACATGGCCGCCTCCGTTATAGGGTGTGGAACAGGTCCAGTTGGGCGGCGCGCGCGGCGCGTTCGCGGCCTTCGGCGATTTGCGTGGCGAGCCACGCCTTCTGCTGGCCGATACCCATGCCGAGCATGGGGACGGCAGCGCGCTCGCCGGCGAAGGCAAGCAGCGGTTCGCGGTAGAGGCGACCGGCCAGGAAGACGATCGGGCCGGCGTAGCGCGGCCCGATCGCCCGGCGTAGCTGGCGAACCGTTTTTTCGCCCCATAGACGCCGCTCCGCGGCCGTCAGGTCGCGGAGGGTGGCGTCATAAGGCGCGAGGCGCTTGGTGGGCTCTACGAGGCCGTGTGCGGCCGACAGCACGTACCAGCGCGCGCCGGTCTCCTCGACATAGGTTCGCGCTTTGCGGAACCAGTCGGAGCGGTAGAGGTCGGCTGCGGGAGCGCGCCGGTCGAGTTTCTTCGAGACGCAGGCGATCAGGTAGATTGGCGGCGCCGTAGGCGCGTCGCCGGTCATGGATCGATCGAGCCGGGACGGCGAGGTCGCGCCGGGGCACCGAGCTGGTCGATGGTGAGCTGGCGATGGAGTGTCGCCGGCAGATCAGGGATGTGTCGGCGCGCGATGACGATCAGCGAGTCGGGCGCGCGGACTTCGCCGTAAAATGCTCCGAGCCAGATGGCAGGGCTCTCGTCCTCGTCCCGACCATCGCCGGTCCAAACCTGGAGGAAGAAGGAGGCGAGGGGGGCATCCCACCCGATCGAGACGCGGGTATCACCATTTTGAAAGTCGTGGCGGCTCATGCGAGCGTCCCCCTATTCTACGATCGGGGCAAGGCGTTTCTCGGCCTCGTCCAGTGTCGCTTTGCTCAGAGCGTCCACCCGGCTCGGCCCTTGGCGGTTCCTGATGTGTCGAAGGCTGGCGCCGTTCGGCTCGCTGTCATCCTTTCCGAACAGGTAGAGGTCAAGCAGCTTGCTTTTCCAGCGGCGTCCGTTGCGGCCCCGGAAATCGACGAGTGCGCGTAGCTCCTCGTCGGTCCACGCCGACATGGGAACGCGGACGGGTTTGGAATAGTCGGTCATAGTCAGCGTCCTCATTCTGGGTTGGAGCCCGTTGCTCGCAGGTATCGAAGGAAGTCCCGGCTCCATGTGTGCGGAACCGGCTTTGGCGGGCGCTCGTGCGTCACGGTCGGGCCGTCGAAGAGATCAGGTTGACGCCCGATCACAAGCGGCTGGATGATGTGACGCGGCTGCCGGATGCAGTCGCGGGCCATCAGGCCGCGACCAATTCCGGGTAATGCGCGCGGAGGTTGGCGATCGCCTGTTTTCCGTCCGGGAAGGGCGGGCGCATAATGCTGATCGCGGAGCGGATCGCGGCAGCGAGATCCGCGTGGTGGATCGCAGGGTTAGTGCTGTCGGGGTATTCGATGGGCGCGGTGAAGCCGGCGTGAAACCAGCGGCCGAGCCCTTCGTCGACGAGCATGGCGTAAGCGGCCTGGGCTTCGTCCGAAGGATCGAAGCGCAGCGCGAGTTCAGTGTAGCGCCCGAAATCGTGGTTCGAGGTATCGCGCGTGAAGACGGCACCGGCAGGAGGCGGACCGTAGCGCGCGATCAGGGCGGCTTGGTAACAATCGACTTCGAGGCGGTTTATCCGCGAGAAGTCGGGGGTGCGTCCGAGCTGGGCGCAATCTTCCTCGGCCGGGCTTGCACCAAGGGTCAGGGTTTCGGTCATGGTGCTGGCTCCGTGCGGATCGGGAATCGACCGCTCATCAGCGCCTGCGCATCCTCTCCTCTCTCAGCGCTCGGGTTCGAGGTCGCGCAGCTCGGCGAGTTCGATCTTGGCCGTGCGCTCGCCTCCGATCGGATCGAAGAAGACGTGGCAATGGTCGTTGAAGGGGTTGCCGCAGAGCCGCCAGACCACGGCATACCGGCCGAGGTATCGTTGGATTCCGAAGGCGGGATCGACGACGCCGGGAGCGTCGACCAAGCGCACGCGCTGGCTGACGCGCAGCCAGTTGGCGGCCCTAGCGACAATCGCGGCCTTCTCGGTGGGCGTCGGATGTGCGGGGCGATCGGCCCTGAGCGGTCCGATGGTCGCGAAGGGATCGCCCGCGATGCGTTCGAGCTTGTCCTCGAGCGTATCGTCGGGTGTGCGATCCCACGATGGGGCTGGCCTGTGCCGATGGTAGCGGGTGACGGGCTTCCCGGTGAAGAGGTCGGGTTGATAACCGATGATGCGACGTCGCTCCTGTTCCGCCAGATACTCGCGCCGCCAGTGATCTTCGTCGGTCAGTGGCCGGGGTTTCTCAGGCGGCGCGCGGACGATCGCCATTAACTCGTCGAACTCGGTGCGCGGGATGGTCGCGATGTGCTGATTGTAGGCCATGGCGGAAACTCATCTTTCGCCGGCCTGGCCGATGCCAAGCTGGAACGGATCGCACGACGCCTCGATGTCCTCAGGCGTCAGATCCTCGGATGCGAACAGGTCGCGGTCGGACATGACCGCACGCGGAGCGGCGGGATTGTCCGTCATGACGACGTGGTAGGTGTCGCCGTCAGCGGCTGCGCGGCGCAGCGCGAAGCGCCAGCAATACGCAGCCGTCTGGAATGGGTTGGGGCGGGGCATCGGGTTACTCCATCGGTGTTGTGGGTGAGAATGATCTCCTGCGGCAAAGCCGCAAGAGGCGAGGCCGCTGGCGCAAAGCCAGCGGCCTCGCCGAAGCTCAGGCGACCTTGCTGTCGCGTTGAGCGTTCTGTGCAGCGGGAGGGGTTCCGAGCGGCCCACGGCGATCGACCACGCGGATGCCAGCCTTCTTGGCGTCGATCACCAGACGTTCGGTCACACCGTTGCCCTGGAAGGCGATGACGTAACGGGGCTTCAGCGAGAGCATCTGCTCGTTGCGACGGAAGCCGGCACGATCACCCAGCTTGCGATCGAGACCGAAGCGGACTTGCTGGATACCGTTCTGTTCGGCCCACGATGCTGCGATGCGCTCGATCCCCTTCATGTCGCCGCCATGGACGAGATACATGTCACCGACGCGCTCCCGAACCGCACCCAGGGTACGCAGCAGATTGTCGCCGAACGCCTTCATGTCCTCGTCGGTCCGGAAGGTCAGCCGCCCCCCGGCAAACACGACGGGGGTGCCCTGTGCCGTGTTGGCGTCGCGGACGCGCTCGCGGCGAGCCTGGAGGAAGGCGCGTCCGTCAACGATTGCCGACGTCACCCCGAGCGAAATGCGGTTGCCGGTCGACGGAATCCAGGAACGGCCGGTCTCGCGGATATAGTGTGCCGCTGCGGTGTCGCGCATGTGTTCGTAGCAGGTGGCGGCTTCCTCGATCTTCTTGGCAAGGTCGATCTTGTCCTCGAGGTTGGCGGTGTTGATCTCCGAACCGTCCTGCTCGGCCAGGAGGAGCCTGATCTCGTCGGTGAGGCGGTCGATGGTCGCGTGCTTCTTCGCCGCGGCCCGGTGGAAGAGGTTCACCAGGCCCCAGCCCATTTCCTCGATGTCGCGCTCGAGCGACGTATTCTGGAGAGTTGCGAACAGGTCGCTCCAGATGGCGGTGGTGGTCTGCTCCAGTGCTTCGGTCGAGGGCGGGCACATGCCCGAAACGTCTTCGGCGCGGGGTTCGAGGTGTCCAAGCTCCAGAGCGGAGAGTGCGGCAGCGAGGGAAGTGGTCATGGGGTCAAGCCGTTCATCTGATCGAGGCCGGCGGCCTATCCGCCGGATGCTGACCGGCCCCCACTGAGTGGTCCGTGATGATTGTTAGTGCATTGTCGCCTCCGTTGCCATTGGCGCCTGGAGGTGGAGCGAAGCGGAACCGGAAGGCGGCAATGGCGGCGAAGCTGCTTCTGGGG
>Ga0308009_10002064_pt1 | contig 10718 bp, 11 predicted proteins | sample Neamet127_FD_203134 | JGI IMG/M metagenome (GOLD analysis project Ga0308009, IMG submission 203134) | Marine microbial communities from water near the shore, Antarctic Ocean - #127 | ecosystem: Environmental > Aquatic > Marine > Unclassified | place: Southern Ocean | collected 2014-07-24
GACGTGCATGCGGTGGGCGTGTCCACGCTGGCGGCCGGTCACAAGACCCTGGTGCCGGCCATCATCGCCGAGCTCAAAAAGCAGGGCGCCGACGACATCATCGTGTTCGTTGGGGGTGTAATTCCGCGGCAGGACTACGAGATGCTTTATGAAGCGGGCGTGAAAGGGATTTACGGGCCGGGTACGCCGATTCCGGCCAGTGCCAAGGATGTGCTGGAGCAGATCAAGGCTTCGCTGGCTGGCTGACTGCCATCCGAATAACTGCGGAACAGATTCAGATGCGAACCCAGATAATCTTGGTCGATTTCGAAAACGTGCAACCTGATTTGCTGCCCGCTCTTGCAATAGAAAATGTGCAGGTTCATGTCTTCGTGGGTCCCCATCAAACCCGACTAGCAACTGATGTGGTTGTCGCCATGCAAGAGTTGGGTGGCCGTGCCAAATACGTTAGGGTCGCCAAGCAAGGGCCTGACGCTCTAGGCATGCACCTCGCTTTTTATTTGGGCGAGTTGTCACAGCAATTTCCCGATGCTTTCTTTCATGTTGTTGCAAAGGATCGGGATTACGACTCCCTCTTGGCGCATTTGAAAGGTAGGGGCATCTATTCGGCAAAAGCACCGAACTTGGCTGCTATCCCTTTGTTTAAGAGAGCGCTTGCTGTCAAGCCAGCTGATCAGATCAGTGCTGCTGCTGATTGGCTTAAGGAGCGGGTAGGAAATCGCCCAAGCACGCTGAAGACCTTGAAAAATAGCTTGAAGAAGGTTGCGTTCGCAGATCGGTTGGACGAAGTACAGATTGATGAAGTTTTTGAAGGATTGGTTAGCCAAGGCCTTATTTCTGTGGACAAGCAGAAGGTTCGTTATCAGGAGCAACTGAGTGCTTGATGGCATATTGAACGGCGACGTCGCAGCGCAGCGTCGCGCCGTAGCCAAAGCCATCACCCTGCTCGAATCGACCCGCGCCGATCACCGCGCCCAAGCCGACGAGCTGCTGACCGCCTTGTTGCCGCACACCGGCAAAGCCTTTCGCCTGGGCATCAGCGGCGTGCCTGGCGTCGGCAAATCCACCTTTATCGAAGTGCTGGGCCTCTATTTGATAAAGCAGGGTCACCGCGTGGCCGTGCTGACCATCGACCCATCATCCAGTGTTTCAGGCGGCTCCATCCTTGGCGACAAGACGCGCATGGAAAAGCTTTCTGTGCACGAACGCGCCTACATCCGCCCCAGCCCCTCCAGCGGCACTCTGGGCGGTGTGGCGGAGAAGACGCGCGAGGCCATGCTGGTCTGCGAAGCCGCCGGGTATGACATCGTAATTGTCGAGACGGTCGGCGTCGGCCAGAGCGAAACCGCGGTGGCCAACATGACCGACATGTTTGTGCTGATGCAGCTGCCCAATGCCGGCGACGACCTGCAGGCGATCAAGAAAGGCGTGATGGAGCTGGCCGACCTGGTCATCATCAACAAGGCCGACATCGATGCCGACGCCGCGATGCGCGCGCAGGCGCAGATCACTTCGGCCATGCGTTTGTTCGGCTTGGTGAACAACGCCATGGGTCAAGCCCAAGCGGCGGCTTATGACAGCTTGTGGCACCCGCAGGTGATCCAGCTCAGCGCGCTGCGCAACACCGGTGTCGATGCCTTCTGGGCTGCGGTCACGCAGTTCAAAACCATACAGACCACGAATGGCCGGCTTGCTTCGCGGCGTCAACAGCAATCGCTGTCCTGGATGTGGGAGCGCATAGACGCTGCCCTCAAGCAGGCGTTTCGCCGGGACCCGGCCGTCAGTGCCTTGTTGCCTGAAATGCTTGCCCAAGTCACCGACGACCGTATTCCGGCCTCTACTGCAGCACGAAATCTGCTTGCAGCCCATGCAGGACGGGCGCAATCAGCTATCAAATAAATAGCATACAGAGAGAAAAACACCATGCAGGAAATTCTTGAACAACTGGAAAAGAAACGCGCGGCAGCCCGGCTCGGCGGCGGACAAAAACGCATAGACGCGCAGCACGGCAAGGGCAAACTCACGGCGCGTGAGCGGCTGGAGCTGCTGCTTGACGAGGGCACGTTCGAAGAATGGGACATGTTTGTCGAACACCGCTGCACCGACTTCGGCATGGAGAACAACCGGCCACCGGGTGACGGCGTGGTGACCGGCTACGGCATGATCAACGGCCGCCTTGTGTTTGTCTTCAGCCAGGACTTCACTGTGTTCGGCGGTGCACTCAGCGAAGCCCATGCCGAAAAAATCTGCAAGGTGATGGACCAGGCCATGAAGGTCGGCGCGCCGGTGATTGGCCTCAACGATTCGGGCGGCGCCCGCATCCAGGAAGGGGTTGCTTCTCTCGGCGGTTATGCCGATGTGTTCCAGCGCAATGTGATGGCCTCGGGCGTGGTGCCGCAGATCAGCATGGTGATGGGGCCCTGCGCCGGCGGCGCCGTGTATTCGCCGGCCATGACCGACTTCATCTTCATGGTCAAGGACAGCAGCTATATGTTTGTCACTGGCCCCGAGGTGGTGAAAACCGTGACACATGAAGAGGTAACGGCCGAGGAGCTGGGCGGCGCCACCACCCACACCACCCGGAGCGGTGTCGCCGACCTGGCCTTTGAGAATGATGTCGAGGCGCTTTTGATGCTGCGCCGCCTCTACAACTACCTGCCCCTGAACAACCGCGAGAAGGCGCCGATACGCCCTAGCGCCGACCCGGCCGGCCGCATGGACCTGAGCCTGGACACCCTGGTGCCCGAGAACCCGAACAAGCCTTACGACATGAAGGAGCTGATCACCAAGACCGTGGACGACGGCGACTTCTTCGAGATCCAGCCCGAGTACGCCAAAAACATCATCATCGGTTTCGCCCGCATGGAAGGGCAGTCCGTCGGCATCGTCGCCAACCAGCCGCTGGTGCTGGCCGGTTGCCTGGACATCAAGAGCAGCATCAAAGCCGCGCGTTTTGTGCGTTTCTGCGACGCCTTCAACATTCCGGTCATCACCTTTGTGGATGTGCCCGGCTTCATGCCCGGCACCAGCCAGGAGTACGGCGGCATCATCAAACACGGTGCCAAGCTGCTGTATGCGTATGCCGAATGCACGGTGCCGAAAATCACCGTCATCACGCGCAAGGCCTATGGCGGGGCTTACGACGTGATGAGCTCCAAACATCTGCGCGGCGATGTCAACTTTGCGTGGCCGAATGCCGAGATCGCGGTCATGGGCGCCAAGGGAGCGGTCGAGATCATCTTCCGCGAAGACAAGGGCGACCCGGTCAAGCTGGCCGCCAAGGAGGCCGAGTACAAGGCGCGTTTTGCCAACCCCTTTGTCGCTGGTGCACGCGGTTTTATCGACGATGTGATCCTGCCGCATGAAACCCGTAAACGCATCTGCCGCTCGCTGGTGATGCTCAAAGATAAAAAACTGGAAAACCCGTGGCGGAAACATGGGAACATTCCTTTGTAAAAGCTCTTAAAAGAGCGATAAACTGGTATTTATCGATTTAATTGTTTATTTTGGAACATTAATGTTGTCCCTGAAGTCTCCCGATGCCATTCTGAATATGCTGGGTGAGCGCATCCGTGTATTGCGGCTGGCGCGCAACCTGTCGCAGCAAGATCTGGCGGCAATGTGCGGCGCGTCGCTCTCGTCCGTCCGGCGGCTGGAAGTGGGCGGCCAGGGAACGCTTCATCTGCTGGTGCGCGCCGGGTTGGCCCTGGACGCCGCCGGCGGACTCGATGAACTCTTCGTCCTGCCCTCGCAGACCATTGCACAGGCTGAAGCGGCTGCCGGCGCGCAGCAACGCCAGCGGGCACGCAAGCTATCAGTCGTCGCCGGTGGCGCTGGCAAGGAGCGTTAGCGTGGCTGTCACCAAGCTGAAGGTCCTCTACCGCGGCTGGGGCGAGCACTGGTGGCTTGGCGAGCTGGCCGATATCAATGGCAGGCTGCTGTTCGAGTATTCGCCGGAGGCGATCGCGCGCGGGTTGAAGTTCGCGCCGCTGCAACTGCCTTTGCCCCAAGCAGGCGCCGCGCAGGCGGCCTACAGCGGGCCGATGCATTTCCAGGGCCTGCCCGGCTTCATCGCGGACAGCCTGCCGGATGGTTGGGGTCTGCTGCTGATGGACCGCGCCCTGCGCAAGGCCGGGCGTGATCCACACAGCGCCTCGGTCTTGGAGCGGCTGGCCATCGTCGGCCAATCGGCCATAGGCGCGCTGGCATTTGAGCCTGCCGACGCCATCGAAGCAGAACGCGTCGGCCTCGTGCAGATCGCCACCCTGGCCCGCGAAGTGCAGCAGGTGGCAAAAGACATGCAAGAGCGCACACCCGCTGCGCAGCTACGCCAGCTGTTGGTGCTGGGCGGTTCGCCCCAAGGCGCGCGGCCCAAGGCGCTGCTGCGCTGGCGGCGGGACACAGACGTTTTTTCGAAGGACGATGCAGGGCCGGACGCCGGCGAGCCCTGGCTCGTCAAATTTCCGGCCCAGGCCGAACACGCCGAGGTGTGCGCGATGGAGATGTTTTATGCGCGCCTGGCGCGCGCAGGCGGGCTGGACATGCCGGAGGCGGCGCATTTTCCCCTGCACGGCGGGTATGCCGCTTTCGGCGTGCGGCGCTTCGACCGGGTGCAGGCTGGCAGGCAGGAAGTGCGCGTGCCGGTGCAAAGTCTGGCCGCGTTATTGCACGCTGACTTCCGGTTGCCCTCGCTGGACTACGAAACCTTGCTGCTGGTCACCGCGCGCGTGACAGGGGATTACCGCGAAACGCTCAAGGCTTTCGGCCGTTGCGTTTTCAACGTACTCACGCACAACCGCGACGACCATGCCAAAAACTTCGCCTTTTGTATGGATGCGCAGGGACGCTGGACGTTGTCGCCGGCGTTTGACCTGTGCTTTAGCCACGGCCCGGGCGGCCAGCACACCACCAGCGTGGCGGGTGAGGGCGCCGCGCCTGGCCGCCAGCAGCTGCTGCAGGTTGCGCGGCGCGGCGGCGTCAAAGAAAACGATGCGCTCGACTGTATCGATCATTGGCAGCAGATGCTCCACACACCGCAGCCAGAGCTGCTGGAAGACCTGCCGATACGGCGAGCCACCCTCGCCGCCATGCGCAAGGCCATGGGCGGCGTCTGGAGCCGGCTGCAATGACAAATATCAACAAGAGGGCGTTCTCATGTTCGCTAAAATTTTGATCGCCCATCCCTTTGTCGCCGGCGCGCGCGGCTTCATCAGCGACGTGATCCTGCCGCATGAAACCCGCAAACGGATTTGCCGCTCGCTGGTGATGCTGAAAGACAAGAAGCTTGAGAACCCGTGGCGCAAACACGGGAATATTCCGCTGTGAGTTGTGTGGCTATGAGGATATCTTGCGCTGGATCGGGCTGCCTGGGCGCTTTGCTCCGTGTCCCCCGGCCTTCGGCCTCCTCCTTTACCTGCGCAAAACACCCAGACAGTCCGATCCCGAGGCTTGGGCATATCGGAGCCCAGAACCAAATTCCCTTCGCAGCAACGGACATGTTGCGTCCGTCGCAGCGAAGTCAAGGAGGAGCCCTCAGGGCGGGGGACATGAGCGGAGGCGGATGCAGCGTGCCCGTTGCGGGCACAGAGCCAAAGCGCCCAATGAAGATTTCCAAATAGGAGCCTGACATGTTTACAAAAATTCTGATCGCCAACAGAGGTGACCAGCCGCGAAGCGGCGCAGCAGCGCAGCGACATTGCCTGATGCACGAAGTGCATGCAGGCGATTTCACCCCGATGGAGAAGGTTTATGTTTGAAAAGATACTGATCGCGAATCGGGGTGAAATCGCCTGCCGCGTCATCCTCACCGCCCGCAAGATGGGTATTAAAACCGTGGCGGTGTATTCCGACGCCGACAAGGATGCGCGCCATGTCGAGCTGGCCGACGAGGCCGTGCACATCGGCCCGGCGCCCAGCCGCGACAGTTATTTGCAGGCCGACAAGATCATTGCCGCCTGCAAACAGACCGGCGCGCAGGCGGTGCATCCGGGTTACGGTTTCCTCAGTGAAAACGCTGGCTTTGCCAAACGTGTTGAGGAAGAAGGCATTGTTTTTATCGGCCCCAAGCATTATTCGATTGCCGCCATGGGCGACAAGATTGAGTCCAAAAAGCTGGCAGGCGCGGCAGGTGTCAACTGCATTCCGGGCGTCAACGACGCGATCGAGACCGCAGAGAAAGCCGTAGAGATCGCCAAAGGCATCGGCTATCCCGTGATGATCAAGGCCAGCGCCGGTGGTGGCGGCAAGGGCCTGCGTGTTGCCTTCAACGACAAGGAGGCTTTCGAAGGTTTTACCTCCTGCCGCAACGAGGCCCGCAACAGCTTTGGCGACGATCGGGTATTCATTGAAAAGTTTGTCGAGGAGCCACGCCACATCGAAATCCAGTTGCTGGGCGATTCACACGGCAACGTGATTTACCTGAACGAGCGCGAGTGTTCGATCCAGCGCCGCCACCAGAAAGTGATCGAGGAAGCGCCAAGCCCCTTCATCAGCGTTGCCACGCGCAAGGCCATGGGTGAGCAGGCGGTTGCGCTGGCCAAGGCCGTCAAGTACGAAAGCGCCGGCACGGTGGAGTTTGTGGTCGGCAAGGACCAGAGTTTTTATTTTCTCGAGATGAACACCCGGCTGCAGGTCGAGCACCCGGTGACCGAATGCATCACCGGCCTGGACCTGGTCGAGCTGATGATTCGTGTCGCAGCCGGTGAGAAGCTGCCGCTGGCGCAAAAAGATGTGCAGCGCAATGGCTGGGCGATTGAATGCCGCATCAATGCCGAAGACCCATTTCGTAATTTTTTGCCATCCACCGGCCGTCTCGTGCGTTTTCAGCCGCCTGTAGAGACGATGTTCGCGGCGGGGAAGCCCTCACCCCAGCCCTCTCCCAGGGGGAGAGGGAGTGAATTGCCCCCTCTCCCGCTTGCGGGAGAGGGCAGGGGTGAGGGTGGCTTCTACGGCGTGCGGGTCGACACCGGTGTGCAGGACGGCGGCGAGATTCCGATGTTTTACGACTCGATGATTGCCAAGCTGATCGTGCACGGCAAGGATCGTCTGGATGCGATTGCCAAAATGCGCGAGGCGCTCAATGCCTTTGTGATCCGCGGCATCAGCAGCAATATCCCTTTCCAGGCGGCTTTGCTGGCGCATCCGAAATTTGTCGCCGGTGACTTCAACACCGGTTTCATCGCCGAAAATTATGGCCAGGGCTTCCACGCCGAAGACGTGCCGCATGCCGACCCGGACTTCCTGGTGGCGCTGGCGGCCTATGTGAACCGGCGCATGCTGGGCCGCGCGGCCGGCATCAGCGGGCAGATGCCGGGACATGGCGTGACGGTGGGCGAGGAGTTTGTGGTGGTCAAGCTGGGCGCTGGCGGGCAAAACACCTCGCAGTCTGCGACCGTGCGGGACTTTCAAGCCAAATCGGGCTCCAGCCGAATAGACACGGGCGCGACCAGCTATGAAATTTGTAGCAACTGGCACCTGGGCGGCGCCCGCATACGCGGCACCGTCAACGGCCAGCCCTTTGCCGCGCAGGTCGAGCGCGGCGTCGGCCGCAACCCGTTGGCGATCCGTATTGCCCACGATGGCACCCGGCTGGACGCGCTGGTGTTGTCGCCGCGCGCGGCCAAATTGCATGCGCTGATGCCCTACAAGGCGCCGCCCGACATGAGCCGTTTTGTGCTCTCGCCCATGCCCGGCCTGCTGGTCGAGGTGGCGGTGCAACCCGGCCAGAAGGTGCAGGCCGGCGAGCGCGTCGCGGTGATTGAGGCCATGAAGATGGAAAATGTGCTTTTTGCCGTTGCCGACGGTGTGGTTGGCAAAGTGCTTGCCGGGAAGGGCGATTCACTGACGGTCGATCAGCCCATTGTGGAATTTGTCTAGAACAGGAAACGCATCATGAATATTCAGGAATTTCACGACGAACTCAAGGCCAACCGTTTCGAGGTCGCCATTGCTATAGACCGCCCCGTCGGTTACGCCATGGGCGAGCATCACCACCCCTTCGACGCCTGCGCATTCGTCACCGCAGGCGATATCACGCTGGTGGTCGATGGCGTGTCCACACGCTACGGGGCGGGTGAGGTGTTCCGCTTGCCAGCGGGCACGCCCCATCTGGAAGCTGCGGGCCCCCAGGGTGTGAGCTACCTGTCTGGCCGCCGGCCGGTCTCGCCCGCATGAGCCAGCTCCTTCAACAGGCGCAGGGCAGGCCCTTCAAAGTCCTGGGTATTCAGCAAATCGCCATAGGCGGCACCGACAAGCAGCGCCTGCGCACCCTGTGGGTAGACATGCTTGGGCTCGAAGTCACGGGCAACTTTGTCAGCGAGCGTGAAAACGTCGATGAAGACATCTGCAGCATCGGCAGCGGCCCTTTCAAGGTCGAAGTGGACTTGATGCAGCCGCTGGACCCAGACAAAAAGCCGGCGGTGCATACGACGCCGCTCAACCATGTGGGCCTGTGGATAGATGACTTGCCAAAAGCCGTCGAGTGGTTGACCGGGCAGGGTGTGCGTTTCGCGCCCGGCGGCATTCGCCTGGGCGCGGCGGGTTTTGATATCTGCTTTTTGCACCCCAAGGCCAATGAAGAGTTTCCCATCGCGGGGGAAGGTGTGTTGATTGAATTGGTTCAGGCTCCGCCTGAGGTCGTCGCGGCCTTCGGCAAACTGCAAGTGGCGGCCGGTTGAAGCCAAACTGAGGGATTCACCCGAGGGCGGTGCTAGGCCATCGCGGCTTAAACTGGTTTGCCCTGGGTTGGTGTTGCCGAGCAGCGGGGCGAAGGAGACAGCGCTTGCAGCCCACGAACGTAGCCAATCCATCTTATTTCCACAAAGTCGTGGATTGCCAATGGGCCTGTCCGGCCCACACCCCTGTTCCTGAATACATACGCCTGATTGGCCAGGGTCGCTACAGCGACGCCTACATGGTCAACTGGGTTTCCAATGTATTCCCCGGCATTTTGGGCCGCACCTGCGACCGACCGTGTGAGCCGGCTTGCCGGCGCAGCCGGGTAGAAGAGGGCAGCGATGAGCAGCCGGAGCCGGTAGCGATTTGCCGCCTCAAGCGTGTCGCCGCCGACATGAAAAGCGATGTTCGCCAGCGCATGCCCAAGCTGTCTCCCAAAAACGGCAAACGTATTGCCTGCATAGGTGCCGGCCCCGCGTCCCTGACGGTGGCGCGGGACCTGGCACCGCTGGGCTACGAGGTCACGGTGTTTGATGGCGAGGCCAAGGCCGGTGGTTTTATCCGCACCCAGATTCCGCGTTTTCGCCTGCCTGAGTCGGTGATCGACGAAGAAACCGGCTACATCCTGGACCTGGGCGTGGTGTTCAACAGCGGCCAGCGCATCGAATCCATGCAAGGTCTGCTGTCCCAGGGCTACGACGCGGTGTTTGTCGGCTGCGGCGCACCGCGCGGGCGCGACCTGGACCTGCCGGGCCGCAAGGAGATCAGCAACAACATCCACATCGGCATTGACTGGCTGGCCTCGGTGTCTTTTGGTCACATCACCAGCATCGGAAAACGCGTGATTGTGCTGGGCGGCGGCAACACCGCCATGGACTGCTGCCGCTCGGCCCGGCGCCTCGGTGGCAGCGATGTCAAAGTGATTGTGCGCAGCGGCTTCGATGAAATGAAAGCCTCGCCCTGGGAGAAGGAAGACGCGCAGCACGAAGGTATTCCCATCATCAACTTCCATGTGCCCAAGTCGTTTGAGCACAGCGGCGGCAAACTCACCGGCATGACGTTCGAGGTGGTCAAGGCGGTTTATGACGCCAAAGGCAAACGCAGCTTGGTGCCCACGGGCGAAGCCGATGTGTTGGTCGCGTGCGACGCGGTACTGATCGCCGTCGGTCAAGAAAATGCTTTTCCGTGGATAGAGCGCGACAGCGGTATCCAGTTTGACGAGTGGGGGCTGCCGGTGCTGGACAAGCTGAGCTTTCAGTCCACCGTGCCCCGCGTATTTTTTGGCGGGGACTCGGCCTTTGGTCCCAAAAACATCATCACTGCGGTGGCGCACGGACATGAGGCGGCGGTGTCGATGGACCGCTTCCTGAACGGCGAAGACATCCGCCAGCGGCCCGACCCCACGACCAACCTGATGTCCACCAAGATGGGCATTCACGAGTGGAGCTACGACAACGACACCTCCAACGACCCGCGTTTCAAGGTGCCCTGGGCCAAGGCAGAAATTGCACTGGCCAACATTCGCGTCGAGGTGGAGCTGGGCTTTGATGCGGCCACGGCATTCAAGGAGGCCGGCCGCTGCCTCAACTGTGATGTGCAGACCGTGTTTGCCGAGCCAGCCTGCATCGAGTGTGATGCCTGCGTGGACATTTGCCCGATGGACTGCATCAGTTTCACAGCCAACGACGACGAACCGCTGTTGCGCACCCACCTGAAAGCTCCTGCGCTCAATCTGAGCCAGGACCTGTATGTGTCGGGCGAGCTCAAAACCGGCAGGGTCATGGTCAAGGACGAGGACGTCTGCCTGCACTGCGGCCTGTGCGCCGAGCGCTGCCCGACCGGCGCCTGGGACATGCAGAAGTTTTTGTTGCAGACCACCCAGGCGGGGCCGGCGTGCAGGGACAGCAAGATGGTTTCAGAGGTGACGGCATGACTGCGAACTCTTGTCCCCTCTCCCGCTGGGAGAGGGCTAGGGTGAGGGCTCCCCGCACCACCGACCCTCACCCCGACCCTCTCCCAGGGGGAGAGGGAGTGAACGGAGCTGC